>Ga0115030_1001493_pt1 | contig 10567 bp, 16 predicted proteins | sample SidtaG_4_FD_87174 | JGI IMG/M metagenome (GOLD analysis project Ga0115030, IMG submission 87174) | Marine algal microbial communities from Sidmouth, United Kingdom - Sidmouth_Male1 metaG | ecosystem: Host-associated > Algae > Red algae > Unclassified | place: Sidmouth, United Kingdom | collected... | reverse complement strand
CCCAAGTGTAGGATTTTTCAATCAGGATTAATCCTTGGGTTTGCTCGTCGAGTTGGGCTAGGGCAAACTTTAATGTTTTGCGATCGTATCCCCTGCCTCTGAATTTTTCGATCCATTGATTGATGACTCGCAGGTCAATTTCAATTTCGCAGGTTTCATTTTTCTTAGCCCTGCGTAGAATGGCTCGCAGTATTACGCTCGTGCTGGGACGGAGTTTTTGCTTTAGGCAAAACTCGTCGTACTTTTTAGTCCAGGTCATTGTTAGTATTGGTTTATGAACAAATGTGTAAAAGCGGTTGGGGATGTGTGCCTCAACCGCTTTTTTAATCATCAGGAATATTCGATACATCTATTCCTAGTGCAGCAATCATTACTTTAAGAGGCTTGTTACATTCCCGCGCAAGAGCAACAGCAGTTTCAAGCTTGGGAATTGAATTGCCTAATTCGATATCAGCAAGGCCCCTTTCCGATAAACCAATTCTTTTACCAAGCTCAACCCTGGTTAATCCAAGCTCTTCTCTGAATATTCTCACGGGAGTTTTTTCTTTTTTGGAATTATCTTTCATAATATGAAGTTAAGTTCATGAAGTCAACCTCTTGTTTTTTAAACTTAGATGAGGTAGACTTCATGTGTGGTTGCAGATTAAATCACACCAATTTTTCCGAGAGGTCTGAAAAAACTCTAAGTCTATTGGTGCTGCACTAATTCTCTATCAAACCCCAAACAATTTGGGTTTGACCCCCAACCAATTACAGAAAATTATTCGCCTACATATATATGTGAACCAAACCAAACTGAAAAAGCTAACCGAAGCTGAATTTCAGGTGGTGTTTTTGAACTACCTAGACAGCTTTACCTTTGATATTAGCGATCGCCAGATCGCTGAATGCAGCAAGGTAATAGTCGATCTAGTTAACGGCATGAGCATTGATGACCAGCACGAAATGCTAAATAAGGTTTTACAGCGAAATCAACACCTGTACCGAGATTACCTAACAGCCCACAGTAATGAAAATTAAGCAAGTTCGATATCTACGGCGTAAAAATCTTGGCAACTATCAGCATGAGGAGATAGAGCTGGTTGCCGAATTAGATAATGATAGTAATGTTGAGGAGGCGATCGCCCAACTAAAGAAGGAAGCCCGTGAAGCGTTGGACATTCCCGACCCTGAAAGTAAACCAGCTTTTTAAATTATGCGAGCAATTATTTTTCGCCACCTACCCGATGAGGGTTACGAGTCGGCATTCGAGACGCTGAACAAATCTCAGCAGGTAATACCGCCTGAGATGGTAATACCTGGGTTTGGTAAGGCAAATAGTATTTACATTCGCCACACCAACTTTTGGCATTGTGGCGAAACAATTTTACTAATCACAAAAACCTATGAAGAGCCAACTGGCGAAGATATAGAGATAGTCCGAGGTGAAGCGATAAAAATGTTAGACGAGAGGAATTGAATGAGTAATGAACCTGAAATTGGAGGTAATGACGCGATTTTCTGCGTTGCTTGTGGCGATCTGCTTGGGAACGGTTCGGAATATAATCTTTGTTTTGATTGCTGGTCAGATTTGAGGTACGAGCTTGAAGAAGAATGGATGGATACTCAAGATTTTGTTCCGACTAACGCACCCCTAAGCTGCACCTGTAAACATGAACGAACCTAAATACCAAATTGGCGATCGCTTTACCGTGATGGAGACAGTTAACTGTGAAATAGTTCGAGTAATAAACGGCACAAATGAGACAGCATACATATTTCAGCTATTTAATAATCCAATTTTTAAATCGATATTGACAGAAAAAGAACTAGATCGAGTAGTCGAACAAAATAACTTAAACAATGGCTAATCTTGATAACTTTACCAACGACGAGCAGCTAATTCTTACCCTTTCATTGAGTACAGCAGCCTTAATAGAAAAGGTATCCGAGTTAACTGGAATTGAAAAAGGTTCGGTATCGATGCAGGTTTGCATCGCAGCGGGTGAATATATTTCTAATCAATCTATAGATGATTTGAGACAGCATTTAGAAACCGAACGATTAGAAAATTCTAAAGGTAGAGAACTAGCTCGTAAACATTATCAGAACTACAACAATTAACCGCCTGATGAGTATCGCTTTGGGACTGGCGATCGAAACTCCATCTTTGGAGTCGTGGAAAAGTTCTTTTCTGCACGGTGTGGCTGGGCTTTCAGCAAGAAGTAAGCTAACTGGCTTTTTACTTTCATAAGCCCAAATACACTTACACCAACAGTTTTAACAAGAGGCTTACAGATAGAAGAAAGAGTGCCATCTTTCGGGAGTTTCCAAAGCCGTTAAAACTTTCTACCTATAAACTTCCTAAACTTTATGAGAATAATCGGACTTGATGTCGGTCGTGGGTCGGCTGTTTTGTGCTGCCTTGATGAACTTCCTATTAACATTCAGCAGCATTACAAAAAGCTCAGGCGATCGCGAGAATTGATCAAGCTCAAGTGCGATAGTGCGTCCGTAGACAAACTACTAACCCTTGCGCCTGATGCCATTGTACTAGAACCTACAGGTCACTGGTACAGTCATTTTTGGGCGACGGTTGCCAGACAAAACAAGATTGCTACTTTGTGGATGGGGCATGTAGATCTTGATGGTCAAAGAAAAAGCTTTGGCTTTGTTAACAAGCGCGATGAAGAGGACGCTCTATGTCTTGCTGCTAGCTACTTCGATCGTAATTTCATTGACGAACACGGCAACAAAAGATTTCTTAACTACTACTACGATCGCGACTTGCTCATTAATAGAATCAGGGAATTATTTCTAGAGAAAGAGCAGCTACAGAAAATACACAACGGCATGATTAACCAGCTACGGCAACGGCTGGCTTTTGAATATCCCGAAGCGACTAATTCTAGTATGGAAATATCGGACGTGCGGGGTTTTTCGCCCCTGATCGGCTGGCTAGCACAGCGTCACAAAGCTACGCTTCACGATAATAAATATAAGCTTTCTGTGGCTCACCAGCTAGGAGTTGAGATTAGCGAATATTCCCGCGCTCACGCTCGAACAATCTATGACCTAGAACTGAGAATTACCAAAAACTATGACCAACTAGGGGAGGTATTAGACATCGAGGAGTATCAGCCATATTTCCGAGTATTCGATCGCTTTGGCTTTGGCTTGGACAATAAGATCCTGCTGCTCTATCACATCTACCCCTTCGATAAATTCCTGATCGACGGCAAGCCGTGGATAGAACGGGAGATGAACGACAAGGATAAACTGCAAAAACGCGATCGCTCTTTACGGAAGTTTCAGGCGTATCTAGGCATGAGCTTTAGCTATCGCCAGTCGGGAGAGAGCAAAAAACGAAAGTTCCACGGTAGCGGAATAGTAAGATCCCATCTTTATGCTTGGGCGGTCTGTAAAGTTGCTCCCGCTGACTATCGGATTGAGGGACAAATAGGAATTGAGTTAAGCGATCGCTATCAGGAATTACGTCAAACGGTTAAAGGAAAGGATGCTCTAATCCGTATTTTATTTAAGGCAACGCGAATGCTTTATCGGGAATTGGTTAAAGAGCTAGTTCCTTAGATAGAAACCCCATAGCTGTGATACAGATAATATATATGCGTATCAGGGCCTCAGTTTAAATTATTCTTTTAATCTAAACTACTAGCGGGTTTTTTTGACTCGATATTTCTAGCCAGCCATCAGCACAGGCATCACAGGCATGTAACGAGTGCAAAATATAGCGACTCGTTAGGCGATCGCAGTAATAGGTAGCCAGTCGATACTCAGGACAAAAACTACAGTAATATTGGTCGCGTAAACGTTCGGCTATCGGCGTAACTATGGCAAAACGGCGTAACTGTAGTAAATTAGGACTCAAACACATTTATCAATCTCCTAAATTACCCAATTCATCTAAATCATGCTGTACCTGCGTCTCCGTCTCTTCAATTTTGGGCATAGCTAACTGTAGCTGTTCTTCTGCCCGAGCAATTTTTTGACGGTTTACTTTTGGCTCTTGACTAAGTTCGTCGGTGACATCTTCAAGTATGGATGTTGCCTCTTGAACCCGATCGAGCTTTTGATTAACCGAAAAGTTAGCACCAGCAACGCGAAACTGCACCACCGCGCCAGTAATCATCGACCAAGTCCCACCAAAAGAAAGTAAGACCATCGAAATACCTGCACAAAGTTGAAATCGTGGATCGGGTTCAAACATTAGTCGTAGAGAGGAAATAAAGGAATGCGTTTGATACCTTCGCGCTGCCTAAGATTACTAATTACGCGATCGAACTCAACCCAGTTGTGACGGTTCATGACAATACAGCCCAAAGAACCAGGGGCGCTAGCATCATAATGAATGCCCAAGTCCGAGCGCTTAGTGCCAGCTAAGGTCATTACCTCAAAAGGTAGCAGCCGATAAAAATTACCCCGTACCCCTGCATGATGAGTTAGATCGATGGGGGTTGTATCCACCTCCCATTTATCAAGATCGACGCAGTTATGAGCCTGTGGGAGTAATCCCCCACGTTTAAACTGATCGCCTCGTTTTTGCCCGTTTACGTGCGAGCTAGTAGCTTGCCATTCATATAGCTGCCCTTCGTCGGGATGAGTTAGGGCAAGAAGAAATTTATCTAGTCCTTTTTCATTGTCGTAGCTACCTGAAAAAAAAAGGCTGTAGTTACCGTGATGCATAATTTTGCTTTAGTAAAAACTATCTTTTTACGAATTTAACGATTGACGGTATTATCTCCAGCACTCCCAAGACCAAGATCGATTAAAAAGGTAGGAATAGCCTCAAAAGTTACGGCTACTGGCTTGGCGTAGGCAATTACTGTAGAGTCCGATCTAGTTGGTTCGATACTAATTACCATGTCGGGGCGTATAATCCCGTTGGGAATGTTATAGGGCATTTGACCCGCGCTAATGCGCTGAGTACCAATTTTGACTAAAATCTCGCCATTTTTAACGTATAGTCTGAGCTTGACTTCATCAGATGTGCCTATGGGGGTGAAAGCAAATAGCTCGGTTAGCATAATAGGTGTGGTAATGCCATTTTTAGCTAGATCGATTTGCACTTCCTGTCCCCTAGGAATTAAACCAAACTTTAGCTCGCCTTTAATTGCTACACGTTCGGCAAAATAATGCTGATTAGTAGTCTCTTCTTTAAATGCTTCAAACTCATTATCATCGAGAATAACGCTAGTTCTTTCTAAACCAAAACCCACAATAATATCTCCTAATTAATTAATAAAGTAAAATCTTCCTGGTGCGGTTGCCGTAGTAAATTCACCGTTGCCAGGTGTCAAATTCAAAGCCCGTTCGATGCGCTCTAGTCTGATGCCAATGTTGGTTAACTTAGCTGGTACGTCCTCGCGGTCTAACCTATTGTTTAGATCGATAAAGCCAACTGAAACCAAGTTTTTAATTGCTTCAATTTGTTGGCTATAGTCAACTCCGCTACCGCCGTTGTTGTCAGTAACAGCGCCCTGATATTCCCAAATCTGGAGCGTTAGATCGCGAAACCAGGTAGGCGGGAAAAACCTGAGCTTGTATGGTTCATTTGTAACTACCGGTAGCCGAATAATAGTAATATTATTAATCAGCAAATCTTCAGTACGAAAAAATGCTTTGTCTGCCTCTTGATAGCCAGCCGAGGGAAAACTAAACTCTTGAGCTAGAAAGCCACCAAAACGCCAGTTTTTACCCGATGCAGTTACCTTTATTCCTACCGCTATGTACTGAGAATTAAACTCAGGATTAATTAAAAATGAGGGAATGTAACGCTTATAGTTAGCTAGCTGTACTGGTTCGGGTGAGACAGTAGAACGCAGTAACCAAGCGCCTTCTACCTCTGGCGTAATTTGATAGGTCATATCATGAACCTTAATTAAACTAATTTAATTACTAAAACTAGTTTGATTAAGGTTCATAAATATCAATTTTGCGACCTGCTGGGGTACGAATAGCAGCAAGATTATCAAAGTTGTTAGCACCTGCTAGAGTAGTAATAAACTCGTGTACGCTATGACCTTTTGGTAAGCCAATACTCATAGTTCTAAAAGGATTAGTTGCTACGGTATATACTTCTGTACTGTCATCAAAATATTCCTCTTGAATCTGAAAAGTAGATTTAGAAATAAGAGTATAGCTAGCTACTCTAAAGCCTCCAATATTACGGCGATATTCAGCACCCGCATTTAATCCGTGACCGCTAAATACCCCAAGCATACGCGGATCGTTCCAGGCCACAGGCTCAAAACCAAGATATTGGGCAATACCCTTTTTCATCTTGACAAAAAGGTTAGTTCTTAAACCATCAACAGTTTGATCTGGAACAGTATCAATAGCATCAGGGTTATCATCTAAGTTCCTAGTAATAGTCTCGATTTCTACAAGTACTCTAGGAGAACGAATAGGCATAGTTTTACAAGTTAATAATAGTAAGTTTTTGTCTTGTTATTAGCCTGCCCAGACTAACCTCTTAACCTTCATGCGAATGTCATCTCAGGGGTTAAGGGGTTGCGATCTATCGAGATGTTTTAATTTGATTTTAAAAAAGTGCGATCGCTACTGTTAATTTTCAAGCTCGGCTACTCTTACCCGCCAATTAGGAATAGTGTTTTGCTGTCCTGACTCGAAGTATTGAATAGTTGCGAGAATCATTGGCGCTTTACCTACAGCTTGACCTTTTCGTTCGCCGACGTATATTCTTGGCGGTAGCTCTAAATAGTTATTATCGATTAGCTGTGCAGCAATAGCGCACATCCGTTCTGCCTCTGCCTTGGTATTGCAGTTAATGATAAATTTGCTATTGTCTTTGCAGACAATCATGCCCTGCCAGCTACCTTTAGTGAATGCAGGTAAAAGCGCTTCGGTTGGTTGGGATGTGTCTCTTGGATGGGGAATAGCGTAGCTATGATAAGTACTAGTATTGCCCTTACGAAAAGTACAGACAAGTTGAGGAACATCACTACCCAATCTCACCTGCCACCAGTCGGGAAAGGCTAATACACCTGAGTTAGCACACAGATGTTCAAAAATAGCTACCTGGTTTTGATTCATCCACTGTAGCTGTTCGTGTAGGGCTGGCAAGGTTGGTAGCTTATATTGTTCAACCTGAGCAGCATTATTTTCTGCTCCTGTACTGCCGTTATCTTCAGGACAATCAAATTTAGACAGAGCGTAAGCTTGAACTTCAACCGTGACGACCTCTTTTACTTGCGTAACCTGTGCTTGAACCGCTGCAATCGCTGCTAATATTTCGCCCAAATCAACCTTTAATTCTTCTGCTACCTGCTGACATCCCACGTCTTGTTCTCCTATATTTATTCCACTACCAACACCACCAAAGCGGTTAATAACATCAGCATCGATATAAACCGTGTCTTGTCTGGTAATGCCGTCTGCCGTTACCGCTACCGTCAGTAGATTGAATTGATAGCTGACATTAATGTCAAAATCTGCGCCAAATGAGTTTTGGTTATTAGCAACAGCATCTGATAGGTCGAGAATTGCTCCGTAAGGTTGCCCATCAAAAATTATGCCAAAGCCGTACTCATTCTCGTTAAGTTCTTCAATACCAAACTCAATCTGTGACTGATTGGTAGTTAGCGTTGCGGTATCCAATATATCGTTGACTGTCACCTGAATCTCGTGATTGTAAGGATCTAGCTGTACTACCTCTACGGCAACGGTTGGTATTACTGAATCGGGAAGACTAACGGTACTTTCTTGCTCTTGCCCAAACAAAACTACCTTTGTAGTTAAATCCTGTTCGTTTAACTGCGTGACGACATTGAAGTCGGGAATAATGTCATGAGCATACGGCACGGGTAACGCCCGATGTTCTTGTACTAGTCCTGCTAACTCAAAGATTAGTTGCTGTAGCTCGTCAATTCTGCCCTCTAGTTCGGCGCACTTTGCAGCGGTACATAAATCTCCACAGCTCATTACAAACCACCCCCACGATAATTTTCTAAGGGAATTTCAGCCACGGATTGACCTGTGGTAGTGTCATAGCAGCAAACTGTTCCACCACATTCAGTCGGACAAGTGCCATTCGGACACTCTTCGCCCTCGCAGTTACAAATCACCTCATATTCTGGGGGTGGGCATCCTTCGCTACTGCAAATTAGCTGTACAAAGCCATAGGTAAAGTCTTGACTGGGAGCTGAATTACTTGGTGTGCCAATTGGTATAGGAAGAGGCGGTATAGCGGTTGTAGAATTGTTCCGAACCACTAAGCAATGATTGGGAATAGGCGCTCGATATACGTTTGTACCAAAATTTTGATAGTCAAAGTCTGTCACCTCGACGCGATCGAGAAACGGTAATTTCTCAACTCTAATTACTTGAGTGCGATCGCTTAATTGACATCCATCCAAACCATCAACTAATTTTTCTACTTCTGGTTCTTGAAAACTTGAAATACTTAAAATTTCTTGCTTATTTTTATAGATTCGGAAATTATATTTATTGTCGTCGTTGGGGTTTTGATTTTCTCGGCGATCGGCAAAGAAAAAATTATTAGCACTTCCTGGTTGAATGTAATATTGGTCGGATTTACAGGTATCGGATAATTTCATTCGACTAGCTTTTAAATACCTGCCAGGAGAACCAGTGTAATATGCTGTCCTGTAAGTTACTCGTTGAGATCCGTATGCTTCGTAAGTTATTTTAAAAGCAAAATTGGGCGGAGATTCATTGTATTTATAGTCACCCTCAACGCTTATCGGTCTGCCACCAATAGAATCAATAGTTCTTATTTTTATTGCTTCATCGCAGAAAAAACCTTTAGTTTTAGAAATGGCAGTACCAAAAATATGCCATTCTCCAAAACCGTATAACGTATCGATACTATAATCATCACCATTAGTTTCAATCCATTCTTCGCCAGGATAACGATAGCGAATACCCCCACCTTTTATATACGGCTTATATCGCACCTCAACACAACCAGCCTGCACACAATGAAATAGTCCCATTAGTTTTAGTTACTAGGTGGTTGATTGCCAATTAAATCGGGATCTAAAGTTAATCCTGTTGGATCGACGGTATAGCCCGTTAACAATTCTTGAAAACCTAATTGAGCATTGCCGTTACGAACAACATTACGTTTACCCTGATTGGTAACGTAAATACCTACCGATTCATCGGTGTTGTTATCGGGCTGGTTTTGTTTGGATAGCTGAATTAATGCCCAAAGTATACGACTGGCGTATTCATTGCCGTTTGTATCCGTTAAACCAGATATATCTAGTCCCAAACCATTGGTAAAATCTCCGCCATTAGCCGAATCTTGTAGATCGTCTAGCTGAATCGTCAGAAATTTTAGATTATTGACGGATTCAATAAAAGCGTTGTTACCGAATCTTTGAGCAAGAGTTAAATCAGCCATAGTTGGGTAATTAATTATTTGGTTAACTTAATTTACCCAACTTCAGCTATTAATTAAAAGTGCCTCTTCTACATAGAATAGGTACTTGCACTAATGACGAAAAGCGTTGCTGTGCTTATGATTTAAGAAATATATTTAATTTTTATTTGTCAGCTAGTACCTGTTTTATAGATATATGAATATAAAACAGGTACTTAATATTAATTATGAAAAATTGTCGAAAAGGAAAAGCAGCAATTTGGAATAGTCTTGTTATCCGTAAAATGCGATCGCGATTATTTTTACCAACCCAGCGAGCAATATTTGAGATCTCATTATTTACTGGCGAACGGATGGGGGCGATCGTTCAGCTAAAGGTAAGTGACGTTTACGACGAGCAGGGTAAAGTTTTAGACACAATTACCTTTGCTGGTTCTACTAGAAAAAGTACCAAACACGGTCAGGCTAAAACCCGTCAAATGCCCGTGCATCCTGACTTAAGAGAATTTCTAAGTCGCTATGAAGCTCCCGCTACGGGCTATCTTTTTCCCAGCGATAGCAGGTCAGGACATATTATTCGACGGGCGGTTGATAAGTATTGGCGTAATATCTTTGACTATTTTGGGCTAACTGGTTACTCAACTCATAGCTCCAGACGTTGGGTAATTAATAGTCTGAGGGCTAACGGGATTGAGATTGTTACCATCGCTGAGTTGATGGGCATGAACGTCCAAACCGTCAGACACTATCTTGATGACGACCCCAAGGAATGCCAGCGGGCGATCGCCACCCTCGCAGCTTAAAATCAATTTAATTTTACTTTTACGGACGATTGCCTTTTGACATATTGCAGGTAGTTGTTTTTTTTTGAAGATTTTATCTTTGTAATTATGGTTTTGTTTTGGCATTGAAATCTGCTAACTGTTCCAATATTTCAGACAGTTCGGCACCACGATCGATCATTGTCTGTAATGTCTTAACTCGGTAGTTTGCCAATCTTGCTTTACAGTTACCGCCAGAAATATGAATACCGCGTACTTTTTTACCATCTCGATAGACCAGTCGATAGTATTCAGTTTTTCTACCGTTAGGGGAATATTTGCTAATTGAGACGGTAGGATCTTGTTTACCCGAATCTAAATATCGTTGTATGGCTTGCCTTTTCGCATCTTCAACGACATTTGTTGAAGACAGATTTTT
>Ga0115030_1001489_pt1 | contig 10582 bp, 6 predicted proteins | sample SidtaG_4_FD_87174 | JGI IMG/M metagenome (GOLD analysis project Ga0115030, IMG submission 87174) | Marine algal microbial communities from Sidmouth, United Kingdom - Sidmouth_Male1 metaG | ecosystem: Host-associated > Algae > Red algae > Unclassified | place: Sidmouth, United Kingdom | collected... | reverse complement strand
GGGGAGAAAGAGAGGGGGGGGGGGGGGGGGGGGGGGGGGGGGGGGGGGGAATCAGGGACGGGGGGAGGGGTGGAAGAGTGGTGGTCAAGGGAAGAGGCCGCGGCATGTGAGGGCAATGAGGGGTAGGATGGGGAGAGGCAGCAGACACGCAGCAAGAAGACAAACAGAAAGGAGAGGACAAGAAGACAAGCAAAGAGGAGAGGATCAAACACTGCTTCATTGCGGCGCCGGAATGGGTCCCAGCAACTACGCACCGAAGCCAGACCACTAAGTCTTCCTGAGTTACTCTTGAGTGGAGGGCAAGGCTAATGCATCCCAGTCAACACAGGGCCCGGGCCCGTCGCACTTCGCCTGCGCACGAGAGCGACCCGCACCGGACGACGTGGCTCAGTGCGCGGGCGACAACCCCGCACGCAACCCCGTGGTCGGGTCCAACCCCCTGCGGTGCACAGCTGCTGTTGAGCGCGCGTGGTGGTTTTGCATCTGCGACTGCGTCGGCGCACGATCGGTGACTTGGTTGTTGCACCTTGTTTTTTTGCGGCTAGCGACTTCACCTGTTCACCCTCCCTGCGTCGCCTTCTTCGACACCTCGTCGCGCATTCCTTCCTGTCCGCGTGGCCGGTCACGTTCCTGTCATTTGCGCTGGTGCAACGGCAGCTGTGGCCGGTGCTTTTGCTTGTGCGGGTGCTTGCGCACTGCCTCGTGGCGTCTTGCCCCAATCGGTTTCCCTGTCCCCTCCCGGCCCATTGCTCTTCTCGGCCCGACCCTCCTTGCCTCCCCACCTTCCGTCTGCCGTCATGAGTCGCCAAGCCCGGGCGGCTGCTGCCGTTCAAGAAGAATATGAGGAAGCCGAGGAGGACCGCACGCATGCCAGGCCCGTGACGGAACTGGAGCAACACAACATTTCCGCGACGGACGTCAAGAAGCTCACTGAGGGCGGCTTTAGTACGGTGGAGTCGGTGGCCTATGCGCTTAAGAAGACGCTGATGAACGTCAAGGGTATTTCCGAGGCCAAGGCAGAGAAGCTGCAGCTGGAAGCCAAGAAGCTCGTCAACATGGGCTTCACGACCGCCGCCACCCAGCATGAACAACGATCCGAGCTGGTGCGGCTTTCGACCGGCTCCAGGGACCTGGACGAGCTGCTCGGCGGCGGTATTGAGACGGGCGCCATCACCGAGCTGTTTGGCGAGTTCCGCACCGGCAAGACGCAGCTCTGCCACACACTCTGCGTGACCGCCCAGATGCCCGTGTCGGACGGTGGCGGTGAAGGCCGCGCCCTCTATATTGACACAGAGGGCACCTTCCGACCCGAGCGGCTCGTGTCGATTGCGGAGCGGTTCGGCATGGAACCAAACGACGTGTTGAACAACGTGGCTTACGCGCGGGCGCACAACTCGGACCACCAGATGGCGTTGCTGAAGGAGGCCTCGGCCATGATGGTTGCGGCGCGGTACTCGCTAGTGGTGGTCGACTCGGCCACGGCTCTGTACCGGACCGACTACTCGGGGCGGGGGGAGTTGGCGGCCCGGCAGCAGCACATGGCACAGTTCCTGCGGGCGCTGCAGCGCCTTTGCGACGAGTTTTGCATTGCGGCGGTGATCAGCAACCAGGTCGTTGCGCAGGTGGACGGCGCGGCCATGTTCAATCCCGACCCCAAGAAGCCCATTGGCGGCAACATCATTGCGCACGCGAGCCAGACGCGGCTGTCGCTACGCAAGGGTCGCGGGGAGAACCGGGTGTGCAAGATCTACGACTCCCCGACGCTGCCCGAGTCGGAGGCCATCTTTTCCATTGGGGAGGACGGGATTGGCGACCCTAAAGACTGAGCGCATCTTTTTGTTCCTTGCCTCGTATGTGTTGTATGCCGTCTTTTCTGAGTGTGTTCCTAGTGTTTATTTTTTTCTTGTTCTTTGTGTTCTCTATTTGCACAACGTCTGGCCCGCGCTGAGAGAGCCGATCATTGCCATTGCCAGTCGGTATTGAGCTTCGCTACCAGCCCCCCCTGCTCCCACGAGGGGGACATCGATTTTCTTTTCATGTCCTTTCTGTTCGCTGTTTATTGCATCGTGTGCTCCTGTCTTGAGACTCTGCGGATACGCCGATTCGCCTGTCATTCGCCCTGACTCCTGGTGCCTGACTGCACGTTTGTGGTGTCCAAGGAAGACCCGGCCACTTTGAGCGTGTTTGTGTTCTCTAGGACTTGGCATGGCGTGTACGGATGGTCTCGCTCAGACTTGTTTCCCTGAACCAGCTGGCCTATGAGCGGGCTGGTTTTGTATCAGTAGACGGGCAGCTGTTGTCTATGCAGTGCTTGCTGACTGACTTTCGGCATGACGACGGAATTCTCTTGTATTGAGCAACAACACGACAAGCAGACAGGCGCAGAGGATGCAATGCGCCTACACCGACTTGGGTTGACAAAGTTTTCTTTTGCAATTGGAGAGGGACCACGTCCTCAAAACATACTAGCTAGTCCCACACCCGCAGCTACGAAGTGAGGGGGCGCGCACACAGAGACTAATCACAAGTGGCAGTCGAGTGGGCGCGCAGCAGATGCTATGCCTTGGGTGAGGAGTCCTTCTTCCTTCCGAGTAGAGTGCCCAGCCGCCCGTTAAACGACTTCTTGTTGTCGCGTGCTCGGCCGGACTTCTTCTTGCCCCCGCTCATCTGGCTGCTCCCTCCACCAAAGTTGAAGATGCCGCTGCCCCCATTGGACGCGTTGCCACCGCCGTTGGAGATGTCGCTGCCTGCATAAGCGGCTTGGTCAAACGGGATGTCCAGCCGCTCAAGAAGCGCTGCGGCTTGGCACTGGACCTTGGAGCTGTCCGCGTGGGTCTCGTGCAACGAGCGCACGACGCGCTCCACGTCGAGCTCCTTCATTTGTTGAATGTTCTCGTCGGAAAAGGCCATGTTGAACAGCATCGCGCAGCCTTGCTCCTGGATGTGGGCGTTGCCCGGGAAGCTCATCATGGCAAAGATAGCGGTCTTGATCGCCCCCGAGTCGGCCAGTAGCCGTGTGTTGAGGTCATCCGCGTCCGCCAGGTTCCGGAGTGCGCGGCACCCGTGTTCCTGGACGACCGCGTCGTTGAGATGTACGCTCATGACGTTGACCAACGCCACAATACCGCCACTCCTGCCAACGGCCGACTTGTTCTCGGGGAGGTCAAAGACCGCATTCCCGATCGCGTAGATGGCGCTCTCCGCAACTGCAGAGCTGCCTGCTGAGTAGTCCCGCAAGACCCTGATGAGCGCGTCGAGGCCACCCGCAGGTTGCATACGAAGCCGGTTCTCCCGCGAGAAGAGCAGGTAGCGCAGAGCGGAGCAGCCTTTCTCTAGGATTTTGCTGTTGTGCCGGTGGGTGGTCAGCGCCGTCACCACCACTTGAACGCCGCCCGCCTCGCCAATGAGCAGCTGGTTTCGGGAGGCCCCGATACTCAAGTTGCGCAGGAGCGCCAGGCCATGCTCTTGGAGGCCTTCGTGGCCCCCGTGCCGCCGCATCGCGCCCAGCACTGCCTCGACGACCCCCGTGTCGGCGGAGCGAACTCGATTCTCCGGCTCGTCCGCGCACAAATTAGCAAGAGCCACACATCCTTGATAGAGGACGTTGACATCGTCGCAATAGCTGGCCATCGCACGCACGATGGCGTTAATACCGCCCGCACGCCCAGCAATCCACTGGTTCACGCGGACGCCGCAGCTGAGGTTGCGCAGCGCTAGGCAGCAGCGGGCTTGGAGGTCTTGGTCGTGCGCATGGGCACTCATCGCCTGGATGACGGCGTCCAGGCCACCAATCTTCCCAATCCGCTGCTTGTTGCCGTCGGAGCCAAACGCCAGGTTGCACAGAGTCGTCGAGCCATTGCTCTGCACGGAGACGAGGTCCGAGAACTCCTTCATGCCGCACACCACCGCCTCGGCGCCCTTGGCGTCCATAATGAGCGCACGGGTGGTACTGGTCCCCGTCAAGGACAGCAGCGCGAGGACGGCACGTTCTTGCACAACCGCCGACTGGCGGTGCATCACCATCGTCGAGACTACCGCACGCACACCCCCGGACGCGCCAATGGCATTCTGCACCGCGGGACCTTCCCGCGCGAGCTTACCTAGCACCAGGCATGCGCGCTCTTGAACAAATCCGTCATTGAGGTGATCGTCCATCGCCTGGTACACAAGGGTGAGGGCGACGGATAGGCGTTCCCGCGATGGGTCCGACCGTCGATGGACGAGAACCCGCAGCATCGCCATGGCCTCCCGCATCGCGTTGCTCGACGCGCCGTCACCTGGGGCAAGCAGCACGGCGAGACAGTCCTTCATCTCGACAATCGCCCGCTGCGACTCGCTCAGCTGCTTGTCGCCGCCGCTGCCGCCACCGTCACCGGGACCGTCCGGTGGCTCACTTTCTTTTCCGTAGTCATCGGCGGGACTCTCCGACACGAGGCCCTCTTCGACCGTCTTCTCCTGGTCCATCACATCCTGGCTCTGCATGTTGGCTTGCTGCTCGTCATCCTCATCGTCCTCCCCGTCCTCATCGTCCGCGGTGGCGCCAGCCGCGTCCGCCCCGTGTCTCCTCCTGACCCGCTCGTCGCCGTCGGCCACGTCGCCAGCGGACATCACAGTGAGGCGCTGCGGCTCCGCGGGGTAGACGAGAGGCGCGCCCACCACGTACAGATGCAAAGAGACAGCCAGAAAGGACCCGCTTTGGCGCCGCCCACGACCACGCCCGTCGGGGTCAACACCGTCACGACCGCCGGACAGCCTCCGCGGCGAACACGGTGGCCACAGACACCGCGCACACGCGCACTACGCGTTCGCAAGCTCTCTCGCACCAGCTCCCCCCGTGACGACGGCACAGCACGTACCACGCGCACGCGGCAGCGGTACGCGTGCGGCAAAGGCGCCGGTACCAGGTGAGGGAACCAGCTTCCGCGACGGGAAGGTGCCTCCGAGGCGGAAACGGCTACAGCGCTGCCCCGGCCAGGCCACAAGCCGCCACGCAGTCCGGACAGTTGGTGCTTCTCCCCACCGGACGCACCCGCCACGATACGACACGAAATGAGCCGCTAGGGTCTAACGCGCGCTCCTGAAACTCTCACGAAAGGTCGTGCAGGGAGGCGAGACACGACGAGGGAACAACGCACCCTACACGTGCGCGCAGGTCCACAAATGCAGGGTCAGCAGTCACGCATGTTGGCCTCGGATGGTCACGCTCACGCTGGCCGCACAGCGGACGGTCCCACCCCATTGGGGAACATGGCACAGGCTCTCCGCACAGCACAGGCCGGAAAATACGCGGATAGGGGAGGGGAAAACGCCCGGCCGGTGTGTCCAAACGTCTAGCTGTGCACTCCCTGTGGCTCTCCCGTCAACCTGCACATCGACGCGGAAGGACCTGCAGGCAAGAGGAAACAAAATCGCAGCCGGTCCGTCTGGGCACGAAGCAGAAGAGGTGGATGAAGAGCCCGCACTGGAAACGCGCTGGTCAACAACCGGCTCTTATGAGAAGCCTGAGCATGGACTGGGAAAAAAATGTGTCCACTGGGATCGCGTCAAATGCAAGAGATCTCGCACTGGAAAGCGTGAATAGGGGACTACTTTGAAAGCCCTCGGACAATTTAGATGCCATGCGCGTCAGAATCGCACTGCCGTTGCCGGGCTGCCGTTTCGTACGCGCGCATGCAAGGAGCACCCGATGCTGATGGTCTTGAGGGCGCACCGCAGCTGGGGTGCAGAACCTCGGGTCTACACCGGCACGTGCGAACGCATGGCCTAACAGCGCGCCTCCGCGCTGTTCAAAGAGAATCGAAGCACCAATTGTACACGCAATATACACGTCTTGTGGAGGGGCTGGTGCGGACCAGCCCGCACAATTCCACCTGTTGATCTTCATGTGGGACAACTACGGCAATCACAAAGACAAGGATAGCCACAAGGTCCCGTACGGCAAACACAAAAGAGAAGGAGCGAACAACTCAGCCAGACGGTTGCGCGCCCGCCTGTGCTTGCGCCGCCTGAGCCATCTCCAGCTTGCTCTGCAGCAAGTGCGACACGGCCTCAAACAGCTGGCGCTTTTGGTTCAGCACTCCGTACGCCTTGTCGAGCTGCTCTTTCATCATGGCCATACGGCGTGAGAAGTAGCTGGCCGCGTCCGCGGGGTTCTTCTGCGCAACATGCAGGATGCAGACAGTCGTGAACACGCCACCAGTCGCAACACAAACAATGGGCCAACCGATTGGTATGGACCACCAAGTCGTCAGTCTTGGCACCAACACAACAAGTCACAAGAGCCCTTAACACTGCATAGATTGGTACAACCCACGCACAGCGCAGCCAGAAACATAAGTAAGCAACCCAGAGGCGACAAGCGAACCAGGAGCCGTCGGGCACACGTACCGAGATGAAGTAGCCAGTACCAACATCCACCATCAGCTCCGACGGATTCTGGATGACGCCCGGCACGTAGATGGAGGTGGTCAGGGGAACGAGGACCGGCTGCGGGGTCGACGACTCGCCCATAAAGGTCGCACACTCGCGGGAGGCGGTCAGCTTCTGGTGCGCCACGTTCAGCTCGCCGATTTTGGTCATTAGCATCTCAATCTCGCGCTCGGTCGTTTGCCGCACGTGGCCGAGCTGCTCCACCGTCAGCTGCGTCACTGGCACCGAGCCGCCGACTCCGCCGACCGCCTACACCAGGGAACATGCATGCAGAAAAAAGGCAGGAAAAAGCAAGGCGGAAAATGCTTTGAAACAAGCAGACAAAGGGTGCAAACGCAGGTAGCGGCAAGTACAAGAAGGTCAGATACCCGGGTCCAACAACGCAAGCCAAAACGACACCTGCCCCAAACAGTACATCCAGGCACAAGAAGGTGGAACGTACCGCCATCGTGAAGCAGCACCAGAACCACTCCAATGGCCGCAAGGAACGTCCGTCTAAGCAGTGCCGCGGTCTTGGGCTGGTGCCGTTGCCGACGCTTGCGAGCGCCTTGGACGCGGCGGGAGCAAGGCGGCGGCTCTGTTCTGGTCGACGGCGGATCGCCAACGGGGATGCCACGTGGACCAGTGCGTCTACAATTACCGAAAAAGTCTCGGTCCATTCCGCGCTGGATGCCCGATGCGCGCCCCGTTCGTCTCTGGCACCAAGGCACTTTGCCGCGTGCTGCTTGCTGCTCGTGGGCGCCCCTTTCCCCCCATCCGCCCCGCCCACGCGAGCAGCGACGCCGCGCGCCCGCTCGGGCGGGCGCGTGGAGCGCCCCGCCAGCGGCCCACCCCCACCAGTACGACCACGCGCCCCTGCGTGTCCTTTGCCCCACTTGTTCCCCCTCGTCCAGCGCTCCCACCATGGGCCGCGACCGCCGACGGCGCAGGGAGCGAGCCAGCGGCGCCGCGGCGCGCTCCCGCTCCCGCTCCCGCTCCCGCTCCCGCTCCCCCGCCCGCTCCCGGCGGCGCACCCACTCCCCGGCGACCGACCGCGCCGACGGTCGGTGGGGGCGGACGTCGGGGGTGCCCCCCCCGCCGCGCCCATGGCATAACGGGAGCGACGGTGGTGGCGGCAGCGGGCGAGGCGACGGCGGCGGTCACGGCCGCGGCGACGGCGGCGGCAGCGGCGGCGGCGGTGGCGGTGGCGGCAGCGGCGGCGGCGGCAACGGCAGCGGCGGCGGCGTCGTTCCGCCGCCACCCGACTGGCAACGCCGCGACGCGCGGCACTGGCCGTCGGGTGGCGGCAGGCGGCGGCGGCACTCGCGCTCCCGGTCGCCCGGCGGCGGCGCCGACGGTCACCGCCGCCCCGCGCCCGCCCGTCACTGGTCGCCGCCCCGCGAGGGCGGGCGGTATCGCGCGCAGCCCCCCCCACAGCCGCCCCCGCCAGGGCGGCCGTGGGGCGGCGAGCGCCCCCACTGGCCGACTGGCGAAGGGCGGCGGCCGCCGCCGGGCGGGCGGCGGGCCGGTCGGTCGCCGCCCGCCCCCGGCGGCCGCGCGCGGTCCCGGTCGGTGACCCCCCCCCCGCGGCGCGCCGACGCGGCGTCGCCCGCGGGGGCTGGGGCCACGCCCGACGCGGCGGCGCGGCACCCGCCGCCGCCCACCCACGGGCCCGCCGACGGGGCGGACGCGGCGCCGCCACGGCGGCGGGAGCCGATATCGTTGGCGGAACTCGCCGCCCACCAGCGGGTTGTTGCCGCCGCCGAAGCGCGGCCGGTTTTTCTCTCCAAGGCTGCCCGGCAGGCGGCAGCGTTGGAGCGCCTCGCCGCGCGGCGGGCGGCGGTCGCAGCGGGGGGGGGCGGGGGGGCGCCACCGGCGGCGGCGGCGGCGGCGGCCGCCCGCCCGCCCGCGTCGGTGGGGGCGGGCGGCCGCCCCGGCGGCGTGCCCACACGTGGCGCCGCCGCCGCCGCGTCCGCCGCCGCCGCCTCGACGGGGGCGGGCTTGACCGACGCGGAGCGGGCGGCCATCCGCCGCCACTACCTCCGTGAGGCGGACGGGGAGGGCGGCCGCGGCGGCGGCCGCGGCGGCGGCGGCGGCGTCGACAGCAGTGGTGCGACGGCGGCGCGACGGCGGCTCGCGGGGGCGGGCGGCGGCGGCGGCGGTGGCGGCCCGGCGGCGGCGGCGAGCGTGGCGGGGCGGGCGTCGGACAAGGCGCGGTTCCGCTTTGAGTGGGACGCGTCGGAGGATACGGCCGGCGCCGAAGTCGACCCCATGTACGCCGACGCGGCGGCGGCGGCGCCACGGGCGGCGCTCCTCTTTGGCCGCGCGCGGCCGGCGGGGTACTTGTCTGACGAGGATGGCGGCGGCGGTCCGCCGCCGGGGGGGCGGCCGGCCGCCGGCGCGGTCACCGCCGCCGCCGCCGCCGTCGCCGCCGCCGCTGCGCGGCGGCCGCGGCGCCCCGGCGGCGGCCGCGCGGCCGACGACGCGCGGCACTGGTCCGCCAAGGCCGTTGACGAGATGACCGAGCGCGACTGGCGCATCTTTCGGGAGGACCACGCCATTGCCGTGCGCGCCGGCGGCGGCAAATCCGCCCCGCGCCTCGCGCGCTCGTGGGCCGAGACGGGCCTCCCCGACCCGCTCCTGCGCCTCGTGCGGGAGGTGGCCAAGTACGCGGCGCCGTCGCCCATCCAGATGGCGGCCATCCCCGCGGGCCTCGCCCGCCGGGACATGATTGGCCTCGCCGAAACGGGGTCGGGGAAAACCGCCGCCTTTGTCCTCCCCCTCCTCGTGCACATTGCGGGGTGCCCGCCGCTGGCGGGCGCCCGCGCCGCCGACGGGCCCTACGGGTTGGTGCTTGCGCCGACGCGGGAGCTCGCGCAGCAGATTGAGGCCGAGGCGACGCGGTTCGCGCGGCCCCTCGGCCTCCGCGTGACCGCCGTTGTTGGCGGGCTTGCGATTGAGGCGCAGGGGACGGCGCTGCGGGCGGGGGCGGAGCTGGTCGTTGCCACCCCGGGGCGCCTCGTCGACTGCCTCGACCGGCGGTACTGCGTGTTGGCCCAATGCCGGTACCTGGTGTTGGACGAGGCGGACCGGATGGTGGATATGGGCTTTGAGCCGCAAGTGCGGACGATCCTCGACGCGATGCCGGCGGATAGTCGGGTGCCCCTGGGCGCGGCGGCGGAGGCAGAGGCGGCGGTGGCGGCGGCGGCGGCGGCGGATGGGGCGGCCGCCGCCCCGGCGGGTGGCGGGTCTGCGCCGACCACTGGCGGCGCGCTCCGCCGCGCGGCCGCCGTGGCCGGCGGCGGCGGGGAGGACGACATGGAGCCGGCGGCCCCGAGCGACAGCACGCGCCTGACGTTTATGTTCTCCGCCACCATGCCGCCGGTCGTCGAGCGGCTCACCCGCCAGTTCCTCTACCGCCCCATGACGGTGGCGGTTGGGGAAACCGGGCGCTCCGCCACCGCCGTCGAGCAGCGCGTCGAGTACTTTTCCACGGACGCGCGCAAGCGGCAGCGCTTGGCGGAGCTGCTGCGGAAGCTCGAGCCCCCCATCATCGTCTTTGCCAACACCAAAAAGAGCGTCGACGGCGTCGCGCGGGCGATTGACGCGGACACGGGCATCCGCACGGTCGTGTTGCATTCGGGCAAGGCGCAGGATGCGCGGGAGGAGTCGTTGGCGGCGTTCAAGTCGGGCCGCGTCGCCGTCCTTGTCGCCACCGACGTGCTCGGGCGCGGGATTGACATTGAGGGCGTGGCGCACGTGATCAACTTTGAGATCCCCCAAAAGATCGAGCAGTACACCCACCGCATCGGGCGCACGGGGCGCGCCGGCCGGACGGGGGTGGCGTGGTCGCTCGCGACGGCGGAGGACAAGGACATCTTTTTCGACCTCAAGGCGCGGCTGGAGGCGGCGGGCGCGCACGTGCCGCCCGAGTTGGCCAAGGGGGCGGGGCGCCGGGCGGCGGCGGGTGGCTCGGCATTTGGGAGCGCCATCATTGATTGAGCTGCGGCGTTGCGCCGTGCGCGGGTGCTCTTGGCGGGTGGCTCCGTGTGAGACGTCGTCGGATTATCGCAATTTTGGTCAGGAAATCGCATCCCAATACGGGCGACACAGCCGGACTACGAGCACCTCGTCCGGCCTTTGCCTATGAAACAGGCAAAACCACCCCCCCTCC
>Ga0115030_1001487_pt1 | contig 10584 bp, 12 predicted proteins | sample SidtaG_4_FD_87174 | JGI IMG/M metagenome (GOLD analysis project Ga0115030, IMG submission 87174) | Marine algal microbial communities from Sidmouth, United Kingdom - Sidmouth_Male1 metaG | ecosystem: Host-associated > Algae > Red algae > Unclassified | place: Sidmouth, United Kingdom | collected... | reverse complement strand
GGGGCCACTAGAGGCCCGGGCCTGAGACCGTGGCCCGTTGGGTACCGGTCCCCCCATGGTAGCGCCAGGGGGTCGGGATTGTGCACGTCTTGCGTCTTGTTTCTGAGGGTATATGAGAGTATGCTTTGGGGTCATCGTGCGTGCTCGAATAAATCATCCTTGCGTTTTCGTTGCTTCCGTCGTTTTTGTGCGCATTGCGCCCTGTGATCCAGGCGTTCGCGTTGTGACTCTGGCGTAGCGTTCCGCATCCTGTGCTGGGGCTTCTGACGGGGTTAGACCCCGTTGGCTGTGTGGGCAGGATCCACTACAGCTGTGTAAGGCGGTCGTGACGGACCGTCCGGCTTCTGGGTCGGAAGACAAAAAGGCCGACCCGGTGGTCGAAGAATGGCACGCCATGAATGAGGCGGCTCCTGCGACAATCCATATGTCGGTTAAGCCCGTGAAGTTTAACACGTTGACGGGGGTCGACATGGCCAAGGAGGAGTGGGACGCGCTCAAGGTCATGTTCGAGGCGCGAGACAGCGCTCAGCTGCTTCCGCTCATGGACGAGCTGAGCAGCTTGAAGAAGGGCGACGACGAAAGCATCATCGATTTCGCATGGCGTGCCAAGATGATCCGGGACGAGCTGGCCATACTCGGAAACCCAGAGGATGACAACACGCTCGCGCTGCGTGTCTGGTCAGGGCGTCCGCGTACCGGATGCTCAGGACATTCTTGCAGAGCAAGGGTTTCAAGTTGTTCATGTCGGACGTGACGGCTAAGCTGCTTCAAGTCGATCAGTGGGACACTGCTGTGGGCGCATCAAAGACAGCTGGTGGTGTCAAGTTGCAAGTCTTCACGGTAGCGGCGCCACAGAAACCGTTTGACAAGAAATCTTTCGTGTCCTACTCTTGTGTCAAGAAGATGCAACTGAAGCGTGCCTTCTACAAGCGGAAGGCTGACGAGGCCACGGGAAAGAGCAAGCCCGGTGGCTGCCGCCGTGACGGCGGCCGCGGGGGCGGGTCCCAAGAGGGTGCTGCTCTGGCATTCACTGCTTCGGCCGGTCAACCCGGTTCTATCAATGATCATGGGAGCACAAGCGGGTCGTGGACCTGGGTGCTTGACTACGGGGCGACCGACCACGTGGCCGCCGGAGCCAAGAGCTTCGCCGACCAGGCGGCGGGGAGCGGGTCCAAGGTCACCTTGGACAATGGCGACAATTTCTCTATCAAGGGGAACGGCCACATCTCTATGGACGTTGTAAAGGGCAGCGCCCATGCGCACATGGTCGCATCAGAGGCCGTACTGGTGCCAGACCTGACCAGCAACCTGCTGTCAGTTCGGGCCAGGCCATACTATGGGTATTTTCCCATGAGGTATTTTAGCGAGTACGAGTACGGGGCCACCCTTAGTCGGTGACTTGACGGGGTCCGGGAATATACGCACAGCCCTATTGAGGCAGTCAGAATATACTTTTGGAAAAAGGCAGCGTGAGTATGGTGTTCTTATGCAGACCGTGCGGGAGAGGCCACTGCCGCCAGTGCGTGCCGTATCCAGTGAAGACACGCTTAAGCAGCTATGTTCATTGCGCCAGCGGCCGCAGTCGAGAGAAAAAGCTCTCGAGAGCATGGCAACTGACCCCTGAATGGGTCTACAGACAGTCCCTAGGAAGCAATAGGGCCTGTTGCATTGTGCCCTTTCGTCGCCTGCGAGACGCTTATGGCGTCGTTGAGGACCAACATTGGGCATCTGGTCGCGATGGTACCTGATCAAGGTCTCCAGCCTGGGGACAGTTGGGATATCTAGCGGGACGTGCAGGTTGCTCTCTGGTCCCTACATAGCAGCTACTCATAGCTTTGTCACCCCCTGACAGCCACCTGGCCCGAAAGAGAACAGGTTTGAAGTGTGCTGGGCAGCTGTCGGAACAGGGAGCTGTATGCAACCTTGGTCTCGCTGAAATGCCATCATTTGCAGGACTACTATTGCATCAGGCGCGTGGGCAATTGTCAAAAGCTGATTCGCGACCTGCTCGGCGCACAGAGCTCGAGTCGGTGGGATGGCGCATGCGCTGGAACGAGAACGTGAGTCGCTAAAAGATTGAGTCGAGGCCGCGTGAAAGCATGATCAAGAGCGACCATGCGTCCGGGCGGGACATCAGACATGCACCAGGCTCGCTTTAGATACAATACGGCCATAGAAGCAGTCTGTGACGGTATTCTGACGCGAAAGGAACTGTATCAAGCGCTTGACCGGGGCTTCCAGGCAAAGTGTCAGCCACAGATTCTCTAAGATTGATTCAGCGCGGCTGAGTGGAGAATGGCACATGGTGAACAACGTGCAAGCGGCCAGAGCTCTCCGAAGAGACATTGCGCTGTTGCCAGCTGACCATCTCGAGACGCAATGCTTTAGTTGACTAGACGCGGCGAAGAGGTTTCTAACCCGATCGCGATAAGAGCTCATACGCGGATGGCAGAGAGCCAGACGGTCGCTCCAAGGAATGTGGCTTCTAGATGTCCTGCGAAGGCCGCTGCAAGAAGCTGGCAGAGACGCCCCGTGGGCAAAGCGAGGGAGGATGGACTGGACCGCACGTCGCCGCTGCGGACGTGCATCAGAAGTTGAAGAAGCGCACTCCAAGCGCAGTCGATATGCGTTCCCAGAGCGACTCGTCCATCTTCGCTGTCGGCCGGCGGCTTCTGTTCGTCTTGCTTATCCACTTTCCCCCGAGTCACTCGTCGGCGACCAAGCCATCCTCTAGGGAAGACTCCCCACCTCCCACTCCATCCCCGCCCTCACCACCCAGTGTCTCTGACTCGAAAGGTGCCGATGACTCCGATACGGCTGGTACGGGGCGGCGCAAGCGCCCTCTCAGCACGGGCATTGGCTCAGTACCTGCTGCCACCGACTTCACGAACTTTGTCCTTCATGTCGTCGGAATCACACGTGACTTCGTGATCGTCACGCCCATGCCGTCAGTCATGCACAAGGGCGAGGGCTGGCAGCTAGCACCTGCTTTCGAGGCGCAGTGGGACACGAGATCGCCTCTTTGGGGACGAGTGGACGTTTACGAGCGCCTCACGGACGCTGCCGCAGCCGGCGACGTTCTTGCACGATGCCGTGTGTGCGCCCTGACGGGCTCAGACACGTTCCCCTTCCGTAAGGCAGGGGCCCCTAGCAATGGCACCAAGCACATGGAGGGGACAGCCAAGGGCAAGGCCTCGCCCTGCCGCCGTGCCGACCATCTACAAGCCGCGCTGTATCTTGCCAAGAACGCCCACGGCGGGAACCGGACCCGCTTTGTGGCCGCCAACGGGACGATTCGCCGGTTCATGCAGCCGATGGCGCGGCGGGAGCACCACCTTCGCTTTGTGAAGATGCAGGTCATGAAGCTGTCGCCACATGCGTTTGGCCAAAACACGTACGTTCGGCTCTTCCTGGACGGACTCGCCGTGCTCCGACAGCTGAGTGCCGTGCTCTCTCCCGCTTTTGGGGTGACCAAGGCCCGCGAGAAGACGGCGGTCACCCTGGTGGAGCTTTTCGTCCTTGTACTCGCCCTCCGAAAGACGATGCTGGAGGACGCTCTGAACGTGCCCGTCTTCCCAGAGCTACCGCTCGCTGTTGGCTCTGCGGCCATCGAAAAAAATATCGAAGACTACCCCGACGATGGCGTCATTGAGATTGACGGGCAGCTCTACCCCTGCCTCTTGACGTGGGTGGAGGAGACTCCGGGCTGAGCGTGCCTAGACGATAAGCACGGACTGCCGTCTACGAGCTGCGGGACGAGCTTGACCGCCTGTTCTTAAACACCGTCGACAACTCCAAGAATTGGCTGAAGAAAAAGGCCGTGCTGTGCTCGGTTTATCTGGCGCCTGGCGGTGCCGGAATGCTGAAGGAGGTAGCGGCATGGCTGGAAGTGGACGACCTCAACAATGATGCAGCGGAGGCGGTCGCGAACATGTGCGACAAGCGCGTTGAGGCGCCGGGAGCGCCGGCGATGGAGCCCACTCCCGGCCTCGCCGGTGGCAGCGGTTGTTCCTCCCGGCGTCCCTCCGAGGCGCGCATGGAGGCACGCTCCTCTTTGACTCCCTGGGGACGGGGACGCGGTGCAACGTCAAGCACGTCGTCGGCGACGCGCCCGCGATCGCCCGCATCTCGTGCCCGCATGGAGCTTGTTGCTTTTTTGCGGCTCTCTGAGACGGCAGAGTGGGAGTCCCCCCTTCTTTTTCGGGTTCTGCACCGTCAGCAGTTCCCTTCTCTTTATGTTTTGGCTGTATCATTCTTATGTGAGGTTGGGTCCTCTTCGTCGTGTGAGCGGGCGTTTTCGTCTACAGGGCGACTTGTGAGCGAGGAGCGCTCATCTCTGTCGGTGGAGAGTGTGGAGATGCCCTCGTTGGTGGCATCCAACATGGAGATGGTACGCAAGCAGAGCTCTGCGGTGCCAACGATGACGAGAGGGTAAGCCACGGCCTTCCGCGACCGCATGAACTCGTTCGAGCTGGAGGAAGAAAGGGGTTGTGTTGACGTAGACAAGTGGAGTAGTGGAGAGTCATCGTCGCCTAGCGACGCTGAGTAGAACGCAGATTTTGTAGGGCAGCTACGTTAATGTTCTTTGTGTCCCTATCTTTCCTTGAAGCATGTTGATAATGCTGCTGTGATGCAATCTGCGAGCTTGCGCGCTGGGCTGAAACAAGATGAGAAGGTGCAGGCTGATGCGGTGTATGCGACAAACCAGTCAAAGCTCTCGTGTCTGCTCACGGACGGCGGCGGGCAATCACCGTCCCGTCCTGTCCACACATATGTCACATGCCATCGGATGATCTGTCCTTCTTATCTGAGTTCAAGAGGCGCGGCCTGAGAAGAACAACAAAAAACCCACATTGACATGTGACAGAAGGACAAGGTGCGGACTGAAAAAAAATACAAGAGCACATTGACATGCGACCAAAGGATGAAGGCTCCCGCAGCAGCAGCATCTACTGTACTCTGCGATAACCAGGACGGTCCAGCAATAAACTCAGAAGAGGCACCCGTCTAAACATTCGCGACACCGTGACGTCCCTGTCAGCCGAGACCGACACGACACCAACCGGGTGACGGAAAACGGCGCGACGCCAGCGGCCGCCGCTGACATGGTGACGGTGGCAGGGGACGCCGACGCCGCGGCCAAATCGGCGACGCCGCCCGCTCACAGCCGACACAGCGCACCCCACAACCCCCCCCGCACCCGGCCACCACGCCGACACGCGCCGCGGGGCGGGACCACACGCCCAATGGCGCCAGCATCAGCTCCCCCCCCCTCCACGTCGGGGGCAGCAGCTCCAGCTTGGTGGTGGAGGACGGGGCGGCGCCGGCGGCCAGCGCCGACATGGTGATGGTGGCGGGGGACGCCGACGCCGCATCCAAATCGGCGACGCCGCCCGCCCACAGCCGGCACAGCGCACCCCACAACCTCCCCCGCTCCCAGCCACCACGCCGACAAGCGCCGCGGGGCGGGACCACACGCCCAATGGCGCCAGCATCAGCTCCCCCCCCCCCCACGTCGGGGGCAGCAACGCCAGCTTGGTGGTGGAGGACGGGGCGGCGCCGGAGGCCAGCGCCGACATGGTGACGGTGGCGGGGGACGCCGACGCCGCGGCCAAATCGGCGCCACCGCCCGCCCACAGCCGGCACAGCACACCCGGCAACCCCCCCGACACCCAGGCACCACTCCGACACACGTGGCGGGGCGGGGCCACACGCCTCAGTGCGGCAGGAGTACACGCCCTTTCTGCCGTCATGTATCCCGAGGACATCTGCCACGGCTTGGGGCCTGTGCCGCAAGGGCAGCAAGGGCTTGTTTCGTGAGATCCATGGCGGCAACAGCGGCGCAGACATCATCGTCTTGCTCTCAGAATTGCCCAACGTGCGCCAGGGACTTAGGGTCAGAGCACGGACTGGAGCTCCATCAGCGCCCCCCCCCAGCTTACACAGTGCTGTGGGGCTACGGGCGGCAAGCCATCATTTGTGCTCACATCGAGATGTGCACGTATTTACCTCGTGATCTGACCACCAGCGAACGGGATTTTGTCTGATCGTGTAATTGTTATTCTTCTATCTGTTCTCTGTGTGTGCAATCCGGTTTGATGAACAGCTGTGTGCTACGTTTGATACGAACGGTATCTTGTTGTCCATTTTATGTGTCTTTTACCCAAGGTGGTCCATGGGGCTTCGAATACAGTTTCCCGATGCACCTGTCATCGTTGCCGAGCGGAGGATCCGACTCGCATGCAACAGATTGCGGGATGTCTGACAGCGAGCGCTGCTGACGGCTGCTCGTGGCCGCCTTGCCGATGGTTCCAGGATAGACCACAGAGGCGTGTGGTCACTGTGCGTTCTTCTGTTTTCCTTCCCCCCTCCCCCCCCCATCGTGCGAGATGCACAACAGCATCCTTTCACCTTCTCTGCCTGCCTCACCCCTCCCCCCTCGCAGGCAGGCCAACAAGCGGCCATCTGGGCGGCGGACAGCCCTAGAGGTTGCCACCGACGAAAAAATGCTGGACGCCTCCCCCCCCCCATGTACCTCCCCCCACCCCACGCGTGCCCCCCTCTAGCGTGCGAGCTCCCACACAGCAGTCCTTCCCGTGCTCTGTCCCCGTATACCCCCCCCTCGCAGGAATTTTACGAAGCGGCCTTGTGGGCGGCGGCCGACCCTTGGCCGCAGCACATCGAAGAACAGCGTGACGCCCCCCCCCCCCCCCTTTTCCGCGCCTGGCGCCACGCCCCGGGGTTGGCGGGTTGACAATCGGGGCGGCGTGCCGGCCGCCGCTTCCGGCCCTGTCGCGTTGACAGGGGCCCATGGCCGGGGGCGAGTGGGGTCAGCGAGGGGTGAGGGGGGGAGGAGGGGGGGGGAGCCGCCGGGATGGGCGGGGGACAAGGGGATGAGGGCGATGATGCGCGCTTGCAGGCAAAAAGCAGCAGCGGTGGAGCGCCAGTTCTCCGTGACCAGCGGCACACTACAGGTGACACCGGGACGTGCACTGTTGGCGGTCTCGTGACGTCGTTGCGCTCGTTGGCAAAGCACAACAATCGAAAACTGCTGTAGATAGCCTTTTAGTCAGCAATTCCGCCAGCCTCAATCCGCAACTTGTGCCCACGAACTGGACCCCCCTTTGCCTGATGAAGCCCTCCCTCTTCCACTATTTCGACTTTTGAGTATCGATACTTGTGGATTGCTGTATATTTGCTACTAGTACCCATCGCATGCAGGAAGTATGGGAAGATACTCGAGACTAAACCAACTCCTAAAGAAGCAACCCAATCCCAAATTTAGTACCCATAGTAGGGCCTGATCGTGAACCAGCTGCTGGAGCCCATGACGGCCGCGGCGGCGGGGTCCGCTGACGGCACCAGGGCCATGCGGGCGGCAACGGCGGCCGCCGACGCCGGTGCCCAGGCAGAGGTTTGGCACGGGGGCAGGACATAAATTCACTATTTACATGCAACAAGTAGGAACAGAAAAGACACGGAGGAAGCAAAAAAACAAACGAAGCCTGCGTTGGACGCGATACACGACACGGGCGTGGGCAAGGTACCACTCCGTGTTGAACAGGTCGCCCAATTGCGACGTCGAGTCCACCGTCCAGCGTGGCCCGTCCGCCCCATTGGTGACCTCCCCGGCTGTCGCGGGAGCCGCCGCACAACCTGCGCGAATGAAGTCCGTCACGGCGCGCACCAAGTAGGCCGCGGCGGCGCCGTCCGCCTCACTCACGTCCACCTCGGCCGTCCCACCGTCGCCCAGGACAATGGGCGCCACGTTTTTCTCCCCCATGGACAGATGCTCCTCATCCAGGGCCTCATGCAACTCTCCTGCCGCCTTTTCCAGGCCCTCCTCTTCATCGACCGCGTCCACCTCCAGCTCGTCGCCGTCATCCTCATTGATGGTGGAAAGCCGTACCCCCGCCTCTGCCCCCCCCCCCGAGGCCACGCCAGCCGCAGGCGTTTCTCCGACCAAACTTCCGGGCGCGTACGTCACGCGGGAGCCCCGCGCCGCCGCCGCGTCCGCGCGCATGTGCACCACCACCTCCGTCATGGTGGTGAGCCAATCCGTGTTGATGCGGTTGCGGATGGGGGTGTTGTCGAGGCCCATCCCTGACCAGACCCGCTCCATCTCGGCGGCGTGGGCGGGTACCGACAGCAGCCGCCGCGCAACCGCCTGCAGGATCGTCCCCCTGAACTTGGTTGCCATCTGCCACATCCCCACAGCAGCAATGCGGGGCCCGCCACCGGGCGGGAAGTCAAACGCCAGCAGGTCCTTGATGCCGCCGCCGAGGTACGCCGAGAACGCCTGCACCGTCTTGACAGCCTCCGCGCTCTCCCTTTTGACCGGGATGTCTCCGGCCTTGGGCAGACCGATGCGCGCCGCCAGCGACAGGAACAGCCGCATGAGGTTGGCGTACTCGGCGGGGGAGCCTGCCGTCGTCCGCAGCCCGTTTACATGCCGCTTGGGATCTAGCACGTGCGCCAGTACGAGCAGCGAAGCTTCGAAGTACTTGGACAGCCGCCACTGCAGGAACAGGAGCACCGACCCGCAAATCTGGTGCGTGAGCGCGGTGACGGCCGGGTCCGCGGCCACCAAGAAGAGCGGCGACACGGCGCCACCAACCGAGGGAGCCACGGCCGTCTCCGCGCGCAGCTGCTTGTAGTACGCGTAGAGGCGGCCAAGGGCGGCGCACACGTCCGCCAAGTTGCTCGTGCGTTTCTCGATCAACCCGATATCGATGACGATGGGCTTGAGTAGCCGCGCCATCAGCTCCGTCTCGTCCCAAAAGCTTTGGCTCCGCAGCAGGTCGATGACCGCCGCCCCGTTGGCGGTCGCCCGCAGGACGCGCTCGGCGCTGAACTTGTTTTAGAACGACTCGAGGGCGGGCTTGAGCTCCAGCAGCCGCTGGACCACCGCGTGGTGGCTGAACCAGCGCGTCTCCCCCCGACGCTCCAGGGACTTGCGCCAGCCCAGCGTATCGTCCATCCACATCTGCGGCTGTCCACAGTACTTGGTAGACTGTTTGAAGAAGGATACGAGCTTGCTGCACTTGTCGGCCGGCGGCTTGAGCGCTGGGTGGGTGACAATGTTGGCGGTAAGCAGGTTGCACTGGTGGGCGGTGCAAGCGACCATGATAATCGACGGGTGTTTTTGGGCGAATTGTTTCTTGGCGCCGACATTGCAGCTTGCCGAGTCGCTTACAATGCTGGTCAGCACCGAAGCACACGCGTCGTCAACATGTCCAGACGGCAAGGGGGTGAGGTAGTCGTTGGCCGCGTGGGCCGTGGACAGCTCCTTCTCCACTGGGCCGACCACCAACTCAGTGGTCTCAGCCAGGGACGTGATATCGGTCGTGCCGCGGAAGTCCACCGTCAGCGCCCCGCTGGAAATGTCGACCAGGCTCGCGAGCATGCCGATGAGCTTGCGGTCGGCTAAGCTCATCCACCCGTCAAAAGAGAGCGAAACGAAGGCGCCCGCCGAGTAGGCCTCCTTGATGGATACGACGATGGTGGCGAGTAGACGCTCGAGGACGGGCCCTGCCATGGCATGGCGCGTCGGGACGACATTATTCCCGGGCATCCCCTTGCGTGTATACCCGCGGAAGAAGGGGGAGTCGAGCAGGTTGAAGGCAATCGAGGATAAGAGCATCACCCCCAGCAGGTCGACCTCAATTTCCCGCAGCTGCTGCGCCGAGTAGTTGCGGGGCACAAGCGAGTCCATCGGCCCGACCGTCTCGTCGCCCGACGTCCCCGGACTGGCTGCATGCCCCCGCTTGCGGTGGGCGCGCTTCCCGTCGCCAGCCGCCTCGGCCGCCCTGCTCCAGTCGGGTGGCGTATGCCGGCACTAAGAGATGTGGGAGCACATAGAGTCAACTCGCCCATTGATTGGCACGTCCGCTTTACCCGCTCGGCGGCAGAAAAGGCAGAACACCTGCTTGGTTCGCGAGCGCGGGGAGAAATCTTCGTCTCCTTCTTGAAAAAATCCCCAAATGAAGTGCGTGTAGCCCCTTCGACGCGACTTTTTGGTGCTCGCAGCCGCCGCCGCTGCCCCCTCCGCCAAGCCGCCGCCAGCGGCAGCCACCATGTCCGCTTCAGCGGATACAGAGGGCGGTGCGCCGGGCGCCGCAGCAGCCGCTTCCACCGTTGTGGTGGGGTGCGCGCCGACCAGCCGCCCTCTCATGGCTTGGCCCCCGCTCCCACCGAAGATGGGGGCCAGCCGCGGAAGAGGTAGACTCCCGCGGCTGGCATTTCCGGGAGGAGCAGCACGAGCGCCGTCGACTGCCGTGGCGGCTGGCACACCGCTATCCCGCACATTTGGGTGGGGGGCAGCGCCGACCGGGGTGATCTCGTCTATTGTGGAAAGGAGGATGATCGGCAAGACTGAGCCCGTCACGGCCGCAAGGGGAGGGTCACAGCTGCGATGGGGGAGCAAAGCTGCGGGGGAGTGGTACATCCACATGGGGGGAGCGCAGCCGCGGGGGGGGGGGGGGGGGGGCCGCCGCGGGCCGCGGCCACCCCACCGCCACCACCGACGGGCTCCGGGGGGGGTGCGCGGCAGCCCCCGAGCCGCCCCTGAGCCGGAGCGCGGGC
>Ga0115030_1001485_pt1 | contig 10591 bp, 7 predicted proteins | sample SidtaG_4_FD_87174 | JGI IMG/M metagenome (GOLD analysis project Ga0115030, IMG submission 87174) | Marine algal microbial communities from Sidmouth, United Kingdom - Sidmouth_Male1 metaG | ecosystem: Host-associated > Algae > Red algae > Unclassified | place: Sidmouth, United Kingdom | collected... | reverse complement strand
GGGCGCGGGTGGGCGCGGTGTGGGGGGGGTGGCGGTGGGTTGGGGGGGGGGGGGGGGTGGGGGGGGGGGTTGCGGTGTGGGGTCCGGGTGGGGGGGGGCCGCCCGCCGGACAGGTGGGGGGGGTGATCTAGCGGGCCGCGCCACCACCAGCCGGTGTTTTTGGGGCGGGGCTGCATCGCGCTGGGCCACCGCCGCTGTGCGTTTTGGGGGGTGTTTTGGCGCACCGCGCCACGGGTAGCGGGGGTTTGGGGGGGGGGCGTCGTGGCGCTACGCCGCCGCCGGCGGGCGTTTTGGGCGGGGTTGGTTTTGGCGCGCTGGCCACGGCTGGCGGGCGGCCTCTCCTGGGGCTCTGGGGGGGGCCGGTGGGCGCACCACTCGCGCGGCACCGCTTCGAGCGGGGGTTCTGGGGAGGTGGTTTGACGCACCGCACGCCGGCTAGCGGGGGTGCTGCGGGGGGGGGCTGCGGCCCAACGTCGCCGCCGGCGGGGGTTTTGGGGGGGCGTGGTTTTGGCGCGATGGCCACGGCTGGGGGGGCAGCCCCTGCAGGGGCTCTGGGGGCTGCTCGGCGCGCCGCTCGCGCGGCACCGCCCCGGGCGGGGGTTCTGGGGGGTTTTGGCGCACCGCTCCGCGGCTACCGGGGGTTTGGGGGGGGAGGGGGTGCGGCGCCGCGCCGCCGCCGGTGGGTCTTTTTGGGGGGGTGGTTCTGGCGCGCTCGCCTCGGCTGCGGGGCGGCCCTCGCGGGGCCCTTTAGCGGTGGTTATGGGCTTGTTGCGCTCACGGGGAACGTCGGTTACGGGGGGGCGGTTCGGTGGCTCTCGTACTGCAGCTGACGGGGTGCGCGGCTGGGTGTCAGCTGGGCGCTGGCCGGACCGCAGCGATGACCAGGGGGCGTCGCTGAGACGTCCCGTACTGCAGGCGGCGCGGGTCGACGGGGGGTGGTGTGGTGCCCGACATGATACAACTTGGGGGGTGCGTGGGGGGTGCCGCTTTGGCAATGTGGGCGACGGCGCTTCGGCGCCGTCTGGCGGTGGATATAAGCCGGCGCCTGCAGCGGAACTCGTTTCTCGGCTGATCGATACCCATCCACCACTCCGACACCCGCCGCTGCACCTCCTTTTGTCAACGCACATCTCCTCCTCCTGCTCTTTCCCCCCCTCCCTTGCTGGCATCCCCCCGCCCACTCCTCGTGTCCCTAACACCCTGCTCGTCATTCGGTCGCCTGCACAGGGTCGCGCCATGGCAGTGCGAGGTTTAGTTGCAGCTGTTCCTCCCCCTTCCCCCATCACCTTCTCCCCGGCCGCCACCTCGAGGACGGCCGTGACGCGTAGCCGAACTTCGGTCGACGCCACTCCCGGCTCGGCGCCAATGGCTGATGGCGACATTGTGCGCCTGAACGGCTACCTCTCGGCGGTCGCCGGGCTGCCGCGGGTGCCGACACGTTTGGGGCGCGCGGCGCGAAGGCTCATAGGGGCTGCGCGCGTTGTCGAGCGCGACTGCCCGCGCATGCGCGTGAGCGTGTTTGTCCCTGGGGTCAACCCAGTCGGTGACACCAAGTGGATGGTGCTCCACGGCACGGGAATGGCGGACGACCCCGAGATTCTGCGGCTGGAAGGGCAGCTGCAACACGCCCGCCGGGCCCGCGAGGGCACTGTATACGGGGGCGCGTCGATGCTGTGCTCCCCCGCTGAGGTCGTCTGCGGCGGCGCGGCCATCGGCGACACGCTCGCGGCTGCTTCCTCGTCCTCTCTCCCGCCCAACGCCCTTCCTACCCCCATTGCGGGCACGGTGGCGCCATTGGTCCCGGCCCTAGTCGGATCGGGCATCGGCGCCAAGGAGCTCCCCGCCGACGCTGGCGTCGACAGCCACGCGGGCAACCCTAGCTCCCCCGCGGGTGGCAGTGGGCACAGCTTCACGGACGAGGAGCTGCAGGAGATCTTGGGAGACCCCAAGGTTGATGCCTTGATGGTCACACAGAGGGCCTCCGCGTCTGAAGGCGATGGCCGCCCCGATGGGGGCCATGCTGGTGACGCGCCACCGGTTGTCGTCAAAGACGGCGAGGAAGGTTATTGAGCGGGCAGCGACGCTGACGTGCCAGGAGGCCGCAACATTGACGCTGACCGCGGTGTAGCGAATCCGCAGCCGGGTGTGGGCGCGCCGCCCCCCCCGCCCATCGGCGAGTCGACGCAGGCGCCGGAGTTGGTTAAGCCGTCCGAGAAGGTCATCTGGCAGCTCACCAACATGTTGGCCGTGCGCGGACGGAAGGCGCAGGTTGTGCGTGACGTTGTCAAGGGGATAGTTGCCGCCGTCGCGGCGGAGCACAAGTGCGGCATCAAGAACGTCCAGTCGTGCCTCATCCCGTGGTGGCCGTACGTGCTGTCGGAGGACCCGGACGAGGTCTTCCTGCCGGGGGCCATATGGCCAATCAAGGTGCTAGTGCCCAAGCGGTTGGCGCTGGCAAACAAGCGCAGCCGTGATGACGACGCGGACGGGGACGAGACGATCGTCCTCTCGGCGCTGCCCGCGTCTTCGGGGCACATTGACGACCTCGTTGCCTCCATAATCCTCCTGCATGACAACGAGAAGGTCACGCAGGTGGCCTTGGCCAATCACGTCTTCTTGGTGCGCAAGAAGGCGCACCTGACCGCCGCTGAGGCGTCGGCAGCGGTTGCTTCCCGGCTGGTGGCAGCCAAGGAGAAGCAGAAGGCGGCTGCGGGCGGGGGCAGCTCAACACAAGCCTCTCACATCGCACCTGCGGCGGTGGCTCCCAAGGTGGCATCGGTCAACCTTTTTTCCGCGGCTGCACCTCGGCCAGCGGAAAGCCCGCTGCGCGCACTTGGCAACCTTGCTGCTGCCGCTTCGGCTAACGGCGGGAAGCGAGGGACACCCCGACGGGCGTGTAGTGTTGCGCGAGTTCCAGCGTCCGCGGCACGCCGAGCCGCACGCTCAGCGGCGGCGCATGTCGCAGCCTCGGCGACCGCCAGACCTGCCGTCGCGTCTGGACCAGAGGGCAGTGTTGGCGGTGGTTCGGCGACCAAGCGCCGTCGCTCTGGTGTTGAGGGGGTGAGCCGCGCGGTCTCCTCCGCTTCGGACGTGGCCGGGGAGGATGTGGGGGCGGTCACAGGCCCCGGCGGTCGCAAGGTGTGCACGACCTCTGGGCCGTGTCTGCTTGTCGGCCCTGCAGGCGACACTATCGCGCGGGCCGATGCGTTCTTTGAGCGCCGCGAGCTACACGGCCACGCTGTCTCGGCCAACATGGTTGTCGTCTTTGTGGACGTGGTGGTATCGGGCGAGTTTGTCTACCGGCATGAGCGGGCGTTTCCCAAGGAGCGCCCGGCATTGCAAGACACACGGCAGATGTGGGAAGTGCAGGATGCCTTTGTCGTGTGGGAGAAGACGTGGGTAGTGGAGACTGATGTGATGAGTGACTAGATAGCGGCAGTGGTGTGACGGTGTGTGTTTCAGGCGCAGCGATTGTATGAGTCTTCTTCTTTACTGTCGTGACAGCTTCTTTTGGGTGGTGGAACACCACGAACACGAATGCAAGCATGGACAGGGTGTGTCTAAAATAGCATAGCATCGTGGATGTTTGTTCGTCTTGCTACCGTGACAGGGCGGGTGGCACACAGAACGCCCTCACCGTCTGCGAACAAGCGCATGTCAGCCGTGTCGTAGGCGCCCATCCGGCAGGCTACCGCCGTCTGCGTTAGTCGACACAATCACAGGAGCATACCCGCCCCGACGTGGCTACCTCCCGCCGGGCCGACGGAGCCGGGTAGCCCACGTCAGCACGCCCCACCTCCGGTTAGCGACCCCACTCAACCACTGCCACGGCATTCAAGCCTGCGCACAGCATCTAAAAACCAGTGGGTTGCATTCCCTCAGCAGGGTGTCTCAAGGTGCACACATCCCCACCCGCTATCCCTGCCCGACACCCCGTCCCCATCCATCGCTGGCGCGGCCACCAAAACCACCGATAAGGTCAATACTCCCGCAGGCACTGTCGCTATGGAGTCGGCAACCCCTCTGGGCGAGTAAAAAGAGTGTGGGAGACAGCCCTGGCCGACGCCGCTAAGCGTCGGCCGGACTGGCAACAGCCACCGGGACGGCAGCTGCGGGACACCGGAAGCACACAAGACCGTGCCGTTGGATCTCAGCCCTACAGGCAGGTGTCCTGGCGTCGTGATCCTTGCCCCGGGAGTCGACCACAGAAGGCGCCCATTGATTGGCTAAGCGGCAGAATCTCCGCAGATCCACGATGGAGAATCAATCGCTAACCAACTCCCACATGACCATTATAAGTATGTGAAAAGCGCTCTCAAGTGCAGTCGAGAAGGTACTTTGGTGCCGCCGGGATGACCATGACAGCGGCTTGAAAGAGCCGGCCGAGGAACCCTTTGCCCAGCAATAGGCGCCCTCGCAAAGACAACGGGCCAGCAGGCAGTGACTATCGCATGACTGCGTGCCGGTGTCCGGGCGCGTAGCTCCACAAGCAGTTCACCAGAAAAGCTCACGGCTGTTTTTGTGCATGACCCACGTCGCTGGCAGGAGCTCGCGTCACTGGATGCCGCCCGGTGTGTGAAACCCATGTGCATACGAGGTGCTTGGTTTGCAGTGAGCCACCGGCTATGATGCGCGGCGCCGTCTATCAGCACTTGGCGGTTCAAACTTGATTGGCAGCCCACGCGCGCATACGGACCGTGCACATCATGTGCCAGACTACGACCAGGACGCAGGGAGGCCAACTGACTGGTACTGTGTCAGTTCTGCGACGGCGGTTTCCTGGGACAAAGACTGACTGCCTATCTGTCCATGTCCGGCCGTCCCGGTTTCCGACCGTCATACAGAGGAATGGTTCCAGTGGAGCCCACCAGCCCAAAACAGGCACGGACAAAGCTGACCGAGCATCTTCTGTATTGGTTCTGTATTATCTTTCAAGAATAGACTGGGTGGAATGGCTGCCGTTCAGTGGTTTGCTACAGGGAGTGTCCTGCTGGCACCATTGTATCAGACTGAGGGGCTCACGAACGGCATGCACAGGACGTGTGGTGGCACTGGAATACCTCGATGGCAACGTCTCGGTGTTCTCAGTCTTCATGTCAACCGGACATTAACGGTTGCAGCAAAGACCAGACGGGCATATCCCCATCCGCTCCTGCCTCGAGTGCGTGTGTGCGCTCCCCTCCATAGAAGCGCATCCAGTTGCACCTACAGCTTTCACCTACAGAGCACAGAGTCACATGCCGATGAGGCTTTGTCCCACTGGAGCTGGGGTCAATAACAGTCCTCATGTCAACTGGGCATCAGCGGGTACATCACTGCCTTGAGGGGCATACCCTCATATGCGCATGCCCTGACTCCGTCTGCCCGCTCCCGCGCCAAGCAACTACGTCCAGTTGCACCTGCAGCCTGTCCCTTCAGTGCAAACAGTCACAGAGAGGTGAGGTTCTGTCCCAAGGGAGCGTGGCCCAGTGGTCCCTCTGTTTGGCTGCCCTCTGACATGGCCAGCGCCGTAAGTACAGCCGATAGTTGCTCTGTGGCCACCACAGCATTTCACCGCACAAGCACGGTGTTATCTGTGCGTGGCACTGTCCTGTGACACCTTCGTCTCGGCCGTCCTCCCTGCCAGCCATCACTGTCGCTGTCTCCTTCTCTCCCCCCCTTCTCGCTGTCACCAGCCCGTCCCCACTACCTCCACACCCACTCCCTTTCGCCACCTGCACCCCCCCCTATTTTTGGGCACTACCTTGCTTGCAGGCACGATGGGGTCTGATGAGGACTCTGGCAGCGCTGCGGTGGACCCGGTCGTCATGCATTGTGGTGCAGGCCATCCGCTCCATTTGCCAGCACCTCTGCACGACGGGATCGCTGCGCGGTTTGTGGAGGCCGTCGACCAACCACCTCTCGAGGACAGAGTCGACAGGCGGCCGCCTCGTCCAAGGCGACCACGTCCCCCATCTGGCCGTCCGCGCCCGTCTCGCGCTCGCCGTCGGCCGGCCGTGCAGCAGTCCTCGTCGAACGTGTCGTCCAAGGACGGGCCGACCAACTTGTTCAACGACTACGTCGGCGACAACCTAGGCGGCGGCGCGGGCGGCGACGCGCACGCCGGCGGAGATGGTCCCGGTGGCGGCGAGAGCGGCGGCGGTGACGCCGGAGGGGACGGTGGGGATGGCAGCGGCAGGGACGGAGCTGGTGCTGCCGCTCCCGCTGCTGCCGATGCAGTTGGAGCTGCCGCTCGACACGCAGCCGCGGCGGACGAGCCAGACGACAGGCCGGGCGCTCTGGCGGCAGTGGACCGCTACGCGGACCTGATGGCCGTGGAGCTGGCCGTTGTGCTCAGCGGTGAGGAGCGGACGGCCGGCGCCCTGTCGACTATCTACCGACTGGCGGCGGTCGGGGGGGGGGCTGCGGGGGGGGTAGGGGAGGGGGAGCGCGCGGTCGTGGTGTGGCAGACTCGGTCTCGCGGCCGTCTCATCTACCTGTGCTCCTGCGGCGGCCGCAGCGGCGCCGAGTCGCTGGAGATGCGCCAGTGGATGAGAAAGTCAACCAACTGCTTGCACGCCCGCGCCCTCCGCCGCGCCATCGCATCGCTGGTCAGGCGCTTCAACAAGCCGTCCCTCGATGTCTTCCTGCAGCGGTACCCTGTGCTCGACAACTCTGCCACGCCCGCCACCTCCGAGAGGCAGGTCTTCTACGCCACCAAGACACAAAAGAAGCGGGGGATCTTCGCGGTGCTGTGCAGCGGGACGTGGAGCGCCGTGTCAGTGCGTCCCCGCGTCGGCAAGAAATCCTCCAGGAAGGGGCGTGTCATGCGCGCCGCGTGCACGCACCTCAGCTGCAACGACCACTGGCTGTGCCGCCACGCCAAGGCCGTAAACGACTGGTGCGAGAAGGCACGGCACGCAGCCGAGCTCTCGGGCGGCACGGGCTCCCCCGCCTTGGTCCAAGACGCGGACGTGCTGCTGGACGAGCCAATGGGCTGAAAGCGCCGCCCGCCGCCGACTGACGCGGCCCGTGTGGCCGCCCAAGCCGAGGCGGACGCACGATTCTCGGACGAGTCACGCTGGCGTGGTGCCCGGAACTTGCTGCCGTGCACGGGGGAAATCAACGTCTGTGAGCGGTACGACGTTTTAGCCGAGCAGGCGGTGGCCGGCGGCATCCCGCGGCTCGCGGGCGTCCTCTACGAGGATACCTGCTTCAAGTGCGGAGCAGGCTACCAAGCCGCGGCCGTCAAGAACACTGGGGGCATCCTCCACACCCTCCGGGTTCGCATCTCCGTCAGCCTGCAGCAGTGGCTGTGCGCGTGCGGCACCGACGTCTTCTTCGACGGCGCCCAGCATGGGCTCTTTGCGTCTACCACGCAGACGGTCTTCACGCGCACGCTCGTCGATGTCGTTGCCCAGATGGTCTTCTCTGGGCACAGCACATTGTCGTCGGCGTCGAGTGTGCTGTGCTTCTTGCTGGAGACGACCAAGGCGCTGCCGGCCGGCAGGAACAGCCTCTCTCGCCAGACGATCACGGCGGTCGTCCACCGGTACTCGCGCACCGTCGTCGTGCCCGCCTCCCTCTTTCGCTGCAGCCGCTGCTTCTCGTCGCCTCTGCGGCCGTACAAGGCGGTGGGCAGGACGGCCAAGTCATCTCGGTGATGAAGAACAAGTCGGAGCCGCTGCTCAAGACCACCACCGACCTGAGCACGACAAGGATGGACGTTGACATTGGGTGCAGCCTGCACCAAGCGGCTGCGCGATCCGCTGTGCGCAAGCGTAGCAAGGCCGCGTTTGATGAGTCGGTGCGGCTCACCAAGGAGGAGTACAAGGCGCTCTCCCACTTGAGTATGGCCGGGATGCTGACGCCCGACGCCCAGGTCGTCGGCAGCGTCCACTTCCAGCCGGCCACTGTCCGCTGGGCGTGCGGTGCCATCTTTTTTTCTTTTTTCAAGATCTCTGTTGTTGTGCGCCGGCCGGGTGACGCAGCAGACGGGGGCGATGGCGGCGGCAACGATGCCGACGTTGACGGCGAGACGCTCGCGGCCAACGGCGCCGGCACGGTCGAGCGTTTGCGGGCGGCAGTCGCCGCGCGCCACGGCACGGTCGTCTACGAATGCCGCGGGGTGGAGGAGGCGGTCGAGGGCTCCGACGACAACACCATCACCCGGGACCGGTGGAGCATCGTGCGGCATTTCCTCCATACCTTTTTGGCGGAGCCGCTGGTCGGGGCGTTTGCAGGACTCGACCGCCCCGCCATCAAGTACTTAGCAATGCAGCTGATACTGGCCCCCGGCGCCGGCGACTGGCTCTCGGATGCTGGAGCCTTCGAGTCTGTGGCGGTCGCGTGGCCGTTTTTGCGGCTGGTTGGCACGGACGACGACGCCGACCCGCTGCTCTTGCGGGCCATTGGAGAGCTATTACTCTTCGCCGAGGGCGTCGACACGCTGTGGGAGACGCGGTGGCGCTCTTTGGCGTCCCCCGCCTCGTTGGCATTTGAGACCGCGTGGAAGGACACGTCGGTGGCCAAGTACAACGCGTGGGCGGCGTTGCAACCGTCCGCAGCTGTGCCTCCGTCGCTGCTCAGCGCCGGCCGTTTTTCGGCCAAGCGGGCGGTGGCGCAGGCGCTCGAGACGCGCACCGGCCACGTTTTCCCCGACCTGGACGCCGTGCGGCCGTACGTCACGGACGCCAAGACGGAGAAGGTCAACGCCGACAGAGCGGCCAAGGCGGCCGCCGGCCCCAATGCGCTCGAGCGGGAGCTCAACCGCGTGCTTGGCGATGACGACTGTCGACACGCGTCCATCACGTCGGACGTCTTTATGCCCGGCGTTGAGAACTTCCTCTGACCATGCGGGCTGCTCGTAGGGTTCGACTTTCTCGACCAAGCGGAGAGCCCCGCGCACGCGCTGGCAACCCTGGTGCAGCGGTTCCCCCTCTTGCCCAACGTCGTTTTTTTCGACACGGCGTGCCAACTCGCCCGCAACGCGCAGCGGCGTCTCCCGTGGCTGCTAAACACCTCGAGTTGCCACTGCTTTGTGGACCGGCTGCACAACGTCAGTGACCAGCACAAGTGCTCATGCATCTTTGACGCGAACAAGTACCCCTCGTTGTGCCGTGAGCACCGCTCGGCGTGCGCGGAGAGCAGACACTCCCTCAACAAGGCGTTCAAGACGCACCTGACGCATCTGAGGCAGGACCACTTCATCGTGAAAATGAGGATCCTCGCCGCCATCATCAACCTACGCGTCATGATGAGAAGCGCGCTCGGTTTGGAGACGAGCCACCGCCCCATGTCCAAGTTCTTCCACAGCACGGTCGTCACCCACTGCGAGCTCAAGGTTTGTTGCTGTGCCAACTGGGTGGCGCGGTCGGCGGAGACCGACGCGGGGGCGCTCTCTCAACCTGCGGCAGATGTGGCGGGTGCGGTTGCCGGTATCGATGCTGCGGAAGCAGCTTGGAGCAACGGGGAGGCGGGCGGGGAGAGTGGAGTGGGTACCGAGGGGGAAGAAGGTGATATTGGAGGGGGGGTGGTAAGCGACGCCGGCGGCAGCCTCCATGCACAGGGGGGGATGGCGGCCGAGGAGGTCCTAGGCGGTCCTCCTGTGCTGCCTGGCGTGGCATTGGTGAGTGCTGGAGAGAGCGAGCCCAGCGAGGCATCAGACTCGCATTCATCAGCATGGGAGAGCGAACGAGACTGAGAAACAGAGTGACACAGAGGCAAAAGTAAATGACTATTACTATTGTGACTCATTCCAATGCGGCGGCGGCTGTGGAGGTGGCCGACGGCGGCCACACGTGCCGCGTCTACCGCGGCCGTGGCAGCTGCTCCCCAAAAGAATCAAATTGCGTCGACGCCACGAAGGAGAGCGACGGCGCCCAGGGCAGCGCATGTGGCGGCGGCGGCGGCGGCGGCGGCCGCCGCAGCGACGCGGGTAGCAACGCCTGCCACGCGTAGCCCGAAGCGCAGCGGGGGCGCTGCGCGCGGCCGTGGCCGCGAGCGCCCGCGGGGGAGCGGCGCCTAGCATGGGCGGCAGCGCAAGCGGCCGCAGTGGCGGCGGCGGTGGCGACAGCAGCGGCGTTGCGCGGCGGAGGCGGCGACAGCGGCGACAGCAGCGGCGCGGCGGGGGCAACACCGCGAGCCACCCGCGGCCGGATACGCAGCGGGGGCTCGGCGCGCGACCGTGGCCGCTACCGCCGTCGGGGTCCCGGCGCCTGGCGGGGGCGCGGCGCCTAGCGGCAGCGGCGGCAACAAGGGCGGCGGCGACGGCGGCGGCAGCGGCAGCTGCGTGCCGCGGTGGCGGCGATAGCGGCGGCAGCAGCGGTGCGGCGGGGGCACCACCGCCAGCCACCTGCAGCCGGAGGGGCGCGGCGCGCGGCCGTGGCCGCTACCACCGACGGGGGCGCGGCGCCTGGCGCGGGCGCGACGCCTACCGGGGGCGGCGGCGACGACGACGGTGGCGGCGGCGGCGGTAGCGCCAGCGGCGGCGGCGCGCAGCAGCGCGGCGGCGGCGGTGGGGCACCCATCCGTGCCGGTGACGCGGGCAGGGACGCAGCACGCACGTGCGGGCGTGCGGGGGGGGGGGGGCCCAGTGGCCGATATGGGGGGG
>Ga0115030_1001482_pt1 | contig 10599 bp, 6 predicted proteins | sample SidtaG_4_FD_87174 | JGI IMG/M metagenome (GOLD analysis project Ga0115030, IMG submission 87174) | Marine algal microbial communities from Sidmouth, United Kingdom - Sidmouth_Male1 metaG | ecosystem: Host-associated > Algae > Red algae > Unclassified | place: Sidmouth, United Kingdom | collected... | reverse complement strand
GCCGCCCCCGCCCCCACCGTCGCCGCCGCCCTCGCTGTGGCCGCCACCGCCGCCGCCCCCTCTGGCGCCGGCGACCGCCGGCGACAGCCCCGCCCCGGCCGCCGCCGCCCCCGCCCCCTCGCCGGCCCCCACCGCCCCCGCGCCCACACCGGCCACCGCAGCCTCTGCCCCTTCCGGCCGCCGCCGCCCCCGCCCTCGCCCCGGCCGCCGCCGTCGCCGCCCCCGCCGGCCGCTGCCGGTGCCGCGTCGGTCGCCACTGCCTTCGCGGCGGCTGCCCTCGCCTCTTCCCTGGGAGTAGCCGTTGGCGGCTGGCGAGGCGCCTCCGGCGTCACGCGGGCCTTGGCCGTCTTCAGCGACGACGATTTCGCTGCCAACATGGGCGAGGGCTGTTGCGCGTCGGGCGACCAGGACAACGACGGCCTTCATTCCGAGGGCGGCTCAGGCGACGCGCCGCCCTGTTTTGCGTCTCTTGGCGATGAGGCGTTCGGATTTTACCCGCCGGAAGAGCTGCTCAAGGCCCTTCTTCATCACCGAGGCGTTGATGGCCACGTGCGCGCTGTCCCGGTGCTGCGGCCGCGCGGCCCCAACGCTCGGCGGCCAGCCCCCCCCGATGAGCTCCCTCCCGGATCCCCTGGGGGGCGGGCGGGCAGGACAGGCGCTGCCCAGAAGCAGACGGGCAAGGAGACCCAAAAGAGGAGCCATCTCGCCATGTCTGGGCAGCTGCTCGACGCCGTGCTTGTTGGCCTCGGCCTTGTGCTGCCCGCTGTCGAGCTGGTGGGCGCCAAGGGGCCTGTCACCAAGGCGGTGCTCGGCAGTCGGGCGGTGTTTGTGCGAACCGCCGACGAGGCCCCTTTTGTGGTGTGGGCGGCCGAGGGCGACAAAGGCGTCGGCTTCTTTTGCTCTTGCACGTTCAAGGACGAGAACGTACGCGCGCTCGTGCGCACGGGCAAGTCGTCGAGCTGCCGCCACGCGTCGGCCTACAAGCACGCGCTGAAGGGCGTCTCCACGCATGTGTTATGCTCAAGTATCACCGACTTGCTTCTGCGCTTCCCGAGCATTAATAACTCTACGGTCAACAAGCTCAACGTCGACGCTGTGGAGGTGCAGGCGCTCAGCGACAGCGCAATGCTCCACGCCGTCGGCCACAACGGCATCTGGTGTGTCGTCCACACGCCAGCGGCGCGGACGCGAAAGGTGCGGCCGGTGTGCCAGAACGTGCCTTGCCGTACGCGCAACTCCCACTGCATCCATTCGATGGCGGTGAAGCCGCCAGTCGCCGGGTACGGTGGCTTTGACGATTCGACCGGCCGCGGCGGCGGCGACGGCGACGGTGACGCTGGCGGCGGTGGCGGCGCCGCTGAAGATCTCGGCGGCGGCGACGGCGACAGTGAAGGTGATGGCGAGTCCCCGAGGCAACAAGGCGCAGCGGCGGCGGCTGCCGCCGCAGATGTGCCAGTGCGACGGCGACCTGCCGCTCATGCGGCGCGACAGAAGGGCAAGGAGCGCATCTTCCTTGACACAGACTACCGCCGTCGGGCACGCAACATGATGCCATGCGCCTCGGAGACGCGAGCATGCAGAGTATGGGACAATTTGGCACGAGGCCAGGCGCTGCCGGACGGGGTGTCCGACGACCTGTATGAGTCTACGTGCTCCAAGTGCGGCTCACCCGTGGGTAATTTGGGGCCTCGCGTAGAGGCGGAGCTGTTCACCCTGAGCGGGCTGACCAGGGTGCACACACGCGAGTGGGTGTGCCCTAACGAAGATTGCAAGGACACCGTGCGCTTTGACGGCTCTGAGTTTGGGTTGTTTGCCTACACCGGCAGGACGCTCTACACGCGCACGATGCTCGATGTCATCCTTTTTACAATCATCAGCACCAAGAGCAGCATCTCGGCTGCGTCGGCGGTGTCGGCCTTCCAGCTTCACTGCAGCGGCTCGGTGCACGCCAACGACTCGGCAACGACGCGTCAGCTGCTGTCGTACGCGACAGACCAGTACTCCCGCACGCTCATTGTGCCGCGATCGCTCTACCACTGCACCGACTGCTACCATTGCAGCCAGACACCGTACGAGGCGGTCGTCGCCGACGGCCAGACGATCGGCATCTTCCGCGACGCCTCCTTTCCTTTTGAGAAGGACACTGTCAACGTGCCAACCATCCCCATCCCCATCGGCAACGCATGCTCGGTACCGGATGCCAAGGTGCGCAAGTGCGTGCGGGCGCGACTGAAGGCCGGCTACTCGGCGGAGATATCCTTCACCAAGTCGGAACAAAAGGCAATGGAGGCCTTTGTGGCGCTGAGTAGCGTGGCTCCACCGCTCGGCGACCACACCAGCGTTGAGCACCGCAAGGCGGCGGCATCGTGGGCCGCCAGCAGCCTTTTCACCTCCTTTTTTCGCACGACGGCGGACGCCCAGGGAGCCGCGGACGACGAGGGGCTGTCTGATGCCTCGGAGCCACCGCCAAGGCCGCCGCCTTCTCCCTCCGTGTCGCCGCGGGCGCCACCGCCTCCCCGCCCTGTCGGCAGTCAATCGCGGCCGCTCGATCTGCAAGGCGGCGGTGTTGCGGATGGCGTCGATGCGGCAGGGCCCGCAGAGCCTGCCGTTGGCTTCAGGTTCTGCACCGTCATCTCCGATGCCGTCGGTGGCTCCTGCTTGCTTCCCATTGTGCGGCGGGAGCGCTGGAGCGTTCTATATAACTTCTTTTGCACCTTTGTTGCAGAGCCCGTCATTGGCATCTTCTCGGGCTGCCCGGTGGCGCAGCTGATGCAGCTCGGCAAGGCCCTAGTGGACGGAAAGAAGCAGGAGGAGTGGCTCGCTCATACTACCGCCATCCAGTCACTCCACGTCGTCTGGCCGGCTCTGGACCTTCTAGCTGACGACATGGACGCCGACCCCGAGCTGAGCCGGGCCATGGGCGAGCTCCTGCTGTTCGCCGTACACACAGATCTGCACATGGAGCAGCTTTGGCGATGCCACATGAACCGGGAGGCGTTGGAGTTTGAGGCGGACTGGGCCGACACGGACGCGGCCAAGTTCCGCGCATGGCAACAAAGGCAGCGAACGCGCGAGGGGCAGCGCCTACCGTCGGGCCTCTCCACCGTGGCGGCGTCGGCAAGTCGGGCGGCGGACCAAGCGACGGAGATCCGGTCGGGCGTCGTCATGCCCGACCTCGACCAAGTCCGCCCCCACCCACGCGACGACCTGGCGGCGGCAACCGCGCGCGCCGCCCGAGACAGGCAGCAGCAAGTCAACCCCAAGAAAAAGACTAAGCGTACTCGGGCCCAGATGGAGAATGGAGGGCTTGGCGACGACGACTGCCGCCACGCGTTCATCACCCACTCCGTCTTCACGCCGGGCGTTGTCTCCTACCTCTGCCCTTGCGGCGTGCTTCTGGGGTTTGAGGTGCTTGAGAGCGCCGAGAGCCCGGCGGGCATCGTCGCAGCGCTGGCCGCCCGCTTCCCCCGGTTGCCCAAGACGGTGTACTTTGACACCGCGTGTCAATCGTCTCGCAACGCCACGCGCCGCATGCCGTGGCTTGTGCGTCTTTCAGAGACCTCTTGGGCTTTGGACCGGTTTCACGCCGTGCAGCACAAGTGCTCCCCACTCTTTGACGCCAACAACTATCCCGAGCGCTCCGGCCTGCACAAGACGTCGGCTGCCGAGAATCGGCACTCGCTGAACAAGCCGCTCAAGTCCCACCTCACCTACCTGGGGCAGGACCGCTTCGTGGTGCAGATGAGGCTGATCGGTGCGATAAACAACTTGCTCATTCTCTATCGCCGAAAGGTGAACAAGACGGACGTCCGCCACCGACCGCTGCCGTCTTTCTTTCATGAGCACTTTGTTTCCCATTGTGAGCGTGTGGTTTGTCGCTGTCGCTCGTAAAGAGTTTCCGTTCTCCACCTTCTTTGTGTATCCGCTTAAGAGTTGCAAGGTCTTGGTACAGACCGTCCCCCCCCCCCCATGTCTTTGGTCCTCAGTCGACCAGATCCCCCCCCCCGCTCCCGCTGCCATAACAACCCACGGCAGCCAAATCCTTGCGGGTGTCCACGCACCAAGGCCTTCTCTGGCCACGCCGCCAGTTTCCTCCCCGCAAAGCGTTCCAAGCACCACAATGCCCTCAGGCCCTTCCCCAACTATATCTGCCGCACCTTGCGCACTCCCGGCTTTCGTTTCGCCGCCCTTCTGGTGGGGAGCTCAGAGGCCACCATGGTGACGGTGGCTGTGACGGGGGCTGTAAAGGAGGCGAGAAGTGCGGCCGGGTGACTTGAAACACATCGCGCACCGACCACCACGCGCCAGCGTGCAACAAGATGCCCGGTGAAAGTTACATAGAGTAGATGGAAACCAGCCGACGGGCGTGTGTGGCTGCGACAGCGTCACATCTTCCTCTCGGCCTCCCCGACGGTCGCATTGTTTTCACCTGTAGGTGGGTGACCCGCACCAAACATGCAAGTGCCGGTCGTATCTGTACCCCTCAACATGTCAGCGCCACCACACCCACTCGCAACCTCCCCGATTGGTCACGCCGCACCTCACGTGCGGCGGCTCGCTTGTGCCGACGCACCTTCCTTCGTACCTATCAACAGTGACCCCAGGTATGGGGTCACCCATCGCCGGTCTGACAGGTCGGAGACCGCGTGCCCCGGCAGATATCGTGGCAGCCCGGCTGGCACGCAATGGGGCCTCCCTCACTGCCGGAGCCCGCACGACCTACATGCGGCCGTCATGTGACGTAGCCGATGCACGGGAGAGTAGAAAATGCCAGCCTGCCTCACAACAAATTGTCACGCCCCCCCCCCGGCCCCATCCTCCGCGCCGATCAGAACTGCCTATTCCCGGCTAACCCGCCTCCTATTGCAGTCGCCGCTACACCCCCGTACAGTGTGAGTGCTGCCTGGACAGAGAAGGTGGGGAGAACAGCAAACGGCAGCGGGGCCGGTCTGCATGCAAGGTGGTCAACAGGGTGCTAAGGATGTGCGGGTATCCCCGAGTGTCGTGCTAGTTGGCTCGGGGGGCGACCCACCACCTACTGGCCAGGAGAAGCCCAGACTCCCCGTCGGCGAGAGGGCCGCCGTGTCATCACGGCGGTGTGGCCGTCGCGGGCTGGGTGGGAGCCTCCCAGCTACAACAAATGCAATCAGCCGAGCGGAGAGACGGAAGACACTCCCTGACCGCCTTTCCCCGTGGGCAATCGACCCGGCCGACGCCAGTACAGCACCTCTCCCACAGACCCCCCAGACGCGGATCCAGCACCCCCCCCACAGACCCCCCAGACGCGGATCCAGCAACCGCCCCACAGACCCCGCAGACGCGGATCCAGCAACCCCCCCACAGACCCCCCAGGCGCACATGCAACACCGCCTCCCATTGATCCCCAGGCGCGCTTGGAACACCCCCCGACGAGAGGGACTGAGGCCCAAACCAGTTCACATCAAAACCGGCTACTCAAAATCCGAAAGCCACATCGGACAGAACGTCAAAACGAGCGGTCATTTCCGAGATCCCAAGATTTTTTGAGGCCCCTAGGTGCCCGCGCGCGCCAGAGACACGCTCTTCAGGCCAACCGAATGCTGTTCTCGATAAATTGTATCGGTCTTCATCGTTATCAGTGAAAATGTAAACTTGGAGGCACTATCTTTGCAAGCAAGCGGGTCGTCTGAAAGGAGGGATCAGCATCGGGGTTGAATGTAATAGATTCAACATGGAGGATGCATCAGGGAATCGGCACTTCCCGCCAAATGTCTACTGCTTCGTCTTGGTTCAACGCCATGTTTCGATACATTGAAAACACTGTTGGAATTACTCGCTTTAAGTCACACTTTTGTGGTGGTTATGGGTTGTCTGATTCGTTCCGCAGGCCTTCACAGCTGCCCAAATGGCGCTACGACGATGGATATCGATTGTGTGGCTTGGATGAAAAGTTGCATCCATGACTTTTCGCACTGCCCGTTCGAACAGTTGGTTGGTCGATTGTCAAATTTGTCGGTTACGTCCGTGCCTCGACGGGAGCCCGCTCTTTTTGGACATCGGCACGGCTTGGCATGATGGCGCTTTCGGGAGATGCATGGTGGTCACGGTTGGGTGAAGAATAACAGAGGGAGGAACGATGATAGCACAAGAGAACGGCCTGGTCACATGTTCTTTATGTGTGGTCAGCCCTCCATGACAACATCGGTGCCGCCCGCTACAACCGGGGGTGCCCTCACAGCTCTTGCCTCCTCTTGGACCACACCATCGCGCACAACAGTGGCGAGCATTTCCAGTCGTACTGCGTCCGCGTCAGCCGCAAGCACTTTGCTCCTCTCTTCGCGCAGTGTGTGCCACACAAAGGAGAAAGCAAACGCCCCACAACTAAATGTGTCCGTCTGCGAAAGCCCTCTGACCTTCCTTTGCGACCAACTCTTCTTGGTAACCGTCTCTCCCCCGCTAGCACCGCCCATCGCGGCATCCACTCCCCCCTCCTCCCCAGCACCCCCCCGCGGCTGGTCACCCGACGGCTGCTCAACAACCTTGGCAGCCGCCGCCTCGTCAATTACGGCGCGCAGGCGCCTGCCAAACGCCTTGACGCGCACGAGCGCCTCGGCCACGTCGTCTTTTAGGGACTCGAAGCTTTGCCCGGAGTCGCACAGAACGACCACCTTGTCCGTCATGTTGATGGAGAAGGCGACCCAGTGCTGGTTGTCAATGTTGCACACGCCCGCAAGCAAACTCACCGCGCCCGCCAGCTGGAAGGCCTTGGCGGCAGCGATAGCGACGGCAGCGTGCACCTCGGCGGCGTGCGTGGGGCCACGCTGCGGAGCCATCAAAGGCACAAAGAAGGAGACAGGTAGCGCGTACGACTGGGGCTTGTTTTGCCGCACCCACCGCCGCAGGATGGTCTGGTTCGCACCAAGGAACTGGTCCGTCATCCAGGCCGTGCCCATGTTGCCGACGACAGCGCTTGCCGACAACTGCACATCCTCGCTCTCATCGTCACCGGGCTGCGCGTCCGTGCGCCAAATAGTAGCTGACGGGTTCGATTGTAGCAAAACTTGCATGACCTCCGTTCCGAGCTCCCCCAGCGTCGACTCGCCGTTGCCGTAGAAGGTCGGCACGCGCGTGTTGAGCTTGGTGGCCACCGACTTGACCCACGCGAGCGCGCCGCGGAACAACTGCAGCCGCTCGGCGGCAACATGTAGGTTACCCATCGCAAGGAGCGATACCATTGACAGCCGCAGCACCTCGCCCGTGCTCGCCTTCTTGGCCTTGACGACAATGGGGCACTCAGAATTGGCGTCGACCGCCCCACTGGCCCTCATCGCCTCCGATTCTTGCATCAACAGCTTCCGCGCCGATCCCGCCATGTTTTCTTCAAGGATGATCTCAACGTTCATCTCTGCTTGCTTGACGGCCGGCCAGTCGGCCACGGCCACCGTCTCGACCTCCAGCTCCTTGTCGACCAGGAGCGCCACGGGAGGCGACCAATTAGTCGCCAGCGACTCGTAGGTGTGGTCTGCCAGCAGTGCCGCCTCGGCGAGGAGCGGCAGGCATACGACATCCTCCGCGGGGTCGAGGTCGGGAAGGTCAAGGTCGACCGCGTCCCTTCGCGTTTTCCCTCGGGCCTTCTTGGCGGACGGCGCGCCGCCCTCGGCGCCGCCCCTCTTGCGTGACGCCCTCTCCGCTGCCGCCTTGGCCTTCTGCAGGCGATGCAATGCAGCCGCCTTTTGGCTACCAGCTGCCGCCCGGCGGCGGGCCTCGATGCGCGCACGGGCGGTTGGAGCCTCGACAGCACCCGCACCGTCGTTGGACCCGTCAGGAGACAGATCGGATGGTGGTGTCGAGGGTGGGGTGGGAGTGCGGGGGGCGCGAGGGGTGCCTAGGGGGGTTTCGGATGACAGCAAAAAGCTCTCCTTGAGGCGGGGGTCGTCAATGGTCAACCCAGGCAGCGCCTCGTCCGAGGCATACTCCAGGTCGGCGTCCACGGTGACGCCCAAGTTTTGGAGGCGGTCGACGATGGCCGTCTTCACGCACGGCTCCTTATCAAAGAGAAGTAGCAACAGCGCCACGATCAGGTGGAAGTTTGGCGCCTTCGCCGTGTAGATTTCCGTCAACGTCACCATCCGCTCCTCGACGTCGTCCTCATCGCGCGTCCGTTCGCCATGTGGCAGGTGGCGGCGTTGGACGGCCACTGGATACGGGAAGTGCGCGCACTGGTCCGAGACGCTGCCCTTCTCGTCGGCCACCTTCCGCCGGCTCGTCTTGTCCACAGGCCACCAAGGCAGCTTGCCCTGCACAAACGAGCGACAGGCAGCACCGTACTGGTGTAGAAGCGCCACGCGCACGAGGGTGAGCGTTCCTCGCACGACGCCGACCCAGCCCTTGTGCTTACCCTTCACCGTAAACAACGCCTCCATACACCAAATGGCAGCGGCACTAGGGTAGAAGATGGCCGGCTTTCTGAAGTAGGCGGAAGTAGCTCCAGGCTCACTTGACTGGTGACCTGCGGTGGGGGGCAGGGCACCATCCGCGACGTTGGTCAGCGCACCAGCGCCGCCGTCTCGATCGAGCGCAGGGGCGGCGGCACCGACGCCGCCGGGTGTCCGAAGGGGAGCAGCGGCGGCATCGACTCCATCGGATGCCGCAGCGGGAGCACGAGCAGCTGCGGTGCCAGCACCGCTATCAGCGCCAGCGGGGGGATCAGCAGCAGCCAAGACGGGTGGCACTCCGACATTGGCACCCGGTGCCGCCGCAGGGAGCGAAAGGCTGTCCAGCTCAGCACCCAATCGCTGCCCCAATGAACGCCTCCACAAAGCGGCCGTGGTTGTCATGGCCAGCTCCGCATGCAGGGACGTGTACACGGTCTGGATGACGCGCCTGGCGCCGGCGCTCGCCGAGAGTGCCGCGTCGTACAGGACCACAAAAAAGGACTTTCCCGTCGACTGAGACACGCCCGAGACGTGAAAGTGGCAGCCGAGCGCGGGGCACCGCTCCTCCAGGGCATACATTGCCTTGAAGAGCGTTGAAACGTGCTCGTCCACGTCGGCCGGCAGCGACGCCACGCCCAGAAGCACCTTGAGGAGCTCTCGCAAGAGGTCCGGCCGTGGCGTTGTCGCCACATCGGTGGTGTCCATCTCGCATGCACAGGCACGTCCGCCACAGCTCCAACCGCAGTGAGACGGTGGCGTGCACACGGGAAACACACAGACGACGACGAAAACGAACGGCGGGGGCGGCAACCGCGGGTGCAAGGCGGCGATGACGGCTGATTTGGCAACCGCGGGGGCGCGGTAATGCCAACAGCGAGGGAGAGGCGTAGAGGCGGCGACCGCGGGGGTGAGGTAGCAGCGATCGCGGGGGCAGGGGAGGCACGGGTAGAGCGGGGTGGCGGCGACCGCGGGGGCGGCGTGGCGGCGACGGGCTCCCACCGCCCCGGCGTACAGGCGATCAACCTTGCCGCCCCCCGGGGAGCGGTCATGGTGGCAGGGCGGCCGGAACCGCGGGGGCGGGGCGGGGTGACGGCGACCGCGGGAGCGGCATGGCGGCGACCGGCCCCCGCTGCCCCGGCGTGGCGGCAACCGGACCCCCGCCACCCCCCACGGGGCCGTGGTGGGGCGGCAGCAACCGCGGCAGCAGGGCGGGGTGGCGGCGACAGCGGGGGCGGCATGGCGGCGAGCGGCTCTCGCCGCCCCGGCGTAGCAGCGACCGGCGTCGCTACCCCCCAGAGCCCGATTGTGGTGCCAGGGCGGCTGGAACTGCGGGGGCGAGGCGGGCAGGCGGCGACCGCGGGGGCCGGGTGGCGGCGACTGGCTCCCGCCAGCCTGACGTGGCGGCGACCGGCACCCGCCACCCTCCCTGGGGGGCTGTCATGGTGTTGGGGCGTCGGCGACCGCGGGGGGTGGGGCGTCCATCACCTGCAATGGTCCTCGTGGGCAGAGCCGTGCACGGCGAGGGACCCTGCAACCTCATCTCTCGCGCACCCCTGGGCCGGGCCAGAGACCCTGATTCCATGAAAGGCCACCCCATGGCCCGGACCCTGCGCGGCCCGGGCCGGGCCGGAGGCCCGGCTCGACCCAGACGGCGCCGGCGCTGACGCGCCGTGCGCACTCGACCAAAGCAAATGCCGGAAGGGTGTTCCTGGTCGCCGTGCGCCGCGTCTGCCGCGACGCCGTCGGCCGCCGGCGGCGCCGCCCCCCCCGCGCGTCTGCGCCGCCGCCATGGCCGCCCGGTCGGTGGTGTCCCGGTGGGGGCTGACGGCGTGGCGGCACGAGGCGCTTGCGTCTCCGTTTTTGTGTGGCCCCGCGCGCGGGGGTGCGCTCGCACGGAGCGGCGTGCCGGCGGCGGGGCTGCGCCGCGGCGGCGGCGGCGGCGGCGGCGGCGGCGGCGGCGGCGGCGGCAGCGGCGGCGGCGGCGGGGCGCATCGGCGGCTGGGCGCGTCGGCGCTGTCTTCCCGACACGGTTCCCCCTTTTCTTTGCTCGCGCCACTCTCGGTGGCGGCGCCGCCCACGGCGGCCTGGGCGTCACGGCACGGCGGCGCCCCCCCCCCCCCCCCCCCGCCCCCTCCCCGGCGCCGCCCTCCCTCCCCCCCCCCCCCCCGCCCCCCCCGCCGCCTGC
>Ga0115030_1001479_pt1 | contig 10612 bp, 5 predicted proteins | sample SidtaG_4_FD_87174 | JGI IMG/M metagenome (GOLD analysis project Ga0115030, IMG submission 87174) | Marine algal microbial communities from Sidmouth, United Kingdom - Sidmouth_Male1 metaG | ecosystem: Host-associated > Algae > Red algae > Unclassified | place: Sidmouth, United Kingdom | collected... | reverse complement strand
GCGCGGACCGCTGGTGACGTGACAAGCAGACGGCGGGACGACCGCGCGACGGGGTCAGACATGTGGCTGCCGACCGCGCGGGGCGTCGGCACCCTGTGCGCACGAGTAGCGGGCTTGCCGCACGAGTACCGTGTACGCCTTCCCGTGTGCAGGGCGGTGCACGACCAGTGGTGGACTAGAGATAGCAAGCGTCACGCAAGCCATCGAGGCGGACAACCTGCGCGCGTCTCTTGGTGTGCCCGACGCGTCGGCCACGAGCGTCGCAATGGGGAAGAGGGGGTGGCGACGCTTCTTGTTTTCTTTATCTGTTCACCAACGCACGCACACCCACCACAAAAAGAGGACAAGACGGCAGGAAAGAAAAGAAGAGAAAGGGACCGAGACGGCACAGCACCCAAGAGACGAAAGGAACACCCCCGCCACGACCGCGCCGTGCGCACCCTGCCAACGCCCCAACGGTGGCGGGCGCGGGGCGGCAGCAGCGGCGACGGTGGCGGCGGTATTGGGTGCGGCAGCCACAGCGCACGGGGGCGGGTGCACCCAGCAAGGCAGGCAACGCATCCACTCGGCCCACAGGCACGCGCACGCGCACACACGCTGCAACCGTAACCACACAGACGGCGGGCAACAAACAAGCCATGAAACAACGGCATACAACCCTATGAGAAGAACATGAGCCCGCTCTCGTTGGCCGTCTCCTTGGAAAAGATCTCAAAGTACTGGTAGATGATGGTCACGGCCAGCAAGATGCCCGTCCCCGAGCCAATAGCGCCGAGGAAATCAGCCAGGATGGTGAGCATCCCAACGCACATGCCGCCAAACGCGGCAGCCGTCGGGATGTACCGGTTGAGCTCCTTGACCAGCGACGTCTCACGGTGGCCCTTAAGCGTCATCTGCTGGTCGCGCAACTGCCGCGCCACGTCGCGGGCGCTCGATCCCGACACCTCAATCCAGTACTTGGACAGGAGGCCGCACGCAGCCAACACAAACGTCACGTACGTGATCGCACGCACCGGGTCCTGCACGAGCGACAGCACCGTCGGTGGGCGGGAGATGTAGTAGGCAAGGCCACCTGCTGGGACCATGTGGCTCGAGTCGCGGAATGTGCGCCACCGGCCGAGCAGGTTAACGAGGATGTTGGACGGGTACTGGCGGTACAGCATCTGGGACAGGAAGTACAGATTGGACACAAGGGCGGTCTGCAGGATGATGGGCATGTTGGACGTGTAGAAGAGCTTGATAGGGTAAGTGCCCTGCTGCCCGCGCATCTTTGAGCTCTTGACCGGCAGGTCGACACGGAAGCCTTGGAAGTAAATGACGACGGCAAACACGACAAATGTCGACAGCACGTTGGACACGTTGGGCAGCTCGGGGCGGAAAAATGCCTCGCGCAATGCCCGAATCTTGTCCGACCGCGTCAGCAAAAGGTAAAAGAGGGAGATGAAGGCGCCCTCAAATTCCACGCCTCGCCCGACATTGACGGTCATCGGCGACAGCGCCGACCAGATGACAGTCTCGCACAGGTTAGTGGCGATGAACAGCGAGATGCCGCTGCCGAGGCCAAAGCCTTTTTGCAGCATCTCGTCGAGCAGGAGCACGAGCATCCCGGCAATGAACAGCTGTGTGATGATAAGCAGCGCGTTACCCCAGCCGAGCACCTTCAGGTCCCCGTACATGCCTGACCACACGTAGATGCACGCCTCGCCGAGGGAGATGAGAATGCCGACCAGCTTCTGCGCGCCCGAGAAGAGCGCCCGGTCTTCCCTCGAGGAGCCATCGACCTCAATGATGCGCGTCCCCGCCAGCAGCTGCATGATCAGCCCGGCGGTGATAATCGGTGAGATACCAAGCTCCATGAGCGTCCCCCGGTTAGAGGCGGCGAGCACGACGCGGAGGGCATAAAAGGGATCGGAGCTCTTGGTGTTCTTGACACCATACAGGGGGATCTGGCAGCAGACCAGATAGATGAGCAGCGTCGTAACCGTCCACAGCACCTTCTCCTTAAACATGATGCGCTTTCCAGGTTGCTCCACTTCAGGGAGCAGCGGCATGAACGGCCGCACCAAGCTCAACAGCTTGAACCCCATGATGGCGACGCAGCGCGGCGCGCGGCCACAAGCCTCCGCGGAGGTCCGACAGGGGAGTGCGGCGCGGGGAGGGTGGGGGAGAGGCAGAGGGTGGCGTCACCAGAAGGTGACGCGGCACCGGGAGCGCAGTGGCCGGGGGGGGACGGCGGTGGCGGCAAAGAGGAGGGTGACGACGGACGTGGTGGGGTCCGCGCACGGCTCCAGGAGTGCGCCCAGACACACAGATAGAGCCGCCAAGCGCGAGTGCACCACTCAATCCACTTGAGTGCGGGACAACGGCGGCGGCGCTGCTGACGGTGGATTAGGCATTACTGTAGCGAGCTCAATGGTTGGCCTCCAAAGCCTCACTGAAGCATCGCCTCTTCACTGTCAGCACCAAGAAGGCGCTCTTGATTGAACACTCCTATACCTATCCCAAACTCTTACAGTGTAGGATGTTCGTCGTCAAACATGAATCCTGTTTAAGTCCGTACGCAGCTGAGTGTTCAGCATGCGACGCACGGTCTTGACCCAGGAGAAGCCGGAGCGACTGCTGACTTGGCGGCCTCCCCGGACCCACTTGGATGCTCTGGTAGGAAGACTTCCGCCAAGCGTACGGTCCGCAAGGGAACATTCCAAGCGATCTGCGTCTAGAGCTGCCACATGCCTATTCTCGAATGTACTCACGCACTCGTGCAAAGACGGGCGAAAGCCACATGTATGCGGAAAGGACCTCGGGCATCAAGTGCAAGATGCTCGGGCGGCGCAGAGTAGAGGAGGAGGCGAGGCACTGGCCCCGCCGTGGCGCCGCGGCCGTGGCCACCCCGCCCTCTCTGTTTGCGCCTCGAACAGCGACCACCGCCTGGCCAGCACCCCCCCGCCGTTTCCAATCCATCGCCGCCTTACCGATACCCTCAGAACACAACACCCGCCTCCCACTCACTGCCTCAATGCCACTGTCACTCCATCCGCCGTGGCACCCCTGTGGCCGCGACACCGCTTTGCCTTGCCCGCTATCCACGCCCCGCTTCTTGTCGTTAAAATTCTTAAGGTGGTCGCTACTTGGGCATTCGCACTGTCCGCGAGCCGATGCGCGGCTAACGCGGGCGACAGACGAGCACCACGTTGCCCACACAACCACCCTTTCACGAGCTCGGCCACCCTCCCACTCCCCCTCTACACCGCCCGTCCGCTACTCACCGCCATGCCGCCGACCAAAGCCGAGTGGGCAACTCCCCCCCGCCTCGGCCGGGGTGGACAGATTGAACGCGCCTGGCTTGCCCTGCAACTGGTGCAGGAGGCTCGTCGGATCGTAAAACACCTCGATCGACCCGATTTTCAGGTCCGCTCCTTCCCCAACCGTGTTTGCAACCGCCGCTCCGTACAGGTGCAGCATCCGCCCCGTGGCGGGGTTCCCTGCGTAGGCACCCGCCATGGCCCCAAAGTGGTGCCACGCGAACGCCACCTTTGGTGGGCCCGACCACACGTCGGTCACCTCCCATGCAAAGCCGTCGGGGAAGGCGGTGCGGAAAGCATCATGGGAAGACTCAAATGAGTGAGCGGCCGGGTCGTAGCCGTCTTCTGGCCCCATCAGCGCGTTGTATGAACCGCGCTCGAGGAAAGCCGCCAGCGACGTTGGCGGTCCGCCATTAGTGGTGATGGTCCAGCCGGGCGCCACAGACTGGATGTCCTCGGGGCGGGGCTTGTGGGACACCTCGGCCTCCCAGGACTTGACGAGCCACTCGACGACGTCGGGGAGGCTGCCGGCGAGGTGCTGCCGCGTGCGGGCGGCGAGGTACGTAGTGTTGACGGCGTCATAGGTGGGGCGGGGTCCCCGAAAGACAGTCGCCGGCGCGTCGAAGATGTGGGCGCGACGGTCGACAAAGTCCGCAGGTAGGGCCGGTGAGGTCGCCGTTTCACAAGCGGCATCGCCAGCTGCAGGTGGAGGGGCCGGTGGTACCATGATGGCACCTGCGAAGGAGTATGGCAAGACGTGGCCGTCCGGTCTGGAGGCAGTGAAGTGCCAGGCCTGTAGAGCTTGACGGAAAGGATGAGCACACGCGTGGATATATACCCTGCCGCATCTCATGCAACGAGGACGTGAAGGAACCAGGTGCAACCCGACTCACGAGAATATGGCGCGTCGCCAAAGAATGATCGGATCCGAGAAATGTTCACAGCAAGTCACAGCACGCTGTGACCCTGCTGTGAAAATAAATTGACCGCTTGGGGGCCCTTGAATGGCTCTCTGGGAGGGAACCACGGTCACAGCAACTTTGGATTCTCTATTGTGAGCTGTTGTGAGCTGTTGTGAACTGTTGTGACTTGCTGTGAGCGTTTCTCAGAGCCGACACCTGGCACGGACACGACACAAACTGGGCACACAAGTGGTTCAGCGGCGTCGGCCAGAGTCTGATCTCCCCGAGCTGAGTCATGTTGCACGTCATCGGTTCGGATCGGGGCACTCATGATGCGGTGGGCAGCTAGGCGGGCCGCCCGGCCACGTCCGTCCCGCGACCCACATCGTGCTGCAGGCTTGTCGCGAGATATGAACAGGTCAGATATGGTCGGCGTCGACACACTTGGGAGTCGTTTTTAAGGCGATCGATCTCGAGCGAAGAGCCGTGATTGGCTGTAGAAATGAGAAAAACAGATCCGCCATCGTGGATCGCATTCTTTTCGTCAATATGCGTACTTTCGAAGAACTGTTCACGACATCGACGGCTCGATGCGGTCCGACTTGAGTTTCTTGGTGAAAATCCGTCCTGGTCAACCCCCCAGATCGTGCCCAAGCGGCCCAACAGAGACGTGCAGAGGACCAGACGCAATTCGTGGACACGGCGGCGCGAGCGAACGGACGGACAGGCGGTCACGAGACCTCACACCAACTGAATGTGGTTGGAAGCGCCCCCGCGCCGGGGCCTTCCCTGGCTCCGGAGGCGCGAGGCATTTCTCCGCCGCGACTCGTCAGGGGCCGCCTCACGGCCTCTCAGCCGGCCGACGTGCTCCGCGCGGCTCCTCAGCCGTCCGACGTGGCCCGCGCGGCCCCTCAGTGGTCCGACGTGGGCCGCGCGGCCCCCCAGATGTCCAACGTGGGTGACGCCCATCATGAGCATGCGTGTGGTCCCCTCCGTAAACAGATCGCGGCATAAACAGGCTGTGGTGGCGGCGCAGTGGGTCTTAAAGCGTGGGCGCACACAAGCCGTTTTTTGCACGATTTTCTTGTCAGAAGACCTCCAGTCGCACAAGAAGTTGTCACACAACCTTGTTCAGTGACAGGTTCTTGCGATGTCTTGAATGCTGGGTCGGGCCATAGCATGTGAGCGGGGAATATCTCCGACGGCCCGGCTAGCTGACACGAAACCACAGCCAATAAGCGTAGTGCATTTGAGTCAGACCTCCCCAATGAGAAGCGAGGAGTGATGAAATCAACGACCTCTGATTCATCTTCGGAGGCATCGAAGCTGTCTTCTTTCCACGACCCCGGACGCTTCACGGTCCGCCAGTCAAAGAGACCTGAGCGTCGGTCATGCGAAGCTCATGCACAAATCCCGGAGGTGTGACTGATGCTCGTGACTGTTGCTCATGCATCAGCATCTGAGACACCACGTTAGCAGCCGATTGCACGCTTACCAACGCTCCCATCGCCTTGCTGCAGCCTAAACGGTCAAAAAAAAAAGAGTTCTCTGCTTTGCTGAGAAACAAATACGAATCAAGGACATCGAAACAGTTCCTTCGTCTTTCGGCCATGCCACACTTTGAGGTAAAATACGCCATTCAGCTCAACGTGGCTTCGTATCGTTGGAGCACTGTGTTGCCATGGTTGTGTTTTGTTGTGTTTTCAACATCTGATCAAGAGATGGCAGGTGGTAGCCTCCCGCGATGGCCTGCAAGTTGCCCGGTTTAGTATCCGATACTATGGATGAGAAGGGGGCTATATGACGGAAAAAAGAAGATTGGATCACACCTGTGTGCGTTGCGCGTTGCAGTCCCGCTCTTCAGTCCGCTCATCGCTCCTCTTCGGTGAGGAAGAAGCGTTCGGGAACACACCCTGCGGTGCACCACCTGCTCCCTCACTTGCGGCGACTGCCGATGGTCGTCCGTGGCCGACCCCGCCTCGCAGGGCCGGGCCGACGCATCACGGGCGGGCGCCGGCGCCCAACGTGCCAGGCCGGCGCACTGGTGGGCGCCGGCGCCCAACGTGCCGGGCCGGCCAGCTGACCCTCCGGCTGTGTCGACCCTGTCTTTGAGCCGGATGGGCGGGGGGGGGTGTCGCGTCGCCGCCCACCAGGTCGCGCGACTGGCGGCGGTGGAAATCTATGGCGAGGTAACTGCGCACGTTATGTGGTTGTACGTTATGTGGTTGTGGTGGCCGGCCGCCACTCCCCCACCCACCCCCCCTACCTCCACCGCGAGCGGGTGACGACGGCGCCGCCCGCCCCCGACTGGACGGTGACGGAGCAGCTTCTGGCCAACGCTGGCGGGTCGGCGGGTCGTCGACCTCGACTGGCTTGGTACGCCCGCCCCGTTCATATTATCCGGGGCGCTACCCGAGTCAGATACACGAGCAGCACCATCGGTGCAACGCGCCGCCCGCCCCGTGGTCCCACGCAAGACCGTGGGCTGACGGCGTGGGCGAGCGTCAGCACGTGGGCGGATGGACGCCGGCGGCCGGCTCGGAGGCAGGCGGAAACTTGGATGCACGAGCCGTCCTGTGGGACGTCGTCTTCCCTCCCCCTCCCGCCAGCTGCAGCGCCACCGTTGAACGCCCACCGACGATGGCGCGTCGGCCGCCCGCCGCGTCGCCTCCTCCGCCGCCTCGTGATCAGTGCCGCCGTCCCCGAATGTTGGGAATACTATGACTACAGCTCCTAATCCCCCACCTTCATCCCGCTGCGGCGGGATGGTGACAGATGTGGGCGTGTATGGGCCTTTTTCATGTGTAGGAGCAGTCACAGGGTCACGAGTAGGTAGAATGAAGGTAGAACACCAAGCGTTTACTATATGAGATCCATCACCGGCACATCGACAGGCACAACGATGTACAAGCGCCCGGGACGCCTCCACTTGTCAGCAACAGACAAGCTCAACTGCAAGGAGGAGGAGAATGTCCACGACCACGAGAAGGGCGTCGCGGGCACAGGAGGCGCCCAGGTCATTGTCATCGAAGGGAGAGAGTTCAGCGTGTCACGCGACGCGCTTTTCGCGTTGCCCGAGCCCCCACCCACAGGCTCGGAGCCCGGTTCGTCCACGCCAACGCATTCCCCGCCATCGTCAATGTCCGTGGTATCCTCGTCGACGAGGTCGCCATGGTCGGCAGCGCCGGGGCTCGATGCGGCCGGAGCACCGTTGGCGATCACCGTGCGCGCACTCCTCCTCCGCATCGGGTCCCGCAAAACCGCTGCCGACATCTCGTCAACCGCCTTCATGAAGTCGACGTTGCAGGCTCGAGAGGAAACGCCACCGCCAGCCAAAACGCGCGCGGAAACCGGGTTGTCCTCTGGGACCTTGCTCACGCTTACCTGCATGACCCGCAAGGTATAACAAAACGGGCCGAGGTCGCCGTCCGTCCTTGTGCGCTCCCGCAACTGGACGTTTAGGTTGACCTTGCCTTCGGCCGACGCGTCCAAGAAGGAGGCCAGGGGCAGCATGACCCCCCAGCCGCCTAGCGGCCACGCCGCCGACGCATGCACGTCGGAGACATAATGCCCGTCGACAGAAGCCAGTGCCGCCGGCAAAGCCGCAGGTGAAAACGCTTCTGCCGCATGCTTGATGTGCTTAGACCGACGGGCGGACGCCCCCGTGGCAGCCGCACCGGTCACCCGCCTCTTCTTCGACACAGTCGCAGAGACGGCAGCGGGTTCAGAAACGGGAGCAGCCACCGGATCGCGCGGCCAGTCCGACACCTTCGTCATGAAGTTGTTGGGCGCCTTGTGCAGCCGCGACTTCAAGGATGAGACCAGCATTTCTGACTCGCCGGTAGGCAGCCACGGGAAGCCCCAGTTGAAAAGGAGCCAGGCAGCGTCCGTTGCCGCCCCGCTCGGGTCCAGACCCCCTATCACCCGGCACCTCGCCGCCGTCGCCAACTTCTTGCCCTCGTCAGAGAGCAGAAGGCGGCGCAGGGTGGCGAGCTCTACAGCCGTCAGGGAGCCCGGGCCGGACTCGACCACCCACAGGTCCAACTTGGTCCGCAAGTACGCGCGCCGCGTCAGGTACTGCGGCTGCTCAGGCGCCTTCTCGTTGAAGTGCTTCTCCATCGCCGCTGGCACCGAGTCAGGCTGACCGACAAAGTGGCAGCGCTTGCGCCGGCCGCACAAATAAAGGCCACGACTGCAAAGGTTGAACAGCCGGCACAGCTGGATCCAGCCCTCCCTCAATGACGAAGCGTCACTGGAAATGGAAGAATGCGGCTTGGAGAACATGGACCGCAAGCAGCGGCCCACGCACGCCTGCGACCCCCCGCGACAGTCGCCCGCCAAAAATGACATCTTCGACGCGTAGTATACAATGGCCAAAAGCGGTGTGCAGATGGAAGTAGTCACAACTCCGGGAGACACTACAAAGATGATGCGCAAGACGAGGGACAGGAATACCATTTCCTCCGTTAGCCTCGTAGGAGCATTGGCGTTGGCGGCACCGCCCGTCGGCGGCAGCGACGGCTGCGGGTTGGCGTTGTCGGCACCGCCCGTCGGCGGCAGACACGGCTGCGGGTTGGAGTTGGCGGCACCGCCCGTCCGCGGCAGCGACGGAGGCGGGTTGGCGTTGGCGGCGCAGCCTGTCGGCGGCTGTGACGGCTGCGGGTTGGCGTTTTCGGCACAGCCAGTCTGCGAAAGCGACGGTTGCGGGTTGGCGCTGGCGGCGCCGCCCGTCGGCAGCACCGGCGGGGACGGGTTGGCGTTGGCGGCGCCGCTTTTCGGCGGCACTGGCGCCGGCGGCAGGTTGGCGCCCGTCGGCGTCACGGACGGACGGGGGTTGGCACTGGCGGCGCCGCCTGTCGGAGACACCGGCGGGGGCGGGTTGGCACTGGCGGCGGCGCCTGTTGGCGTCTTCGACGGGGACGGGTTGCCGTATGCGGCGCCGCTCGTCGGCTGCGCCGGCGGCGGCGGGTTGGCGTCGGCGACGCCTGACGGCGGAACAGTCGACGCCGCCGCATCAGCACTTGTCGCCATCTGAACGCGACAGTATAGGGGGGAACCGTGGAAGGGCGTGGGGTGGGGAGGTAGACCGAAACAAAAGTGGTAAACCCTGCAGCGTGCTGATGTTAGCAGAGTAAGAGTGAGAAAGAAAGGTCGGCCAGCACGCATTCATAACACAACGGCCGCATTAAAGAATACTGCAGCGGGCGGCCGCGGCGAGCAGCCAACAACCGACGACCGCGAGGCTATCGGTGCCGTGCGTGCGGACCGTGTCAGTCAGCGTGCGCCACCGCGTACCGCACCGTGTGCCACCACGTACCACAAAGGCGATGGCACGGCCACGCCGCATGAGGGCGACACCAGCGATGCCAGCGACGCCAGAGCCAGCGACGCCAGAGCCATGCGGGAGAGAAGCCCATAGCCTAAAAACAGTAAGTGACCGCCATGGGACCACCGAGTGCCACGGCTACTGCAGCGCACCGACCGACGACACAGAGACAGCGCCGCAAGAGAGCAAGACAAAAGAGAACTAGACAGACAAGTGATGGTGGGCGGTTGGTGGATGGTTGTATTAATAAAGCTGCCAGACCACGGGGACGGCGCCTCATGAAATCGACGAAATTATTCACCAATACACGAATTGATCTATGAATACATTCCTGCCGTGGTGCAGCGCCACTCAGAACCACAGGATCTCGTACGTGCGGCGGGGTCTTGACAACTTAGCGGGCGCAAAAGTAAGAATTCAACGGGAACTCAGTAACTCTACAAGAAACTGCGACAGAAAAATAATAGGCAAGAAGGAACAAAGAGAAGAAGAACGACTTGCACCACCACGCCATGCGAGGCAGCACGGAGAAAAGAGGCAGACTTTGTCTACCGGCGATCTGTCAGCATGTGCTTGAGCTACTACGATGACTTGCTTCCCCTCCATAGGAGCGTGCCTCGGGTATAATCATATCTGACGAGATGGGTTCTTTCTCTTCTAAACTTATGAGAAAGCAGCGGGTGGAAGAACTAGACTCGACTAGACGCTTCTCACATGATTCTCGTGCCACGGGGTTCTCATGCGCATCTGCTGATTCAGGAGACAGGACAGAAAGAACAGGACAAGAATGTATGATATACATGCGCTCCTCGAAGCAACCCCATTTATCCCCGCTAACCCCAACCCACAGCGGCGTCGCCAAATCGGTCCATGAGCCGTCGCGCCTCCGAGCCCCCCGCCGAGCCCCCCGCCGCGCCCCCCGCCCTGCCGCTCGCCTCCTGCCCCCCCCCCAGCCCCCCCTGGCCGAGTCCCCCGCCCCCCCCCCCCCCCCGCCCGCCGGGCCCCCCCCCCCCGGCAGCGACCGCCCGCCCCCCCGGCCCCCCCCGCCGCCCCCCCCCACCCCCGCGGCGGCGGCCGGGGGG
>Ga0115030_1001473_pt1 | contig 10631 bp, 6 predicted proteins | sample SidtaG_4_FD_87174 | JGI IMG/M metagenome (GOLD analysis project Ga0115030, IMG submission 87174) | Marine algal microbial communities from Sidmouth, United Kingdom - Sidmouth_Male1 metaG | ecosystem: Host-associated > Algae > Red algae > Unclassified | place: Sidmouth, United Kingdom | collected... | reverse complement strand
TAGGGGGGGCTACTGAGGGAAGGACAGCTGTCCCATAGCCCGCAATCCGAAGTACGGAGAGGCGGGTGCAAGTCCCGTCAGGGGCATAAGTACGGGACTTAGCCCGTGCCAATTGCAACATCCGGTGGCCGGTGGAGGACAATGCGGCACTTGCCACTCCCGCCCGCGCGTCGCTGTGCTCGTCCCGCTACGGTTCTCCCGCACGGCTCCTGTCCGCGCGATCAACTGCAGGTGCCGCCGCTGCACCCAATAAGGCGGCCGGTGCCATCAAGGAGCCGCTGGCCAAGCCGCGTATGCCGGATGTTGAGATTGTCAACAGCTCCTGTGCGTCGTGGAGCGGGGAGTCGGATGGTGGCGCATTCCCGCCGGAGGCGGTGCGGGCCTCCTTGCTGGGCAAGCGCGTGATGGCCCCCGGTGGCACCGTCGCGCTGCCAAGCACATCACCCTCGGCATCGCGCGAGGTCGGAGCGCGCACGAGCTCGGTGGCTTCTCCCGAGCGGCGTGTGGCCACGGAAGGGCCCATTGCAGAGCTGGAATTGACCGGCGGCAGCCCAGTCAAGCGTCGGCGGCTGCCGGTGGTCGCGCAAGAAGCCCCTTCGTGGCCGCGCAGCTCGCGTTCGACGAGCGCCAGTGCGCCTCAGTCGCAATGGACAGCCTCTGACGCAAGCGACCTGCTCGACGCCGCCCGTCACATGGTGACGCCGTCAGCGCGTGCTTACTTCGGGCAGCGACCTACCCTGCCCGCGGCCGATCCTGCTGGCCGACCGCAGCAGCATGGCCGACACGGGCCGAGCACCCGTCGCCTTGGTGGCCGAGCTGGGTTACGGCCTGCTTCCACTCGTTGTGAAGACGACCGTGTCAACGGCTCCTTGCTTTCTCCCGACGGCGTTGGGCCGATTGGCCTTCTCGCTGGCGCCGGGAGGTGGGACGACGTTTGCGAGCAGCTCTTTGCTCGAGTGAATAGCGCGTTCATCTCTGGGGGACCTGGTGCCGGCAAGTCCACCATGCTGCGGCGCCTCCAAGTCTTCTTGCGGCAACGTTACCCGGAAGAGGGGGATGTGGTGGTGCTCGCCCCCACCGGTACGGCGGCCAAGACGGCCGGCGGCATGACGTACCACTCGTTCTTCGGGTTTGTGCGGGACTACAACCCGGTGCGGCTCGATCCGAGCGTTGAAGCTGCCCGCCTACTGCGCACGGACCGGTTCCGCCCCATCAAGACACGGTTGGGCCGGGTCCGCGCCGTGCTGCTGGACGAGGTCTCTCTCGTAGGGGCAGACAAGCTGGGAATTATGCACGAGCTCCTCTGCCAGTCGCGGTCTGACTCTGCCCGCCCCTGTTTGTGGTTTGCCTTCGGTGACTTCCTGCAGCTGGGCCCTGTCAAAGGCGCGATGGCATTCACCGCCCCGTGCTGGCGCCAGCTGTTTGGCGACTCCTTCCTGGACCTACCCGGCTCCTTTCGGCAGAGTGACCCGGGCTTCATCCGGGCCGTCCGCGACGCGCGCGCTGGCAAGTGCTCCGACGCGGTCCAGGCGATGGTCAAGGAGTGCTGGGTCGACGGCTCCAAGTACGAGAGAATGAAGTACAAGATCCTCCACCTGATGCCTCATCACAAGGGGGTCTTGGCACACAACCGTGCCTGCCTACAGCGCCTCACGTCCGGTACCGATCCGGCTGTGTTTTCAGCGGTGGACGACGTTGAGGAGGACCCCGACCGGGACGCCTCGCTTCCCAGACCTGTGCTCGCGGCTGTGTCCGAGACGTCACGGAGGGCCGCGCTCGTGGACTGTGTCGCCCCGGCGGCGGTGCCCCACTGCGTGCACGCTCGCGTCATCATCAACAACAACCGGCGGAAGGCGATGGGTATTTTCCACGGGAGCGTTGGCTTTATCTCCTCCTACACTGACGACGGCATCCCCATTGTCCGGCTGGACAACCACAAGCTGCCGTCTGGCGTCGAGCGCGAGAGCGCAGGAGTGCACGATGCGGGTGATGATTGGATTGAAGTTGCCTGCCCTCCTGTCAAGTTCACTGCCCGCATCCTTGCTTACCCTGGCGCTCTAGCTGTGCGTCTGCAAGTGCCTTTTGTGTTGGGCTGGGCTACGACCATCCACATGTCGCAGAGCTTGAGTATCTCCCGTGCGGTCCTGGACTTGGCCGATTGTTTTGAGGCGGGCATGGTGCAAACGGCCTTGAGCCGGGTGCCTTCCAAGAGTGGGTTGCACATCAAGTCTTTTGTGGCGTCTCGCTTGCGAGCCGACCCAGTTGCTTTGAGTATGTATAGGGAGTGGCGCCGGCTCTAGGTCATAGAGATTTTCTAGGAGGAACAGATAGTACTCTTTTAGTCGCTATGGGTACAGAAAATGCTCTTCTAGTCGCTGCGGTTGACCATCAGAGCGCACTGGGGTCGGTCGTACATGAGAAGCTTGAGCTTCTGTCAGGTCAGCCGCCACGGCTTTGCTGCATCTCCTCGGCAGTTCTCCTGCGACCCAGCCCCCCCCCACTCTGTCTCTATGGACTGATCAGGCAAACTGGAAAACGTAGGAGATACGGTAGGCAGTGCTGCAGTGAATGCTGAAGGAGAAACCCCGACGCCAACAACCACATTGGGTACGTCACGCATCCACGCCCTAGCCACATCACCCGATCGACTTGCACCTGCAGACGACACAGCATGCCCCGCAAGGGCGCCTTTGCCGGCTCCTTCTACGGGGGCTAAGGACGGTGGGACTTGTGGAGTGTGCCCGGCCGGTGCTACTCCACTACCACATTGAGCACCGGCACGCGCAGGAATGACCGCAGGGGCAGCCTGCTGCGCAGTGCTTGCAGCGACCTTCCGCGGTCGGGGAGCGCGCGCCTTCTTAGCGCCGTTGGGTGGTTGCTTGGGCGCGGTGGAAGAGGCGCCGCGCCGCACGACAGTCGCACCGTCATTCGGAACACCAGACGGATCCCCTTCTGCAGCAGCAGGTCGGGGAGGACGGCGTCCCCTCGTTGCCACCGGCGACCGCATCGCCCCGCGAGGGCCTGGTGCGGTCGATGCAGGTGCGGGCGCCGCCGCCGAGCCGTCGGAGGCTGTGGATTCGGATGCCGCGGAAGCAGGGCGGCCGGTCGGAGGTCGACCAGTACGAGGACGAGGCTTTTCCTTGAGCATTTTCTTCCGCTGTGCCCGACGTCTGGTCGCCTCCTTGCTTTTGTCGGCTGCCACATCCGACTCCATCGCGGCATACTCCACATCGAGGTCTTGTGGGAGATAATCTTGGAGCGCGGGCACATCAAAAGATGGGGCAGCCGGGGCAGCCGGAGCACCACCAGTGGAAGCCGAGCCGGCCTGCTGAGCCGGGCCGCTAGTAGATGAAGACGGCCCCAGCCCGGCGGTGTAGAACTCATGTCGGGATGCCGTTGTCAAAGGCGCGTTCTTGTTGACGTCGGACCGCCCGGCAAAGGCCAAGTCGGTCAGGATGGGCCCAAAGCCCTCCTCCTTTGTCACCATCAGCAACAGGCAGGCGACGACGACCGTCAACTTCATTGGCGCCTTGCCGCTGACCCGCTGCACGCACTCGACGGCGGGGAGCTCGTTCTTCTTGAAAAAGCGAGACGTCTTGACGCTCAAGTCCTCCAGCGCGCTGTTGGTGCCGGTCATGTTGACGAGAATGGCCCACCGAGAGGATGCTGCCAGGCGCTTGCGGTTGAGCAAAAACGCCAGCGTACCGTCCGGGGGTTTGGTGCTGCCTAGATCTTGGGGGGCTTTCCAATGAGGCCACCAGGCGCGACACATGCGCCAGATCGCGTCCGCCTCCGCCTTGGCGCCGGTTGGTCGAGTGGTGCCGGCAGGAGGAGGCTCCAGCCGGGAGCGTGCCAGGCAAAGAAGCCCATCAATGAGCAGCTTGCGCAAGACGTCCTTTCCGTCAGGCTTGTCCATAACCGTCCGCAGAACCGAGACGACCACCTTGACGGCGGATGCGGAGGGTTGTACGGTCGGCTGCTCGTCAAACAGGGCGTACGGCGGGATGGTCCAGCTGTCGCCGTCGTCGATAACCTCCGTGTCGTCCACATCGGCCGCCGCACCGGCGCCTGCTGCCTCGTGGATGCTGGACGAGTCGGCGTCATCGGCGTCGTCGCCGGCGCCGGCACTGCCGGAGGCGCCGGATCGTCGGGCGTCTCCGGCGCCCCGGGAAGACCCGGGCGCAAGAATCGTGGTGGACACGACCATGCCCCCTGGCGGCAGCAATCCCTCGCCCTCCCGTCCATCCCCCACAAGACTCCCATTGCGTCCGGCGAGCTCACCCGCCAGCCCATTGGCGGAAATGACGCGGCCTTCCATAGGCACTAGCTGCTCACCATCGTCACCACCCCTGTCCATCTCCCCAGGCTCCAGCTCCACGCGACGGGCAGCGGCCGCCGGGTCGTCGGTCGTCGTCGACACAACAGCCCCGCCACGTGGTAAAGCACCTGCCGTAGGGGCCACCTGCTGGTTCGAAGCCGGCTGCGACTTGCGCAGCAACAAAGCATTGGCCTCCGCCAGCGCGTCCGCTTCGAGATGGCGGTACGCAAAGGCGAGGCCGAGGTTGACGATGCGCTCGGAGTGGCTGTTGGCGTCCGTGAAGAAACCCAGCCGGTCGACCACCCGGATCCAGCGATGGGTCGGCGCTTCTTGCGGGTTTGTCGACACGACCATTCGGCTGACGGCACAATGGAGCGCGGCGCCGTAGGGCGCGAGGTGGAGATCCAGCTTGGAGGCCGCATCGTACAGGTTGCGCAATAACGAGCACAGGAAGGTCATGTTCTTTTGCTCCGTGATGCCAAGATGCTGAAAGAACTGCACGTACAGCCGCCGCTCCGCCGCGTTGGTGCCCGGCTCCGCAGCGTTGGTGCTCGGCTCCATGACAATTCTTCGAGCACAGGTGAACAGCAGCACAACGAGAGCAACATACAAAGGAACAGGCAAATAAAAATGAAGCAGGAGCGTGAGAAAAAGAACGAGGCAGCAGCAAAACTGTGCACCAAAGAAAACGAGGTGGCGCTCCCTGTACCCCGCACGCAGAAAAGCCATGCAAACGTACAGCTCGGCAAGAGTCTCTTGTCCAATCCACCGTCACCACCACAACGTCCCACCCCCCCCCACGGAATCCTCAGTACCGCGCAGGGATCCCACAGCCGGGGCAAACGAGGGCGTTAACGTCAACCAACAGCCCCCGCTACCAAGACCGCCGCGACACCGCTCCCGTCGAGCACAAAGAGCCCAGTAGCAGGACTACCCGGCAGCAACGCAGTGCACGACATAGCAATCCGCCCGCGTGGCCCGGTCGTGCTCGCTGTCGGGTCGTCCTGCACCCACCGACGTGGCGCCCAAGGGCGCCGCAAGACCGTCAATCGGCGGCCGCCAAGGAGCGCGCGCAAAGCGCTGGGGCCCCAATCTCAAGGAGCCCATCCTTGTCAATGATGTGGTGGCCGCCAATCCATGGCAATCGCAGGCAGCCGACCAAAAATCGCCACGGATTCCGGTCCATAATTGGACCACGGTCCAATTAAGCACCCCCCCCCACATTCTCACAGCGTTTGCTCACAGCATTCGTGTGAAAGCAATTTCTGCAGTTTCCTATCTCGCAAGGCGGGGCACCGCGCCCCCTCAAATAGGGGCGTCGTGTGCAACCCTGATCCATGGGTAATTCAATTCCTGTCGACCAAACTGTATGCCACTGGACGATCGGATGATCCGCTGACGGTCGCGGTGAGCTTGTCGATCGAGAATCTCCCACTGATATGACGTGTCATACAACTGGAGCGCATGAAACCGGATACGTAATGACTGTATGGGGGCTTGATTCAAGCACGCCGTGCCGGGTTGACGTGGCTCGGGCGAGGAAATGCTGACAACAGCCACGTTGCCGTCAGCGAAGGGTGACCTCTGAGATCCAATTCCGACCTCGGCAGATCCCTCCAGTTACACGTCGATTCGCTGTTTCAGTGAATGCCTCGTTGCAAGGTGCTCATCGTCTACTTGCCGTGGATTTCCCTTCGAGCCTCCATGCACCCGATCAAAAAATATTTTTCGATGATCGGTAAAATATACGACAGTTAGTTGCTCGATGTTCGGCCACGTGAGTGGAGTTGCTGTCAGACGCAACAATGGACGGTTGATTGGTTAAACACATTGAAGCTTCTTTTCTGGCTCGATATGAAGGACCTCAGTTGCACCTCTAACTCGCCTGCGTGGTGCACTGCCAGGGACACTTGACCGCTACACCATGCCAACTTTTTCGCGTCACATTTCTCCAGACATAGCTGGTGTCGCCGTGCTCATGGTGCATGTGGTGCTCGACAGCTCTGTCTTACTCACGTCAACGATGCCTTGCAACACGAAGGGTACATCTCTGCTCGCTCTTCAAAGCAGGATACGTCGTCTTTTCAAGTGGTCTGTGTCGCCTCCTGCGCTTTTGTGTACAGCTGATATGCCACAGCCACTGTCGCCCGAACGAGAACCGCCGTTGTGTTCGGTGTTATCCGGACGCGCACCTCTCACTCCCGATTTTCTCATCATCCGACTGAGAGAGAGCTGTCAGCTTTGATCAAAGAGCTATGGACATACCATCGAGAGCTCGACGGCCAAACCTCGCAAAAACGAAACAGCGACTGCCGATTTCGATGGAGCCGACGAAGCCCATCGATTTCCGTTGGAAACGAATGTTCGACGCAATTTGGCATCGCAAACACAACGAGATACCGCTTCCTGGCCGTACGTGGCCAGACTGTTAGGCACAACAAGCCTCAGCGCTGGCCCAAGAGAAACAGCTGCCCGTCGGAACATGAGGCACGACCATATGTATTCCCTCGCATAGGGTGGCTGTCCCGAGGTAGCCTGGGGAGGAGGCAAAGAGACAGCCGTGGTTAGACCAGTAGGGCTCGCGCCAGACATAGGCGCAAGTCCCCGCTGGGGCGGGGACCTGCGCCTCAGGTCCCGGCCGTGGAGGCGATCTCCGCCTCGGGCCAGTGGCGCAGGTCCACACTGTTGCGGGGACCTACACGTGTGGTCCCCAAGGCAAGGATCTGCTTGAGGCTGTTGTCGAATCGTTTTGTGCAGAGGCCTGTCCCGCGCGAGGGTGGCAGGGTGTTGTCGTTCTAGAAAAGGCCACCTCGGGTGGCCGAGGGCAGACCAAACGCTGGCCACGGGAGAGCACGCCAGACCCACGGCGGTGGCCTGAGACATTGTTGCCGCCCACACCGTCCTCGTTGGCGTCTTTACTCACATCAAGGCCGTCTTCCCCGCACTCACGCCATGGTATACGCTGAGGCGTCGCCGCTGCTGGTTGGCCGCCTCAAGGGGTGGCGCGTAGGCCTTTTTGCCGCCACGGTTGCGGCGGCGGTGGCAGCATCTGCAGCGATCGCCCTTGCCGCTGCCGCTGAGGCGGACGCGGCGCCCGTGGACTGCAAAGTGACGATCATTGGGGGGGGGATCGGCGGTGCCTACACCGCGTGGCGCCTGGCCGTCGATGCAAAAGTGGAGGCCGGGCGCGACGTGTGCCTTTTCGAGGCGAAAGAGCGCTTTGGGGGGCGCATCCTCACCGTGGAGGGCGTGCCGGGCTTTGAAGACTATGCGGTGGTACGTGGAGCTTCCTGTTGTCTCTCTCTCTCCTTTTTTTTCCATTTGTTGGCGTCGGGAGTGAAGGAGCGACGGAGAGAAGCGCTGAGGCAGGGAAAGAAAGGCAAAACACTGATGGCGCGGCATCTTTGGTGCTGCATGTTTTTGTTTGGCGCTGACGTATCGCACGCCTTGGCCAATCTGCTGCTCTTCTCTGCCACTTTCGTGCTTGCCCGATTCTTTGTGTCCGTTGCCCACAGGATGTTGGCGCATACCGCTACCACCGCCTGCACCATCCCCATATGCGCTCGCTCATCGAGGGCCCTTTGGACGTCCCCGTCCATTGCTATACGGACCCGCTCAACGCGTACCCCGACGGAGCAGGGTGCCCCGGCGAGCCTCGCTACCGCGTGACCGCCCGCGGCTCCGTCTTCCAGAAGGTCAAAGGAAGCACCATCGACGACCAGCTGAAGGCGTGGTCTGCCGACATCCCGTACGCCATCCCGCCGGCATTCCGATGGGGGCCAGGCCAGCCCCTCACCGCCCGCCGTAAGCCGGATGACTTTGTCGTCGGCCCCAACTCATCGGTCGGCCCCGTGGCCGCCCGCTGGGACGAGCTCGCCGCCGCCAATTATTCGACCGCCATGCGCATCGTTGACGAGGTGCTGGCCCAGCTAGCCACGACAACCTACAAGGGCACCCCGTGGACACAAGTGAGCGTGTTGACCCTCGCCCGCGCCGAGGGTGGGATGACGCAGGAGGAGCTCGCCTACTTCTTTGAAACGGACGAGAGCGTCGGGGACAGCCTCGCTTACGGGCCGACGCCCGTGGCGGCGGTCGTCAAGGACCTGCTCCGCATCGTGGCGCTCCGCCAGGCGGTCGTGCCGGGCGCGCCGCAGGGCATGATGGTGCCCGTGCGGGGGCCCAACAACCGGCGGGCGGGGATGCACACGGTCGTGCGGCGGCTGCTCGACGCGGCGCGCGCCGCGGGTGTGCGCGTCTACACGGGCCACAAGGCGGTGGGCGTGGAGCGCCGCGCGGCGGCCGGCGGTGATCGCGGCGCGGGGCACCCGCTCGTGGTCCGCTTTTCCAATGGCGCGTCCTCGGTAACGTCGCGCCTCTTCCTCAACGTGCCGCACTTGGAGCTGCTCGCGATCGGCGCGGGCGGCTCGGCGCTGCCCTTTACGCCCGCCCCCGCGGGCGCCGCCTTCCGCGCCGCCGTGGACGCGCGGCGCAGCTGGGGTGCCTCCAAAATGTACTGCTACTGGTCCGACGCGTGGTGGTTGACCGCCCTCGCCACCCCCTTTGGCCGCGTGCGCACCGACCAGGAGCTGTACGGCTCGCGGCTGCACGACGGCCACGTCACGTGCGACGACGCGGTGGCCATGACGGGCTGCCGCGGCGCGCTGCTCGTCTCCTACGTCCTCGGCGACGACACGTCTGGGGTGGCGTCGGGGCAGTGGCTCGCCACCCACGACGCGGTGCCGTACAGCCCGTTGACCGACGCGGACGCGGGCATGCGGCTGGTGGCGGGCCGACTGAGCGCCCGCCAGCGGGTGCTGTGGGCCGACGTCCACCGGCAGCTGCGGGCGGTGTGGGATCCGCTGCTGGCGGCGGCGCCGGGGCAGACGCGGGGCACCGTCCCGGAAGCCGCCGCCTGCGTCGCCGCGTCGTGGTTCCACATTGGCGTCCACGTGCCGCTGCCGTACGCGCCGGCGGCGGGGGCGGCCGACCCGGTGGCGCTCTTTGCCAAGCCCGTCGGGGACTTGCCCCTCCACCTCGTCAATGAAGCGTGGGGGGTGCGCCCGGGGTGGGCGGAATCGTCGCTCAACAGCGCCGAGGTGGCGCTCTTCCACCACGTCGGCCTTGCCAAACCCAAATGGATGGATGCGATTTACCACCGCAGCGTCATTGAGGGGATGGACGGGGGGGCGCCGCTGTGAGGGGGGGGGGAGACACGGGAGGGCCGCTCGACGGCAGTGGCGGGGAGGAGGAACTGCGTCCTTGCATGCTCTCATGCCTGGATTTGGGTTGACGCGCCGTGGCGCTTGAAATAGTGGCATCTGCTTTGGACTCGACCACAACCCGCGGGGCGCCGAGGACCTCGTCAGGACTTTGGCACAGGGACGAGCCGCATCCCCACTCCTGACTCGCCAGGAGTTGGGGGTATCCTTTTCAGGCGACGCTTCAGTTGTTGGAGTCGCCTGGAGCGTGGCACGGCGGCCGGCCCACGCGCGAGCCAGCCGCACGCAGTGGGCGCTGTGGAACCAAGCGCACACAGACAACTGTGCACGGTCGCAGAGAGCACACTGCCCGGGCCTGTCGAGGTCCGCACGGCGCAACTCAGCCAGTCCCATGGGACCGCCGCGCTCCCCTCCGCCCCTCCTTCACCGCCCGCCACCCGAGGCCGCCGAGAAACCCCCCCCGGTCGCCTCCCGTACCTGCGGCACACACCACCTGGGGGCAACCCACACCCCGACGCGGACGTTGGACAGGCCCTGCGATGCCCGCTGCGGTGGCAGTGCCAACCGCAACGGTGGCACGGCGGTCGGCACCGCGTTGCTCACGTGGGGGCCCCCAACCCACCGGGGGCGCGGCGTGGCGCACGCTCGCCCACCGTGCCCCTGTGGTGGCCGCTGCCACTGGGTCCCACCCCCGCCTGCTCGTCGGTCCGCAGCTGTGTGCGGCCGGCAACGGGCGGCGCCCCCAACCGCAACGCCCACGGCCGCCACGGCGGTGCTCCCCCGTGCCCCGCGACGGGCCAGCCGCCGGCCTCGCCAACCCCTGTCGCGCGTCGCGCCCGAGCCCGGGCAGCCGCCGCCCCCCCCCCAGGCGTGTTGCCGCGCCGCCCCGCCGGGCGTCGTCCCGCGCCGGCCGTCGCGCCCGCCGCGCACGCGCACAGGCGGCGGCCGCGGGCGGTTCGGATGCGGGGGGGGGGTGCCGGCGGCGGGGGCGCCCCCGGCGGGGCGCCGGCGCGCGCGCGCCACCCGGGAGGGGGGGGGGGGCGGCCCGCCGCCGCCGCCGCCGTCGCCGCGGGCGGCGGGGGGAGCGGTCGGCG
>Ga0115030_1001472_pt1 | contig 10639 bp, 11 predicted proteins | sample SidtaG_4_FD_87174 | JGI IMG/M metagenome (GOLD analysis project Ga0115030, IMG submission 87174) | Marine algal microbial communities from Sidmouth, United Kingdom - Sidmouth_Male1 metaG | ecosystem: Host-associated > Algae > Red algae > Unclassified | place: Sidmouth, United Kingdom | collected... | reverse complement strand
CAACCAAATGCAAACGACCCACAATTAATCAAGATCCCACCCAGCACCGACAGCGCCACCTGTCCGAACCGGGGCGTGACACGTCATTCGCGTCACTCGGTGTACCAACGACCTCCGGGCCAGCCAAGGGGCGTGGGCTGGGACACGTAATGCGACAGGCCAGATGGGCGCCAGTGTCCAATAAGGAGACCTTCATCGCGGGAAGTGTCATTAGGGATGATCGAGCCTCCCGCAGAGCGGGTAGACTAGCCATCGGGCTCAGCGCCCCGCCGAAAAACACTCGTATCCGATTGAACTTGGCATCGCTCAGTCCAATGGATGCCAGCAGCCCGACCTGCTCCGCGGCAGTCGGGCGCGGCGGGAGTCTTCGACTGCCCCGTGGGCGTGTCGCATCCGAATTGGAGCGTACACCCACCGCCAAGCGTTTGTTTCTCTGGCTCCTCCGCACTTGCGTTTTCAGCACAGTCGCGGGCTACCGAGTGTAAACGCTGACACGCCCGTTGGCGTGTCGCACGGACACCGCAGATGGACAGGTTCTTGCCAAGATGGCAGATGAAACCCGTTTCAAGTCCAGAGCTGCGATATCGGTGGGCGTCCGCGCCGCACCCAGGCACTCAATGAACTGACTGACGAGGTCAGGTACACTGAGGCGTGGCACGACGGGAGGGGGGCCCGACCCTTCAACCGACGCCACACCCTCCAGAGTCCGAGCCTCTGAGGGCCCCGCCCGCCCGGCGCCACCCACTGTAGTGGGCACCCGCGGCGCCGTCGGCGCGCCGCTGGGCAGCGGGGGGGGGCGCAGCGCCCAGAGCCAGCCCTCCAGTAGCCGTGGCAGGGCTCAATCTGGGCGCAGGCGGTGGCACAGAGGAGGTGGGGAGAATTGCGGACGCCGGTGCTTGCACGACGCAGCCGCCCAACTTCGCTTCGTCGCCTGTCTGGGCCGCTGGGTCTGCGTCACAGGGCGCACCGCTGTGCGGCGCCGAGCCCAATTTGCGCTGCTGCGCCGCACGCGCGCTGTCCGACAGGTTGCGGTCACCCGTAGGCATCGCCTGCCATGGGTGGCCGCACGAGGGGGGGCCGACGGAGGTGGCGCACGGCGCCTCTGCCGGCCAGGCGGTCCGCGGCCCCCCCAGAGCAGGAATCCGCCCAGTGTCTGGCCGTCCGGCCGTGGCAGCCGCCGTGCCATCAGGTGTGGCGGCGTCGGAGGACGGGGGAGGGGCAGGGGCAGCCACAGCGGCACTTGACACGTCCGCTGGCGAGCCGAGGCTCAATCTGAGGCCTGGCGGTGTCAGCGCTGTGCCGGACGACGTGTCTGGGGCACATGTCGTGCCGGGTACCGTCGAGAGGAGGCCGGCGGGCAGGGGGGGTGGCGTGCCAGCACCGAGAATCCCAAAGGCTGGCGTGGCAGGCCCCGCCGCGCCCGCAGCCGCCGCCGCCGCCGCACCGCTGAAACGGCCAGCCCGCCGGCGCCGACGGTACTCCGTGGAGGCACACCGGCCACAGACCCGGTGAGCAACGCCGAAATCGTCTGTGAAGCTGCCGCCCTTGGCCCGTCGAAATGGCAGGGCGGCCACCGCCCCGACTGCCGTCGCCTGGTTCTTGCCATCATCTGTCGCTTGTGCGGCAGCGTGCCACGCCGCCGCCTCGTCTGTCTGGCTAAAATAGGGTCGCTGACATGGGGGGCAAAAAAAGGCAAGTACTTTTACAGGAAAAGCTTCTCGCAGCTCAGCAGACGATGGCACACTGTAGGATGGCAACGGAAAAGGAGACGGTTAGCTTTGCTGCCGTGTACAGCACAAACCAATAGCGGTCGAGTGGGGTCCTCACACCATCCGAACCAACTCTGAGCCGTGATCACGATGGCGTGCCCAGCGGATGGGTGACAGATGACTATGAGCAAAAGAACCCAGAGTAATTGTGCTACGTACCGCAAAGGCCGTTGCGGCACTGTCCGGTCTCTACCATCGCGCAGCATGGCTGGACAGGCGTGCTCCTCGGTCAGATGATTGGTCAGGCTCCGGCGGACCCGTGTTGGGGCTGGTAGGGGGAGGGGGGGGCGGGGGCTCGGCAGGGGTGGCAGTAGAGAGACGATGGGCCGCGCCAGAGGCAATCTTGCAACCGGCCGACGAGCTGGCGAGCAAGACGCTCTGCCCAATTTCCACTTTCCCCACCAGTGGCCATCGCAGCCTTTGCCGGCCACCCCAGAATCGAGTCTCTTTCTTGCAACTTCTGTAATGCGATTCTCGTTTTCAAATCCAAAAGAGCCACCTTAACTAGGTGCGCTCCCCGCCGGAATCCACGCGTCCGCTCCGTGCAACTCGCCTTCCCCCCCACGCGGACGCCTCCGTCGCCGGCTGCTGCTCGTCCCCCCGCCCTCCTCCGCCCCGAGTGTCGCTGCCGCAGCGGCGGCCGACGCGACTGCCCGTCGTCTGGCCGGCGCTGGCTGCCGTCGCAGCCGCGGCGCTCGGCCGCCGCGTCGCTCGTCCTCTTTTTTCATTTTTTTTCGCTCCGTCGTCCGCCCCCCCGCGGCGCCCATCGGCGTCCCCACGGCAGCAGCCTCGGGTGTCGCCGCTGGTGAGGCGGCGCGCCCATTGACGCGGGGCGTCGTCAACACCTCGGTCATTCAGTCGGCCAAGAGGCGCTGAGGGGGGGGGAGGAGGGCGTCGCGGGCGCGAGGGTGGCTGCCGGGGCCACTGATGGTGTGGGGGGGGGGGTTGAGGGTGTTGGGGGTGTTGGGGCTACCGTAGTTTTTTGGGTTTGGCCCACCAGGCCTCGGTCCCAGCCATCGCGGGGGGGTGATGTGGTTGCGGCGGGGCTCGGGGGACGGTGCCGCGCCAACTGTGGCGTGCCACCGCGGTGCCCCGTGCAGCGGCGTCCGGAACCTCTGCAGCCCGTGGTGGGCAGCGCCGTGCCAGCTACAGTCACCATTGACGCACTGCCCGCTACCCCCGCCACACTGTCGCCTACCCGCCGGCACGGCTGCCCGCCGCCGTTGCGTCGTGAGTGAGCTGGGGTGTGCTCGCCTACCACCCCACCGAAAGCCCACCGACGAAGTCACCAGCCATATTGGAGGGTGCACGCGCATCACTGCCCTTGGCTTTTTTGTTTTCCTTTTTTTTGACGTAAGAGAAAAGCACGACCGCCGATATTTGGACGCCGGTGTGTCACATTGTCGGCGGTAAAGACAGTACCTCTGCCGATTTGCAACGGCGGTATTCTGCGCTGGGGAGAGCGACGCCGCCACCGCAGATTCGTGTCGGCTCGTGTGCTGGGGAAGATGCCGACGCCGACAATCGGGGTCGATTTGCACAGGACGACGACGGTGCCGGGCGCCCGCTGTAAAGCTCGTGTGTATTATTTTTTGTCACGGATGCCCGATGAGGCAGCGTGTGGGGAGTGCGTCGCGGGGAAGACGGTCGGGTTGCCGTAGCAGATCTCCGTCGCAGCGCCGTCGTTGTCCGTCGTCGCCGCGCTGCCTCTGCTGATCACCGTCGCCGCGCTGTCGCCGTCCGTCGTCACCGCGTTGCCGCCGTCGCTCGTCTTCTCCTCCCTGCCATCGTTCGTCGCCGCCGCTCCACCTCCGCCCATCGCCGGCGCCGCCACGTCTTCGGCCGTCGTTGCCGCGTTGCCGTCGCCGGCGGTGACGACCGCCGCCGCCGCCGGGTCGGGCGGCGTCGGCGGCGAATCGTCGGCGACTCGTCGCCGCCCGGGGCGAAGTCAGTGGTCGGCGCCGGTGGCGTCCCCGTCGCCCGCCGCGACGGCTTGCTGCCACAGAATGTTTTAACGGGGACGGCGGGGTCCGCTGACACCGTTTCCAGGAGACAGACCGCAGACGGCGCGGGGGTGGTGGTGCGGGGCGCCCCGCCGACGGCGCCGCCGCCCTCAACGCGACGGCGACGACGACGGGGGACGACGACTGGCGGGCCGCGGTCCGCCTGCCGACCCCCACGACAGCCACCGCCGAGGAGGCACGCGCGCCGCACGCGGAGATGGCGGGGGGGAGCGCGGCGCCCGCGCCCCAGCCGACCCAGACGGGGATTGTCGTCGGCCGCGCTTCGGCCGAGGGAGAGAATGAATCTGGCCGCCCGAAGATTTTGGCGGCACAGGTGGGCGAGGGCGCGCGCTTCTGTCCCGCACCGGTCGGGGGGGAGAGGGACACCGAGCACCCGAAGGTGCTGACGGCCAACGTCGGCCCCGCGCCCTCCCTCCCCCGCCCCACCGCCCAGTCGTCGTCGCCACCGGCGGCGCCGATGCCGACCGTCTCGTCGTCACTGCCACGGTGCCTGTTGTAGCCGGCGCGGCTGTCTTCGTCGCCCGCCGACGTCGCCTCGGCGTCCGTCGCCACGAGGCCGGCGGCGACCGGCGACGGCCAGGTCGCGGCGCGGCCGCCGCCCGACGCCGGCCCGACGCCGACCACCACCAAGCAGTCTCCCGCCGCGCGACGGCCCGAGACGCAGCAGCGCACGGGCCGCCGGGACGGTGGGGCGGGCCGCGGTCGGCCCACCGCCTGTCGCCTCCCGCGGTTGTCGTGACGGCGGGGGTCGGGCAGCCAGGGGGTCGTTCAGGACCCCACCCAGGTCGTTGAGTCGCCCACGCCGTCCCCTGCGGCCACCGACGTGTCGCCTCTGGCCGACTCGGGCGCGAATTTGGAGCCCCTCGTCTGTAGCGGGATCGTGCGCGACACGTCCGCCGCCCGGTATCCGCACACGATTGGGGCGGGCGCGCGCGGCAGCCGCCGCGCCACCAGCCCGCCGCCGGTGTGTCGCCACCGCCGCCGCGCGGGCAGGGGCCCACGCCGGCTGCCGGCGGGCTCGCGGCAGCCGCCGTCCCACCGCCCGCAACGCCGCCGCGCCCCGTCCTGCGGGGTGCGCCACACACCCCGGCCCCCGCCTGGCTACCCACACCGCCCGCCAAGCCCCTTGGCTGGGCAAAATGTAAGTCCGTCGATTGGCTGTCGGCGGGCGCGCGGCGGTCTCGGACGCCGGCCCCCTTTTCCGGGGCGGCAACCGCGCCCCCACCCCGACGTCGCCGGCGGCGTCCCCCCGCCGCTGCAGCGCCGTCCCTCCCCACGCCTGGCGCTGCCTGTGGGGGCTGATGACGCGGGCGGTCGCCTCGCCGCTGCCGAAGGGGCTACTTGTCAGCAGCTCCGCGTCGCCGCCGCGGGGGGCGCGGACCGTGGCTGCGACCGACGCTTCGCCGAGCACCCTCGCCACAGTCGTGGCCTGCCGGCCTCAGCGGCGGCGCCACGAGACGGCCCCGTTGGCGGGCCGGCTGTTCGGGGGCGACGACGCCCCCGTGGCGCCAAACTCTCCCACCGCCGCGACCTCCTCGTCGGTCGCGTGGCGGGCCGCCGCAGCCACCTGGTCGCGGGGGGCGGCCACCCTCTTCTCGAGGGGCGCGTGCTCCTTCCGCCGCCGGCACACCACCAACCCCGCTCCGCCCACCCTTCTGCCGGTCGACGCCGCCGCCGCCGCTCACCCTCGACCGCGCACTCGGTCGGAGACGACGGCGGCGCCGCCGGGGTCGACCTCGACCACCTCGTCGTCGTCCTCCGCGACGCTGTCGCCGACGACGTCCCTCCCCGCCCCCGCCGCTGCGCCGCCGCCGGCACGCCTGCGGCGCGGGGTGCCGTCGCCGTCCTCCGACGTGTCGTCGACGCCGCCGGATGAGGCGGTGGTGGGGGTGTCAGAACAGCATAGAATGGGAGCAGCGGGGGGCGGCGCAGTGGTGGTGGGTACAAGCGCGGGAGGGGGGGGGCAGGAGCGGGCGGGGCTTCAGGAGCGGGAGGGTGGGGATAGCCGCGCGTAAGAGAGCAGTAGCCACGGTGTGCAACGTCGGCGGCGGTGGCGACAAGCGAAAACATACATGGCGCCGCTGGGGACCCAAAGAGAACGCTGAAAAATGCCGCCACTTTGGCGAGCGTCTGCGCCCAACAGATCCGGACGCTGGCTGCTCAGAAAAGGCGGGCACCTGTCAGCCCCCTCCAAATCTGGCCCCATGAGCGTATCGGCGTGGTGACACAACTCCTCACGCGCGCCCACCGGCAGTGTCTCTACGTCACGCCGCCGTTTGTGGGGAGGAGGCGGCGCCGTTCGCCGACGGCGGCTGCCGCAGCGGCGAGCGCGTGCCCCGCCGCTGGATTGCCCAAGGGGGGGGGGGAGAGGGTGCGTGCGTGCACCGGCGCCAGCCGTGGCCGGCCGGGCGACCCGTGGAGCACCACGTCCGCGCCGCCCACCGCCAATGCACAGGCGCGGGGGGGAGGAGGGGGGGCATCGGCGCTGACCACGGCAGGCGTGTCGACCCGTGATGCGCCGCACCAGCACCACCCACCGCCACACACACGGTGTGGTTGCACGACACGGGCGCTTGGTGTTGTGGCCAGCGCCGCCGGGGACGAGCTGTTCCTCAACACCTCCACCGACGCACCGCCGCCGCCGTCCCTTTGCCACCACATGCCCGCCGCTCTCCACCGCCGCACCGCCTCCGCCGCTGTTCCCCCACACAACATACCACGCGTCTGTTGCTCCCCCACACCACATACCGCACGTCGGCGTGCGTGACCGGGCTGCTCTGGGGGGTCTCTCGTGTTGCCAGCGCATCGCCTGCACCCTCCACGGAGGTCTGGTCGGCGGCGATGGACCGCGTGTGCGCTACTGCGCCTGTGCTCCCCTCTCCCTTAGTGCCCCCTCTATGATTCTGTACGACGGTACGGCGGCCGCGTTCGCACGCAGTCCCCCCCCCCCCTCTCCTCCGCTGATCTTCTACATGGCGTCATGTTTTTAGCTTCACACTTTCGTGACCGTCATCTGCGCGCCCGACGGCCTTCGTGGCCTCGTCTTCGCGCAGCTGAGCGTCTCTACACTGTCGGTACTGCGTGGCGATGGTAAGAATGGCACGTCGCGAGGCGAGCGCCGTCATGCAGAAGCGGATTTGACATCGGCGCAAGCAGCGGCAGCGACTGCGGGGCAATGCGTGCGCCATGATAGTGCTATTCTGCTTGTAGCTCGGGTGGTGGAGAGGTCGGGTTTCCATAGAAAGCAGCGTGTCTGACTACGTCCTTCCGCTGCTCCCATGACTTCCCCGCTGGCCTTCCCTTCTGTTACCATCCCCTCTCCTTCCGTCTTTTCGCTTTCTTATCCACCTTCTCTGTTTGTTGCTACTGCTCTCCCTTCCATACCCCCCACATGCAAACTCTCAGTCACCCCCCCCTTCGGAAAGCGCTTGCGGGCGACACGGGACGGCCCCATATGGCCGAAAGTGTAACGACGTGCACGTCGTCGATATTAATGCGGCCAAGATGACGGCGGCGACGGCACGGAGCACGATGGGGCGCCGGCCGCCAGCGTCGGGGGGGAGGCGGCAGCGGCGAGCGTCGGCGGAAGTGCGGCGGCTGTGGAAGTTGATGCTGTCCGCGCGGGGGTGATACTCGTGTACTGCGGTAATGGGCGTCGCCGATGCGAGCAACGGCGATGCGTGGGGAGTGAGTGCGACGCCATTGGCGAGGGGGGGGTGAGACCGGTGGAGGTCGGGGTCGGTGACCAATGGCGGGCATGGGATTCGGCGGGGCGCTAGGGTTGGTGAGCAGCAGCTCCGACAGGTGGCCGCGGTGTGGGGCTTTGTACTCGGGAGGCAGGCAGGGGGGTCGGGGGCACGCATGGGATGGAGGATGGACCGGTTATCGTTACTCGGTGTGTGAGGAGGCCGCAGTTCTTCGTCGCGGGAAACATCCGCATTACAGAATCAATAAAAATCGCCCCATACGATTTGAAATCAAGGGGTTGATTAGCGAAGCTTCTTAACCTCAACGACGCAACGCTCTCTCAGAGACCCAAATGGCAATGGAACCGCCCACTGATTAACTTCCAAGTGGAACCTCTGTGGCACGCCACGTGAACATGTGATCTGAAACAAATGGCCCTGCAATCGTGGGCAGAATCGCGGAGGCGACTGAACTGGCAACCCCCCCCCGCAGCTCAACGCCGACCTCAAGGCCCTTTATTCTGTGGCTCCTATAGAAAAGACCAAGAACCATGGCGCACATGAGCTGCAGCTCACGTAAGCTGTTGAGCCGCTGAGATTTCACACCGTCGCCGCGCTCACCGCCGCAGATGAGTACACTTGGACACGACGCTCTTTACAAGAGTTGTTCTCATAATAGTCCAGCCGCGCAAAGGCATAGGGCATGGGCCGACCATCCTCATGAATCGTTGAAACAAGCAAAGAGTGAGGGGGGGGCGCACATGGGCCCGCCTTCAACTGCCTTGGCGGCACGATTTCCTATCGTGTAGACGCAGTTTGTTTTGAAGCGTGTGCCAGCCGTGGAGGGAGCACTGGAAGAAGTCAGCAGTGTCGCGGAGAAGAATTCATATCTAGAGCGGGTGGGGTGTAGCCGACGCTCTGGCCATGAAGGTCGTGTGCGTTCATGGTGCCTCTTTGAGTGCCTTCGCACGGTTTTCCCTGAATATCATTGAGGATGAAGGCATTTTCGCGAAGCTTCGCTCCCAGCCCAGCACTCAGGCCCAGTCTAGACGGCACGCTAAGAACGTGCATGCATGCGTGTCCACCAATGAGCGCACGCCGTTCCAATCACGCACCCTCGTTCTTGACTGTTGGTCCCGGAATGGTGCCTCCGCACACGAAGGACTTACCTTCTTAAAAGAGCCCCGTTTGGGCGATTCGGGGCCGTCACGTGAACGTGTGCGAGATTTTTGTGAATATCTCGCGCAAGAACACACCGACCAAGAGACAAGAATCCGGCCCCAGTGCGCTCGTTTCGCGATCCGTGCAAGGTCATGATGATGTTGCTGTCAACAGTGTTGTCGATTACAGTTGAGATTGGAAGCCCTGCGAAGCACATGTGTGTGTCATCGTCAAGCCAACCGCTTCCCAATCACGAGGTGTTTGCGGACTTATGTTGCCTTTCGAGGTCAATCACGTTCACATGCGTGCGCCGTCAAAAATGGGCCTCAGTGCAGGGCTTTCTCTGGTTGTAATCATTTTACCCGAGCCCAGGAATGATTATAATCACACCTCTGAATGAGACGCATGACCTCTTACAGTATGGACTCCTGGCTTGCAAGGAGTCATACGTGCCAACGGCCTGCACTTGCTGGCCGACTACGCTTCGGGATCGCCGCGGCCAACCACCAGAGGGGGCGGGGGCCAGCTGCGGTGGCGGCGGTGGAGGCGGGCAGGCTGCGACGGAGGCAGCGACAGCAAGAGGCGGCGGCCGCTGCGCTTCGGCTGGGAGCCGCGGCGGCGTCGGCTGGCAGCCGAGGCGGTGTCGGCCAGCCGCGGCGGTATCGGCTGGCAGCCTCGGCGGCGGCGGCCAGCCGCGACTCCAGCGAGGGCGGGCGGGGGGGAGGGTCTTCCGTCTGCTCTCTCTCGGTGGTGAGGTGGCCACCTGCTGCCATCACCACATTCTTAGAGCCCCTCCGTACCTACGCGGCGTCTCGGCGGCCGCCTGTCGTCGCCACTGTTGTCTAGGAACAGCAGTTGGGCGACAGGGCGTCAAACGTGGGCGACACAGGATGAGGTCAGTGTTTTTCAGGTGCTCGCACATTGGTGTGACTCCGAGCTTGTTGTTCTTGGCTACGACCAGCATGGCTGGAGCTGTTCTTGAGGCTTTGGTGACACTCGTCTTTTATATTGGTCAAACACTAACAGTCGATACTCTGTTGGTGTCATCGTCGCAAGCCAAGTTTTCTACTCCTTTTCCTGAATGTCGCACCCGATGGCCTCCTTGACATGCTTTATCTGGACACAGTCAGCAGGAACTAGATGGTCGCCCGATTGTTCGCGCAGCCGTTCCCGCCACTCAAGCTTCCGGCGCCGCCGCTATGGACGACGCGGCATCTCCTGCTCTTGCGGCGGGTGTCTACTCTCCACTCATCTATTCCTTTGAGTTCCCGTCTGCGGCTGCGTCCAGCTCGTTCCTGTCCAAGAAGCGCTCCTGCTTTGGTCCCTGCATGAACACCTTTCCAACTCACGACCCGAAGTTCCCGCCTCGCATATTCAACTACCTGTAGCCGACAGAGCAGAGTGTCGCGGAGGTCATGCAAGACAAGGGCGCTTTGCACAGGGCCCTGTGCGCCATGTCGGTTATTTTTGCAGACGGCAAGGCCCTCAACGAGAGTTCAACAAGCCGTGCTACTCGGACCGTGCAGTGGGAGGTGATGAGCAGCAACAAGCCCTATCTGCTCGACAGCGTGCAGCTGGTAGAGAACAAGACCCTTGGCTTTCTGCAGCAGCCCGCTGTTTACTGCAAGCTGGGCGGGAAACCCGACATTGCCTGGGCAGCCAAGATCGGCGGGCTGCATCACGTGGCCGCGATCCAAGAAGTGAAGCAGGCCAGCGCCAGCCCATTGGTGGGCCTACAGCAAGCCGGCGTGTACGCCTGCGCGGCTGTTGCCGGCCTGTACAAAGCCGGAGTCGACCTTGGCAAGATCTTGGTGCCCATGTCGGTCTGTACTTGAGTTGCCGAAGTGCACGGCGCGGCGTACATGGCCTACCCATGCTTTCCGGTCGCCGTCTCAACAAGCGGTGTTCTGGACCTGCGGACTGACCGGGGAGCTGCAACAGCGCACTTGCACCGCAAGTTGGCTTCGCAGCAGATGGAGCGGACTTTGCAGCTGCTTGT
>Ga0115030_1001471_pt1 | contig 10641 bp, 4 predicted proteins | sample SidtaG_4_FD_87174 | JGI IMG/M metagenome (GOLD analysis project Ga0115030, IMG submission 87174) | Marine algal microbial communities from Sidmouth, United Kingdom - Sidmouth_Male1 metaG | ecosystem: Host-associated > Algae > Red algae > Unclassified | place: Sidmouth, United Kingdom | collected... | reverse complement strand
GGGGGGGGGGGGGGGGGGGGGGGGGTGGGGGGGGGGGGGTGGGGGGGGGGGGGGGGGGGGGGGGGTGCTGCGGTCCCCATGTGTGTGCTGCACAACGTGTCCTGCGGCGCGTGTGCGCGTCGGCACGCCGCGTGGGGCGTGGGTGGACACGTGTGCATGTCGGCGCGGGTGGGTGCCACAATGACAAAGAGTGCATACGAGGACCCCGACATAAAGGCTCTGTATCCTGTAGTAAAAACCCCCCACTCACGAGGAAACGCCATCACCCACAAGGAGAGAAAAAAGTCAATACCGTTCCCCTGTACACAGACCAGGCGTCCAGCTGCGCAGTCGCTGCACGCCCTACCCCCCCCCCCGGCGCCCGACGGGGCGCCCGCCCGACCCGGCTGCCGCCCCCCCCCCCCTAAAACGTGTGCACAAACAGCCCCGACCGCAGCTTTGGGGAGAACCACGTCGACTTTGGGGGCATCCGCGCGCCCGCGTCCGACACGGCCAGCAGGTCGTCGAGCGCAACGGGGGCCATGGCAAACGCCACCGCCGCCGATGCCGGCGCGCCGCCGCCCGCCGCCACCCCCGCCGCCGCCTTGTCACACGCGTCGACGGTCGCAACGAGGCCCGGCACGCCCGCGTCGCCGCCGACAAACTCCATCCGCGGGTCCGTGCGGGGGGCGGTCACCCCCAACAGCGGGCCCAAGACGGTGTCTTGCAAGCGCGCGCAGTCGAGGGCGGCGGCGGGGCCCGCGTCGTCGCCGCCGTCGCCGCCGCCCGCCGCCGCCGCCGCCGCCGGCAGCGTCACGCGGTACCACTCGCGGCGCACGTACATGTGGACGACCGTCGGGCGGGGCGCCAGCGGCGGCGGGGCGCCACCCCCCCCCGCCGGCGCCACCCCCCCCAGCAGCGGCACCGCCGGCGCGGCAGCCGCCGCTGCCGCCGCGTCGGCCGACGCCGGCGTCACGTCGCACACGGCTGACAGGCGGGCGAGAAAGGACTCCGCGGTGGTCCCCGCCGGCAAGTCGCGGACGACCCGGTGGTAGGGCAACAGCCGCATGTGGGAGACTGGGAAGAGGGCGGCGAGGAACCAGGCCGCCTCCACCTCCCCGTCCGCCGCCGTCGGCGCGCCGTCGACGGCCGCGCGGGCGGCGCCGACCGACGCCGCCGACGCCGCCCGGTGGTGCCCGTCCGCCACGTACGCGGCGGGCACGCACGCGGCATAAACGCGGCCGAGGGCATCTGCGGCCGCACCGTCCACCCGCCACACGGTGTGAGTGACGGGGCCGCACGCGTCGTCGGCGGTAAAGGAAAAGAGGGGGGGGCCCGCGGACGCGACGGCCGCGTCCAGGGCGGCCGTGACGCCGCCGGGCGCCGCCCCGTCGCCGGCAGCGTCGGCGCCGGTGCCCCCCACCCCCCCGCCGTCGGGGTGGGTCAAAAAGACGGGCCCCGTGTGCGCACTGAGCGCGTCGGTGAGCGCCGCCCGCTCCGCCTCCTTGACCGCCCGCGTGTCTTCGTGCACGCGGATGACGCCCGTCGCATAGTCGCGGACCGACACGGTCGCGACGAGGCCGCGCTGCGCGTGGCCGCCGCCGCCGCCGCCGCCACCGTCGGCGACGCGCAGCTCATACACGTAGAGCGCTGGGGTGCGCTCCCGCACCAGCAGCCCGTCGGTGGTGAGACGAGCGAGCGCAGCGGCAGCCGCCTCGTGGCGGGCGGCGGCGGGCGCGCCGGTGCCACCGTCGGGGAGCCCGCACTCGGGGAGGACGACGCGGAGGAAGGTGTCGGGGGCGGCAGCGGCGGCGGCAATGGCCTCGGACGCTGACACCACGTCATAGGGGGGGCACGCCACCCGCCCGGCGGTGGCCGAGTCGGAGGGGCGCACCGCCGCAAAGGGGCGAACACGCATCGTGGCAGCGGCAGCGGAGGAGCGGAGGGGGGGGGAGGGAGGCGTGCACTGGCAGACGAGAGGGACACCGGCAAGAACGACCTGTCCAGTCGAGAAACGACGAAGACAGGGGCTCGTGCGATCGGCCAGGGCAGGACCAGCAGAGGTGGTACACGATTAGTATAGTTACACAAGCGACGGCAGGGGCTGGCGGTCAACATTTGGCGTCGGCACGGCCGCGTGCCTGCCTCACCAGCGTTTTTTTTTTTTGCCGCATCGAGAGGACGACGACGACTCCGACTGTTCCCGCCGTTGCCGGCTCGCCCAATCACTCCTCCCGCTGGTTTCCGCGCCTGCTGACAGCAGGCCAGCTGATGGTTGATGGCGGCCAGCCGCTCTCGTGCGGGCCACTGGCGGATCAAGGGCTTTCGTGGCATCCGGGTGTCTGAGTCAAGAGCCAGCAGACGAAGGGGTGTCGGTGGAGGCCGCCATCTCGCCGCCATGTGCTCTTGCATCGCAAACCGAGATCTGGCTTCGCGGTGTCTTCCACTGGAAAGCAAGTGCATGGGGGCGTATAATAGGGCAGTACTGTACAGTACGAGCCTCGTGTGAGCCTCGTAGGGTGACCGGTCGCTCCCCGCACTGCGAACACGTGCTTCCTGGGAGCGGCAACCACCAGCGTCTATGCTGAGCGCGCAGCAGCTGCGGCGCGACGCGGTTGCCACCACGGTACTGTACCACCCGCGCGGCGAGAGAAACTTCAATTTTTTGCTGGACGGTTGCCAATGGGGGTCCGCATCATGTATGTGGTGCCCCTGTGTGACCATTTCTCTCTGTGATAGCCTGAGGCGGTATGACTTGGCATGAGCACTGCCGACCTAGCTCAGTGGTTGGGGACGCATTTTTTCTTCCGCACGCGTCTAGGAACAGGTACCAAATACATTAATACTAAACACGTCAATGATCGTTTCGCTGTGCCCCCATTGACGATACCGTGCAGGCAACAACAGTGTTGTGTGACATTGATACACGGAATGTGGGCAGGCCTCAGCCGCACGGCCAGTCCCTGCGTCGCAGGCTGTGGTCCCCGTGTAGCTCCGCGAACCATTGTTCGCACCTGTGAAGCGCTCTCTTATTGGAGCAAGGGCGTTTGGTAACTGACTGGCTCTCGTCTTCTACCTCCAGACATGCGTCCCCGACTTCTACCGCCACACCTCCGTCGCGATATGTCAACGGAAATCGGGCTCGGCATCCAACTAACGTGGACCAGCCTGGGCGGTGGACAGTCCAGCCCCTTCGAGATCCAGGCACACGGTGTGTGTCACCATACAACAGTCCCACTTGTCGCGTCGCTCTCGCCGTCCGCGCAATCCACGGCGAAGCCTGTGACAAGAGCAAGTGCCCGAGGCCCCCGCGGCTTTCGTCCGCCAGCCTTGGAAGACGGTGACGACGCCATCCACAACGAATAAGCACCCGCAGATGTCAACACTGCGACACGCTCGCTTCCGCAACAACCTCGGTCGCTGGCATCCCTCCCTTCTTGCTCCGTAAGTCTAGTCAAGCAGTACAAATAACCAAAGCAGGGTGTACGGCACGCTTTAGACGAGGGACGAGGGCACACCAAGAAAACAAAAATGGGGGAAAGAAAAACTGATGAGACCCTCTCGCACTACCCTCCGCAGTCCGCGTCCACATCAGCGAAACGAAACAAATGAAGGGAAGAACAAGGGAGATACACAAGGAGCACATGCTGGTGCCGGTGTCGTGGCACCAGCCACGCCCCGGAAGCGAGCCCCGAACACTGACCACATGCAGCCGTAGCAGCAGAGGAGAGAAAGGGGCGTACAAAGGTCCACGGAACACAAAGCACGCCCCACACAGAGATCTGCGGGACCCACGCGGCACGTCCGAGACCCTTCACACCGCCGCCGCCGTCAGGCGCTCGAGGTCGGCCGCCGCTTCGGACGCCATGCGCACCGACGCGACCGCGCGCGACTCCGCACGCTGCTCACAGTCCTCAACCGACCCCCACACCGTCCGCCGCAGGAAGGCGCGCGTCTCCAGCAGCGTCTCGGCCTTGGACATGAGGCACGACACAGCTGCAAAGCGGCCGTTGGCCTTGCCAACACCCAGATGCGTCGCCGACCCAACAGACAGCACTGCCACAGCCGAGGACGCCGCCTGGCTCACCAGGTCCGGCGGCGAACCGTCCTCGCCCGACAGCGCCGCACACACAGCAGTGACCGCGTCCGTCTCAAGCTCCGCGGCGCCCACAAAGCGCAGCAGCTCGCCGTCGTCGAGGTCGACCGACGTGCTGGCCTCGAGGGCCGTCGCCTCGGCCAGCACCGCGTCGACGGTCGCCTCCAGGACGACGTCAATCTCCTCCAGCTGCGCCCGGCGGCTCGCGGCCGTCTCGAGAACCGCCACGTCGGCCTCGAGCCACCCAATGGTCGTGTCAACCCACGACTGCGCGCGCTCGACCGCCGTCTCCTCCACAACCGGCGTCGCCTTTGGAGCCGCGCGCGGGGCCTTACCCGCCGGCGTCGGCAGCAGCTTGACACGGGCGCCAGAAATGGCCGCCGACACGTGGCTCGCAAACGTGCGGGGCTGAGGCGACGGCGCGCGCTTGATGCCGGCGGCCGCAGCCATGACGGTCGTCTCTGGCGTCAACGACGAACGGCGGCCGCCCACGGCCAGGCGGGCCGAGGGGCGGGCGAGACGGACCGGCGCCCCCCGAAGGGACGTCGCATTGGGCGCCAACAGGCGTCGGGGCGCCGTGGGACCCCGTACGGTCCCGACCGGGACGGTGACAAACGCCGCCTCCATTATGGATAAAGGTTGAGAATGGGGCTTGGAAAGGGAAAAAAATGAGTGGGAAAGAGAGACAGGTGCGGGGTGTAGGTGCGCGCGTGTTTGCGGTGCGGTGGGAAGGATGGGAACGGGGAAGGGGGAAGAGGGACGGGCGTGCACGATCAAGCAGTCCAGATACTGCCACCCCACGACGACTCGGTACAGTAGTGCACGGGGTGGCCCGCCGGAAATGAGAGCACACACGGTGGAGGGACGGTGCAGAAGGGCGCGCAATCAAAACGGGCGTGCCGAGAGTGCTATGGCACCATGGTTGGGTGGTGCTGGTGGTGGCGGTGCAAACGGGCCTGGTGGTGGCCCAGTTGTGAGAGCGCACTCAATCACGCGACCCGCTCTCACAGCTGCCCTGGCAGCGATTCGGGCCCGGACCCCTCCCGAAAGCACCGCTGGGCAGGGCGTTTCCTCCACGGGTCAGAACCGCAGTGCTGAGGCTGCGCGACCGGGGCTGTGTGTTCTCCCAGACCGCCGCCCGCGTTGTCGCCCGCACTGACGCTACACCAGCCCCAATCGCCGGGTCTGCCAGGCCACCACCGAGGCCGCCGCGGCGTTCAAACGAGATCGCCGAGGTGGCCACCCCGCAGCGGACACGCACGCAGCCCGGGTGGCCAGTGCCCGAGGAATCTCGTTAAAAACGATCCGAGCAGTCAACGGTCTCTCACTGCACTGGTGGTGGCGTATCCTATTGGTCAGCCACCGATAAATATCCTTCGTGGCAGGCGCAACGTGGCTGGAGGCCCCCATACAATGCACAGCCCTGGGATTTCTCTTCGCGTACAGTACAGAGGGCAGAGGATATATGAATGTTGAAACATATTCGACGTAGCCATCAAACTAGGACTATTGAGAAAGTGCAAATGATCCCAAGCCTGAACGAAGCTTCTCATTGGGTGATAGACGCAGAAAGCGCCTCTCTGCCTGACCTTGAAGTGTCCAGCTTTTGGCGGATCGACAAATACAAAGAGGCGCTCTTCTGCGTTTGATTGGTCCAGACCGCGATTGCTTGACTGGGGTCTCTCCAGCTGTTGACGGAACGACCATAGCAGCAACGAAAGTAGGTCGACCGGCCTCTACGGTACGATCATGGCCGATTGAGATCCGCGATGGTCCGACTCGAGCAGAAAAATATGGGCTACTTGATCCAAAACCGGGGTTCTTCGCAGGTCATATTCATACGATCGCCAAGAGGGTGGACAGCATTGGAGAAAGACTAACACTATTTTTTGATGGCCGATCTTGACAGATGCACACACGTGTGTGGTGTACACCAGGGTCAGAAGCAGCAATTTTGGCCAATATCAAAGTCAATGAGCGAGACGTTTGCTGTCCGTATTAACCGTATTAAACAACCACCAGAGCGCGTTGTGCTGTGGTCCTATTCTCGTTTTCGGTGCGCCAAAAAAGCGCGAAGCAGCACTGCTTCGCTCAAGCCGCGTGGTGCCGCGTGCAGCCGACGTCCACAGCCCGAAAGCTTGCCATGGGCCCCCCTACACGCCAACCTCCCCGACGGGGACGCCCTCCCCCCCCACCCCCCCTACTGCTCGCACGGGCACTCCGCCCTCCGTCGCCAGCCAGTCCTTGACCTCCCCAATCCCCACCTCCCCACGGTGGAAAATGCCCGCCGCGAGCGCCGCCTCCACGTCCGTCGCGTCAAACACTTGCCCAAAGTGCAGGGGCGACCCAGCCCCCGACGACGCAATGACCGGCACGGAGACGGCGGCTCGGACGGCCGCGATCAAGTCCAGGTCGTAGCCCGACTTTTGGCCGTCCGCGTCCATGCTGTTGACGAGGAGCTCCCCGGCGCCGAGCGCCGTCACCGCCACCGCCAGTTGCACAACGTCCAAGTCGCGCCCCTCCCGCCCGCCCTTGACCGTACACTGGTACCAGCAGTGGGTCTCGCCGGCGGGGCCAACCGCCCCGTCCCGCGGGGTGAGCGTCGCGTGGGGCGTATCGTCAGGGGACGCCACCCACACCCGCCGCGGGTCGATGGAAACGACCACAGCCTGCGCGCCATACACGTTGCTGATCGTCTCGATGGACGACGTGCCGTCGCCCGTCCGCCCCGCCGCGTAGTACGCTTCGGCCGCGTATACCGCGTCAGAGCCGAGGCTAATCTTGTCCGCCCCCGCCCGAAAGTAGCGGGCGGCCACGTCGAGCGCCGAGTAGGCCACCCCCGCGTCGTCCGTATAGTCGCGGATCCCCCCGCCAATGCACAGCGGCACAAAGACGCGGGTGGAGGTGGCCGACAGCACCGCCAGCAGCGGCGCGTCGGCGAGCGGCGCCCCCCGAAAGGAGGTGATGTTGAGAAAGGTCACCTCGTCCGCACCCGCCGCGTAGTAGCGGGCGGCCAGCTCCACGGGTTTGCCGAGGTTCCGCACCGCCCCGGGACCGCCGTCGCCATTGGCGGCCGGCGCCTCCCGCACGTCGTACTGGTCGCCCTTGGTAACGACCAAATCCCCATGGTCGTTTTCCCGCACGTCGAGGCACGCAACGATGCGTTTGGCGAGCCCCCCCCCGTCGCCCGACCCCGCCCGCACGGCCGCCACCAGCGCCCGCTGGGCGGCCGCTTCCGCCTCGGGCGGCGCCCCCGCCGGGTCGGCCGAGGTGAGAAAGTTGCGGAGGAGCGCGAGGCCCGCCGCCCCCGACTTTTCCGGGTGGAACTGGGTGGCCATGACGGACCCCCGCTGGAGGACGGCGACAAACGGGTGGCCGTGGGTGGTCGTCGCGAGCGCCCCACCGTCGCCCGCCGCGTCGACGGGCACGTAAAAGGAGTGGACATAGTAGAAGCGCTGCGCGGCGAGGCCGCCGGCAAAGAGCGGCGACGGGCGGTCCAAGGCGACGGTGTTCCACCCCATGTGGGGGACGCTCAAGCCGCGCCCGCCCCCGTCGGCGCCGCCATGGTCGCCCGCCGCCGGCGGGGCGGCAAAGTCAAACCGGCGGACGCGGCCCGGAAAGACGCCGAGCCCCGCCACGTTTGGCGACTCGTCGCTCCCCTCAAAGAGGCTCTGCAGCCCAATGCAAATGCCCAAAAAGGGCTTGCCGCTGGCCAAATACGCCTTGAGCGCCGGCACGTAGCCGCGGGCGGTGAGGTTGTCCATCGCCACCCCAAACGAGCCAACGCCGGGGAAGATGAGGCGGTCCGCCGACGCAATGTCGTCGGGGGACTGCACCCACTTGACGGTGGCACCGAGGGCGGTGAGCGCATTCTCCAAGGAGCGCACGTTGCCGGCGCCATAGTCGAGGAGCGTCACTTGGCCGAGCGGCGCGGGCGCGGGGGGGGGGGCGCCCCCGTCGCCGGCCGCGGCGGTCGCCATCGACGTTGAGAGGGGAAGGGAGGGAGCCGCGGGGGTGGCGGGCGGAAAACGGTGACTGTGGCGTCGGGCGGCCGCCGCGGGGGCGGCGGCGGCGCGGCGGGCGCCGCCGACACGGCGGGCGCCGCCGCCGGCCCAGGCGGCGGCCGCCTGGGACGCCAGGGCGGTGGGGGGCACAAAGGCCCCCGACAGAGACGGCATGGTGCGGAAGAAACAAGATGCGCTAAACGGGGGCAGCAGAGGGGTGCGGGCGGACGGCGGCGGCGCGGAGAGGGGCCGCCGAGCACACAGGCTGGTGCACGCAACGGGGAAGATCTCAAGACGTGCCACAGCGAAGCGGACCGAGCGCCGCGGCGTGACCGCGGCCGTGCTGTGCCAGCAAAACGGGTTGATATTTTACAAAGTGTGTCATAAAACAGTTTTTCGCTGTTCTCGCCAAGGTTCTGCCTTTCTGAGTCTCAGTGCCACGTGGCAAAAAACCTTTTCAGTTTCATGAGCTGCCGAGGCCCCCCTGAGAGCAGGCCAAGGCGGGCAGTTCCACCAATTTCTTTGGCTGCTCCGACCGTAAAGAAGAGCCTCGACGCTCGTTCCGCGGATCGTACGATCCATACGAGCGGTTGCCCACTGCCCACCCAATAGCCCAAACTGTGTCAGGCCTCAACCGACAGCCCGTTGCCGCCAGCCCTGACAATCCGCGGCCCGCTGACAGCGGCCAATGGACAAGGACGCTCGTGAGCTGGCGCGCCGACCGGCGCTTTGGACCCCGCCGCCGCGGCCGCAGCCCCATTGCCAGATCACCCCCGCGCGGGCGCGCGCCATCGGCGCGGCCGGCGGCCGCCCCTGCCACGGAGGACCGCGACGGCGCGGGCCCACCGGGAACACTGTGCCGCCGCGGCGCTGTCCGTGAGCGCCCCATCCGTGGGGTCCTGGACGGGCAGGCGGTGCCGTCATGGAAGGTGACGCGGCAGGGCGCCTCCCGCCCGTAAGGCGGACGCCCCCCAAACGGCACTTGCCAGAAGCGGAGAGAGGCCATCGCCTCGGCTCGGTGCCCCCGGCTCGCGCCCACTGGTTAGCGGGGCGCTACAGAGGCAGCGGTACTGAAAAGCGGTCGCCTGCGACGTCCATCGCCTGCCCACTGCCACCACTTTGCAGCAGAGCTACCGGCTCGCACACGGGCGTGGACGCATCCCCCACGCCGCCCCGCCGCTCACACACGTCGCCCACACGCCGCGGTGACCAGGCCCTTTTGCCCTCCTCCCAAACCTGCCCGCGTTGTGTTCGCCCTCCGCTCCCGTCATGGGGATTGCCACGACACTGGCGGCAACGGTGGTGGTGCTGGCCGCCGCCACGTCGCTGGCCGCCGCGTCGCTCGTCCCCGCGACGGCGGCGACGGCGGCACCGTCGGGCGCCGGGTACCCCCCCGCAGCCGCGTCCATCCACAGCAGCGTGCACAAGGGTGACGAGGAAGACAACCTCCCCGACGGCTGCGACGGCGTCCACCCGTGTGGGGAGGAGGACGACTCGGCGCGTCGGCAGTGGTACTCCCACATTGTCCCCGTCAAGGACAGGGCGGGGGAGCACGGCGGCGGCCGCGCAGAGCGCCCCACCAAAGCCGAACGCGACGCGGCGCGGTGGCGCAAGGCGGACGAGGAAGAAGCGGCGCTCCCAGAGGGGTGTGACGGCGTCCACCCGTGTGGGGCCGAGGGCGACTCGGCGCGTCGGCGGTGGTACTCAAACCGGGTGGCGACGGCGTGACGCGTGGCAACCGCCGACCGCCTCGGCCGCCGCCGGCCGCGCGCGGCAGCGGCAGCGGCCGCTACGGCAGAGGGCGTGCGCCCGGGCGCACGCCCGTCGACTGCTGCCGCCGCGTGGGTGGGGAGGACGCGGTGGCGTGGGGGCCCCATTGGCGCCGGTGCGGCGGCGTACCGTGGCGGTAGCTGGCGCGCTTTCCAGAGGGCGGTGGGTGGATGCTCGCGGCTGCCACGGGTGATGGGGGGAAGCGAGCGAATCTATGGCTGTCGGCCGCCGTACTGTACTCACTACTAAACGTTGCGTTGTGTGTTGGTGACCGCCCCGCCTCGGCCGCCCGCCACGGCGGCCGCCGCGCCGCAATGGCGCGCGCCCGCGCGCGCCCCCGCCACGCGCGTCGCCCGTCCCGCCCCACCCACCCCCCCCCACCGCGGCCCGTTCGCCCCCGCTCGGCGCCCCCCCCCGCGGCCACGCCGGTGGGGCACCCGCTCGGCGCCCCCCCCCGGGGCCACGCCGGTGGGGCACCCCCGGGCCCCCGCCCCCCCCCCCGCACAGCGGCGGCGCCGCCGCCGCGGTCCACCCCACTCACCGCGCGGGGGGCAACCCATCCCCCCGTGGCGGGGCCGGGCCGCTCCCCGGCGGGCCCCCCGACCCGCCGCCCGCGCGGCCGCGCGGCGGCGGCGGCGGCGGGGCGCCCCGCCCCCCCGCGGGCGCCCCGCGGGGCCGCCGCGGGCGGGCGCCCCCGCGGCGCCCCGCCGCGTCGAGCGCCGACGGCGGCGGGCGGGGCGCGACCGCCGCCGCCGCCCGCCGGCGGGCGGCGGGCCCCCCAACCCGGGGGGG
>Ga0115030_1001470_pt1 | contig 10646 bp, 7 predicted proteins | sample SidtaG_4_FD_87174 | JGI IMG/M metagenome (GOLD analysis project Ga0115030, IMG submission 87174) | Marine algal microbial communities from Sidmouth, United Kingdom - Sidmouth_Male1 metaG | ecosystem: Host-associated > Algae > Red algae > Unclassified | place: Sidmouth, United Kingdom | collected... | reverse complement strand
CGCAGGGAGCGCACGATAAACCACCAGTCTCCATGCAACTGCAATCGATCCAGGAAGCGTCACCTACCCGACCGGTTTGCGGCCGGGCGAGTCCTTCTCGGTGCGATACGTGACGTTCCGGTGTGTGGACACGCTCGTCGCTCAGAAACAACCGCAATCTGGCTGTCACAGAGGTCTACGTTTCATGTCTGGGACGCAGTTCTTGTCTATACTGCGAGAGTGCAGCGGTGCGGCGCGGTCTAAAACGCGAATATCGTTTCTATACTGTATTGGAAGTTTTGCAGTGTGGAGGGCGGTCGAATATTGTCTAGTACATGCCATTTCACCCTGTACTGGAGGCGTTCGAAGGCAATTTGAAAATTGTGGGTCACGGCCCCAGTACAGAAAAACAGCATGCGCCCCACTTTCCCGACGATCGACAGCATCGGCCAAAATTGGGAAGACAGCAATAGACAAGGCCTGATGTTGCCTCCTCTCTTTGCCGCAGCTTGTTCTGCTTCCTCCTCTGGCAACCTGTACTGCTGTTTGGACCTGCTTCATGCACGTCGCCCTGGGCAACGTCACGCCGCAGGCCGCGCGACAACGTGGCTTGCCCGGTTGGCGTCGGCTGCGATTGGCGGGCGTCGGCTCCTAGAGCGGCGTGCCCCGCACTTGGGCACGCCGCTGGCCAACTGGGCTTGAGGTACTAGCGCCGGTGGCTACGACGTCTGGCAGATATGGGTAGTGCGCCCTACGTCAGCGTCTTCCTCGTCAAGGTGCCTCGTGCTACGGCCCTGACGCGCACTGCCGTGTGTGTCGCGAGCGGATCATTGCTAATTGTTCACGTACCGGCCTGTGCGGAGGATACGGGCCAATGTCTGGCCGGCGCAGCGACGCCGAGCTTCGCAGTGCTCGGTCAGGCGACGAGGATGTGGCTGGTGCTGGCCCGGCCGTGGTGGCAGACATGCCGGGTGGGGTGGCGGCATGCGGTGCGGACGACCATGCAGCGGTAGTGACCGCCGGGGGCTTGGATACTGGTGTGGCCGGAGGTGTTGGAGGCGATGCACGGTATGCCCGTGCTTCCGATGAGATCGGGGCCGGCCCTGCCGGACCTGCTGCGACGGATCTTGAGCCAGCCGCAAAGAGGGCTCGGTCCGGTGGTGGCCCGTCGCGCGCCCGCCCCTCTGCTGCTGCCGGGGCTGAGCCCAACGTGGCGTCCTCCCCCGTCGGCGAGATGGACATCATGGAGATTGCCTCAGGCGGGCCAGGCCCTGGCCCTCAGCTGCGTAGAGCGCTGCAGAGCTTCTTAGCATCCACGGGCATGTCGGAAGCCGCACTTGCGCGCCGCTTAACCGAGGCTACTGGTGAGCAGGTACGTTCTTTTGTGTGTTTCCGCATGGTCAGTCGGTTTGTGTGTTTGCCACAGAGCTTGACCTGACATCCGCTTGTTTCTGACCCCCTCCTGCGGACTACTGAGTTGACCATCATGCTTTTTTCTTTGGCTGACACCTGGCCTTTCCTTCTGTTTTGTGCCGATTCTTGTGCAGACGCTTGGTATTCCTGTGCGGGAAGCTACTCGGGCGGTGCGCGACCTCGTTTTGGCAACCGACCCTCCCGCATATGGCGACCTGTACGACACTGACTGGTATGTGAGCGCGGGCGTGCCGCTGCTTGGCAACACCTTAAACATCCAACGGGCGTTCAATGTCGCTGTGCACAACTTTGGCGCATCGAACGACGCCAAGACCAAGTTCTTTGTGGTGGGGGGAGTCCCTGGAGCTGGTAAGAGCCGGCTGAGCTTTGAGCTATTGCGCATGTGGGATTCCCCGGAGCGTCTGCTTCATCTGGAGCGGGAGGTCGGGTGCTCGGTGGATGTCATTCGCTTGTTTATGGACTTCAACAATGGCGCGAGCCATGCGAAGGGCATCGACGGTGACGTCATGTCGGACAACCTCGGCGCGCGCCTGGCGGCGCAGCTGCTCCGCAAGCCGCTCTTTTCGATCTTTGCCATGAACAACCATTCCCTTCGCGGGCTGTCGGTGGCAGAGGTGCTCTCCGCCGTCCTTGAGCGCGCGTCACGTGGCGTACGCCGCTGCACAGCGTTCCTCATTGTGCTAAGCATGGACGAGTACCAGTCCTACTTGGAGCAGCTGACCATGACAGGCATCGAGCCGGGTGCTACGGTGTCGTCTAGTCGACGTGCCGAGCTCGTCCAAGCGGCACTCGTCAGCTTCAAGGGCATGTTGAGTGCGCTCAAGAACTTTGCACGGGATCCCCTCTTCACCCGTCGGTGGAAGATCTCCATTCTCCCTGTGCTCTCTGGGACGCCGGTGCTCGGTGTGCCGGTACTGCCGACGGATAAGCTGGATCCAGAGGCGATGCCCCCGGATCCGTTCAACCAAAGTATGGCGGTGGAGCTTATGAGTCACGTGCTGACCCAGGTGCGGGGCTCTGAGGTCTCCCCGCTTGCCGCTTTGCAGAAGCATGTGTTTGACACGCTGCGTCAAGACGCGGCACGTGCCGCGGTCGGCGACACCGGGTTCCGGCCCCGCCTCCTTGTCAATCTGGCCACCAACGCCCTGCAGCAGGTGCGGGACACGTGCGCCGCCGTGGCTGTTCAGACGACGCTGACCAACGACCAGGTGCTTCGTGCTCTGCAGCTGGTTGATTGGAAGGACGCGCGGGACAAAGTGGCCCTGTCGTTTGGGAAGAACCGGCTGCTCGGCCGCAGCTTCCAACGCCTTCTTGTAGAAGTTGCTCTGCTGCGTGTCCCGGTGCGGTTTGACTTCCCGCTCCATGAGCCTGCGAACCTGCCGATCGAACACGCCCTGTCGCTTGCTGAGGCGACTGGCGCTGTCGAGCTGGACCGTACCGCCAACAGCGAGCAGCGCGTGGTGCGGATGCCGCTAATGCAGGTCAAGGAGTGGGGCACCGCTGACTTCCTTCCCCCCTTCCTCATGGACGTGCGGCGGACGTGGGACTGGGTCTACATTGAACAGCTGTGCGCCTACATGTTGAAGGTGCGCTTGAACTACTACTCGCCGCGGGAGCTGACAGTGGCAGACCTCTTTCCCGGGTGTCTCGGTGCATCTGCGGCCCTGGGTGTGCGTCTTCGTGCTCGTGGCATTGCCGAGGTGTTTGAGGAGCAGTGCAAGTTCATTGTACGGCTGGTCGACGTCCCTGCGCGAGACATGACTGTTATGGCCTCCGTGTACGGCCAGGGGCTGTACGCAACGCACACGCTGGACGAGGGCGTCTTCTGTGCGTGCCGCGGCAACGCCCGTGTGGACCTGCGCTGCTCGCTTCCACTTGCAACCGACGGCAAGGCCTTCGCTCACTTCTTTGTGCAGCTCAAGCATACAACGACGAACGATACAGTCACGACGGCCGAAATCAACGCCTGGCACGCCGGGGTTAAGGCCGTGACTTACCAGTGGCGGGCTGGCCATGATCGGACTTTTTTCGTGTTTGTCTCCAACCGACGCGTCGCGGATGGCGCAGTCGGTGAGCTGACGGGGCCTTTCTTTGACGACCGTGCGCGTCACGACCTCCTCGTGTGCACCAGTGGCCAGCTGGCAGACTTCCTCACTCCAACGTTCGTCCACCGCGCATTTCTTCCTCGCGACCTGGCGCCCGTTCAATCGGTCACTGCATCGCCGTAGGCGGCCGTATGAGTGGCCCACATGGACGGGATTCAACTCACAGTGCGCCAGCGTCGATGATACTGTTGCCTGAGAGGGCGTGCTAGTAGGAGCGCCGCCGACGGGCGCGTGCGCGCTGGTTGTGTCAATGTGATTGTGTGGCGGACATGCCCGCGGCGTCGGATGACGCCGGCGCACCCTACCGTTCGCCGCTCCCGTGACGGCGGTAAGGACCGACTGCGCGCCGCCAGCAGCCGCGGCGATGACATGCCATGCCTCGTCGCCGCGAACGGCGACGACCACGCGACGGACGGCGCCCCAGCGGGCTGGTGCAACGACGGTGGCGACTCGGCGATGGCAGCGAGAAGTCGAGGTCTGTCGTTCGCGGCCGTCGGCAACGTGTATCGTCGCCGGCGCGGCCACGGCAAGCGCAACGCCACGCGCGGCACAGTGGGGCTGAGACCATGTACCTGGAAGATCTTGTATCTGCTTGATAGGGTTGCTAAAGGCTACCTCCCCATGCCTTGACGTCGGCACACCTGCCCACCCGAGAGGCTCACGATGCCGATTGGTGGTCGTGCGGGGTCCGACCGCCGCCCCGACGGGGGGCGCTGGCCCCCGACTGCCGCCGCGGCGGTGGCGCCCCCCCCCCGCCGCCCTCAGGGCACCAACCGGTATGGTGTTGGTGCCGCTGCCGGCAGCCAGGCGTGCAGGGTGGTCGATGTGTCGCGCCCGCCGCCTGCCGCCTCCGTGTCCATAAAAATGCACGTCGCGGTATCCCCGCTGTTGGGACGCGAGCGGGGGGAGCAACTGCCAACTACTGTCCTCCCGCGTCCCGGCACTTGGGGCGGCGGGGGAGTAGTCGGGTGTACTGCCGGTGCCTTACCTCCCCCGTCGCCCAGGCGCCCCACCCGTGGGTGGCACGCCGGGCGGGGGCGAGCTCGAGCCTGGCTCAACCCCTGCGGTTCCCCCCACCCTGGCGCTACGGCAGCGGAGCTGCGGCGGTAGCGGGGCGTGGTGGAGTGAGCGTACCAGGCTGCAAGCCCGCCTCACCGGCGGCGATGTGTATGTGCGGTCGGGAGTGGCGAGCACCATAGGCGCCTTCACAAGTGGAGTGCACGGCTGGTTGGGGGCGGTCGGTCGACCGGACCGACCGATTGGAGTGCTTGAGTGGGTGGGGTGTCGATTGAGTGTGGGCGCTGCTCTGTGGGGGAATGAGTACGGTCGTGCCTGGGGACTAGCCCCGGGGCGGAGGACGAGAGAGTAGACACAAAAAGGACTTTTTCTCCTGCACCCGCACTCACCCTACTTGTGCTGGCGTGCTCGCGCTCACCCGCGCGCACGGCTGCTACAAGAACAAGACGGCACCCGCCGTAGGGCTGCGCGGCGGCCCAGCCTCGGCGATGGCATCGGCAGCGGATGGGCTGCGGCGGGGCCGCCGGTGCCGGTCGTGGGTGAGCCTCGTGCCAGCGCCAGGCATGGAGGGCACCCCCATTTCCCCTTCTCCCAACGTCGCTGGCCGACCGGCAGGCGCGCCGCGGGTGCGCTCGTCGGTCACACCCACGTCCACCAAAAATGGGCGGCAAACTGGCGGCAGCATCGCCCGTGACGGCCGGCGTCGCGAGCCGTGGACGCAGTCCCTGAGGTAGTATTTGCAGATCTCAAACAACAAGCAAACGGTTGCATCTCAGTTGGGGGGGGGGGGGAGACCACCCCCAGTTAATACACTGATAGAGCCGACATTGGGATTCTCGGCAATCCATTGGCTGGATGCGATGGTGTCAGCTAAATGTCGTTTATGCGAAATCGTGGCATAGTAATAATCGACTTCCTGAAGGCGTGTCACTGCTTGTGTGAGCTGTCTCACTCAAGGGCTCTCCATTGCGTCTGTACGGCCTCCGCACACATGAATTGCAAAGGAGGTCCCAAAGGACGTCCGAAACCATCGGCCCTCTTTGAAACGACTCCGCCGTTGCTAGCGAGCGCAGGATCCGGATCACGCCGGATCACCTGCACAGGCCATCTCTCGTGATCCTGATCTATCGGATCCAGGGCACCTGTCACTCGTCTGGGGGGGGTGCCCAAGTATCGGCACGCCCCGCTGTGCCTGCGTCGTCAGCTGTAGCTGGAAGCGCAACGTCAGGAATTCGGAGTGCCCTCTTGATACAGTGACACAAGAATCTACACATTTAATTGGTCCACTCCTCCAACAGTGCTTCAAGACAGATCGCCTCTGCCCGCTCGAGAAGCGCCTGGTTCTCGGCGGCCGCAACGGCTTCAGCCGCAGATGCTGCGGCAGCCGCCCCGTCAGCCAATCCGGGTCCAGCACGGTAGGTTGCAATTTTGCAAACCGCCGCCCGGTAGACGTTGGAAGCCCATTTGTCCGCGTTGGCACGCGACGTAGCCGCACAGGCCGCCGACTGGCGCGTGCCACGACCGGCAGCGATTCGGGCACGAGCGGTGCGCAGGTCATCCGGCCGCTTGGCACACAGAGCGTCTGCGGCAGCCGAGGCGCGGCGCTTCCCACGGTTGAACGCTAGATCTCCAGGGCCCCTGCTCACGGCCGCCCGTTCCAACAACCGCACGCAACTCTCCAGAAAGGATCCCGCTGCCAACACCGTGGCATTCTGGTTGAAATATCCATTCCAGGCCTCGAGTCCCTGCTCAGAGAAGAGCCCAAGGGAGCCGTACTTGTCCAGCCAATCAGCAGCGTGACACGCGAGCACGTGGAGTTTGGGCGTGATGCTTGCCCACTCAAAGCAGGAACGAAGAAAGTCCACAAACTCAGGTGCTTGGCGCCGGAAGGTGGACCGTTCGTCGGCCGCAAAGATATCCGCTCGGTTCAATACCGGCAGCAAAGCGGTCCACAGCTCACACGCCCGCCGATAGGCCGCCGCACGCGCGGGGGGCACGAAATCCTCCAGCACGTCGCACACGGCTGCAAGGCGCCTCCCAATATTGTGGCACGCCTTTCCTTCGAACTTGCCTCCCCAATATGGGGCCGGAGATACACCCACGTCCTGTCGGAGGGCTCCCGAGAGCGCCTGCGCGTACGCCTCCGCCCGCTCCGCGCCCGCATCAAATGCAACCGCCTCCACCCCCAGCGACAACATCCACGGGCTCACGCCCAGTGTAATGTGCAGCGGCATCGGCACAATATCTTGGGGTGCAAACACTATCAGTGGCCGACGCTCGTAGGACAGCGTGATCGGGGCCCCCGGGGGGTCCACCATCGTCGCCAACGGTCCTTCGAAATACAGTGCCGCCATTTCCGCTTTGTGTTGGAGCGTGCGGGGCATGCGTGCGGCGCGGCTGCCGTCCTGCATAGTGCCATATTCGGCATAATTTGGAAAGAGCTTCTTGCTCGTGGCGGACGGACGCGCCAGGCAGCAGCAGTACCCGCAGGGAAAACGGCAGCTAGCCCCCGCGTGACCGTCAAAGGAGGTAGTGAATGAGTAGTCCCCCATCAAGATCAGGTGCACTGGTCGCGTGACGCCCGCCACGGTGATTCCGTTGGTCCGCAGGTCCTCCAAATCAGGTGCAAACAGCTCTGCCATAGCTGCCAATGAGATGTAGTCGTCTTTTTCGCTGGGGAAGACCCCAAACAGGATGGTGTTGTCCCGACTGCATGGATGAGGCTGGTTGATACACGCGAGGATGGCCTTACACGAACTCTGTCGGCCACACTTATCGAGGCCAAAGGAGAGCAAAATCTCCCCGGCTGGATGCCCATGAACGGGCCTCTCGATGATCTGGTTGCGTGCCAGAAGATCTTCCACCAGGGCCTCGACGGCCGCCCGCACGCTCACCAGCGTGGCCCCCACCGGCGTGGAGGTCACGCGATTGCGCACCTCCGAGAAGGCCGCCCGGCCATCCGCACGCATATCCGCTGCACTCGCCAGTCCGCTTGGAGACCCACCCATGAGGCGGCGAATCCGCTGCCACGTCTCAGAGGAGATACTGTTTGCGACGACAAACTGTGTCTGCAAACTCACGGGAAGCGCCGCAAAGGCCCCCGATGGGACAACTGCCATAATGCCAGCGTCCTGGGCCCTCCGGCAGACGTCGCCAAGGACGTTTTCCAGACCCGCCTCGTTCTCGCGGCACAGTCTTGCGACGGCAGATGACGCTTCGAGGGACCGTCGGCGGGCTTGCCTCGGGCCCGCGACAGCCTTACGAGACAATGTCTCTCGGGTGTAGCTAATATCCCGTCCATTGCCCGACCTGGCCCGGAACGCCCTCGGCTTTTCCGCCACCAGATGTGCGCTCACGATGGCATCGACAGACCGCCTCTGGACCTCATCCAGAGAGCCGCAGGCCGCCAGCACAGTGGCAATGGCCAAATCGACGCTGGGCCCGGCAGCACGCGCCTCAAGGCCTGCACCGCCAGAGGGTGACACGTGTGTGACCTGTGCATTGACCACCGCTGCCGCCGCGGTGGCCGGTGCACCATCCCCAACTGCATCCACAGCCCGGCCGATGCCACACCCAGTCGCACCGGCGGCAGCGGCGGCTGGGCTGCCCGTCGCCGCACATAGCGCCTGCTCCCCCGCCGCGCTTCCACTCAGGACGCGTCCGTCCTCTCGCGCGAGCGACAGGTCCACATCCCTGCCCTGGGGCGCAGCCTGACCACCCGCCGTCAGAGCCCGAGGCATTGGTGACGCAAGCGGTCCAACCGAAGAATTTTCCGCACGGTTGCGCTTTTCTGCCAGCGTGCGACAGGCCGGGCACACCTTCTCGCGACTGAGGCGAGGCAGCCCGGCCTGCTCCGCCCCTTTCTTCCCAGACCACAGGAAAGGCATAATTCCAGGAGACGGGTGCGCAGTGGGTGCCTTGTTCGTAAAAACTTGGTCATGAATCCTGGATGCGCAGATGACACGCGGCTTGGGGGGCGCGGCGGGGGCGCGACGATAGCATGAGCTGCAGCAGCCCCTGTGCACCCAACTGGGCTCCTTCCAGCGCGCCGTGTTGCACCGGCGCTGGGGCATGGCGTTCAGAAACGCACGCTGAGCTGCGTTCGTTAACAGCCCGGCGTCCCGCCTTGCCAGCCACTCCTCCGCCGCCGCGTTGATGCGCAGACAGGCTTGGTGGCAGGACACACACACGAATGCGTGGTCCGAATGAGGGAAGAGAGCGCCCAGAGAGGCCGAAGCGGCGTCGCTGTGGAAAGCCAGACACGAAAGCCAGACACCAATGACAATACAAAGGACCAGATTGCCCAAGCGACCATATCGCAAAATTCGAGTTCAGCACAGCGTACCCACCCGGGTGCACTGGTACCCCACGAGCTCCTCTCTCAGATGCAGTAAAGCACAGGAAAAATGGATGTTGCTTTTTTATTGCTCTTTTTACAAACGTGCACGTACCACTGGGAGCAGGGCGGTGGAGGAGGTAGGCTGGCTGACGACGCCATGCCTGTGGGGTCGCCAGGCGCGAAAAAACAGACCCAGGTCACGGGGGGTACAAGAATATCCCCTTGAAAGCCGGTGACTTGCTCTGCCGCTGCACATAGATGGGGGCAGAGGGGGTGCGGCGGCTCGTAGGCGCCCGTCTTCGTTGCTGCACCGGCGGTGCAAGACATCTGTGAAAGGCAGAAACGTTTCTCGTGTCAACTGTATTGGGGAAACGTGTCCAGATCCCAATGTCCGCCCTTAACTGGGGGTGAGACGGCGTCTGCGTGCGCCACGTGGGTGGGTTTGGGGGGGGTCTGGGGGGGGTCTGGGGGGGGGGCTAGATTCGATTTGAGAATAGAGCCACGTGCCTCATATCGATTCATGTAGTCAGGTTTCATGCCATGTCCACGCGTACCCGATTGGTGTCCGACGGCAGCCTCCAGGTTGTCTGGCGCCTCATCATGGTCATGGCCACTGCGGCGGGCTCGGCTGCATGATACCAATCGACAGTGGCAGCGAAGCCTTCCTTCTGATTCCGCACCGCCACGGATGCCCATTCTAAGCTGATTGAGGAGGCTAGGGGGTCAAGAAATGCGCGAAATTGACATCGCTGTACCCAGTCAGCTCTGGTCGTGCCCGCCTTTTTTGCCCGCGCATCGCCGCGGGAAAAAAAGGCGGGCAAGCGCCCCGCGTCGCCTTGCAGCTGTCCGAGGAAGGCCAACCCCAGTGACATGGACGTCTTCCTCGGACAAGCGGCCCCGCGTACGCGGCCACGGCGCCAGGTGCCCTTCCCCCCCCCCCCCCCCCCCTCCTTCTTTCTATCACCGACCCCCTATTGCCACCCCCCCCCCGCGGTTGGGGCCTCCTCTTCGCCCTCGTGTCTCGTGCGGTCTTTGTGCCCCCCCCTGGCCTGACCCATGGACCGCTTTGAGGAGGCCTTGAAGGGTCTGTGCATCACTGACAGTCGGTCGCAGGAGGCTAGAGCCCCTCTTTTGAAGAACTTTTTGCAGGCTTCAAAAGCGCTCCAACGGGCTCTCACGCCCATTAATGGCAGCGTCCACGCGGCAGCTAGCCGAGCTACCAACCACGAGGACGAGCTGACGACCAGCATCGATTGGGTATCGGTTTACGACCGCGTCGGTCTCCTCGATGTGGAAGACCGCGACATCTCCCGCTTGGTGGACGCTGCTTTGCGGCACGTTTGGCGGAAGGAGGAGTATGACTTTCTCATTGGTTCCGTTGGGGAGGAGGGCAACCGCATTATGGCGGAAACTAGGCGGGCGATGCGTCTCGAGGAGGGGCGTGGGGGGCGGGCTCAGATCACGGATTGCACGGGTGAGCGCCTGGAAATCTCTATGATGACGATGCCTGGCCTGCGCCCCACCCGTTGCGTTCTCCTCTGTGCGTCCCCATGTCTGTGTGCCTACCACTGCTGCCCTCTCCGCGGTGCAGGCCGTTATTCAGGTGGTGGCAGACTCGAGCCATCCGGCGAATCTCTGTCGTTCTCTGAGCCAGAAGGCTTTCGTTGCGTACCAAAGCTTCGTCATTGCCAAGGCTGGCCTCACGGCGGAGACGGTGGCGGGCGTGGTGGCGGCCGCACCTCGAGTCGGCAGCAGCTCACCCCCTTCGGCGG
>Ga0115030_1001468_pt1 | contig 10652 bp, 3 predicted proteins | sample SidtaG_4_FD_87174 | JGI IMG/M metagenome (GOLD analysis project Ga0115030, IMG submission 87174) | Marine algal microbial communities from Sidmouth, United Kingdom - Sidmouth_Male1 metaG | ecosystem: Host-associated > Algae > Red algae > Unclassified | place: Sidmouth, United Kingdom | collected... | reverse complement strand
GGGGGGGGGGGGGGGGGGGGGGGGGGGGGGGGGGGGGGGGGGGGGGGGGGGGGGGGGGGGGGGGGCGTCGCCGCGGCGGGGGCGGCGCCGGCGCGACGGGCTGCGCCTGCAGCGAGGTCATTGGCGGTCTGCTGGGGTGAGAAAAGAGGGTAGGCCAGTCGTGTGTGCGGCGGGTGAGCCATTAGCGGGAGACAGGGTGGCTCCTCGAGGCGCTCGCTGTCGTTGCCGACGCGTGTGCAACGGGCTCTGCGCAAGCGGGAGCGCGGCAGCCACCGCCGACAGGATCCACCGCGGCAGCCACCGCCGACATGATCCACCGCGGCAGCCACCGCCGACATGATCCACCGCGGAAACCACCGCCGACATGATCCACCGAGCCGGACTGCCGTTGCGGATCCGGTGCACCCATGCAACGGCCGACGACGCACGATCAAGTACAATAGCACTACATTCGTGTTTAGATATCCGGGTATTTATGTTGATTTTATAGGAATTAGAGACCGAAAGAGGAGGACTGTTGGCGGGAGCACCGCTGTTTGCGTGCCCTGGGGGGGCCTCCAGCCGCGATTCGCCGCATCCACGGTCAAGTGCGGGTTGTGCCGGCCGCGCGCCGCGCGCAGCAGTCGACGTTACCGCGGCCCCCGCGCAGCGAGCGCCGCCCCCCCCTCCCCCCACTCTCCCCGCCTCCGTGGCGTGCGCGCACTGCCGGCGCGCGTCACGACGGTGTGTGGCCCGTAACGGCGGCCGGCGGGGTGCGTGGGTTTAGTCTCTCCCCCCCCGCACCCGTCCGCGGTGCGCACGCGCCGGTGGGGGGGCGCCTCGGCCAGTCTTTTTTTTCGGTCGGCCCCGGTCCTCCGTGGCGCCATGGCGGCGCCGGCGGTCGGCAGCCGCAAGCGGCGGCACCCCCTCCTGACCGGTGGCGGCCTCGGTGACGAGTATGACGGCAGCGCTGGGCGGGCAGGGGCGTACCGCACCGGCCGCCGCCGCACGGGGGATGGCAGCAGCGTCGGTGGCGGGTCGGCGGCGACGGGCGCGGCGGCGGCGTCCGGCCGCAGCGCCGCGGCGGCCGTGCCGTTTACGCACGGCAACATTACGTCGCTCAAGATGCACAACTTTTTGACCTTTAACGATGTGTCCCTGTCGCCCGGCCCGCGCCTCAACCTCATCATTGGCCCCAACGGGTCGGGCAAGAGCACGGTCGTCAACGCGCTGTGCATCGTCTTTGGGGGCCACTTGCGGCTGCTCGGGCGCTCGCAGGACCTCTCCCAGTACGTGCGGCACGGGCAGGATATGGCGTGGGTGGAGGCGACGCTGTACGACACCAAGACGGCGCCGCGGCCGCGGTACCGGACGGTGCGGCGGACCTTTTACCTCGACTCCAAGTCCGAGTGGCAAATCGACGGCGCGCGCGCGACGCGGACGGCGGTGGAGAAGCTGCGGGCCGAGTTTGACATCCAACTCGACAACCTCTGCCAGTTCCTCCCGCAGGAGCGCATTGCGCAGTTTACCGAGCTCCGCCCGGCGGAGCTGCTCGCGTCGACCATGGCCGCGCTCGGCGGGTCGGCCATGACCAACCGGCACGCCAAACTCATCAAGGACTATGCGGACTTGGCGCTCACGGACCAGTCTGGGGCGTCGGACGCCAAGTCGCTGGCCGACCTGGAAGCGCAAAACGCGGCGATTGAGGGCGAGGTGTCCTCCTACGCGGAGCGGGAAAAGCTGCGGGAGAAGATTGACGACCTCAACTCGTACCGCCCATGGGTGCATTACGACGACGTGCGGGAGGAGGCGCGCAACATGCGCAAGCCACGGGACGAGGCGGCCGAGGCGGCCAAGGTTGCGGAAGAGAAGCTGCACGAGGCCGAGGAGCCGATTGAGAAACTCCGGGCGGAGATTGCGGCCAAGGAGAAGGCCGTCGTGGACGCCAAAAAGACGGTGGCCGCCGCGGACCGCACCGCCGGCCGCCTGATGCCCGAGGTGGAAAAGATGGCCGACAAGGTGCGCGCGCAAGCGGCGGCGCGGGTGCAGTTGGAGGACAAGGCCACGCAGCTGGCGACGCGGGTGGCCAAGGCCAAGCAGGCGTTGGACAAGGCAGAGGCGGACGCTGCGCACACGCGGCCGCCCGAGGAGCTCAACGCCGCCGTGCACGCGGCGATCGCGCGGCGGACGGAGGTGCGCCACGCAGACACGGCGATGCAGGCCAAGATTGCCGAGTGGAGCCGCCGCCGCAACGATGCCTCCGCGGCGGTCAGCGACCTGCAGCGCTCCATCCACGCACTGGCAGACGTGCGCAAGCAGGCCCTCACGCAGCTGTGTCGGGAGCCGGGCAACCGGGACGTGCTGTTTTGTTGGGAGTGGATCCAGAAGAACCGGGACCGCTTTGAGGAGCCGGTGTTTGGGCCGATCGGCATTGAGCTGACGGTCGCGGACCAGTACCACGGGCGCATCCTGGAAGCCGCCGTCCCCGCGTGGATGCGGGGCACGTTTGTCACGCAAACCCCCGCGGACAACCGGCTGCTGCTGGATGAGCTCAAGCGCAAACACCACAAAACCGTCAACGCCATCAATGTGATGCCGACGACGGGGCCCTTCTTCCCGGCGCGGCCGATTGCGAGTCTGCGGCATTTCGGCTTTACCAGCTGGGCGTCGGACATTTATCAGGCGCCCGACCCGGTGCGGCGGGCACTCCAATCCCAGGTGGCGCTCCACATGTGGGCGGTCGGCACTGCCGACACGGAGCGCGTCAAGGACCAGGTACTTGCGTCGGCGGGGTTGAGTCGCTTCTACACCCCGACCAACTGGTACGCGATTATTGGCTCAAGGTACGACCCGACGGCGCGGACGACGCGCATCAACCAGCTCCGCCCCGGCCGCGGCTTGTACGGCGGCGCGCGGGATGACGGTGGGGAGCTGGCGATGCTCCGAAGCAGGCTCGCGGGGGCGTCGGACGACGTGGCGGCGGCCGAAACCAAGCTGAACGAGTTCAGCACCGAGGCCCAAACCATCAAGGGCACGCTTACCGCCGCCGAATCGGCAACAAACGCGGCGCGCAGGGCATTAGCCGACGCGGGCAAGCTGCGGGAGATGCTCAAGATGGAGCTCAGGCGGCACGGGGAGGCGTCTAGGGCCGCCGCCCAAGCCGATGTGAAGGGCGAGCGGTCACGGTCGTTTCAAGAGTCGAAACGCCTTCGCGCCAAGCTGCTCACGGCCATCGCGGAGGAGGTCAACGTCGTCTCCACCATGGCGGAGCGGATGCGGGCGGTCGACGCGCGGTCGGCCGAGGTCGCCAACCTCGGCCTTCACCTCGAGCTGGAGATGCGGGGCAATGCCGCGCAGCGGCGGGAGGTCAAGCGCCTTCAGACGGCAGCCAAGCAGATCTTGGACGACTTTAATGCCAAGGTCCGGGAAGTGCGCGAGTTGAAGATTGCGGCGGTTGCGGCCGTACCCGACCCGCAAGTCGTCCGCGTGCGTCTCGGCCTGAAGGAGCTGCCCCAATATATGGACGAGCTGGAAGACCAGATCGCGGCGCTCCAAGCGCAGGTCGACCTCATTGTCGGTACCTCGCGGCAGGTCGTTGACGAGTACGAGCGGCGGCAAAAGCGCATTGCCACCCTCCGCACCCGCCTCGAGACGACCGCCGCGCAAACGACCTCGCGCCGCGCCGTGCTCGACGAGCGGCGGGAAGCATTTGTGGCGACACTCAAGGCCGCCGTCGACCAAATGTCGGTGCGCTTCTCCGAGCTCTACACCCAACTCGGCTGCTCTGGGGAGTTGAACCTCGTGCGCACCGACGACCTCAACGAGATGTACGTGGAGATCCTGGTGCGCTACCGGGAGGCCACGGAGCTCCGCGCCCTGTCGGGCCAAACGCACAGCGGCGGGGAGCGGATGGTCGCGACGATGCTCTACCACTTTGCGCTGCAGGAGCAGACGCCCGCGCCCTTTCGGGTCGTTGACGAGATGAACCAGGGGATGGACGCGCACTTTGAGCGCGCCATCCTCTCCATGATGATTGCGGACGCGCGGCGGCCGGGCTCTCCGCAGTGCCTGCTCATCACTCCCAAGCTGTTGCTCGACTTGGAGTTCAACGCGCACGCGGTGACGCACATGATCTTCAACGGGGAGGTGAATGCACAGGTGTAGAGTCTGGGGCGCGGGTGGTGGTGGTAGGGGCTGTGGGGTTTGTGTCTACCTATTGGCAAGCCGGCTGTCGAAGTCCATCGCTTGTTTTTCTTCTCTTTTGTCTTCCTCTTGTTCTTTTGTGCTTGCAATCCGCATGTGTGCTTTCTTCTGTCTCCCTTTTGCGCGTGCGCGTTGCACTGGCAGTTTTCACCAAGACCACACACACCGTACCAGTGCTCTGTCCGTTTACCCTCCACCTTGCTCTCTACGCGGTCCCCAGGTGCATTCAGCTATGACCAGACAGACAACACATGCTCCACTTTTCAGTTAAATGCACACACCTAACGGCACCACCCGGCAGTCTGCCAAACAAAGATCTCCTATACCATACGGCGCCCCGTACGGGTCGTTCACACAATGTACATTGCGCTCTCCAATCGACTGCCGTGTCAGCACGCGCAGGCCACTCCCACGCGCCCCCCCCCCGACCCATCAAACGGGCGACGTTGGCAGTTGCAACGCAGGGGCCAACCCCCCGGCTGGTCCCCCGCCCACCGCTTCGGGCCACCCGCACCCCCCCACGGGCACCTCTGTGGCGGCGGTCAACGCCGCGGCCATCCCCCCCCCCGGCACGAGCAAGCGGGCCGCCACCTCTGCGCGCTCCCGCTGCAACCGCTCCGCCTCGAGCGCCAGCACCAGCGACCGCACGGCGGCGGCGAGCGCCTTGGTGCTCCCCGTCAAGACTTGGTCCCCCGCCGCCGCTTCCGCCGCCGCCGCCGACGCGGGCGGCGACGCGGCCCACCCGCGGGAGCGGCGGCGGAGCACCGACCGGCCGCGCGCGAGCGCGTCGGCCGCCGACCGCAGCTGCCCGACGAGGGCCGGCTGGAAGCCCGCGCCGTCCCACGACCGCAACGCGTCGGCAACGGCGCGGTCGCCGCCGGCCGTCGAGGACGACAAGGTCGACGCCGCCGACGAGGCAGCCGACGCGCCGCCCGCCGAGGAGGCCAACGACCACCGGCGGCGGTCGGGCGCGTCGACGGGCGCACCGAGGTGCTCGTCGCCACTGCTACACACGCTGAAGCGGCAGCTGCCAGTGCTGCGCTCCGACGCGTCCCCAATCGTCGACGCGATGGAGGGGGAGCGGGGGAGGGGGGGGGGGCGCCCGCCCGCCCGCCGGCGGCGGCCGCCGGCCGACGCGGGCCTGCCGGCGGGGGGGGGGGGGGGGCACGGCCACCCGCCGCCGCCGCCGTGGGGGACGAGCGCGCGGCTGGGGGAGTGGGGTGCCGAGTCGGGCGAGCCCGACGATTCGGCCTTGGCCAAGAGGCGGAGGGAGCGGAGGAAGAAGCTGCCCGTCATGGCGGCGGGGGTGGGGGGGGAAGGGGGGTACCTGTGGGGGCCGAGTGTTCCCAGGAAATGCATGGGGCAGGACAAACAACACGGCGATGGCTCAATGGTCGTCGGGAGCAGGTAGTAGAGGTGCGCCGTGATGCAAAAGCACAAGCAGAACGCGTCAGCTTCTGGTCACGGCCTGGGGCGACCACCTGCCGCCGCAACACGACCCAAGGGAAAACGGGTCAAGACACGCACAGCCAGACCACAAACACGATGAGCGTCACCTCGAGCCTCTTCAGCACCCACGTTCACTGTCTCCACTCGGCAACGCAAACACAACCTACCTCCAACAGCCGCCACCACGCCCCTGTTGGCACGGTGGCGGCGGTCACGGTCGGCCAGTAGAGTGCGCGGTGAGGAACGGCGGAGCGAATGCGTGCACCCGCACACGGTGAGCGCTACAAATCTGGCGCGCCCCCCCCCGGCTGTCCGCGCGACGCCACGCTGCCACCACCGGCGCGGCGTCGCGCCTTTATACCCGCCGCGGGCAGCCCGCCCGCAGCAGACGGCGGCGGGGACAGTCTCGCGCACGAGACCCGCCAGGGGGGGGGAGGTTACGGTGTGAACCCTTCCCCCCCCCCCGCGCGAGGCGCGACAGGACGACCCGCGTGGCGACCACGCGACAGGCGCACGGCGTGCACGCGGCGCCATGACGTACGCGCGCGCGCTGGCACAGGCGCCCACGACCCGTCGCCGCAACCGTTTCGGGGGCGCGACCGTCTGACTGTGCGCGCTCCCTCGCGGCAGCGGCTGCACACAGCGGCGGCGGTTGCACACAGCGGTTGAACCCGACAGAGGCGGTGGCGGTACACTCGGGTCGGCCACGGGCGTGAACCTCCGAGGGCGGCGGCAGACGCAGCCGCAGCCGCGGGCACACGGGCGGTTACGGCGGCCGGCGGCACGACCGACCGGCCGCTCGGCCAGGCCACGGTGACAGCAGCGGGTGGAGCCTCTGCATACGACCGCGCCAGTCGCCTGCTGTCAACCGGTTCAGCGGCGGCAGCCCCTACACGAGCCGCGGCCGTTGTCATAGCGACTTGGCCGGCCGCGGCAGCCGGCAGCGTCTGGTTGGTGGCTGGCACGCGCGTCACCGGCTCGCTACCAGCGCTGCCGCGGCGCGTGACGCGGCTGGTGGGGCGGTCGAGGCGGGCGCGCGTACCGGCGGGCAGCCGCGGTGGCGCCAACGCCAGGCACGCGGTCGCCGGTCAGCGGGGGGAAGGAGGCGTGACCCGCGGCCGCGCCTGACGCGGGGCGGGGGGGAGCACGTAATCAGGCAGGGGTGGTGCTGGTGCTGCCACCTGGCCAAAAAATCGAGTCGACCTATGTCCAAGTGGCGGGAAAGTGCAGCACACGGCCCGAAACGGCTGGCGGTGGCTCAGGGGTGCACGCCAGCAGCTGCGGAGCATGACGCTGAGCTCCGTGCTGGGCTGGGATCGCCCATGCGTTCAAAATTCAGACGCGGTACGACTCTGGTGCTGCGAGAGTCTGACAAGAAACAACAGCAAGTCCGACAAACTTGCGGCCGAGATTCTGTGATGTGGAGCACAAATACAGTGCGTTCCCGTTCAAAGAGACTCGTGTACAAGAGAATCTCATTGGCCAATCGCTGTTTGCAGCCAGCAGAGGCCACTCTTTTCACATTAGACGTGAATCAGCTGTTTCTGAAAACGGGAACGCACTGTAATCGGGCGCTGTTTCAGGGAATTCTACGTTGACGTCGCGCTCGCACCTCAGTCGTTGCCTGCGCGCCGCCCCTGTTGGGAAGGAAACGTGGGCGGCACATGTCGTACAATGCCGTCTGTCGGGCATTGGCATGTCCCCGTCTTCGACCTTGACACACATCCGACAAACCCCAACAACACCCGACTGTGTGTCATGGACTGGCTCCGCAACGAGCAAGGGGACGAATTCGCAGCGGGTAAGAAAGTGGAGCCTCCGCCGAAAGAAGCACTACGTATGACGTCTAGAGTGTAAATATTTCTGTATGGCATTTCTCCTGAGGCGGCATGACTTCGCAAGAGCACTGCCGACGTAACTCAGTGGTTGGGCGCGCATGTTACATTCTCACATAGAGGCATCCTCCTTCTCCATGGAAAAGTCGGTACAGACACGTGCCCCCGGCCACAACACGTAGCTGGAACTGAAAGGGGGCTGCATCGAGATCTCGGCTACAGCGATTGGACCACGTTGAGAAACCCACTCCTGCGGTTTGCACGAAACGTGCTGTGCCGGCGTGTGACCGCCACTTCTGGTCCCGGCTCCAGAAGCCTTATCCTTCGACGTTGCGTGAGCTCTGAGATCCGTGGCAACGCGGAATCCCTTTTCTTTACTGGTCACTGGACGACACACCTTGTCTGTCTTGTCACGCTGCGGTCAAGCGTTTTATGTCATCGGCTTGTCACACTCCCCCTGGGACTCAACAGCACTCACATGTGAGGTGACGTTGCGAAAAGAAGTGGTGCCCTTTTGGACGCCCACGGCAGCCAGGTACTGCTCGCAGTCCTCCTCGTCATCATTGGCTGCAAACAGTGGGCTGCAGCAGAAAAAAGAGACACAGCCGTAACGGAGAAGGGGTTTTCATGAGGATGAACTCGAACCCTTGACTTTGGCGTTATTAGCACCACACTCTCGTTAGGAATTAGTTCCAAACCAACTGAGTTACACCGTCTTGCCGCGTTATCGACAACATTTTTTTGTACATTATATTCCCAGTGTCTTATCAATGCACAGCGGGTGTGTCTCGATTCGAGATATGTAACCCTGTGTCTCTGAACCTTGTGGCCGGTGCACGTCCTGACGTGGGACCGCCTCGCCAACCCGCCTCCCGCCATCACCGAGGCCAACGAGGCCGGACAACACGCGCCCGCGGCTACTGTATCGCCGCCGCCCCCCCCTTCCATCCAAATCGGCCCAGTGTCGGCAACAAGGACGAATGGTGACGCGCGCGTCCTCGGCAGCGCGGGGCTGCTCGAGCGCACCCCGCTCCACGCGCATTGATTGCCCGAGCGCCGCACGGCGCCACACGTCCCCTACTCGCGCCAGCCCCCCGGCGGGTGCGCCGCACACGCGCCACCACGTGGGGTCCGTGCTGCGGCAGCACCGTTTTGGCGGCGGGCCCCGCGCGGCCCCGCTGTCGCACACCCCGTTTGCACGCGCCGCCGCGCGCGCGTGCGCGGCCGCCGCGCACCCCAAAGAGGCATCGTGGACGCCCGTGTGTTGCCGCCTCTCACCCACTTGCCGGCCGCGCGGGCGGCTTTTTGGGCCGCGTCCAGCGTCTGCCAGCGGGCGCCAGCGCACCGCGTCTGCGGTCGCTGGTCGTTTCTTGTCGTCCCCCGCGCAGATGCGCGGCGTGCCCCGTTGCCTCTCGTGCCCCCCGTGCGTGCGGGGGAGCCGACGCGGCAGCTGCCATCAGCGCCCCGCACCTCGCAATCCGCCGGCCGCGGCGGCGGCGGTGGCTCACGGCGGCGACACGCCCCCGGCGGCGGTCCACGGTCAGCACGGTCTGCGGGGCGCCACTATGTCAATGGCGGCGCAGCAGCCCAGCGGTGCCCCCGTCCCGTCGGCACGCCCGCCGACCGCCGTCGCGGTGGTCATGGCCGACGGCCCCCGCACGGCCGCCATGGCCGACCGCCTCACCGCAGCCGCCAGCGTCGCCGCCACCCCCCGCCTGTCGGCGAGCCTACGCGTCGACGCCGCGCCGCCGACATACCTGCCGCTACCCTTCCTGCAGCCGCCCCACCCCGCCGCGACGCCCCCGCCGACGCCCGTCGGCGGCGTGACGGGCGCGTGGGGGCCTCCCCTGCCGGCCCGGGACGGCTCCCCCGTCACGCACAGCAGCCGCCACCCGACCGCGGCCGACGCCGACCGGCGCCTCCGCGTCGCCGCCGCGTCGGCGGCCACGTCGCACCCCGGCGCGGCGCCGGTCAACGCGCGCCCACCCCCCCCCCCGAGCCCCTCGGCTGCACCGGCGGCGGCGAGGGCGCCCGCACGGGACGCGGCCGCGGCCTTTGTCGGCGCCATGCAGGCGTTTACGCCGGCAACCCCCCGCCCCGTCCCCAAGGCAGAGTTGGAGGCGTGGCCCGAGTTTGGCCTCCTCCGCCGCTCGAGTGTGGCGGACGAATGGATGGCGTCTGTGTCGCCGCTCGCCTGTGCAGCCTCGCCGGCGGCGCCGCTGCTGCGTGACGTGGCGCCGGCCGACTTGGCGGCGGGCACCGCGGTCGTCAACATCAAGCACGCGGGGCAGCCGCCGCAGCTGGATGGCGACGGGGGGGATCACGGCAGCGGCGATGGCGGCGGCGACGGCGACGGCGGCGGCGGCGGCGACGGCGGCAGCGGCGGCGGCCACCCCCCCTCGACCGTCTTCAAAGTCCGCCGCACGCTGCTCATGCCGGCGCGCGTCGACGCCGACGCCGGCCTCGTGTGCGTCGCGGGCGTGCGCTCCCTCTCCGCCGCCGCGTCTGACCCGCGGTGGTCCGCCACCGCCGTGCCCGCCGAGGTGCGGGGCGTCCTCGACGCGGCCACGGGGGAGCTGCTGCTCGCCGGCCTCATGGGCGGCAGTAGCGGCGGCGGCGGCGGCGGCGGGGCGGCCGCCCCGCCGCGCCGCTGCGTGTACGTCGAGTACCACGTGCCCACCGCCGAGGTGCCGGGCGCCATGCTCTACAGCGCCGCCCTCTTTGAACAGCCCGCCGTGACGGGCGACCCGACGCGCCTCTGCATGAACTTTGTGACGTACAACCACCCGGCGCGGGGTCGGGGGGGTGCCCCCGCCCCCGCCGCCGTCGGTCGCGGCCCGCCGGCGGCGGCGGGGGGGCCCCTCGACGCGCGCGCCGCCGTCGCGGCGGCGCTCGGCCACCACCTCGGCACATTTGGCACGTCGGTGCTGCCGGCGCGGGCGCTGACGGTGCCCGTCGGCGCGCCCGCCGCCCCCGCCGCCGTGGGCGCCGCCGTCGAGCCATGGACGCTCCACTGCACCGTCGCGCCGGCGCCGGTGGGGGTGGTGGTGGAGCTGGCGGCGGCGGCGGCGGCGGCGCTCCCCGTGCGCGTGCGGGCGGTGGCGCCGCCGCGGGTGCGGTGGGGGGGGGCGGGCTCCCCGCTCACGTCGTCGGGGGGGTCCCCCCGGGGGGGGGGGGGGGGGGGGG
>Ga0115030_1001463_pt1 | contig 10669 bp, 7 predicted proteins | sample SidtaG_4_FD_87174 | JGI IMG/M metagenome (GOLD analysis project Ga0115030, IMG submission 87174) | Marine algal microbial communities from Sidmouth, United Kingdom - Sidmouth_Male1 metaG | ecosystem: Host-associated > Algae > Red algae > Unclassified | place: Sidmouth, United Kingdom | collected... | reverse complement strand
GCCGCTGCTGGCGGCGGCATGGCTCGTCATGACGGCCATCCTGTTTCCGCTGCTGATTGCGGCCAACTTTGAGGTGAACGAAGGGCGGCCCACGGAGGTGCCGCTGCTGAGCACGACCAACCTTATCGGCCCCGAGGCATTTGTGGCGTACGCGGTGCTTGGGGTGATGGCGGCGGCGCTGCTGTTTGGGGCGTCGCTGGCGACGTACTGGGTGCTGATGAGCTCGGCGCGCAAGCACGACGTTGGGGACGCGGCGCGGCGGGACGGGTCGGTGCCGACGACGCGGCTCGGCGGGCGGCGCCGGTCGGGGTCGTCCGACTCGTCGACGACGACGGTGGAGCACCAGACGCGGGACGAGTACACGGGCGTGGCGCCGGTGGGGGCGTTTAAAAAGTGGCTCGGGCGGTTTGGGCTGACCGCCTCGGCGGCGGCGTCGGTGTCGTTGGTCGTGGCGTCCGTGTCGACGATGCTGACGGACACGCACAACAACTCGGTGATTGCGTACACGGTGTTGGAGACGGTGTGGGTGCTGGTGGCGACGACGATTCTGTGGAGCTACCGCCGGCGCGTGCCGTTTTGGCTGCAGGCGGTCAAGGTGATTGCGACGATTGGGGTGGTGTCGGGGGCGGTGATGACCATCCTCGGCTTTGCGTTTTTCCGCAACAAGAAGGACTTTCCGGGCGAGGTCATCACGACGGCGCTGTTGCAGGCGGGGCTCCGCGTGCCAGACCGGCTGATGAAGTACTTCAACGTGTACGCGCTCGGGGAGCTGATCTTCCTCGGCTTCCTGGCGCTCTTCAACGTGGTGCTGGCGTACGCGCTGCGGTCGGACAAGATCCACGTGCACGGCGACGTGTGGGCGCAGGGGGGGGTGCCACACCGGCGGGAGGCGGACGTGGAGATGGGCAAGGTGCGCAAGCCGGCGGCGCCGGTGGCTCCCGCGGCGCCGGTGGCGCCCGTGGTGCCGGTGGCGGCGACGGTACCCGTGTCGGCGGTGCCGGTCAACGCGCCGGTGGTGCCAATCACGGTGGACCGGCCGACGGCGGCGATTCCGATGACGACGGCGCAGGGGGGGGATTGAGGTGGCGGCGGGCGTGGAGGTGATGTGACCGGTGCTGCGCTTGGCGCCGAGGCAGATGCGCTTGTTACCTCTACGGCTGCTCTGCTTCTCTCGCTTCTCTCGACGGATCGGTCGTGCGCGGCCAGCGTGGTGTGATTTATTTTGACTGTGTGTGATGCAGTGGGGGTGGTGGTTGTGTGGCGGGGTTGGCGTGGTGTGCGTGCCTCTGTTTCTTTTTCGTTGACCGAGAGGCGACCGTACAAAGGGATGAGTTGTTCCGATCTCACATAGCCTGAACTTGTTGGCTGTCCTCGTTTTCCTTGCAATTTGGGATCGCCGCGAGCTCTCCCGTCGCTATGTTTCCTTGTGTCTCAAACATATTACTGCCGCTGATGCTGAATGGAGGGATTCTGCCCGCTCTGCGGTCCGCACAGCTAGACGCCTCGCTTCACTTGCACGGGAGCGGATGCCCACGTCGCTGCCACGGGTGTCGACCCGAGCAAGCTTCACGCGCTCACCAGGGTCCTTCCTCGAGGGTCAACGGCCAGTGCTTTTGGTAGACATGTCTCGGGCACTCCTGCTTCACCACGGTTGCGGCAGCAGTGGTCCACGCAGACACCAGTTTTTTTTTTGAAAGGTGGAGAGGGGCTCGGCAGATGTCCTCCTTCCTATGTCCCGGCGTGGCAGCCCTGTAGGCGTTCCGACCTGGGCGGGCGCCCGGGCGAGGGGGCCGCCATCCCAAGCGCGAGGCATGGCATGGCGCCACACGGTGTCTGCCCGTGAGCGCGCATGTTGACGGACCAGAGGCGGTGGACGTGGCGCCGAGGGTGCGCGCGTGACCCCCACGGCCGGCCGACTTGGCAGCAAGCCGGCGTCTGGCGGCCGAGAGGACGGTGCGAATTTCTATCGTTGGTGGTCCTCGTGCGTTCGGCGGGTGGCATGCGTGCCAGGCGCGGGGGTGGTGCGTGGGGCCGGAGGCAGGTTGTGGCCTACCGGGCACGTTGCCCGCGAGAGGCATGCCGTCGATGCGGGCGACCGACGACCAGTCGACGCGGGCTTCAGAAGGCGCAGCTGCTGGACTTCTCAGCAGGCGGCGGTGGCAGCCCACGGACATTGTGTGGATGGTCGTCGGGCGCTGCCGATGGGCGGGCGTCGGCCCCATTGACGGGCCGGTGCTCGGATGGCAGTACGGACGGTTCGCCGCCTGCCACACTGCTTGGCCTTCGTACAGGCGCTACATGCAGCTCGTTTGGCTCGTTTCTCGATAGAGAAGAGTAAAGCTGCGGCTTCCAGGGGCAGTACCCGTCCACAGAGACTGCGCCACAGCAGTCCTAACCCACCTCACTGCCCATCAGGGCAGTCTACGCAGGGTATACAAGACGTCAAGCATCCAACCCCAGACCACCACCCCCCAACGAAAGTACAGGTGTACCAATGCGATGAGGTGCTTCTCGCATCTTTGGAGACGACAGAGACCAGCTTCCGCTCATCTGAGGGGCGTGGATGTCACCCGTTCGGCCTGGGTGGCGTGGGGCTATGATGCTGCCGTTTTTGACAGCACGAGCGTTATGCATGCGGGGGGGGTGAAGGTGCCGGGAGGGGAGGGTAGTGCACGTCACTGGGGTGATTATCCATAGGGCAGGTGTCCTGGTCGGGAGCAGTACCAGCAGTGAGGAGCGCAGGGAAAAGCAGACACTGCCAGGTGATGCAAGAAATGTCCACTTTGGTGCAAGAGAAGAGGTGCATGAAAGTCTATAAAAAACGAGCCCTGTCCGTCGTTTTGCGCACCTTGCACCAACCACCGGTGCAAGCCAGATACAAAGTAAATTCAAGGTCTTCCAGATCTGCCAGATATCTGTTTAACCAGCAGGCTGCCAGCGCAAAATGGCCCGACCTGCAGCCATTTGGCAGACTGTGGAGATCCTGCGACAGCCTGCAACACGGAATCAGCGGACCCGTAAGGTTTAAGCCCCACTGCGCTGGTCACAGATCATCTGTGCTGACTGTCCGGTGCGTGCTGTGGCGTCTGCTGCGCCAACGGCGTCATACCGTGATGTTTGCCCGTGTACTTTGGACGGCATGATATCTGATCTGCCTCATCATGGTCGGAACACCGCCCTCTCCGGTAGAAGTATGTTTCTGGAGCCTTTGAGGCCGGGTTTGCTTCGGGTGGGGGAACGGTGTCGTCGTTTTCTGTGCATGGGCTGGGCGCCGGCAAGGTCGTCAAGCTCATGCGCTCGTCCTCACGGGCTTGGGACATCCTACTCACCCTTTTCTTTTTTATGATGTCTCCACGAGTTTCCTCGTCTCAAGTTGTCTTGCTCGGACGTGTGGTGCTGATTGCTCTCTTGCATGGTCGGTTCGCAGCCTGCCTACAAAACTCGTGGCTCGAGCGCATCATCTGACGTCACCACGGCCGAAGCGCGTTTGAGGCGTGCACTGTACGATGAGGGGCGGGCTGAGACGCGCATGGAGAAGGCCGAAGCTGCGATGTCCGACTTCACGGTTAACGGTGGCCACGATGGTCCTCAGTTGGACTTGCTCAGAAAGCAAGTCGGCCGGGCCGCGGCGCAATTTGATGAAGCAGCAGCTCGGCGAGTTTATCTCGAGGAGCACTTGTCTTCAACGGCTGACAACGCGACCTTGCAGGCGCTTCACGCTGGCTGGAAGGCAACCGTCGACGTGCTGAAGGAGGCGCGGCTAGCCCTGGCACCATCCTCTGCCCGTCGTCAGGAAGACGACCACACCTTCAAACTCAACGTGGCAGTGCATTCGTCGTCTGATCAAACGGCGGAGAAGTTTGGGAAGCAGGGCCCAACATGTCTGCCGACGGCCTACTTTGACCCAACACCTGACGGCAGGCTTCATCAGGCGCTGGTGCCGACGCCTGACGATTATGAGGCGCACGGTGAAGACCTCCCCGAGCTGTCGAGCTGGGTTCTGTACAAGCTGAGCATGATGGATGCAGCGGAGGACGAGGTTGGCAAGAAGCGGTCACTCGAGGACAAGTCCTTCGGTGGGCGCGTCACCGCGCATTACCGGCATCATCACGAGAAGGTGTGGCTGCAGCCTTCATTGCAGGACATGAATCTACCCGGCGTTTATGCGACGGATCTGTCCAGGCCGGATTGTGTTGGGGGCGTGATGGTGCCGTCGAGCTGTGACGAAGATGGCATCGGCGACGGGAGCTCTGCGTTTGTCCCTCTACGTGTTCGTGAGTACAAGAGGTCTTGTCGGGCTTGCAGCGACGGACTTCCCCAGGCGTTCGCGCTGGGCACGAGCGTTGCGGTCGGCCTCCTTCAAGGCGGCGTGCCGCCGGCTCGGGTTATCGTGCCAGTGGACGTGACTAACGGTCGGTCGATGCAGTTTGGAGTCGTTTACATTGCTTGCGACTCGATGCCGCTCTGTTGGACGTTGTCGGAGGAGCTCGACCTCTCGGTGCGCGGCAACGCCATCAAAGCCCATCTGCATCTACGCAAGGTGCAGCAGCACGTAGGGAAGATGGTGCAGCTCGTTCGGGAGCGGGGGGTCCAGGTGAGCAGGGCTGCGCCGGACCTCACCGTCATCCCCCGCACCATCTGGGCCAAGCCCGGCTGCTTGACCCACGGTGTCTACCCAGCGCTGCACATGGAGGCGTCTCTTCATCACGTTCTGTCTGTGCTGACAACGCTGAGTCGGGCGGGCGTCCGCGACTGCGTCTGCTACCCCTTGGGATTTGGCTCGGCGTCCAAGTCGCGGTCATCTGAGAAGCTGTGGTACGCTTTCTTCCCGAACCTGACCATCACCTCTGCCGACAACGACAAGGCTTTCAACATGAAGGCTCCGGACGGCCACCTCGGTTCGGTTTTCGCAGCTGCGCTTGGAGCGGCAGTGGCGCAGATCCATGCCGCAGGCGTTGTGCACGGGGATCTGTACATCTCCAACACTGTGTGGCGAAAGCCAGCGGACGGACCCATGCAAGTCAAAATCATCGACTGGGACACTTGCTTCCATGTCCGTGACGACATCCCTGCGCAATGGGTCACCATGTGGGCGAACAAGTGCAAGGTACGTGGGCGATACAGCCGCAACAAGGACGCCCGGGAGCTGGACCTCTTCATGGTACGATTGGTTGCGTGGGCGACACGCAAAGAGGAAGGCTCTCGTGCGCAGCAGCTGTGGAGCAGCGTGGCCTCTGCCGACTCCGTCGGAGCATGTAACGATTACTTCCGTGAGCTCCAAGAACATTACCTCAAGGAGTGCCTCGACGAGGAGCACTGCCTTGCGGCCTGACCGCTCACCAAGACCCTCAGGCTGTTGGCCTGCCCAGGCAGTGTTCGGGCTGTGGAATCGTCGGGCGTTGATTTTTCTCGAGACGGGGGAAGTGGGTGGAGGTGGTTAACGGGGCGTACACGGCCGCAGTTTGTGCGTTCCTGGCAGTTGATTGGGCGGTCGTGGGTATGTGAAGATGGGGATTGCTCGCTCACGCCAACGGCGTCAGGCCGGTTGGTGTACGCGCGGTTGAGGGGACCGCGGGACGTCGATGACGGCGAGCACAGACGTGACAGGCGGCCACCACCCCCCAATGACTTCCCCGCCTTTGCCCTCGAGTCCCCAATCGCCTTGCCGCCGGCCACGCCCTCCACGGCCTTGACCACATCCCACCCGTCGAGGATGCGGCCAAACACGAGGACGTCGGGCTCCCCCTCGGCCGCCGCCGCCGCCGCCGGCGCGCCGCCGACATTGACGCGCCACTCAAACGCCCCCCCCCCCGACGGCCCCGCCGCCGAGTCGGGCGTCGGCCCGTGGGCGGCCACGGCTGGGAGCACCGCCGCCGCCGCCGCCGCCGCCAGCGGGAGGAGCGCCACGAGCGCCAGCACCGCCCGCCGCGTGAGGGCGGTTGGCCGAGCGGGCACCGACGTGGGGGAGGGCGACGGCGGCGAACCGGGTGCGGGGGCGTGACCGGGGGGTGGGGCCGCCGCCATGGCCACCCGCGCCGCTGCCGCGGGCGGCCGCCAGCGGGCCGGCAGCGCCGCGGCGGGCACAAAGGCCGGCGCCATGGCCGCAGCGCGGCGCGACGGCGGCGACGCGCGGGGGCGGTGGCGGGGGTGGGGGGGACCGCCCAATGGCTGCCGCCCAATGGCCGCCGCAGCTCCAGGGGGATGACGCCAGCGACGCTGGCGGCGGTCCGCGGCGGGCGGGGGCGGCGGCACCGACCACGCGGCGGGGCGGCGACCGCCGCCTATCCACCGCCACAGCCGTTCGGCGGCGTTGTTGCTGCGACCATTGCTGCTGCCTCTTTCGCCGCCCTTGTTGTGCAAGGCGGCGGGGAACGGGCATGCCGTCACCAGGGAGTACTGCGAGCGGCGGTGACAGAAATTTTGCTGACGATCGAGACATTCGGTTCCCACATGGGATTGGGAGCAAGCCCGATCCTCAAAATGGGGCCACTGAATTCTAACCCACCACTAGCCAGCGATAACGACAGACGTTTGTGGCGGTTTGTGGGGGTTTGTTGTACGTGGTTTGTGGATGTTTGTGGTGATTCGCCAAGTCTCGCTCAGGCCCACACGGGATTGGCGACAATCGACTGTGCGGCACCAACTCGCAGCCGTTCGATGCAGGTTTCAACCGGGACGGCGTGCTACCGCGACTGAGGCAAAGAGCCGCATGCAGACGGCTGGTGTCTACATAGCAACGGGCGGACGTGTCGCGGGTGGCAGGTGGCGGGGGTCGCGTCCTGGATGCCACAGCGGGGGGGGGCTCGCCGAGCGACTGGCAGCAATCGACTGTGCGGCACCAAGTGGCAGCTGTTCGATGCAGGTTTCAATCGGGACGAGGCGCGACCGCGACTGACGCGGAGAGCCGCATGCAGACGGCTATGATGATTTGTGCGCGCCCCCCTGGGTATGGTACGTGCGGCGGTATGCAAGAGCCGGGGGGTATGGTCTCCCCGATGCGGAGTTGTCCTGGAGTAGAGGGAGGCAGGTGAGATGGACTTTGTGCGGTAGTGCATGGTGCACGAGGCGACGGTACCCATACGGTGGAGGGAGTGTAGGCAACAACCACTGTGTCCGCTTTTCCTCAAATGTTCCCTTGTCCCCAAAGCACTGGTACATACGGACATTCGAAGAGCCATTCCTTTCTGAGATGCTCAAACGTATATCAATGTACCGTTTCAATGCTACAGGCTTGGACGGTGTTTGGAAGTCTCTCACGGGGCAGGTGTTTCGGAGTTCTCTGGGGATGTCGATACAGGATTGAGCCGCTGTGAACGGTTCCCCAACGCTCTTCAACGAAGGAAAGGGCTTCAACGAACGCCCCACATCACCCAAAAACGCATGACTAAAAGCAGACGCGTTGGGCCCCAACCTCCAACGGTTCCCCAACGGAAAGGGCATCCGTTGGGCAACTTAGCCAAAGCAGACGATACCCCCGCCTCCACGAGGTACGATGCGGTGGCGCACAGCGCAGGCCCCGCGCGTCGACGCCTGCTGGCCAAGCGCTCCGTCCTTGCTGGCAGCCGCTGAGGCGCCCGCTGGGTGTGTCTCGCCGGCCAGTCGTCACCCACCCACACCGCCCATGTGGCCGTCGACGAGTCGCCGCTCGCACTGTGGACGCCACACGGCCATGCCATCCGCGCGCGTGCGCGCATGTCTCGGTGGCGCGCGGGCTCTGCCACCACTTCACGTGGAGTCCGCTCGATCTCCTGCATCACGTCCCTGGCTCATTCCCTCCCTCCTCTCGCTTTGTCCACTTGTCGTTGGAATCCCCTCTCCCCCCCCCTCTCGCCCGTGACCCCCCCGCCCGTCTGGCTTTGGAGCCGGTCGAAATGGCGCGGTCCTCCATCTGCTCGTCCGTCGCGGCCATCTGCTCGTCGGCTGCCGCGGTTGGCGACTCGCCCGCCCACCACCACTCGGAGACCAGCCCCCCTAGCAAGCCCTCAACGTCTGGTGCGTCTGGGGATGGGCCGGCGCCCTCCGCCCCGCGTCGTCCCTCCCGCCCCCCCGTGCCGGCCGACCGCGGCGAGCGGCCTTTCCCTCCTGTCGCCATCCCAGGCCTCCCGGTGCTCGGCTTGCTCGACCTCAATGACGATTGCCTGCGCTTGATCGCCGCGCGCGCGGCCACCTCGGGCGGTTGGGCGCCGGGCCTGCTCGGCGCCTCGACGCGCACGCGGCGGGCGGCCCTGGACGCAGTTACCCACTTGACCATTGCGTGGCGGCCGCCGCGGCTGTACCGGCCGGGCCGCAAGCGCCCGTTTTCCGAGACCCGGGGCTCAATGGAGAGCAATGGCGGCGAGATTGGCGGCCCCAGTGGTCCCAGTCATTCCGGCGGCCCCTACGTCGGGTGCACCACCAACCTCGACCGCAACGCGTCGGTGGTCGGTAAATGGGCAGAATCGGTGATTTTTACGCTCTCCCGCACGACCGGCTTGCGGTCGGTGGCAGTCTCCTCCGTGTCGCCGCCCTCGTTGGCGCTCGCCAATGCGTGGGCGTACATTGGCATCGCCCTGCGCGAGACGCGAGTGACGGTCATCACGGCTCAGGGCGACGTGACGCCGGCCATTACGACGATCGGTTCGCGCTGCGCTGGGCGACCGCCCCTGCGGGTCCTCCGCTTGACGTTTCTCGACGGGCCGCTTCTCGGCTTGCCCGCGGCCTTGGCCGCCGTTGCGCCAGGCTTGGAGGTGCTCGAAGTCCGGGCGATCGGCGTCCTGTCCGCCGCCACCGACACCGTGTTCCTGCCCAACGCTGTCGTGCTGCCGGCGCTCAAGACACTCGAGCTCCATTGCACGACGACACTGGACATACTCGACGAGCCGACGGCATTGGGTTTGGCGGCGACCTGCCCCGCCCTCAACCGCCTGGCGCTGTTTGGCTGCCGCATGGCGCTTGGCATCGGCGTTTTGCTGGCGGCCGCGGTCGGCGCGCTGCCGCGACTGACGAACCTCGAGTTGCAAACCGCCTTTGTTCCCGATGTCCCAGGGCAGCCGAGCTGCGCGACCGACTTGGCAAACTTCTTCCGTGGCCGCCGCCTCGACGCTCTCACCCTGTCCGTAGAGGACGAGGGGTGGTCCACGCACGCGTCGCGCGAGTTCGTCCCCCGCCTCGTGGACGCGATGCTCAGCCTCGCCGCGCTGCCGCTCGCCATTGAGTTGGCCGACAGCGACTTGCTTGGCAACGCCGCCATCGCGCGATTTCTCTCGGAGGGGCGTGAGGCGGCGAGCGTGCGGCAGCTGGGGTTACCGCTGACGCGGGTCGGGTCGGACCTGGTCGGCCGCCTGCCGCCCCTGCCACAGCTGACCTCCCTCACCCTCCGCCTCTCCTCGTCAGCCGACCGCGCCACCGTTCCGCCGTCATGGGCCGTGCCGCCGGCGCTGGCCACCTTGCGTATCGACGTTTTTGAGAGCAGCACCGCCTCGTCTACCGCGCCACTGCCAGCGCCGCCCGCGCTCATCGGCTGGATGCTGCGGGAGGTGGCCGCGTCGGCGGCGGTCGCCACCCTTACGTCTGTGCGCATCGGGGGCATTGAGGCGTTGGATGTTCCTTTCCTCGACGCGGTCGCGGGGCTCGCCGCCGCCACGGCGCTGCGATCGTTGGAAATTGGCACACTGTCCCACCGCACCGCCGTTGCGTCGGCGGAGGCCATTCGGCGCTTGCACGCGTCGCTCCCGCAGGTGGCCACGGAGGTGTGGTGCTTTGGAAGGGGGGGGGTCCGCGTTGGAGCTCGTCGATAGTGACGTAGGCGGCGGTGATGTATCGGCCGGCGGGCGACCTGGGGGCGGGGGGGGGGCGTCGACGGCCGGGCGCCCCTCCTTAGCGGCAGGCGGGCCGCGCGTGGCAAGCACAAATTGCGCCGCAAAAAAAACCGCCCAACGACGCCCACATGCGCAGGTCCAGAGTCGTGCGACGCGGTCAGAGAGAATCTGGTTGGTCCGTTCCACCCCACCTCGTACTCTGATATAGTCGGGCTGGACGTCGCGGGGTGCGCGGCCCCACCGCCCACCCGTGGAGCCACGCCACATGTCCGCGGCCGCACGTGCCCCCCCTAAGCAATCCAGAGATACCATTGGCATTCCCAAAGGGGTAGGTGGACCCTGGCAATGGCTCGCAACGCACGCAACACGGGAGGACGAGTGTTCACTGGTTCGCCGTTGGCCTACGCGCCCGCTCAGTGCCGCATCCAACGAGGTAAGAGTCCTGAAACACGTCCGCACCACGGATCATGCGGAGGTAGGCAGCGTTGGTCAGTACAATGTCGCCCCAGGTCGAGCCCATACAGACAAGAGCCACGTGCGTAGCTCAGAAAAACGACAACAAGTTGTCTCACTCGTTCGCTTGAAGGGCGAGCCGACCACGAGTACCGGAGCAGCACCATGGCACAGCTTGACCACCGTGCTGGTGGTCAAGCTTTGTCGTCTGCTCATGTGTTCAAACTGACTATATGAACAAGGGAGACAACAAACGTGCAACCATCACCGACGACCCGGGTGTACCCAACGCCTCCATCGAATTGGAGATCGGCGTTGACAAGAGGGGGGAGAGTGTCGAGGTCGTCACGCCGGCAGAGGTCGCGCAGCTCAAGAAGCTCGTGCGCGACTGGGTCGCGCAACGCAAAGACGATGTCGCT
>Ga0115030_1001462_pt1 | contig 10675 bp, 8 predicted proteins | sample SidtaG_4_FD_87174 | JGI IMG/M metagenome (GOLD analysis project Ga0115030, IMG submission 87174) | Marine algal microbial communities from Sidmouth, United Kingdom - Sidmouth_Male1 metaG | ecosystem: Host-associated > Algae > Red algae > Unclassified | place: Sidmouth, United Kingdom | collected... | reverse complement strand
GGGGGGGGGGGGGGGGGGGGGGGGGGGCGGGGGGGGGGGGCGGGGGGGGGGGGGGGGGGGGGCAATAACGGCGCCGCTGCTCGGTGGACGAACCACTGAACCGAGACACCCGACGCTGGGCGGGGCCACGTCGTGGACGGGGGGGGGCGGCGAGCACGTCGGCCATGGCCCCGAGCCGTGTGGGTGGGTGGACGGGCGGTTGGCGTGCTGCCCGGTCTGGCCGGCGGCCTCCAGCGGGCGGTCGTCCCAGCCGACGGTGTCCAGCGTCGGCGTTGTCGCAGCCACGCCGACGCGGCGAGCCATGTGCGCCCGAGGAGGCGTCTGCAGGACGTCTGCGGCCTTTTTTGATGTTGTTGAACGGGACCAAACCGAGAGCGCCCAAGCGCCGGCGGGGGAGGGGTTCGCCCGCCAACAGCGGGTCGTGGCCAACGGGCCCGCCGCTCGCGCGCCCGTCCGCTGTGTTGGGGATGGTGCACTGGGGAGCGGCGCGGGGGGTCGGCGTGGGGGACACGGTGGTGCGATAGTGCGGTACTGTGTCTGGGAGAGCGTCGCGGCAGTCGTGGCAGTCGCGGAGAGAAAGCGTTGTTGGTCAGTTGGTCAGTCTGTCGTTGTGCGACCCTGCACACTCCGTCGGCAGTCGGTCGGCGTTTCTTCCTCGCGTCTGTTCTTTTTCTTTTTGTCCTATCCCCCATTGTATTTCGTACATCTATTGATATTTATCATCACTGTCGATTGGCATGTACTTGTGTGTTCGTACACGTGTACAACGTTCGAGGTCCGACAATTTTTCGTTCCTGGTGCCGTACCTCTACTGTTCGTCGGCACCACCAGCATCGTCGGTGAGCCCTCGTCGCCGTCGTCCGCCGTCCCCGCCCCCATTCCGGCCGCTGGCCCCTGGCCGCCCTTCTGCATTGACAACCCAGCGAGCACCGCGCCAGCCGCCGCTGACAATCCCGTCGTAGCTGGCGTGGTGCCGCCTGCCCGGCGCTGCCAGCCGCGTTCTGCCCTGACGACGGTGGCGCCATGGGGGCCGACTGACAGACCGCAGCGCCGGCGCTGACCGAGCGCCGCTTCGCCTGCACCGCCGCGTCGCACGGCGCTCCAGCCGTGTGGGCGCCCGCGTTGGGGCCACTTCCGTCGCCGCGTGTTCGTTCCCGGATGGCGGGGGCGGGGGGGGTGCGCGAGGGCGGCCGGGACCAACGCCTGCGTCGCGCGACCGCCCCTGCCAGAGGGGGTGCAAGTGGTGCCTCCTTCTGATGGGGTGGGATGGGCTGTAGGCGGGGGGGGCGAGGGTGGCTGGTTTGTCCGCTGCGCCGCCTGCGCCGTGGCGAGCGCAGTGGTACCCACTGAGGATGGGGCGTGGCAGGGATCCCGCCAGGCCGTGCTGTTTTGCTGCCTGCCGGCGCGTGCGACACGCGTAGGTGTGTACCGTTGGTTTCTTTGCTGTTCCTGCTGGCCACATGGGGTACCCCCTTGCAGATTGCGGGAGGCCTCCCCAGGTTTTGTACCGCGCGCCATCCCTCGTACGCGCGCGGCTAGGACCACGGAGCTTGTTGGGTGGCCTCTGCCTGGCCCCCGCCCGTGTGCGTGGAAGCGCTCCGGGTGGCGCTCACTGGGCCGGCGGCGGGCGGGGCGGAGGGTTGGGGTGAAGGGTGCGCCGCCGCGTGCATTGTCGTCCGCGCCCCCAGCTCCTTCCACACACAACCCCACGCGGGCAAGTCATCGTGGTCAAGCTCCTCCCCCCGTCCCCCCCGCCGCCGTCCTGCCGCCGCGGGTAGGTGGGCGAGGCCTTGAAGGGTTGCACGACCGCCGTCGACCGGCGGGCCCCTGCTGCGGTTCGACCGGCTGCGCGTGTGTCATCTGCCCGGGCCCGCCACCATGGCCGTCCGACCGGCGCGGCCGTTTGCGGTGCGGATGGGGCTCCCTGCCGCCTTGGGGAGGCCAACGGCTTCTGTCACAGCGCTGCTCTGGATGACGCTCTGCACCCTCGGCGCCCTCCATGTGCAGGCGCAGGTGACGCCCGCGTTTGGGTCGCTCGGCCTCGGCCGAGAGTTTTCGACGGGCATCGAAGGCGGGACCGTGTACGTGTGGGGGACGGTGCGGCCGTTCAGCACGGAAGATGTGGCGTCGCTCGACGTCTACTCCATCGCCGCCGGGAGCAATGTGGCGTGCCTCCTGCTGTCGGCTAACCTGTCGGTGGTGTGCCGCGGGCAGGACGCGTCGTCGGACGCGCGCATTGCCGGCGCGCTCACCAACCAGTCGTACCTGCAGCTGTCGGCGGGCGCGCAGCACGTGTGTGGGTTGACGGCGGACTTTGACTTTTGGGATTTTGACGCGCAGGCGCCGCGGTCGACGCTCTCGGACGAGGAGACGGCCGAGTTTGAGAGCAGCGTCCGCCCGGTGTGCTGGGGCAACGGCGTGACGAGCAGCCGCGGCAACGAGTCCTTCCTCACGCCCTCTTACATTGGCCGCTCAGACGATCCGGTGGTCGACGTGACCGTCGGCGACTCCTTCACGTGTTCCCGCACCCGCGCCGGGCGCGTCAACTGCGACGGCACGTTTGGTTCGTCGGGCGACTTTGACGCGTTTGAAAATACCAAGGACGTGACGGACCCGTCGTTTGACAACCGGGAGGGCGTTGTCTTTTCCACGATTGTGGCTGGCAGCGACCACGTGTGTGGCGTCGGCTCGGCGACCAACGGCGACGTGCTGCACTGCTGGGGGTCGGCCGGCCGGGTGGTGACGGACCCGTCGTCCATCCCTCCCGGCAGCGACTTTCAGACTGGCCCCGGGTCGATCGCGTCGGGCAGCGGCTTTAGCTGCGCGCTCCGCTCGGACCGCACGCCCGTCTGCTGGGGCCGCATCATCTCGAGCTTCTTCCCCACCACGCCCACAACGACCGAGTTTAGTTACATCACCGCGGGCGCGCAGCACGTGTGCGGCATTCGCGTTGCCGACTCGTCGACGCAGTGCTGGGGCTTTTGTGAGCACGCCGAGTGCTTCCCGCCCGAGCAGCTGGCGCCAACGACCGTCGGGTGCAGCCAGCTGGCGTCGACGGGCACGTGCGTGGCGTTTGCGCGCAACGACAGTTCGACGGGGACGGGCATGTGCACCGTGCCCGACTGTTCGGGCTTCACCTGGGACGCGGACGGGGAGTGCCGGTGCTCGACAGACACCGTGCCTGTGTGGACCCTCCTCGGGCCGACGCCGACGCCCACGCCGGGCGCGCCGACGCCCTCCGAGTCACTCGTGTTTTGTGAGCCGCGGGAGAGGCTCATCCTCCGCAAGGTGTCCTGTCCTCCCTAGAATGTTATGACGCAGTGGGGTGGCTGGGTGGTTTGACTTTTGTAGCGCTGTGTAACTTTGATTCTCATCTACTTGCAGCGCGCCACGTGGGTTGTTCTCCTTCTGCTTCTTGTTGCCGGGGGGCCGAGTTGCTGTTGACCGCGCCGCAGGCCACGCCGCTTTCTTCACAACAGCCTCGTGGTCCGGCGTGAAAAAGAAACAGAGCGCCGCTTCGGCGGTTGGAGATGTGCAACAGGCCCAGCCGTGTGGGGGCAACGTGCGTCGTTGCTTCCAGCGCCAGCGTTCGGCTGCTCTCCCACACCTCCTCGCTCTGTGGCGCGGCATCGGCTCGCACTTGTGGACTCGAATGAGAGGGGCTGCATCCTTTCTCGACATCCTTAGCCGGCTGGGAAAAGACCGTGACGATCACCGCATTCCAGCAGTCGAACCAGAGCAGACGTATTGTCAGGCCCGACTACGAGGCAGTTCACTGTCGTGTGTTCGTGACGGGTCACTTGAAACCAGGTCTGTGCTGGCGTGACTAACGTAGCCAAGTCAAATCCGGCGCAGTGGCCGATGGGAATGGGCAAGGGAACGTGCAGGCGGAGGCCAAAAAAATGTACAACCTCCTAGGTCGACAGCCCCACCATCGACGTCAACACGCTCATAGGAAAACCTTACAACACACACCCAGGAAACCAATGCAAACACAGCGAGACAATGCCAAACAAACAATAAAATGGCCACCCAGCCGCCAGCAGGCCCACCGTCAAGGGGGAGCCCACGACAGCTGCGCGCCTAGGCATGTTTGTGGCCCCCGACCGAACCGCTAATCCAGCGGTCGAACTCCTCTTGCTCCTCTTGCGTCAGCCCATGGGTGGCGGCAGAGGTAGGTGCACCCGGCGTCGCCCGGTTCCCGAGCTGCATCCGAGACATGCGGGCGGTCACGGACGAGGCTGTCGTCGCGCCTTTGGCGTCCGACGCCGAGGCGCCAGTTGTCTTGGCCGCTGCAGCCATCTGGGCTTCCAACCACATCTCCTCCTCGGGCGTCATGCGGGTGGCTTGGCGGGCCGAGTGCCATTCGCTAACACCGGGGCAAAAGGGCGTCGCCGTGAGTGACATCTTGAGGGCCATGACAACGGGGGGGGGTTGAGCTGCCACGGAGGAACAGACGAAGCGCGCTCGGTAGATGGAGAGGTAACGGCCGGTTGAGCAGCGTGAGGGATGTGCGTGGCGAGCGGGCGTCTGGCAGCGTCGTGAGGAACGTGGCAGGGACGGCGATTGCACAGGCACGCGGAGGGCAGGGTAGCGAGCGTGAGGAGGGGGAGGCGGCAGTTCGAACCTGGCGGCGGAACGGGTGCGTGGGGTATGGAAGGGTGGGCGTGCGAGCTCTTGTTTGCTGGAGCTGTGAGGGAGGTGGGAGCGCGTGGCAGCCCGAGGTCGCCACAACCGGCCCACCCGGCCACCCTTCAAGTACGCATGCCGAGCAGGCGTGGCAGGTGCGAGAGCCCCAACCTCCGACCCGCTCCCAGGGGGCCGTAGCGCGCATGCCAGACAAGACAAGTCAGGAGCTGCTCGGCACGCACCCCCCCGCCTGCAGGGTGTGCCCGACCCCCCTCGAGTGGTGAAGGAGAGGAGGGGAGTCACGCCAGTGTCGAGAATGGATGAGAAATCGGACGTTGCCCTCGACTTAAAACAATCTGTTTGATTCAGAGAAGTTTATTATTTGAAAACTTTTGTCCGTAAATATAGATTCCTTTCGATGCAAACCTACTTGTGTGGTGCTGGCGAAGTTTTTGGAGTGTTAGGTCTGCATGCAGGCATTTTCTTTGGAACTATGTGAAAACATACTTCCAACAGGTCTGCCTCCTTCATGTGCTGTTGCAGCACGCTTGTGTTGCCTGTCTAGAGCGCTCCCTGCAAGACCGCTGTAATCCTGCATAGATCGGCAATCCAGTAGGACACGGTGATAGTGACGAAGTGCACAAGTCCTCGCCCAACCACGAAGACAAGCAAGCAGGTCGAACTGCTGGAGTACTACTCTCCTGAGCACGTACGAATGTGACAGCCATGCCCTGTGAAACATGACGTCAAGTTGAATGGCGTCAATCACTGACGCAATCACTAAGAGCAATGTGGCACTTGACGTACTAACACCCGGTCGTTGTTTCCACGTGCTTCTCCGACAGTACAGGATACAGCCACGCTATCGCATCGTGTACCTATGCAACAAAGTAAGACGCGCCCCCAAAAAAACCATCATACCTCGCATGTGCATCGAATATGACCAGGAAGAAGGCTGCCTTGATACGCGAAGACAGGTAGCCATGCGACTGCACCCGCTCGTTGCCAAGCTTCCGCACGGCCATTGATGGCGCATGGCAGAGGAACATGAGAAGAAAAGACCTACCACGTACCTTCTGTTACCAAAACAGAAACTGGAAAGTCACTGGAACCTCATGCGCGCCGATCTCCGCACCCGATGACGAACAGCGTTCGAGTGGGGAAGCAAGAGCGGAAGCACCAACGACCACATGGCAATCAAGTTGTCAAGTCATTCTCTTTGTTAGATTTATGAAGTTGTTCTATAGAGTTGGCCAGTCTAGCGGTCTTCTCCAGGGAGAATTACATATCTGCATACTTTTTTCATTCATAGAAAATTCCAATGTTGATCCAGAACAGCATTCATATATGTGGACAGATTCGGCTCAGATAAAAAAGTCTATCTTGCATGGAGCGATTCCCATCCTGGGCACCAAGTGGCCTGTCGGGCGGCTGCAAGGAAATCGTGTTCCGCACCAGTGACAGCAGCCGTGGAAATCGACACGCAGAAAAAAAAAACGTCGATACAGCAGGGACATCCCGAGGCAGGCAGGCGCGGCCAAGCCGAAGCCCACCCTCAGTGGCGACCCTGACCGCGCCAGCACCCCCCCCTCGGGCCATCTGTCTGACCAGCCTGGCTGTGGGGCTTCCCGCTCCAACATGCGCCACGAATCGCATCCAGAGGGCCTTGGGGACACCCCGAGCGGCACTCGCTCAGACAGGCAACGCTCGCTTGCAGCGGTGACGGGCGCCTCAACGCCGCCACTTCTTCTCGTGCCCGTGTGCCGCTCGGGATGGTGATTGGGCCAAACCGAGAGCCAACCCCTCCCCCCCCCACACTCGCCCATTTTGGTGGTGTCGGCCTGACTGCGAGGCCTCCCGGGCGAGCTCATGGTAGAAAAAAAAACAGGAAAAAAGGTGGCATGCCGCCGTTCGAGAGCCCGTTGACGACGCATGCAATGCAGTGGACCAATCAGAAAAAAATCCTCGCTGGGCACACCTCAGCTCACACCTCAGCTCCAGACATCTCCAAAACGGCGTGCCACGCCCTCCGCGTCGATCCGCGCCGATTTTATGTGGGGAGGAGACCACGATCCGCAGGTCTTTAATCGGCTGACGTGTGTCGGAATAGCCTGCCGCCAGTGTCTCCTGAGTCTCGGGAGGGCATGTGATTGGTCCTTCTGGACCGCCGAGATTGTCAGAACAGGCCACCCAGGCCGAGTCGAGATATTTATTTAATTATATATTTATCATCATCAACTGCAAACAAATTGTTCCCTGTGCAGCCCACGCCCGACAACCCCAGATCCGGAGCCTTGGCCCGGGCATGGGCCCGGGGGGGCCCCACCCCGTGCCGGGAGGCCCGCGACGAGGGCCCCACGGGAGCGCCCTCACCCTGCAGCTGCTGGACCGCTGCGCGACTCGCCCGACGAGGACTGCGCGTCGGCCTGCTCCCCCCCGCCAGCGTCGGCTGGCGAGCGACCGTGCCCGGCGTCGGTCGCCGGGAGCAGGCGGGTGGTTGGGTCGGAGCACCGCCGGCGCTGCCCCCCGCCCCAGCGGTGACCGCGGCCGCGGCGGCAGCGGCACCTAAAGAGTGGCGGGGCGAACCACGCTCCCGCTGACGCCGCCCGCCGCCGCCGCGGTGACCGCCGCATGGAGCCGCCGCCGCCTCACAAGCGTGCCGCCGCCGCCGCCGCCGCCGCGGGTAGCCCCGCCCCTGTGGCGGTGGGGCGGTTGCTGGCCCCACCCCCCGCGGGTGCCCCCGCCGCCGCCCCGCCGCCCGTCCATGGGCGCGCGTCGGCCGCGTCGGCGGCAGCGGCCGCGACCGCCGCTGCCACCGCTGCGGCCGTCGACGCGGGTGGCTCCACTGGGATGCCCGCCCCCGGCGTTGGTGGCGGCGTGACTGCCGCCGCAGCGTCGGTAGTGACGGCGGCTGCAGCTGCCAAACGTCCGACGGCCACGCCCTTTCGGCTGCTGGCGCTGACGCCCGCAGGTGGGGGGGCGCCTGCCCCCGACGCCGACGCTGCCGCGCTGCTGTTGGCGGTGTCGGCGCCAGCATTGCGGCCAGAACCGGTTTGGGCGTGTGCCACGGATGCGGCTGTGGCTGCGGCCGACGTGATGGCGTTGCCACCGGTGGGGGCGACGAATCCGGCCGCTGGCGCAGGCGGGGGGGCGCCCGCGGCGGCGCTGATGCGGGACGGTCGGCCGGCGGGGGCGGCGGCGGGGTCGACGACTGCGGCGGGGGCGGACGCCGCCGTACCAGCGGCAGTGCCGCCGACGCCTCTGCCGCCGCCATCACGACTGTCGCGAGCGTCGACCCCGCCGGTAGTCACTGACGTTTGTGCCGCCGGGCAATGGGGCGGAGGCGAGGGGGACGAGCGCGCCCCGCCCGTCTCAGTCTGGTCGGGTCGCACGCCCTCCCCAACCGGCGCGCTGACGCGGCCATCATCGCCGCGTTGGTCGCCGCTGCCGCCGGTCGTCGGTTTGCCGCTTGTTGCGGGGGCGCTTCCGACCCCGCGCGCCACTGTCAGCGAGACAGCAGCAGGCAAGCAGTTGCCTGTGGTTATGACCTCAAACACCTTTGCGCCCTCTGGCAGCAACGGACAGTCCACCAAGCGGCCGGCGCCAGCCAAAGAGGACCCCCCGCGACCGCCCCCCTGCCGCCACCAATGGTCACCCGCCGCCGCCACCGCGGAGGGCGACCGCGCGGGCGGCGTTGTGGCGGCCACAACCGCTGACTGGTCCACCGCTGAGCCGGCCGCGGCGGGTGGCACGGCGGCTGCCGTTGACGGCGTGACGTCAACCCCTGCGGACCCCGACGCAGTCGGCGCAGCCGGCTGCGTCGGTGGTCCCGGCGGGGCGCCCGCCACGCCCGTGACGGCAGCCGCCAGCGCGACGCGACCGACGCCACCCCTGCTCATGCCGCACGCAGGTGCGTGGTCGGCCGCAGACGCGGCGGCGGCTGCCATGGTAGCGGCGGCAGCTACCGCGGCGGCGGTCCCCCCGCCCGTCGCTGCGGTCGTGGCCGTCGCCGCGCCGCCGCCCGGCGGCGTGCCCCCCCCCGCCGCCGGTGTGGCCACCACGGGCGCTCCCGCGCCGCCGTCCACCGCCGCCGGGCCCGCGCGCGTGCGCGGCGGGGTCAGCCGCGTCCCCCCGCCTCGCGACCACCCACCCGCCCCGCGCGCGTGGCAGGGGGGGGGGCCCGCCCCCGACGCGGCGCTTGTGGCCGCCGCCGCCGCGGCGCTGGCGTGGGCGGCGGCGCACCGGGGGGCGCGCGGGGTGGCGCACCCCCGCGGACGCGCAGCGTCTGCCAGGGGGAGAGGAGGGGGGGGCAGCGCCCGCCGCGGTGGCACCCGACGCCGCGCGTCGACGGGGGGGTCACGCGCATCGGGGGCGGCGGCGGCGGCGGCGGCGGGCACGTCCCGCACGTCGGACGCGTCTGTGGCCGAGACTGCGACGCGTGGCGACGGACACGTGGCGGCGCCGGCGCCGTCCACCACGGGGCGCGCGCGGGGGAGACGCGCGCGTGCCGCTGGTGCGGGTGAGGCCGCCGCCGGCGGGGGGGGGGCGGCGGGTGTGGGCGGCACGCGCCTGTGACTTGCCGATGCGGCCGGGGGTGGCATCTTCCCCCCGGATTGTATTGTGTTTCTCGTGGCCTTGGACCGGGGCGCGCAGTTGCGGTGCTGTGCTCTCGCTGTTTCCGGCGGCGCGGTCCGCCGCTCGACGTACCACCCGCCGCCCACCGCCCAGCGGCGGTGGGGCAGACGGCGGCAGGGCACGCGCTGCGGGTGACTGCTGCCGGAACGGTGGGCCCGTCGCGCGAGCGGACCCCCCACGGGGCGACGCGACGTCGATCCAAATGCAGCGACCACCGTGTGGCGACGCACGTCTGCGCCGGGGGTCCGCGCGCGTCGCGGGCAGGGGGGCGCGCTAAGGTGCTGGGCGCGGCGCGGGAATCGAGCAGAGCACCGGGCGCTGGCGCATCGCCGCCGTGGTCGCGGGCCGCACGCCACCCCGCCGCGCGCGCCTGCTCCGTCCGGCCGGTGCTGTTTGCCAGCGGCTCTGAGTGGCGTGGCACTGCCGAGGTGTGTCGCCGACTACTCTGCTTTGGCCGCGCTCTCTCCTTGTTTCGGTTCGCCACGCGGGCCGACCTGGAGTGAGGGATGGGAGGCGCAACGGAAGGCGCTCTGTTCGTCGTGGCGGTCGCGTCACGGCGTCGCCCGAATCCCAACCCGGGATCGCATCGCGATTCTGGAGGGAGGCCCCGCCCCGCGACGGGTGCGTGGTGCATCGACTGTGGGGACACGGTGTTCGGGGCGGGTAACAGATCCGGCCTGCCGACGCCGTCTGCCATCTGCCGCCAGACGTGCCTCGACGCGGTGCAGCACGACGCGTGGGCACTTAACGCATCAGGCTGCAGCGGTTTTCGTTGCTGAATGTACGTTGCGGACAGCACCGCACAATTGCTATTGAGCGTCAGTTGCATGCCTGTATTTGTCATTGTCAATTCAATTGAACAATGCAATGCTTTCGTATCCGGCACCTGGCTCGTCGTCGTCGTCGACGACGACAGCTTTACCCGCGCCCAACCGCCGCCCGTCTGCACCCACCCCACAGCCGCCCGCCCGTCCTCCCTACACTCTTTGCGCGCCCCTCGTACGTACCCCCCTCCCCCCGCTCTCTACTTCGTGGATCCTCCCCTCCCTCGTACCAACTCCTTTGTCATCATGGGTCACGCGGCGGTGTGGAACTCCCACCCCAAGGGCTACGGCAAGGGCTCCCGCGCCTGCCGCGTGTGCGGGTCGCGCATCGGCCTCATCCGCAAGTACTCGCTCGACATTTGCCGCCGGTGCTTCCGGGAGAATGCCAACGCGATCGGCTTCCACAAGGTATGTTTGACCGGGGGGGTGGGCGGGTTGGGGGGGGGGGGCCACGCGGGTGCGGGGGCCGGGTTCAGGATGCAGGGCGCGGGGGGGGGGGGGGGGGGTTCGTCGCCATTGGGCATGGTGGAGCCACTGGGGGATAGATGATTTTGGGGATGAGCGCCTGTTGCTTGCGCGTGCGGGTG
>Ga0115030_1001459_pt1 | contig 10689 bp, 12 predicted proteins | sample SidtaG_4_FD_87174 | JGI IMG/M metagenome (GOLD analysis project Ga0115030, IMG submission 87174) | Marine algal microbial communities from Sidmouth, United Kingdom - Sidmouth_Male1 metaG | ecosystem: Host-associated > Algae > Red algae > Unclassified | place: Sidmouth, United Kingdom | collected... | reverse complement strand
CTCCATACCTTCAATGCTGATAAAGCCAAAACCTTTGTCGGTTAGGCGTAGAATAGTTCCTTGATACATAATGTTTGTAGGTTACTCGATATATATATTGATTGCTCAACATATCTACCAAGAGATTTTTTAATAGTTGCCTCTTCTAGATTTTGGCAACGTAGGACTTTACCACACAACACCATCGTCAAGATAAGACACATACATCCTACCGTAGTCTTGACAGATAAGCAAGTACTTTGTGAATATCTCATGACTATGTGCATGCAATGTGTGATATAGTACACAGCATTGTATATATGGATATGGAATTACTGCGCCACATTATCGTACTTCTCGTTACTAGCGGCTTTATTTTTTTTATAGGGAATAGGTTCGCGGTGGCCTCATCACGGCTCGGTGATGCTCTAAAATTACATAAGTCAGTTAAAGGAGCAACCTTTGACGCGATTGCGAGCTCGCTGCCCGAGATCATGGTGGCGCTTTTCTCTGTGATATTCTTTAACTCATTCGATGTGGGGATTGGTACGATTGCGGGCTCAGCACTATTCAACCTCCTTGTTATTCCAGGAATCGCGGTACTCGTGGCGCCTGTGGCATTCACGGTACACAAGCATGTTATATCGCGCGATGCGATGTTCTATGTTATTTCTGTCTTTATCCTTGTTGCATTGACGATGTATTTTCAATCATGGGGAATAGGAATTGCAATATTCTTACTCGCACTTTATTGGTACTACGTGCGTGTTATAGTGCGGCACACTAAGGAATTCCGTGGGGAGCAAACCGATCACGATATAGGAGGTGATGGTGAGATCAATATAAAAAGGGAAGTAGTCATAGCTATTCTAGCAATGCTAGGTATGGGCATTGTTACTTATTTTCTTACTGAGGCGACGATTGGTATTGCGCACGCTCTAGATATTGCGCCTGTATTGGCAGCATTCGTGCTGACAGCCGCAGCGACATCACTGCCAGACACGGTGATCTCGGTCAAAAACGCAAAAAATGGCGACATTGATGATGCGGCAGCAAATGTATTTGGCTCAAATATCTTTGATATTCTTGTGGGGCTTGGTTTACCGCTCCTTATATTCAATCTCATGAATGGGAGCGTCATGATTGCGTTCGATTATATCGAGATGCTCATAGGTCTTTTGGGTGCAACTATCCTTGTGCTGTATTTCCTCGCCGAGACTAATACGCTTTCAAAGAGAAGGGCAATCAGCATGCTCGTGCTCTATGCACTCTTTATCGTGTATGTTGTTGCCTTGGGGAAGGGGTTGGTGGTGAATGTTGTGTAGTAACTTTGGGATTTTAAGTAATAAATAGTTAGTAAAATAGCAAAAGATGAATCGAATTATTATCCCGCCAAGCTCACCCCAATAATGTTAGTAAGTCCTCTTTCTTCTAAGGCGCGGCGGGCTTCGGCAAAGGTAGCACCTGAGGTTGTGACATCATCTATCAGAATTATATGTGCGTTTTTGGGTATAGGGTCATGAATATTTGAGCGTGTAGTAAATGTATTTGCAAGGCGAGCGATACGTTCTGTGCGATCTTGCAAGAAGGCTTGTTTCTCACGTTGCGCATAAGGATTATTAGTGAGAAGGTCTTCTGATAAGGGAATAGAAAGTATCCCGGAAAAGAGCTCTGCAAGCATTGCAGCTTGGTTGAATCCTTGCTGCTCCATTCTCTCATCACGCGCAGGAATAGGTACCAGAATCGCTTTGTCTTTATGAATAGTATGCTTTTCTATAATAGCAGACAGCAATGTATTGAGGCGCACGAGAAAGCTGTCTGGAAGTGTATATTGACTATGCTTTTTCAGAAAAAGAATGAAGTCTTTTACTAAGCGAGTATTATATGGAAAGAGGGGAATAATCCAGCCATGCTTTTCTTTAATGTGCAGTGGAATATTAGCAAGGCAGTTTTCATGTATTGAATAGATGAAAGATTCTTTCGCGCACAAAGGGCATTGTGGGGGGAAGAAGAAAATCTTCAGTAATATAGCGAATTTTCTCACCGTTGAAAAGTATGGGTACATAGGCGCGCAGAGTCTTCAGAACTCTGGTATACTGTAGCACATATGGGACGTGACTTGAAATTAGGTAGCCTTTTTAGCGGCAAAGAAAAGAGTGTCGTAGGTATCGATGTAGGTTCGTCATCTATTAAGATAGTTGAATTAAAAGAAGAGCGTGGCAAAATAGTTCTTGCGACCTATGGGGAAGTTGCTACAGGTCCAGCCTTCGAGGCTCCAATTGGTTCGCCTAATCTTTTTGACCCTGATCCCTTGGCTGAAATTCTCCGCAACGTCTTGACTGAAGCTAATGTTGAGACACGTAGGGCTGGGGTTGCCTTGCAATCATCAGCAAGCCTCATGTTTACTCTTTCATTACCTGCTAGTGCTATGAAGTCACTCGATGGGGTGATTCCGCTGGAAGCCCGTCAATATATTCCAGTTCCCTTGTCAGAAGTAGTGCTGAACTGGAGTGTGGTGCCTGATCATATCCAGCACAGATATGAAGGCGAAGAAATGACTGCAGAAATGACAGAAAACGCTGAGCGTGAAGTGCTCATTGCTGCAACACGTAATGATGTCTTGGGTAACTACACCAATCTCATGGGGCAGGCAGAACTCAAGGTAGGACATTATGAGCTTGAGATTTTCTCAGCACTACGTTCAACGCTCGATCGTGAGCTCGTACCGCTCATTCTGATCGATTTAGGAGCACAACAGACACGCGTTGCTGTAGTTCATTACGGTGTGGTGATGCAGTTTCGTACTATTAATCGTGGGGGCTGGTATATCACTCAGAATCTTGCGCGTTCTCTTGGTGTGTCACTGCAGAAAGCAGAAGAACTCAAGCGGAGTGTTGGTCTCATAGGCGATGTCCCAGATGTCGTTCAAGGGGTCGAATTAGCCATGATGCAGATTATTCAGGATATCAAGAATACTATTCAGGAGTTCCAGTCTAAATATCGCGTTGTTGTTGATCGTGGCTATCTCATTGGTGGAGTGGCTCGCACTCTGGGTCTCTCAGAGCTCATGAACCGTGAACTAGGTATTGATATATATACATCAGACCCTTTTGCAAAAGTCGAGAATCCAGAGTTCCTTGATCCTGTCCTCGGGTCCATCGGCCCCGAGTTCGCAGTAGCAGCAGGAGTGGCTCTGCACGAGTTCTTGGGATAATCCCCACCTTGTTCCTGTACAAACGAATCCTTTATGAGAAAATGATGTCAGACAAAAAATTCAGATGATATGCCACAAAAATTCTCAACAAATTTCATGCCCACAACGCCACAGAGTCTCGGTGGTGGAGGGGGGGGCGCTAAGATTTCTACGCAGGTACCATCTAGCCGCGGGCGCGGCGGGAGTACTGGGGGTGGTTTCGGATTACTAGAGTTCCTCGCGGCGCTACTTTTAATAGCAGCACTCATTATCTCTGCCGGCGTATTCCTTTTTGAGCGCTCGCAGGTACAGCGAGTAGCGCAATTAAATAACCAGCTACAGACAGCAGAAAAGCAATTTGAACCAGAGTTGATAGAAGAGCTGCAGATTCTCGATAGGCGCCTGAGCTTTTCTTCGCAGTTATTGCGAGAACATACCACATTAGCACCTTTCTTCAATTTTCTTAACAGTCTAACTCTCCCAGCGGTTCAGTTTGATTCATTTCTTTTTGAATTTACCGAAGAGGGTGTAGGGATCGTGCAAGTGAATGGTCAGGCCCAGTCCTATCAGGCTATCGCACAACAGTCAGAAAAGTTCGCACAAGAGCGTGAGATTGATCAGCATATTTTTTCAGATTTTGTTCTCCAAGACACGGGTCGAGTACGATTTGGGCTTTTGGTGACACTGGCAGATGAAATTCTGAAATTCGAAGAGAGTATTAATTCTCAATATACGAATTATTCTGAAGCGCCTCAAAGTGGAGCCCCATCACCGAATGTTATTATTAGTCCAGGGCAAGATAGGGAGGTCGATCAACCTGTGGAAGTTAATGTAAATTCTGGGCAATTGCCTATTTAGTATATGTTTCGTCGTATTATTGCAATTCTTATAATTATCGCATCGATTCTCGCAGTCGTCTTGTTTGCTGCTCCGCGGTATAATAATACCAAGGCACTACGTGCAGAAGTTACTGAGCTTGAAGATGCTTTGAGTAAGGCAGCTGAGCTACGCTCAGAGCGCGCACGTCTTGTAGATACATACAATACTATGACTGAGCAGGATCGACAGCGCTTGAGGACTCTACTTCCAGATAGTGTTGATAATGTTAAACTCTCTATTGATATTGAGCAGCTTGCGGCACGTCATGGTCTCGTATTAAAGGATGCAAATGTCGAAGAAGCACGGAATGTTGTCGCCGACGCAGGGCTTGCTAGTCAGTCGCTGGGGACTATTGAGATGAACCTCTCATTTTTAGGTGGATATGATGCTTTCGTTAATTTTTTGGGTGATCTAGAAAGAAGCTTGCGCATTATTGATGTGCAGTCAATTGGCTTTCAAACGCAACAGCGCCCAGGCGAAGACATTAATGATTATTATGAATTCTCGCTAAATATTGCAACGTACTGGCTGCGTTAGTATTTTTTGGTACAATCAGTGACAGTAATCAGTTAATATATATGAGTAAAACACTAAAAAAATTATTAATAGTACTCGGAGCAGTCATTCTATTGGGATTGATTATATTTGGAGTGAATCGTGCTCGCAATAATCAGACCAGTAGCACTGCAGGTTCTCAGGTGGGTCTTTCTACAACGGACACGTCTGGCGCACCAACACTCAGTGGTGCAATAAGCAACGAGGTACCCAATGTTGCATCTGCACGCACGCGTGAGCTGGTAGAGATTCTCAATAGCGTGAGTACGCTACGTCTCGATAAGGAGGTATTTGATCATCCTGGATTTAATCTTTTGCGAGATGTGAGTACTAACTTACCAGCAGTATCTATCGTAGGTCGCAATAATCCGTTCTTGCCTATCGGAGCAAGTGGTAGTAATTCTCCATTTACACCAGATACTGCTAACAATAGCACATCTTCTGGTGCCTTCGGATTACCACAATCGAGTGGTGCGGTAATTAGGATCAATACTGATGCGAACACCGCTAATCAGGAAGGTGCTTCATCCGCGGTCACGAGCAAAACTACAGAAGCTCAATCTGTATCTGGTACCTCGTCAAGTATTACAACGAATAACCAAGACCTTGTAGGTCAAGATGCCGTAGATGCATTTCTCGGTACTGGTGATGATTCGGACACACAGTGAGAAGGGGCTCAGTAAGCGCAAGCTTACTGTAGTGCATATACGAGTTGATTTTTTGCACATATGACTTTTTTAGAAACACTCGCACAACAAGGTGTCATTAACCGATATCAGATTGATGACATAGTGAGCAAGGCTGCAGAGCTCGGTGGGAATATCGATGAGTCTCTGCGTTTTTTTGATATTGACAGTGGTCTCGTGCGAGATGCCAAGGCTGAATATTATCAAGTACCTGCATTCTCGGGTCCTGTTGACAAGCTGTCTGCTGATATCTTGCAGATTATTCCAGAAGACTCAGCGCGCACCTATCAAAGTATTCCTGTGGGCAAGACTCCTGAAGGCGTCATTCAGGTGGGAATGCTCGACCCGGGTAATCTCGAGGCATCGAATGCCATGCAGTTTATTTTTAATCAGGCAAAAATGCCGTACTCTGTGAGTGTTATTTCCTATGATGATTTCGAAAAAGTGTCGAGACGCTATGCGAACTTTGGCTCAACTGCTATTTCTTCCGTTGGAAACAAAGACGCATCGCGCATTCCGTCAGCTGCCAGTGATGAAATAGAAGATTTGGAAAAAATTATTGAAAATACAGACGGAGCAGAAGGTGGTCAAGATGATACAATTTTCGAAGACGCACCTATTTCTAAAACAGTCGGCATTATTCTACGTAATGCTATTGATAATGGAGTTTCAGACATTCATATTGAGCACACGGCGAACAATGTATCAGTACGCTATCGTGTTGATGGTGATCTCCATACAACATATACGCTCCCCGTTGATGCGCGCAGGGTAGTTGTTGCACGTGTGAAAATTTTGGCGAAATTGCGCCTAGATGAGAAGAGAAAGCCACAAGACGGGCGTTTCTTTGCCAAAGTCGATGGCCGCAAGGTAGACTTCCGTGTTTCGACCATGCCAACATTTTTTGGTGAAAAAGTAGTGATCCGTATTCTCGATCCAGGAAACGGGCTCAACACGATTGAGAAAACAGGTATGAATATTCGTCATCTCGAGATGATCAAGCGTGCAGCGGCGCGCCCATATGGCATGATCCTCATAACAGGCCCAACAGGCTCTGGTAAGTCAACGACACTGTATTCGCTTCTCCAAGAAGTAGACCGCAACAAGAAGAACGTCGTATCACTCGAGGATCCAATCGAGTACAACATATCTGGCGTCAATCAGTCGCAGGTACGTCCAGAGATTGGCTTTACCTTTGCATCAGGATTGCGTAGTGTTCTCCGTCAGGATCCAGACGTGATAATGGTCGGTGAGATTCGTGATAAAGAGACAGCTGCACTGGCCGTCCAGGCCGCTTTGACGGGTCATCTTGTTATATCAACATTGCACACTAATACAGCGATTGGTGCAATCCCGCGACTCATTGATATGGGCGTGGATCCATATTTGATTGCACCAACACTGATTATGTTGGTGGGTCAGCGCTTGGCGCGTCGTATTGCGCCTGGGCGAGGAATAGAGAAGCCAATTGAACCTGGGATAAAGGCTTTCATTACCGAGCAATTTAAGGATCTCCCAGAGGAATTCCGGAACGAATTGCCATTGACGGATACCGTTTTCGAGGCACAGGCATCTCCCGAAGGGGGCACGGGTACACGTGGTCGTGTTGCAGTCTTCGAAATGCTGGAAGTTGATGATGATATCGAGCGACTCATCTTGGATTCACCACAAGAGCAAGATATTTATAAATTCGCTCGCCAACGCGGGATGCTCACGATGCGCGATGATGCGGTTATTAAGTGCATGCAAGGCCTCATTCCATGGAGCGAGGTTAATAAGTTGTAGGATTTTTTTATGCAGTATATGAAATTTTTTGGAATAAGCATGGTTGTTGGTATTTTTTTTGCGCATAGTGCTCAGCATGTTTTTGCGCTTACTCCTGTTTCTCCAGGTGATCGACAGCGAGATGTTATTGAATCAGTATTGATAGATGAAGAAGAAGTCTCTTCTGAATTCGAATGGATCACGACGAAAGGCTCGATCGAGGATTTACGCTTCGAGCGCTACGGTAGGCGTTCGTTGTCTGTTGCAACAGTGAGTTTCCAAGAAGTAGGAACAGGCCGCCCAGTACTCACGAATGTGAGTCTCCCTCATATTCCATACATTACGCACATTCATCGGGTTGGTCAGATGGTGACGATTGAATATCGATCAGATGCACCCATGGTCGCACGCACACCGAGCGAGGGATTGATAAGGAAATATGGTCTCATTATCCTGATTATTGCCGGGGTGATTATTTCTGTTGTGAGGGTTATGAAGATGATGGCGAAGTAGATAAATAAGGGGAGTATTTGAATAAAATTGACTTTTAAACAATATAATGCTGTAATATACGACAGATATAGCATATTTCTTTGTCAGAAATGGTTGAAAAATAAGGTGATCAGAGCTCTTGGTAGTGGATTGAGGGTTGTGATCACTTTATTTATTCACTATTTTAAATAAAAATCGATGTCAAATTTAAACGAAAAAAAGAGAGATTTATTTACATTTATCTCAATGTTGGCGGTAGCAATACTGTCATTTGTAGGGACGATAATAGTCCTGGGAAACCTTAAAGACTTCGGTTTCATTAACGCCTTACTGGGCGTAGTAATTTCAGGGATTGTTAGTGTCCTGATATTATTTTTACTGAAAGCTTTGTTAGGAAAATTTTGGGGACCGCTAGCAATGGTTTTAATTCTTTTTTTGGCTTATGTGGTAGCCACAGACCAAGCAGGAAGCCTGACTGAAACAGCAGGTTGTGTTTCGGTCGGGGCTGATTTAGTTTGGCTCATGATCTTTTATTTCTTCGCAGATGAAGATGGCGAGTTTCCCAAAAAGAAGAGGCTAAGGAGATAAAAATTTTTCCAAGACGTGAAGTTGATTATTCAGCTTCGCGTTTTCAAATTCCCAATTTTTATCTGGCGCCGCCCAACCTCGGAGGTTAAGTCACTATGCCTCAACCTCCGAGGTTAAGCTTTCCCCATATCCCCTCATGGTATGCGTGGAGTGATGCGGTATAATAGAGTTAAGTAATAAGTATATGCTCGAAAAGCTCATCGGTATTGTCAAAAGTCAGCGCGCGTCTGACCTGCATGTTTCTGTAGGTCGCACGCCGTATATTCGTGTTGAGGGAGATCTCATTCCTCTGTTGACTGAGCCTGTCGTTACTCAGGATGATATTTTGAAAATGCTCGTGATTATGGCGGGTGAGGAACGTACGCGCTATATGCTCGAACAGAATGAGATTGACTTCGCCTATGCGGCACAAGGGTTGCGATTCCGTGGCTCATCCTATATACGATCTGGACATGTTGCCTTCACCTTGCGTGCCCTGGAGAGTATTCGAACCCTCGAGGAATTGAACCTACCGGATATTTTGAAAGACTTCACACGCATGGAGCAGGGATTCTTTCTCCTTGTTGGGCCGGTTGGTCAGGGGAAGTCGACAACACTCGCAGCAATGCTGGATCTCATTAACCAAGAGCGCAAAGAGCACATCGTCACGATCGAGAATCCTATCGAATATATTTTTGAAGAGAAGAATTCTATTGTCGACCAGCGTGAGATTGGCCTTGATTCGCAATCCTTCTCTCATGCTCTGAAGGCCATTTTCCGACAGGATGTTAATGTCATTATGGTCGGCGAGATGCGTACTCCCGAGACCATCGCAACGGCAGTGACAGCTGCCGAGACGGGGCATCTCGTATTTTCAACACTCCATACTAATAACGCGTCACAGACGATTGACCGCATTATCGACTCGTTCCCAGCCGAGCAGCAGAATCAGATACGTAATCAGGTATCTAACAGCCTCCTGGGTATCTTCTCTCAACGGCTTTTGCCGAGCCTCAAGGGTGGTCGCGTTCCTGCATACGAGCTCCTCATTAATAATAACGCTGTTTCGAACCTCATTCGTGAGGGTCGCACCCACGAGATCGATTCTATTATCGATACCCATAAGGCAGAAGGGATGATCAGTATGAATCATTCGCTCCTCGAGCTCGTTCGTGCTGGTCACGTTACTATCGAGGACGCCAAGCGCTATACTTTAGACCCAGAGGGCCTGGAGCGCCTTATTTAATAGCATGTCGGTAGCATCACACTACAATACGGTGTGTATATCTATGCACTTTTCATTTCCTCCTCTTTCTAATTTGCGGTACAATACCTAGTATGTTATTCAGCTATAAAGTTATCAACGAAAAAGGTCAAACTCAGACGGGTCAGATCGATGCGGTGAGCAAAGATTTAGCGATCAGCTCTTTGCAGCGTCGTAAATTCATTGTTGTTTCTGTGGAGGCGAAGACGAGCGCGACAGGGCTCAAGAAATCTCTGCCGTTCCTCGATCGCGTCCCTTTGAAAGATATCGTTATCATGTCACGTCAGCTCTCGACACTTTTCGAGGCGCAAGTGAGCGCGGTCAAGGCATTCGATCTCTTGGCTCAAAATGCCGAGAATCCAAAATTACGCGATGTACTCTCGAGTGTTTCGCAAGACATGCAGGGCGGTATTACGATTGCTCAGGCTATGTCAAAGCACCCACGTGTGTTTTCAGATTTTTATATTAATATGATTTCAGCTGGTGAGGAGTCTGGTAAATTAACCGACACCTTCACGTATCTTGCAGGATATCTCGAGCGACAGTACGAACTGACATCCAAGACACGTAATGCGCTCATCTATCCAGCCTTCGTTATCTTCACCTTTATTGTTGTGATGATACTGATGCTCACCATGGTTATTCCGCGCTTATCGCAGATTCTCCTCGATTCAGGGCAAGATATTCCTTTTTATACGAAAGTTGTGATTGGTATCAGTAATTTCTTTGTTAATTATGGTATTTTCTTGGCTATTTTTGTAATTCTCGGTGGTTTTGGGCTCTATATGATGTCACGTAGCAATAAAGGGAGAGAACGTTTAGACAACTTCAAGCTCAAGTTTCCTTATATCGGAAAACTGTATCAAAAGGTGTATCTATCTCGTATTGCTGACAACATCAACACCATGCTCTCTGCAGGTATTCCAGTAGTGAGAACACTCGAGATTACAGGAAGTGTCGTTGGGAACAAGATCTATCAGAATATCCTCAACCAGAGCGTTGAGGGGGTTAAGGCGGGTAATGCCATATCAGACACCTTCGCTCGTCATGAGCAAATGCCACCTATTCTCGTGCAGATGGTACAGGTCGGCGAAGAAACGGGCTCGCTGGGTTCAATTCTTGAAACGCTCGCTCGTTTTTATAAAAGGGAGGTCGACAACGCCGTTGACACATTGATTGGACTCATCGAGCCGGCTATGATTATCCTCCTGGGTGTTGGGGTGGGATTCTTGCTCACATCTATTCTGGTACCGATTTACAATATTGCGAGTAGTATTAGCTAGGGGTTTTGCACACAATTTCTATTATCG
>Ga0115030_1001451_pt1 | contig 10721 bp, 11 predicted proteins | sample SidtaG_4_FD_87174 | JGI IMG/M metagenome (GOLD analysis project Ga0115030, IMG submission 87174) | Marine algal microbial communities from Sidmouth, United Kingdom - Sidmouth_Male1 metaG | ecosystem: Host-associated > Algae > Red algae > Unclassified | place: Sidmouth, United Kingdom | collected... | reverse complement strand
CATAGGCGATTCCGGAGCATCCCCAGGAACCCGATTTCATATGTAAACACTGTGGATTTCCCACACAACCCCGATTTGCTAAGAACTGGTGCAAGTGTCAAGAACTGGTGACAGACGGATATGATGGCATCCTTGATCGACTCATTGTCACTGACATTGACCGAGCTCTGGATCCGAGCTTGCTTGCGTAGGACGTTTTCTGTTTGCGCTGCCGCCGTCACGTTGTTTTTGTTGTGGCACTCCCCTTTGCTGCACAATCTTCTTCTGGCGCAGTTGTGCTCTAGTTTTCTCAACCAGAGCGTCCACTCCTGGTTCCATGGGATGAGAAACCTTGAACGCACCATCTCTTGGCTGCGAGGCTGCGACAAGCTGGTAGGTTCCCAGACAGAATAGTTTACACACAAGATTTTTCCTATGCAAAAGGCGCACAACACCGCGCGGGCCACCCCACAAGCCACTACCCACGGCCAGCGTCCGCCCAGCCACCATCCCACCCGCCCCCCCGGGCAGCCCTGCTCGTCCTCCTCCCGTCGCCGGGCAGCCTACGCGACGGTCATTCGCTTTGTCCACAAACCGATGCGCTCCACCCAGCCCCGCGCGGGCCCGCAGCCCCGCGCCTCGACGCGCTCGCCGACGCGGACGGCTGCCTTGCGGCCCTCGTCGTACAGCAAGATGAGCTTCACAAAGGGGAGCCCCAGCAGCAAGTGCACCCAGAGCAGCGACGCCGTGCCCAGGCCGTGCTGCAGTGCCGGCGAGTAGATGAGGCACAACGCGATGAGGGCCTCGGCGACCAACGCCACATTGACCGCCCGGTTGGCAAACCCGCCCCGCCGAAAGAGGGTTGCGGAGCGGGTCTTACAGGCGAGCAAGCACGCCACCTGCGCGAGCACCACGGCAATGAAGTAGGCCGCCTGCGCGTGCTGTAGCGTTGCCGACTGCTCGGGGGGGGACCACAGGTCAAAGCAGCCGCGGCCGACTCCGTCGCCAGGTCGCACCGCCAAGTTGTACCTCCCGGTCAAGGCGCCGTCCAGCGAAAACGTCGGCGAGGTCAAGCACCGCGGCTCGTTCAGTGACAGGGTCGTGTTGCCCGCAGGCAGCGTGCACGAGTAGGAGCGACACGGGGGGCGTTTGGTCACCAGCGCGACGGCCTTGACCATGTTGTTAAACTGCAGGTTGGTAGTCTGCGGCGGCGCACCGTCACCTTCCGCCGCTGGCCGCGCCGGCGACGACGCGTTGGCCGCCAGCGGCCGGAGCCGCCCGTACTGCTCGTCAACTTGCGGGATGAGCCCCGCCGAGGGGGGAATCGACGCAAAGTACGGTGCGTACGGGGAGCGCCGACCCGATGCTGACGGCGCGGCGGTAAACCAGGAGCGGTCAAAGGAACGCCCCATAGGCCGTTCCCGCTCCGCCACCAGCCACCGCTGCAACGCCGGTGACGCTGCCGCAAAGAGGCCACCCCGTGCTAGCCCCAGCAGCAACGACGGCGACAGCCCGTAGTCATTGAACACCACAAAGTACGCGTACAGACCCGCCACGGACTGCATGATCCCAATCTGCGCTAGCGACCAACATAGCAGCCGCCGGTTGACGAGCGGGTCCGCCCCCGCCCCCGACGGCCGAGGCGGACGCGCCATCAAGTCCCCCTCGGCGGGCTCGTACGCGAGCGCAATCGCCGGGAAAATGTCCGTCCCGAGGTCGATGCACAGCACCAGGATGGTCGTAATAGGCAGCGGCAGGCCGAGAATGGCGAGCAACAAAAACGGCACCAGTTGCGGCACGTTGGACGTGAGCGTGTAGGCAATGGACGCGCGGAGGTTGTCCCAGATGAGCCGCCCCTCCTCAATCCCATTGACAATCGACGCAAAGTTGTCGTCAAGCAACACAATGTCCGCCGCGTCCCGCGACACGTCCGATCCCGCCAGGCCCATGGCGACGCCAACGTTGGCCGCCCGTAGCGCGGGCGCGTCGTTGACCCCGTCGCCCGTGACGGCGACAATGTGCCCCCGCGCTTGTAGTGCTTGTACGATTCTTAGCTTTTGGGCGGGGGACGTGCGCGCAAACACTAACTGCTCATGGCCGAGCACTTCATCCCACGCCGCTTCGCTCGTCATTGCCGCGACGTCCGACCCCGTGTACACTGCCCACCGCCGCGGGCCGGACGCGGCGATCGTTAGCCCATTCTCCACATCCGACTCGTCCCCCCGCTCCAACCCAATGCCGCTGCCGCCGCCGCTGCTGCCGCCACCGCCACCGCCACCGCCGCTGGCCGCCTCGCCGACAGCCGGCTGCCCTGCCCCGTCGATCCCTGTCGCCTCATCCGAGATGATGCCAACCGCCCGCGCAATCGACTCGGCTGTCCCCGCGTGGTCGCCCGTCACCATCACCACGCGGATGCCTGCCCGTTGACACCGCGAAACGGCGTGCGGCACCGCCGGTCGTGGCGGGTCCAGCAGCCCCACAGCGCCCACCCACGCCAGCCCCTCGACGGGGATGCCGTCCGCGTCCACCTCCACCGACGCCCCAGCTGGAGTCAGCGTCCGAAAGTCGACACCCCCGCTGTGCGACGGGAATATCCGCCCCGCCTCTTGAGGCGACAGGTCCCGCACCGCAAAGCCGAGCACCCGCTCACCGGTCGCCGCCATCCGTTCCACCGCAGCCGCCACCTGCGATCGGCCCGCCTCGGTCAGTGGCGCCGTCTCCAACGTCGCCCCGCCCGTGTCCCCCCGCACGGCGGCCGTGCAGCGCGCCAGCACGCGCTCGGGCGCCCCCTTCATAAACACCCGCAACGAGCTGCCGCCCGCTTGCGGGTGCACCGACACCATGTACTTGTGGGCAGACGAGAAAGGCACGGACGCGAGCGTCGGGAAGGTCGCGCGCGCACCCGTCACATCCATCACCGAGTCGGCAAACCGCAGCAGCGCCGCCTCCGACGCGTCGCCCAGCACCCGCCGCTCCTGCACGCCGCCGACCGTCGCCCCACCCCCCCCATCGTCATAATCAAAGACCGCCGTCGAGCACACGGCCGCGCCCGTCAGCAGCGCCGACGTCGTCGCCGGAACTGGCGAGGACGGTGCCACCGCCGATGCGTACGCCGCCAGCGCGTCATCGCTCAACACGTCCACGGCCACCCCGCCACGCGTGACGGCGGGCGTACCTGCACCACCACCCCCGCCGCAGTCGCCGGCCGTCACGCCCGTGCGCACGTGGCTGACGCGCATGCAATTGGCGGTCAGGGTGCCCGTCTTGTCGCTCGCAATAACCGTCGCCCCGCCGAGCACCTCCACCGCCTCGAGGCGCTTGACCACCACGCACCGCCCCGCCATCCGCCGCGCACTGGCCGTCAGCGATACGGTGACGGTGGCGATGAGGCCTTCCGGCACGTTGGCCACCACCATCCCAATCGACAGCACAATATTGGTCAGGAGGGACACGCCGACGACCATGCCGACCACGAAAAAGACTGCCCCGAGTGCTATGGATGCGGTCGCCACCGCAAACACAAACGAGTCCATGTCCCGCTGCAGAGCCGTCAGCGGCAGCGCGGCGCCCGCCCCAGAGGTCAGCGCCGCAATCTGCCCCAGCAGCGTCCCGTCGCCCGTGCGCACGACCACCGCCGTCGCGCCGCCGTCCACGGCGAGCGTGCCGAAAAAGGCCAAGTTGGGCGCCTCCAACGCGTCGCCCTCCTCACTGCCACCCGCGCCAACGGCAATGGGCGCGGCTGAGCGCGGCTGCGGCTCACTCTCCCCAGTCAACGGCGAGTTGTCCACCGCAAAACCGCCGCCGACCGTCACCAGCCGCACGTCGGCGGGCAACTTGTCGCCGGCCTTGACCACAACCACGTCGCCAACAACCAGGTCTTTGGCAGCCACACTCCGCACGGCGCCGTCGCGCAGCGCCACGGCCATTGGCGGCAGCACATTCTCAAAAGAGCGCAGGAGGCTCTCGCTGCGCGCGGACTGCACCCACCCAAAGACGCTCGTCGTCACTACGACGCCGACCAGAAACGCCGCCAGGTACAAGTCGACGTCGCTGCTCACGAGGTCGCCCTCCTCCCCCGCATTGAGCGCCCCGTGGCCGTGCTCCAACGCCCAGGAGAGCACGCACAGACCAGCGGCGGCTAATAGCAGCAGTGAAAAAAAGTCGGAAAAGTGCGCCAGCAGCGTCACATACCATGGCGGCCGCGGTGCCGGCGTCAGCGCGTTGGGGCCCGCCTTGGCCAACCGCACCGCCGCTTCGGCCGATGACAAGCCCGTGGCAATGTCCGTGTGGAGGCGGTGCTCCAGTTCCGCCTGCGCCACCGTGTGTTCCCACCACGGCGGGGGCGGTGGGGGCGAAGCCGAGGCCTCCATCACTGGGACAGGGAGGGGGGGCAGAGTGGGATACGGGACGGCCCCGAGAAAGAGTGGGAAGCGGAAAAGAAAAATAGCGACGTCGGGGTCGACGGGACCACCACAAAACGCACGGCGGCGCCGCAGCAACCAACCGACTGCCCGAGCCGTCGGCTGCCGTCCGTGCCTCCTCCACAAACACCGGCACGGAGGGGGCGTCGTGGAGTCCCACGCCTCTCCTCCCCCGTCCCCGAGCGCCAGCCCGTGCGGGCACGTGCCACAAGACGCTAGCGCGACCACGAGCGTTCCGCTCGCATGGCCCCGCTCACAGCCGGGAACCGTCCCACCTCAACCGCCAAGCCACCGCGGCGGCACGCGTCGATCCCTGGGCCGGCACGAATGGGGCTGGCCCTCCATCTTCGGTCCCCCCCCGCCCAGACACTCCCCTCCTTCCGGCGTTCGTATAGCCGCAGGCTCCCGCACGCGCAAAAATTATGACTGGCACGCGGCGTTGCGCGGCGACAGGCGACGCCGCTGCCACGCAGCGCATCTCGAGGTGGTGGCGTTCATCCGGGTTCCCAGCCGCCCGCCGCCACGCGAGGCGGCAGGAGGCAGGGCCGCCGTAGCCGTCGTGTGCAGCGGCTCTGCTGCGGGTGCGGACGCTCGTGGGGTGACCCAATTCAAAGTGGGCGAATGCATCATGAGGTCTGGGTGGGGCGGCCGCCGAGGGGAGAGGCGGCGTGACCGCGACCAGATGGGGGAGCAAGACACCCCCGGAAGAAGCGTTCCTCTCTCGTTTCTTAGAAAATGGGTGTGAAATTAAAATACATAAGTACATAATGCACTCGGCTTCTTTGTTAGCATGGCAAAAGGTGAAAGTTCTTGTCAGTAGTCGTGCATGTCAGTAGTCGTGCAATGTCTTGCGGTTTCGAAACAAGAACTCGGTGCGATCGTACTGTGGCTGATCCCGAATTGGGCAGGAGCGCTTCGAGCGTGCCGCGGCAGCGGTGCCGCCTTCTCTCACCACCTTGCGGCGAGAGAGCGAAGTGGCTCTTGGGCTCGTGGCGTTCCCCAATTGTTGTGGCGATCCTGCAGTAGGACAGGTCCACATGGAGCGGCCGTCTGGCGGTGGCACCGTTCTGCGACGGCACGGGCGTGTCGAGTGGGGCGGCGCGGTCGAGGCAACGACGGTGGGAGATGACAGCGAAGCAGCAGAGTCGGGGCTGCCCTACAAGAAGTACTACCCTGTATATCCCGGGTGAGCGGTTCCCGAAATCCCGGGTCGCTGGACGAGAAAACAGCGCTCAGACGATGGCTTCGACAGCCGTGAGGCACTCTCAATAAACCGGCTGTCCCGGGATGATGGTAGAAGGGAGTTTCTCTGCAGCTCCGTGAACCACCCATCGCTTTGAATATGGAAAAGAAGACTGACCGCTGCAGCCAGAGTCGGTCCGGCGGCGGGGCGGCGGTTTTTACAGATCAGTGAGGTCAAGTCGGAGATACGATAAATGAAAGGTCAAGCGGGGGATGTGACAATAAGTCTAACGAAACCGGCAGTGCGGGAAACCAGATGCGGATCAGTGGTGGGCCGGACGTTCCACACTCCCCGGTCGTAGGCGAGCCGAGGCGAGCGCAACCGTGGCCAAGTCGATGTCGTGTCATCTTGGACACGGGGGCGTGGCGGGTGAGGGGGGGCGGTGGTGTGGCCGCGACCGGGTCGTCGGCATCGTGGCGGCCGTGGCGGCGTGGGGCGGCGAGCGGACGTGGACGAGGCCTCGGCGAGTCGGTCACCGGCAGAGGTCGCGCGGGGGGGGGGAAACTCCCCCCTCGTGGCGCGGGCGGGCGCCGGAGGCCGCGGGACGCGGCGCGGCGAGGGCGCGGCGTCGCGGGGAGCGTTGCGGTAGCCGGAGGAGGTCGTACAGGAGATGACGGGGACGTGGAGCCTGCCGGCCAAGAGGGTGTTGGTGAGGGTGGGGTTGGGCGCGGGGCGGGCGTACGAGGGCTTAGAGAGCGCGTCGGAGGGATTGTGGGCGCCTTGGACGAGGGAAATGGCGTGGATAGTGCCGGAGAGGAGAGAGCGGCGGAGCATGATTGGAAGAGGGAAATGGCGTGGATAGTGCCGGAGAGGAGGGAGCGGCGGAGGAGCATGAAGAGGTCCTTCTTGCCTGTCATGTCCGTCGGGTCCTTGAAGAAAGTGACCAAGTCGCAGGCGGCGGAGGATTCCGTGTGCGCGGCGAGGGGGACCCGGCGGGAGAGGAGCTCTTGCAGCAGCAGGCGGAAATCGAGAGCGGCGGCGACGGCGTCGGCGAGGGCGAGCAGCTCGCTAGCGCAGGAGCCGCGACACACGCGGTGGGGGCGGTGGGACACCCAAAGCAGGAGGGAAAAGCGGCGGGAGGCGTCGACCAGGGCGATGAGGTACCCGATTTGGCGGCTGTCCAGGGGGGAGGTGGCGGAGCCGGAGTAGTCGGCGTAGACGTCCAAGCAGAGGGACGCAGGGTCGAGGAGGGGGTAGTGGAGGGAGATGGCGTGGCGGGCGATGGCGGCGAGGGTGTCGTTGGCGCGTCGGGCGTCGGCTCCGGTGGGGTTGGGGAGCTTGGCGAGGTGGGTGGCATTGGTGAGGACGTCGGGACGGGCGACGCGGCCCACTCACAGGAGCTTGGCGGCGAGAGAGTGGAGGGCCTTGGGGTCGGGCAGCGGGGAGGAAAGCGGGGGGGACAGCGGCAGCGGGGTGAGGGCGGCGGCGTAAGGTCCGGCGTCGCAGTGGATGCCGGAGCCGTCCGTACGGGCGCTGATGCCCGCGAACTGGATGTCGCCGTGGTCGGGGCGGTGGATGGTGTAGGACTTGAGGACGGTGGCGACTGAGGAGAGGAAGGCGGGGTCGCTGGCGTTGAGGTTATGGTCGACGTACGTGGAGACGGCGTCGCGGAGCGGGACGAGTTAGATAGTGTCAAATGCGGAGCTGAGGGTAATGTCGGGGATCGTGAGGAAGCGGGACTGGGTGTTTAAGTGGAAGTGATGGCCGGAATCGTTCTTGCCGTACATGGCACGTTGGAATTTCCACACCGTGCCGTAGGGCAGGCCGGCCTCGGGGGGCGCCCAGGCGTAAACGGGGTCGTCGAGGCGGTCCGACTGGAGGTAGGCACGGAGGAAGTCCTCCGAGTGCAGGGTGAACCGGAGGATGACGGAGGCGGCGAAGACCGCGCGGATGGCGCATTGCGGGGTGACGGGGGACGTGGAGACGATGCTGGACTTGTGTAAGTCATGATTGCCGGCGATGCAGTACCGGGCCCGCTCGGCCGGCTTGCCGTTGACGCGGTTGGGCTTGTGGGTGACACGCCAGAGGTAGTGGAAGATCTGTCGGCCGGCGGGGACGGAGTGGGCGGGGATGGCAGTCTTGCAGTCGATGGAGTCGAAGACGGCGATCTCGGTGGCCTTGGCGGCGTCCCTGCGGGGGTGCGCGGGGGAGTCGGGCCTGACGGCAGGGGAGAGGAAGACATGGGAGGCGGCGGGGAGGCGCGGGGCGACGGGCGGGGCGGCGGTGTTGGTGCGGATGGGGGCAGCGGGGGCCGAGGCGTGGTGGGGGCGGCGGCGGCAGGTGAGGGGCGAGAGGCGGCGGCGGGCGGGGCGGGTGGCCGGCGGGAGACGAAGGGCTTTGTGACGGACTCGTGGGATGAAAAAGGTTGGCCGTTGTGTCGCACGTACACGGTTTTCCCGTCCAGTGAGTGGACGGAACCGCGGAGCCAACCGTGGCGGTCGCGGTGAAACCAGACCTCCTGGCCGAGTTCGACTAACTGGACGGAAGTGACAGGGTGGGAACGGGCACCGCGGAGGTGGTCAGCGGCCGTGTAGTGCTCCATGGTGTTGCGCGCGGTCTACATGGATTTGTGGCGGGCGGCGATGGTGGGGTCGGCGTGGTGGTTGGGGCCGATGAGGAGGCACGGGGCCTCGCCGGTGACGGCCGCGGTGGGGGAGGAGCCGTGGGCGCGGGGGGCGTCGTTGCGGGCTTTGTAAGCCATGGAGAGGGCGAGGTCGGGCGCGAGTTGGGGCGTCTCGGCCGAGATGCGGAGGTAAGCGTCGCGGATGGGTCCGTGGTGGCGCTCATTGCGGCCGATGCCCCAAGGGGCCTCGGTGGGGATGGGGAGCCAGTGGACACCCATGGAGTGAAGCGCGGCAATGAAGGCATCGTTCTCAATCTCGGAGCCGCGGTCGGAGAGGATAGTGTAGGGGCAGCCCCAGATGCAGAACCAGATGAGGTACAGGATGGCAAAGGTGTGAGAGCCGCGCATGGCGGAGACAAAGCGGCCCAGGCCAAAGTCAGTGTGGAGGCAAGTGAAATCAAGGACCTTGGGGAGGTCGGTGCGCAACTGAAAGGTGTCCAGAGCGAGGACGCGGTTGAACGTGAGCGGGCGGGGCGGGAGAGCATGGCGGGGGCGGCGGGGCAGGTGGGCGAAATGCTGGCATGGGATGCACGAGCGGGCGACGTCGCGCAGGGTGGCCACCTCGGCAGGGGTGAATGTGGTCGGCGGGAACGCCCGGAGCAGGGCGTCAACTCTGGCGTGCCCAAATTGGCGGTGGGCGAGGCCAAGCTCCGAGCGGGTGTAGAAGGAGGCGAAGGGGGTGGGGGCGGCGGAGGGGTGGGGCTGCGGCGGGGGCAGGTAGAGGTGGCCGCGTTGGAGGTGGCAGAGAACCGGGCGGCGGGCGTGGCCGAAGAGAATGGTGTCGCGTGGGGTCGCGTGGGGTGTCAACGACGAGGCGCAGGCGCTTGTGGGACTGAAGGCCCAGAAGGAGTGGGACGGCCGTGTGGCGGAAGACATGGACGTCAGGCAGGTCGAAGGAAAGGGCGTGGCCGGCAGTGGCGGTGGTGGTGAAGCGGAAGGAGATGCGGCCGAGGGAAGGGGGTACGTCGTGGACGAGCGCGTAACGGGTGGTGGCGGGTCGGAGCGGGGACGTGGCGACTTGGGGATGGCGGCGCAGCCAGGTAATGCTGACAATGTCGCCGGGCGTGCTGATGCCCGCGATGGAGGTGGAGATGTCTATTTCGGGGGCGGCGTAGACGGCCGAGAGGGGGAGCGTGGACAGGTGCCACACAGTGTCGTAGTCGATTTCGGGGGGGGGAGCGGCGGCCGGGGCGGCGGGGGCGGCCGGGGGGCCGGCAGCGGGGGGGGGGGGCAGGGCGGCATGGGTAGACGTGGGGAAGGCGAGGTTGGTGGAGGTGGGGGTGGCGAGGGGCTTGGGGCGCAGGGAGGGGCACGTGCGGGAGAAGTGGTCGGTGCCGCGACAGATGCGGCAGGGGTTGGCCGGCCCGGGACCGCGGTACGGGCGGGCGGGGGACGACTCCGTGCGGTAGGGGCGGTCAGCGCAGCCGCGGAAGCGGCGCAGAACGTAGAAGACCTCGTTGGGGCGGGAGTCGTCCGGGGTGGTGGCGTCGACGGTCCAGGTATCGGTGGAAGAGGGGGCGGGAAACGTCGGGGGCGGGGGTGGATGCAAGGAAAGCGGCGGCCGGCGGGACGGGGGGGGCGGCGGGGGGGGAGAGCGCGGCGGGGGTGCGGATGCCGGGGGGGTCGGTGGCGAGGAGCAGCTTGGCCTGGGCGGCCAGCTCGGGGGGGTTGTTGTAGGCGGCACCGGCGAGAAGGGAGGCGGCGAGCCACTCACCACGGACGGTGTTCAGGATCTTGTCGGCGAGCATGGCGGCGGTGTGATAGCGCGGGGGCAGCTGGGACTGGAGGAGGGAAAGGCGGGAGATCATTCGCTCGAAGCGGGAGACGGCGGTGTCGTCAGTGAGGACAGGCTCGGAGCGGTATGACGTGGACTGCCACTGCTCGCGGATGCGCAGGGTGTGGGCGGCGGAGTACACGCGGGAGTGGATGACCTCCCAGATGGCCTCATTAGGGAGGCCGCGGGAGTCCTGGGCGAGGACGGGGAGGTTGTGTTCGCTCAGGCTCAGGGCGAAGGGGATGCAGGTGGCGCGGAGAGTGCGCGTGACAGAGAACGCGTCACAGATGCTGGCGAAGTTGGAGCGCGCGCGGGTGAGAGACTCGTGGTCCAGGCCGCCGTATTGGCGGTCGGCGGTCTAGTACTGGGCGACGGCGCGGACGGCGGAGGAGGGAGGGTGGGAAGGGGGGGCGCCGCGGACTGGGGGGAGGGCGGCGGTGGCGACAGGCGAACGGGGCGGGGGCGTGGACGACCGGGGGGGCGGGTGCGGAGTGGCGGGGCGAGAGAAGGGGGCAGGAGGGGCAGGCGGCGGGGGCGGCGGGGCGGGAGCGGGGGGGAGGGGGGCGACGAGGGGCGAGGATGGGGCGCCAAGCCCAGGATCTGTTCGTGCTCCCCATCGAGGTGGAGCCGGAGGAGCTGGAGGCGGGTGAGGCCGCCAGTCGTGCGGTGGAGGTTGACGGT
>Ga0115030_1001447_pt1 | contig 10727 bp, 3 predicted proteins | sample SidtaG_4_FD_87174 | JGI IMG/M metagenome (GOLD analysis project Ga0115030, IMG submission 87174) | Marine algal microbial communities from Sidmouth, United Kingdom - Sidmouth_Male1 metaG | ecosystem: Host-associated > Algae > Red algae > Unclassified | place: Sidmouth, United Kingdom | collected... | reverse complement strand
GGGGGGGGGGGGGGGGGGGGGGGGGGGTGGGGGGGGGCGGGCGGAGCAAACACGGACGTGCGGTGGGGCTGGCGGCCTGTTGTTTTGGGGGACTGCGGGGCGGCGCGGCGCCACGAGCCGCGGTTGTACATAGATATCCAAGGGGGCCGAGCGCGCTGCCCGGCGACCGATTTTTTCTTTCGGGACGCACCGGGCCACCGCACCCCCACGCTGCCGGCCACGGCATGCCGGCCGTCCCCCCACACCAGTAGCCCGTGGTCGGCCGCCACTCCCCCACCCTTCCTCCCCACTCCCTCCCCCCGCACCAGGGGTACCTCCGCTCCCCCATTCAGACGCGCCGGCGGCGGCCGCCTAGGCCGCCCCCCCCCCCCCCCCCCCCCCCGCCGCCTCTGCGGCCATACACGCGCGCAGCGTCGCCTCCACGGCCGCACACCCGGCGGGCGTCGACGTGGCTTGCATGCACGCCCACAGCGGCGCGCAATCACACGCGTGGGGGGGCGCGTCGGCCGCGCCCGCCGCCACCGCCGACGGCGTCGCCGCCGCTGCCGCCGCCGACCGCCGGCCGGACGGGGTGGGGGTGGTGGCGGCGGCGGCGGCGGCGGCGGCGGGCGACCGCGCCCGCGGCCGCGCCCAGCCGGCGGCGGCGGCAATGGCGGCGGCGCCCGCCACGCCGCCGGCGCCCACCCACAAGGCCGACCGCGTGGTGGGGCGGCGGAGCGGCGCCGCCGCCGCGCGGGAGGCCATCGCGGGGGCGCACCGGGGGGGGGGGCGCACGACGCGCGGGGGGGGGGCGGCGGGGGGGGGCGCACAATGGGAGGGGGCCGCTGCGAAAAAATGGGCGCAGCAGCGCTCGTCGTGGTCGTTGCGCTTGTCGTCTGGCAACGGCTGCACGCCGCGGGATGGCGGGTGTGGGAAGCAAGAGCGGAGCCAAAGGGCGGCGACGGACGCGGGTGTGGTTGGCAATGTCCAGCGTCGCGTCCACGGGAGCGGCCGAAACGGGAGCGACCAAGCAGATGTACCCTATAAGGCGGGCTGGCAGGCGCAGAGGGGGCGCCTGAGGGGAGGTCAGCCCGCAGCAATGGAGCGGGCTCTGCCGAGTAGGTGGTCGCTGGAGGCAGCGGGTGCGGCGCTTTCTTTCTGTCCCCCGAGCGCAGGCGTTTCTTGTGGAAGGAGTAGAGGAGGTGCATGAGTTAAGTATTTGGATCAGAATTGTGGGGTTGAGGTCCAATTCAATGAATTTTACGGATCTCAAATGTCTCCCTGAATAACGTTTTGTGACAGTCCAACGCAATTCACGCGGGGAAGCTCTCCACCAGCAGGAGCGGTCGTGTTGGCGGCCGCACGGCGCCCCTTGCTCCCCGGGCGCGGCGCCACTGCTTTGGGTTCCCTACGGGCGCCTGCCGTTACGACGCACTCCCCCTGCCGCCTCCCCCCCCACTGTCCCGCCACCCGCTCCCGGCGGTGCACCCGTTTTGGCTCCGACGCGTGGCGGCGGTGGGCGCCGCTCCCGCCCCCGCCGCTGATTATTTTGTGCCGCGACGGCGACCGTCAAGTGCACGGGCGCCGCCGCGGGCGGCCGTGCCGGTCGCGTCGCGGCCGCTGCCCGTCAACGGTCGAGGTGGGCGCCTCCAGCCGGCCGGCGGGAGATGGGGGGGGGGGGTGTGCAGAGGCGGCGCGGCGGTCGTGGTACGGCGAGCCGCCGGTTCCGCCGCCCTTGCGTTTTCCGTCGCCTCGTTTGCGCGGCGGCCGTTGGGCGCGGGGTGGACGCTCTGCCCGAGTCCCGCCCTTCCTCTCTGTGCCTCTATTTTCTGTTTTTGGGTGTTTGTCTTTCATTCTCTGCTGCTGGCGCCCGCTAACCACGACGCGGCCCGTCCCGGTGCGCGGGCGGCTGGCCGGTCTTGCGCGTCGCGCGTTCCCCGGGGGGGGCGGGGAAACGCAATGCCGACCGCGGTCGGCGCTGGGGGAGCGGCGGGAGCGGGTGGTATGGAAGGTCCGCCCTCCCACCGCACCTCTGGGCGGGGTCGACGCCCATGAGCCGGCCATGCCGCCGCAAAGGCTCCTGGCAGCGGGGGCGTGCCATCCCGCCGTGGGCGGCCGCTCAAAGCGGTTCCCCCCACCCCCAATGCGGCGGCCGCCGCCGCGTGCAGGGGCGCCCGCCCCCCCCAATGCAGGTGGGGTTTTGGCCGACCCCGCCGCCCGCCGACCGCGCCGCGCGGCGGGGAGCCAACGTCGAGCGGGGAAGGGCCGCCACGGGGGCCGCCCGCCCCCCGCCCGTCGTCCCCCCCACCTGCCACCCGCGACCACGCAAGGCGGCGGGTCGCGCGGACGAAACTCATTGGGGTTCCCCCGCGGGCGTGGGGGGGGGCGGCCGCGAGCGGCGCCCACGTGCCGCCGCGGCGGACGAGGGTGGCGCCGACGCGCATCATGGACATTTGCAGGGGCGACGACGACGACGGCCGTGGTGGTGGTGTTGGTGATCGTCGTGTCGTGGTCGGCGGTGGGGGTGGTGGTGGCGGCGGTGGGCCACCAGGTGGCGGCGGCGGCGGCGGCGGCGGCGGCGGCGGCGGCGGCGGCGGCGGCGGCGTCGGCGACGGGGACGCAGCGAGCGGCGGGGCGTCGTCTGGGGCGGCCGCCGAGGCTGACGTTGGCGCCGCCGTTGATGCCAGCGTCGTGGTGGGCGGTGACGACCACAGCAGCAGCCGCGGCGGCGGCGGTAGTGGACTCTGCCGCCACGATGGCGGCAGCCCTGCGCGTGGCCGCCACTTGACCGCCACCGATGGTGTCGGCGGCGGCCGCCCGCCGGCCGCTGGCCACCGCACAGACGTGCTCGGTGGCCAAGCCGATGGTGGGGGCGCTGCGGCCCATGGAGACGCTGCGGACGATGGACACGCTGCAGACGGTGGAGACGCTGCGGACGTTGGGGGTTCCCCCTCGGTCGGCAAGTACGACATGTATGGGGACGTGGTCGACAACCTCCTGTGGCAGCACGACGAAACTGGCGGCAGCGCGTCGCTGTCGCCGCTTTCCCCGCGGGCCCTGCTGCTCGCCTCGCCGGGCGGCGTGAATGGTGCGGAGGGCGCCGCCGACGGTGGGGCGATGGCGCTGCCCCCGCCCGCCCTCGCCTACGCGTTGGTGACGGACGCGGGGGACGCCGCTGCGGCAGACGATGCGGGCGCAGGCGGACCCGGTGCCGCCGCCGCGGACGCGGCGGCTTTGACGGCGGCCGCCGACCATGCGGCGTTGCCCGCCGTGGATGGGCTGCTCGCGTCGCCCCCGCCCGTGGCGGGGCTACCAGCCTCGGCCGCCGCCGCGCACGCGCACATGATGGCGCTGCTGGCCGCGCAGCCGCTGCCCGGCGTGCCGGTCACACCCCCGCCCGCGGCTTTCCCGGCTCTCTGTGCGTCGCCGCCGGGGGGTGGGGGGGGCGGGGTCCCGCCGCCGCTACCCGCCGCGCCGGCCGACCCGCCGCTGGCGCCGCTGCTGGCGGTGGCGTATGGCAGTGGCGGCGCGCCGCCGCCGGTCGGGCAGGGCGCCTCCTCGCGGTCGGGGTTGTTGAGTCCGCCGCCGCGGGGTGGGGTGGGGGAGCTCGGCGCGCCCATTGCGGCGGTTGGTGGGGGGGGGGCGCCGGTTACGGCGGGCGGGGGCGACGCCAAGGGCCGCCGCCTCCACCCGCCCTTGTTTGGCACTGGCCAGCGGCGGGCACTGGCGGGCGCGCTGAGCGTGGGGGCAGGGGAGGGGGTGGTTCCCACCTGCGGGGCAGGCGCCGTGTCGCCTGCGGCTGCCGCCGACGCTGTGCCGAGAGGGGGCGGCGCGCCGGCTGACGCCGCGGACGCCCGCCAGCCACTGCACAGGCCCTATGGCGGGGAGGCGCTCGACGCGCAGGCGGCCGCCCTGGAGCGCTCGCTGCTTTTTGGCGGCACGGATGCAACGCCACCGCCCTTTGTTGGCGGGCCGGCCCTCGGCGGCCGCCCGCCGCGGCTGCACGCGGCGGCCGCGTCGCCGACGCACGCGGCGGCCGGCGCCTCGCCTGCGCCGCGTGGCCGGGCGGTTGGCGGGGGCGTGCCCAAGGTGGCGCCGACGGCGGGGTGGTTCACCACCGCCTCCCCATCGTCGAGCATCACGCCCAAGTGCATTCAGGATGTGAGCTTTGGGGGGGTGCAGCTGGTCGGCCCCCGCCTGGGGCCGCCGTATGGGGTGCTCGGCAGCCGCCGCAACGGCGGCGGCGGCGGTGGTGGTGCCGGTGGTGGCGACGACCGGGTGGCGGCCATGGGGTCGTTTGGGCGGGGGCCGGCTGGCGGGGTCAACCCGGGTGCGCCGCTGCGCGGGCGGCCACTGCCGCTGCCGCTGGGCGCTTTGGATCGGCCCGACGGGGCCACGTCCATGATGACGCCCCTGCAGCAGCTGCAGCTGCACCGGCGACAGCATCGCCAGCACCAGCAGCTGCAGCGGCAGCAGCAGGAGCGGCAACAACAGCAGCACTATGAGCAGCTGCAGCAACGGCAACAACTGCAGCTGCAGTCGTCGGTTGGTGATGGATGGTCGTACGGCGCGCTTGGGGCGAGCCTGCCCGGTGGTGGCCGAGAGGAGGCGGTGTTGGCACAGGTGAACAACTCCTTCCCGCCCCTCCCGCTGGGCGGTGGCGGCGGGTTTGGTGTCGGCTCATTGGACGGCCCCGGCCGTTCTCTCTCCTATGGAGCTGGCGTTCTGGGCATGGACAGCGGCGGCGGCCATGGCGGCCTGGACGATGCAGACGGCGGCCTGCCGTTTGGCGGTCTCGTCTTGGCGGACGGCTCCCCCGATGACGGGTGCGGCGCGTCAACGTCCCCGCTGAGCGGCGGCGCGGCACTGCTGCACCAGTACAGCAGCGGGGCGGGTGATTACGGCCTATCGCTCCTACCATCGTCCATGCCCTGGCCGTCCTTCCCGGCGGTGGACACGACGACGGCGGCGGCGGCGGCGGTGGCGGCCGCCGCCCTCTCGCCGCCACCGCCGCCGCCGCCGGGGTTGGACGGCGAGGGGGTGGGTGCCGCCGCGCCGCGACGGCGACCGTGTGCAACCACCAAGATGGCAGCCCGCAAGCCGCGCAAGCCACGGCCGACGGCAGCGTCGCGCCGCGCCGCCGCCGCCGCTGCTGCTGCTGCTGCTGCTGCTGCTGCTGCTGCCGCCGCCGCCTCCCCTTTGGTCACGGCAGACGGCGCTGGCGTGCTCGTTGGGGTGTCCTCTATCGACAATGCCACCGACGAGGATCGTGACGGCGGGTGGCGTTCTTCCTTGGCGCCGCTGCTTGGCGACTTTGCTGACGGCCCCCGGCTGCCATTGCTGCCACCGCTGCCACCGCTGCTGCCGCCGTTGGGCGGTGGTGGCGGCGCCGGCAGCGGTGGCACGGGCGGTGACGGGGGCGACTTTCCTGGCGCCGATGCCGACGGCAGCACGACGGCGGTGGCGGCCAAAGCGGCGGCCGCCCTGGGGTTGGCGCCCCTGTGGGCGTGCCCGCCCCCAGACGTTGGCGGCAGCACGGGCGGCAGCCCCGTCAGCGCGGCCAGTGACGGGGGCGGTGCCAAGACCCCATCCGCCCCGGCGGGGCGGGGCAAGAAGCGCCCGGCGGCGTCCACCCGGTCGAGTGGGGACGGCCGCGGCGGTGGGGCGCACGTGACGGCCGCCGACGCTGCCGTCGGCACCGCCAGCGACGGCGGAGGTATCCCCGCGTCCGCGCCCCGCGGCGGCGGGGGCGGCGCCCCCCCCCCCACCCCCGGGCGGGACCGCAAACCCTTTGGCTGCACCTCCTGCGGCCTCTCCTTTACGATGCGGTCCAACCTCAAGCGCCACATCTCGACCGTCCACGAGCAACGCCGCGACTGGGCGTGCGCGTGGTGCACCCGCACGTTTGGGCTCCAACAAAACCGCAACAGCCACCAGCGCATCGTGCACGAGAAGCGGCGGGATTACGCGTGCCGCCACTGCGACGCGACGTTTGGGTACAAGCAGGTGCTCAAGCACCACCAGCTCAAGCGCCACCCGGGGCTGCCGGCCTATGGCGAGGAGGAGGGGGAAGAGGGGGGGCGCCCCGGCGCGCCGACGGCGGCGGCCGTGGCGGGCGTCGGCGCGGCGGAGGTGGGGGGGGGGGGGGGGGGGGGGGGGGGGGGGGGGCGGGGGGGGGGGGGGGGGGGGGGGGGGGGGGGGGGGGGGGGGGGGGGGGGGGGGGGGGGGGGGGGGGGGGGGGGGGGGGCGGTGGCAGCCCGCTGGCGCCGCCGCCCCCGCGCTCGGCGGCCGCCGCCGCGGAAGGCCGCGCCCGCCGCAAGCGCGCGCGGGCGGTCAAGGCGGCGGCGGCGGCGGCTGGGCCGGGCCGAGCCGCCGCCACGGAGGGGGGGGTGGGGGGGGGGCTGCCGTCGGCAGAGCCGCTGCCGGCGGGGATGCCCCCGCCGTCACCGGCCTTGTTTTGACGTCCGCCGTCGAGCTGACTGCGTGTGTTTCATTCTGTATTGCAAACATGGGGGGGCGACGTTGAGCGCAGGCGCCCGTCCACCTTTACTTGTTGCCCATTCGTGTATGTCGGAGATGCTGGTGGGGTGTGGGATGCAGCGACGCTGGCATGGCGCAGACCCAGACGCCCGTATGACGACTCATTCGGTACCCTCGAAAAGCACGTGCAATGTTTTTGAGTACTAGGTACTCCGTGCCGTATCTGGTGTGTGTCTAGCACCAGGGGCACCCGGGTGAGCCCAAGACCGCAGCCGCGGCTGAGCATGCGGCGGCGTGGTGCTCGGCACGGACGGCAGTCTGGCCAACCAAATTGAGCTTCGGACCGCAGTTGGATGCGTCCACTTCCCGCGCGCCCGACCACGTCGCTTTGCGGCCGAGCATCCAGCACCTAAAGTAACGGCGGTGCCTGCCGGCGGTGCACGGCTCTGTCGAATTCTTTCTTGTGGCTTGCTGCTGATGGTCTGCTGTTGTGTCCTGTAGCTTGGCGCGCTGAGGACATCAGGCTGGGCCTCTCCACCCCTGTTCTTTCTCCCTCGTCCGCCCCGCCGCTGTCCCTGCCACCATGAGCTTGACGTTGCACACGAGCATGGGGGACCTTAAACTGGAGCTGTTTATTGATGTTGCGCCGGTGGCGTGCGAGGTACGCCAATTGCCCGAGCTTGCCCCCGTTCTGCTGCCTGTTGAGCTATAGTGAGCGTGCGAGCACCGTACGCGTGATGTGGCGTTCGCACAACCCGAGCACGAAGCGCTTGTTTGACATCACTGGGAATTGCTTGAGTGTCTCACGTCTACTTTGTCTCTGGACCTCGTGCTTACGCCTTTTTGAGGGTTTTGACCCACTGTCCCTGTGCTCTCGTTGCCGTGTCTTGGTCACACCGTAGAATTTTCTAGCATTGGCCGCCTCTGGTGCCTACACTTCTACTACTTTCCACCGTGTCAGTACGTTTTGGAGGGTGGAGCTCATGGGATGTCGGATAATGCAGGACGTCTCTTTTGTCGGCCCCTGTGGGTTGTGTTTCGACTGCTCTTGTCCATCTGGAGCTGACACCTGTTCCACCGTCGCTTGTGCGTTCGTTGCATCTCGTTTTTGTGTGGCTGTCTCTGCCTTTGGCCTATTGCTTGTGCTTGTCTTGCATTTCTTCTCCGCTTGCAGTCTCCGAGTTTATGATTCAGGGTGGGGACGTCACGGGCACTGGCAAAGGCAACGTCTCGGTATGGGGCACAACTTTTGCCAACGAGGTCAATGAAGCGGTGCGCTTTTCCACCCGCGGGTTGTTGGCGATGGCAAATGCGTACCCCAAGGCGGGCACCAACGGCTGCCAATTCTTCCTGACGCTCGACTCGGCGCCGCACCTGAACGGGACGGCCACCATCTTTGGCAAGTACGTGTGCCATGTGGGTGGTGTGTCGTTGTCGCTTTCCTGCGGCTTTGGTCATGTTGCTGCCCCTATCCAGTTGCTGACATGTGTGTTGCTTCTCCTTTGTCCTCTGGTATACGCGTGGTCCGCTGCTGCTCCGTGTTTCTTTCATCGGCACCGCAGGGTTATTCACGGGAATGACACGCTCGCCGCCATTGAAGCCGTCCCGGTCGACGCGGACGACAGACCCTTGACACCCGTCACCATTGACCGGGTGACAATCCATGCCAATCCTCTTGCGGACCGGCCGTCCGCTGCTGCGCTCTTGGGACAAGCATAGTATCACTGCAAACGAACAAGTTGTCGATGTGTCTCAATGATGCGCATGACCAACGCGGAGGGGCATTATCAAGTGAAGTGTAGCAATTCTGCAAGAAAAACCAGTTGTACAACAGCACCAAAGGGACACCCCGCCCCCTGGCGTCCCCGGAAAGACACGCACGCCCGCGGTGCGCGGCTGCCGACGCCCTCTCACACCAGCAAGAGATGCGCCCAAAAAAGATCACCTGTCCGGCCACCACATTGGCCATAGTAGAGACCGTCCGCCAAGGGCTCGCACGAACCAGTGCGCCAGCCCACATTCAACCACCACCTCCCTGCTCCTCCACCTCCGCATCGCAATACGCGCGCAAAAGAAAAATGGCGCGCAGCCCCGCACGCCCGGCCAGCACACAGGACCGACCCGATCCAAAAGGAGAAAAACGGGCAGCGTCCTCCGCATGAGGTTACATGCGGCGCAGCTTGTCCCACTCCCGGTATTCCCGGTCCTTGTCCTTTTCCCGCTTATCCTTCCTGCCACAACCACCGGCACCCTTGGACCGCTTCACCGACGATATCGGCGGGCCATCGAGCATGGCCATCTCGTTAGAGAGACCAAAGGCTCGGATGACGCCGTCCGCGTTGCCAACGCCTGTGCCGGAGGTGCCGGCACCTATACCACTGTGGGCACCACCGCCGCCAACGCCACTGCCCACGCCGCCACCCCCTGCAACGCCCGGTCGCGAGGCGGGGCTGCCCAAAAGGGTTTCCCCACCAGCTGCTGCCAGATCGGGCCAGCTCCAACCCCGCCCCCGCTTCTTACCAACGGTGAGTTTGCCGACGCTGGCGGCCAGCGCGGACGGCTCAGACGGCCCTGCCGCCGATGCCGCCACAGGAGACTGCGTCGACGGAGCAGGGGACGTGCGCACGTCAGTCGGGTCCTCTGTTGGCGCGGGCGCGGCCATCGCAATGGAGGGGGGAGCGCTCAGCAGCTGCGCCGGGGGTACTTGCGACTCGGCGACAACGGGCACGTCCGGAGGGGCAACTACAGTCGAAGGGCGCGCTGACGCGGGCTGCGAGGAGCTAGTGTGGACCTCTTCCGCCAGGTGCCGAGTACACATCTCAATCAGCTCCCGAAGCAGGTCCGCCGAGGAGGCGACGTGTGGGACTTCTCGCCTCTTCCGCACAGCCTGCACTCAGAGAGAACGCGTCATCAAGGTAAGCATATGAAGCATACGAGGACAGGAGTCACATAATCAACATCAAAGGGGCATAAGGCACACCAAGAACCAAGGAGAGGTGCAGGCACCAGAATGTCAGAAGCTAGTCGACAGGTGCAAACAACATCGACAATGACGACGATGTAGCACCGTAGCTAAGCGACGACCATCCGTCATGGCGCACGTCTCAGCCAAAAATGCGAACGGCAATGCACGGACAGACGCTACCACACTACCAGTACAGCCCACGTAAACCCCACTTGCCCGTCAATGAAGCGCGTCGCTTGCCTCAGCTCTCGAGCGGTGCCTCAAGAAAACGCCGCCCGTCCACGCGACAGAAATCGGCATCCAAACGTACCCACTCCACAACGTCCCTGTAGGCAGACCTGCTCCCCGACACCCTTGCTTCGGATGACATCTTGTACAGACGCGCCAGTGACGAGGCCGCAGCACTGAACTCCACACGCATCCTATCAGCCGCGTCCTTACTCACCCGCTCCTCACGGGCGCTACCAACACCACTGCTCCCAAAGCCGCCACCGGCGGTCCCAGCCCCACCCTCCATGGCGCCCGGGGGTAACCCACGGCAGATGCAACAGCGACCACACCAGCAGACCCGAACGAGAATGTGCCGTGGCGACAGAGACGACCGTAGCGAAAGCGCGAGGTGTGGTGGCGACAACTGCGGCCAGCCACAAGAGCATGAGGTGACAGCGCGGTCAGTGTGTCCCCCGAGGGGGGCGGTGCGCGTGTGCCACGGGCGGGGGAAGGGGAGGTCGGTCGGTTGCTGGTGCCTGGTAGGGCGACCGGACGCGACGGGCGGCTGTGGAGGACGACGGGCAGGGGCCCAGCGTGGCCAACCGACTGGCTGGCTGCAGTCGCAGTTGACAGAAAAGAATTGGTTGAGTGTGAGTGGTGCATCCGGATGCGTGTGAGGGGGGGGCTCTCAATCAATGCTGACGGAGGGGGTGCCGCCGCGGTCAGTTGTCCAGTCACAACACGTCTTGTAGACTGGTCCATCCGAGCGTGTACTGGAAGAGATTTTGCAGCACATACTTTTGAATATGATCCGATCGATTGACTTTCGTCGAGGCTTCCACGTGTGAAGCACAATGACGTGACAGCGTGCCGGAGTACCGGTAATGCCAGGGTTGGATCGTGTATTATGTAGTAGGGTTGGATCGTGTAGTTGGGGTTGGATCGTATAATAGGCGCTACTAATGGTGTGCTAAGGCCCAGTCTACACGGCGAGCGACGTGAACGTGATTCGGCGCCAATATGAACATAAGTCCGCCAAAAAACACGTGCTGTGGCGCCGTCTTTCTTCACGGCACGCATGAACACACTGTGC
>Ga0115030_1001443_pt1 | contig 10738 bp, 9 predicted proteins | sample SidtaG_4_FD_87174 | JGI IMG/M metagenome (GOLD analysis project Ga0115030, IMG submission 87174) | Marine algal microbial communities from Sidmouth, United Kingdom - Sidmouth_Male1 metaG | ecosystem: Host-associated > Algae > Red algae > Unclassified | place: Sidmouth, United Kingdom | collected... | reverse complement strand
GTGACCCAGAGCCATGCACCTGAACATGTATGGAACGGGAGTCCTGGCCGTTCGCGAACAGCTCCTGGACGGAAGGCTGAACGGGAGGAGCCCTCGTCCAGGGCGTCGATTTTTCTGACGATCGGCGTGGGTCGCACGCGCTTCCGTTCTTGTGTCCCTCACCAGACAGACCACAATACAGTACAGTGCATGATAGAAGACTCGTACACAAGAAAAATTCATTGGACAATCGCCGTTTCCAGCCAGCAGAGCCCACTATTTTCACAATCGAGGGGAATCAATTGTCTCTTGGGAACGCACTGTCGTCAAGCTTTGCACGAGACAGAGCACTGACTTTACGTGGACGAGCTCGAGGCAAATTTTCTCGACGGAGCCACCAGCGGCCAATAGAGAGCGTCGGCAACTCAAGATGTGGGTCAAACATGGCAATTCTCTCGAACAGAGCCGCACCCACGGCGTGGGTAGAGGCCCTTCCGGACCCACATTCGTACCCACGCCGGTTTGCCGACGCTCTCTAATGAGGAGGAAAACTGGGCGACACACCACAGCGACAACAGAAGCGGTAAAGACAAGGAGCTACAGACCACACAGACCACACAGACAACCTTGGCACGGCAGCTACCGCGACACAACGGGGGTCTGTTGAAAGCCGCGCACACGCACGACCGAGCGCCGATCACAGGAATGGAGGCATACCCCGAGCCACTTCCACATTAATGAATGGATGTGGCACAATCTCGGGAGGGCCAGACCGGGCACGCGCGGTGTCGCGTGTACCATTCTAGTGGTCACGCTTGTGTTGGCGTTCGTGCGGGGTGCCAATGAGGTCGTCGTCACCCCACGGGAAGCGCGGCACCTGTTAGACGGCAACGGCGGACGATGAAGCACAGTACGAGAGAAAAGAGGCGCTGAGGAAGGGTGAGTAGGTGATTCCAGGAGCCAGCCAAAGGAAACCTGCGCGAGAGCAAAAGGACAACAGCTGAAACACACGACGGTCTTGCGCAAATAACCGAGACCTACACCGCGATGAAGACTGGCAACAACACGGCGCACGCGTGCGAACAACGCGACAGCGCATGAGGAAACCAGCCAAACGTACGCGAGACGTAATGCTCAGGTACGGGTAGGCGGGACCCGGCTCAGGGTGGGCGTGGTCCGCCATCATCTGCACAAAGCAACGTGCAAACCAGACGCGACGGGCCAGCAGGGACAAGCCATCGGTGACAAGAGATCAAAGCAAAAAAAAAATCAAAGGAAAAGGAACGCAACCAGGACGTTCAACGTCAGCAACAGAACATGGATAGAAGAGGCAGAGCATGCGCCAAGGACCATGAGCAGCGCGAGAGACCATGCTTCGTGAGACAACTGATGACAGTAAGCAAACGCGTTACCGCAACACAACGCTCAACCAGCGCACTCCACATGGGCAACGTTGCTCGGGCCACACGTTCAGCACCACCCGGCGCATCCGAACTGACCGAACAAGGACATTCACCTTCGCCCAGAACTCAACTTCGTGTGGCGCACATTGCCCAACATGCGTTCATGAAAACGGAGGACGTGCATCAAGAAGGAGTTCCGTCACAGGAAAATAGCGCGGCAAAGGCCGCGCGGGCCACACAAGCGCGAAAACGCAACGTACCTGCAGACAGAAGTAACCAAAGACAGGCACGCTCGCCACCCCAGTCACGAGGCGCCAGCGCCACATGTCCGAAACCGCGTGCTCCTTGGGGTGGAACGCAGCCGGGTCCACGCCCTCGGGCATGCGCGGAGCGGGCCGCGCGGCGGCGGCCTCGGACGACGCCGGCGCAGCGGCGCTGGATGCGCGGCGGACGGTGGCGCGCCCAAAGGCCACAGCTGTCCGGCCCAGGGCAGACATGGTGGCAGCGTCCGAGTTGGCAAAGACAATGAACACAGTGGTACGCACAGAGATGTGGCCGGGAAGGGAGCTAGCACGCAAAGCCGACGGGCGGCACGACGGAGGAGACGGAGGGGTTGAGCGGCGTCGACAAGCAGGGTGATGGGCTGCTCGATTGCGAAGGCGACTGGGCCAAGCGAGAAGTTCACAAATCGTCGACAACACGCATTTCCTCGAGCGATTTCTTCTGCACAGTAGGTTCACTGAACATCAGTTTTCATTGGACAAGACAATACTGGCAAGTGACACCGCCGGCGACCGCATTCGCTCCTCTCTAGCAGTGATCGTCATCGTCGTTGTCGTCGCGGCAACATCCTTCTGGTCGATTCCCCTGCTGCTTGGGCTTGCCGTGTGGAAGCGGTCGCCCTTGCCTGCGCCATGAAGGTCAAGGTGTTGAGCCGGTCGGATGCGTCCTGGAAGGGCACCTCGGACGGCCCCGGCGCCGTGCGACGGACCGGCCGAAACCCTGCCGCTCACCTGCACCCGCCATCGCGACCGCTCGAGGCTGTTCGCGCTCTGAATGCCGCCAAGGTCGGCCGTATGCTTGCCCGCCCCTTCCTGTTTTCCCTTGCCCCCGGCCACGTGGATGGAGTGTACGGGCTGGCGCGCTCCCGCGTCTCCACCGCGCTAGTCGCGTCGGCGAGCGCGGATGGGGAGCTCAAACTGTGGCACCTGCCATCACAGCGGGCCATTGCCGCTCGTACGCCATTGCCGCGCGCGTTCATTCGTGATGTGTCCTTTTCGCATGACTCGTCGCGGGTGCTAGCCGTCTCCGACGCCAAACTCATCTACGCCATGCGCGTTGCGACGGACGGGGACGCGCTGCAGACGCGTGCCGGGCCTGTGGAGGGCGTAGGGGGTGTGTACGGCGGCGAGGAGACAGCTGCGGGCGCGGCTGCAGCTGCAGGTGGGGAGATGTCCTACCTGGCGTCGGCGCCGCTGTCGGCCATCGACGCTCACTACAAGCGGCCGCTCTTTGCTACCGCCTCAGACGCGGTAGAGGTGTGGGATGAGACGCGCAGTGAGCCGTTGCAGCGCTTGACGTGGGGGGTAGACTCCCTCCACACGGTGTCGTGGAACCCGGTGGAGCGGGATCTGCTGGCGTCGGCCGCCTCGGACCGGTCTGTGACCCTGTACGATATTCGGGAGCGCACGCCACTGCGCAAGCTGGTCATGGCGCTGCGAGCCAACGCAGTGGCGTGGAACCCAATGGAGGCCTTCAACTTCACCATTGGCTGCGACGACGGCAACTGCTACTCATTTGACATGCGACGGCTAGGCGGCGCCAGTGGCTCGAAGGCCAAGAACCCGCTGGCGGCTGGCACCGCCCGCCCGCGCGGCGGCGTGGGCCCTGCCGTCGGCGCCCGGGCGGTGCACAAGGACCACGTCGGCGCCGTCATGTCTGTGTCCTACTCCCCTACAGGGCGGGAGTTTGCGTCTGGCTCCTATGACCGGACGGTGCGCTTGTGGGACATGGAGGCCGGCCGTTCCAAGGAGGTGTACCACACCAAGCGCATGCAGAAGGTCTTCTCGGTGCTCTACTCGGGTGATGGCCGGTACGTACTGTCCGGGTCGGACGACTCCGACGTGCGGGTGTGGAAGGCAGACGCTTCACGACCGATCAAGCCGCTGCTACCGCCCGAGCAGGCAGCAATCAACTACGCGACTGCGGTTGTTGAGCGCCATGCGGGGCTGCCCGATGTGCGTCGCATCGCCAAGAAGCGGCACGTACCGAAGCCGATCAAGACTGCACAGCGGATACGGGCGGAGATTGCGGCCAACGAGGTGCGCAAGCACCGCAACGTGGTGGCCAACAGCGCTAAAGGTGCTGTGCCGAAGCGTAAGCCAGAGCGGCAGCGGTCGATCGTGCGCGAGCTCGAGTAGTGTGTGGTCGGTGGCAGACAACTCTTGCCCTCTGTTGATCATCAAAGCGTCTCGCACTCGCTGCATTTGCTTCAGCGCCCCAAAAGTCATACCATTGGACGAAGATCGTTTGGTGTGAGGGCACAGCACCGCGAGCATCGCACCACGGCAAAGCATGCCCGATGACGAAGAGCAACAAATGACTGGTTGATTTTCCCTCCGCCGAATACTGCCTAACTGTTGCTCCACAGCGTTGCGTAAGCCGCGACCAGTTCCCGACGGTCCGTCACGACGACGCACACCCCACCGAGTAAAGCCAACCAGTCGGACGAGCCAGAACGGCTTCAACCACATCACAGCTGGCTGGAAACACGCATACACACCACACTCATACACCACACACGTGATTCACACTTGCACACGCGGCGAAAGCGAAAAAAAAAAGAACATACACATGCAACCCACACCCTCCACCGACCACCGTCCCACACACCAACTCACCCACAGCGGCAAGCAGACGTGCACAGGATCTGTGTTCAAGCTACGCCCCGCCGTACAGTCGCCATCCCTGACTCCAGACGCGTACACCGCCATCGACGGCACCGAGGTGTCGACCAAGCTCAAAACGGCCGCACAGGAAGAGCAAAAACGAGTTGAAATTACCCCACCGGTGTGCAGCCAGACGCAGGTGTACACGACAGCGCGAGTGCGTCTACCCGAGAAGAGAGCGGGGGCGCACCAGCGACAATCCCCACTCAGGCGCTGCCCAACTGCGTGGACAACCAGTCCAAGCCCTCGAACAGACCCTCCCCATTCGTCGCGCAGCAAGACATGATATACCAGGTGCGCTGGCGAAGGGAAGGCAGGCCCAAGGCGTTCACAATTTCCGCCGTCTTGCAGGCCCCAGGCAGGTCCTGCTTGTTCGCAAACACGAGCAGCACGGCGTCACGCAGCTCCTCTTCCGAAAGCATCTTGTGCAGCTCCTTACGCGCCTCCTGCAGGCGGTCCTGGTCCTGGCTATCAACCACGAAGATGATACCTTGCGTGTTTTGGAAGTAGTGGCGCCACAGCGGCCGGATCTGCGCGTGGGGAAATGAAGAACAACGTGCATCAACAACCCAAGCAGAGGAACGAATACGGCAGAACAGGGTACACGGAAAGGGGATGGGTCAGCAACTGGACACACGCAGAAAGCAACGCCACGTCAAAACTCACGCGCGCGTCCTGAACAAACATCGAGCTCTGCCTCGCAGAAAAGACAACAGGGACACCCATCCCCACGCCGAAACGCCACGTGAGCCCAGTCGGGAAGCATAGCTTAGTGAGCCCGGAGAACATACCCTGTCCTGACCCCCGACATCCCACACGGTGAATGAAATGTTCTTGTACTCAACGGTCTCGACGTTGAAGCCTGTAGGACAACAAAACACAAACGGCAATGGGCAGAGAAACAAGAATGTCAGCCAACAGTTCGCTTGCTGTCGATGCCGCAGTGGTGAGGGAGCCGCTTCATGCTCTGCTTTCATGAAAGATCAGGCAACAGAAGACCACCGGAACAAGCAGAGGCGAGGCAACAACTGCCCATGAACCAAACCAGCCGAAGTGCGCCACCACCAGTCAGCCGACGCCCTCAAAGCACAGTCGCGAAACATACCAATAGTGGGGATGGTGGTGACAATTTCTCCGAGCTTGAGCTTGTACAGGATGGTGGTTTTGCCAGCAGCTGGGTCCCGACATTGTGTGTCAGCGTCCAGCCGACAACAGCCACCACATAAACGCGTCATCCACCACCCAACCGTCCAAAAAAAAAAAAGAAGCCACCAGTAGACAGTTGCTCACCCTCTCATCGTCAGATGTCGGCTCACCATCGTTGCGCTGGACGTGAGTTTGCTACGCCCACTCGCATACCAGCAGTCGACCGCCGCCTACATCACGCGCGAAGCTCACCGCAGTGCCCACCAGCAACATATACGCGCGTCCTCACTGCTGGACGGGCACATCATCGAAAGCCACCACGACCACAGCGCGTACCGTCCAGTCCCACCATCAGGATCCGCATCTCCTTCTTGCCAAACAAGTTGGCGAACACCTTGGACAGGGACATCCCCATGGTGGGCGACGGCGCCTAGGCGCGCTCGCGCGCGCGCACGAACGACGGGGTCGCAAAGAGAGAGACGGGCGAAAGCAACACCAAACACGACTATCGTCCACAGTAGCAGCGCAGAGGCACGCAGAGAATAAAGAGGAGTCCGCGTGGAGCAGAGCGTGCCGCCGTCACTGCTGCTCCACACCGGCGGCGTCACGGGCGGTCCAACGGACGACGACCGTCACGGCAGGCCGGCGATGGACTGCTACGGGTCTCTTCCAACCAACCGGCCAAGCCACACCGCCACACGACCGCCGCGGCCTGGCAAAAAAAAACACTCCCACACGCGCCGCCGGCAGACCCCCGTCTGGCGCGCGCTGTGTCGGGTGACCCAAGGGTGCCAGCAGGAAGGGTTGACGGCCGTGGCGGGTCAAAAAAGGGTGCTTGCTGAGCACGCTCAGATGGCGGATTGGAGGCCCATGCTGACAGCAATCACCCTCGATGCGCATTGGCAGGAGAAGAAAAAAATTCGAGGGCCACGCGTGACCAACCGTCAGAACACTCGGAATGCTGTTCGCCACAAGACCCCGCTGTCCTTAGGCCTGTTTTTCTTGCGATCGACGCGTCATGAGATGCCACTCTGTAGGGGCCAGCGTCATAACTACACGATTTATGGTATGCATCCATTTGAAAAATGGAACCTTTGGAAGCTTCAGCTTGAATGTTTAGTCAATTGACAGATTATTTCAGTTTTTTTGTGCCTGGCGCTTCGTAAGCTCAGGTTTTCGCAAACGTTGGAATGCGGCATTTTTGAGAGAACGCCTGTACAAACGACGGACACGATGTCCGACTATGAATGTGCTATCCGACTAGGAAGGAACGCGCGAATGATGGCGAGCCTGTTGATGTTGAACATGACCATGGTTCTGAGCCAGTCCAAACGCTCTCGTTTGTAGCGCTTCCCTCCACCCTACTCTTGTGCCGTGTGCGCATATCAAAGTGTCGGAATCACTCATGGCCGACCTGTGCTACCGATGCGTTCATGCATTGGACATTGAAATAGCTTCCAATCTCTTGCTGTATCATTTGTGGTTCAATAACCATAGTTTCATATATTTGAAATGCCATTACGCATAACCCACGCCGCATCCACGACCACAGGCCACTTTCTGTTCATGACAAGAGCCACGTCCCACAGTGTGATGCACTTTTCGTATTTACAAAGAAAACTACATAGCATGTTAAAATGGGTTGGGTTGTTGTGGGCTGCTCAACCCCCGCTCAAAGGGGCTCCCGCAATAGTGTGCGAGGTACAGATGGATGCAAAGGAAGTAACGCAGAGCCAGTCAGAGCTCCGGCGCCGCGCAGCCGGTCACCGTCGGAAGTGGCGACTGGCCACGTGCGCCGCAAGCTGTGCCGCCGTCAGGAAGGATGCGTTGCACTCGGCGCATTGGGGCGTGCCGCTGCCGACCAGCCCCGCGGTAGCCGCGACCCCAGGCGGTGACGACGCAGATAGCATCGGGGTTTGCCCACCGCCACCACCTCCCCGTGCCTCGCTCAACGCTTCGGTGGTCGTCGGAGACTGCGGCGGCGGCTGCGACGTGTACGAGACAAGGAGTGGGAGACCGCCGACGGACAGTGGTGCGCTCGCTCCGACAGCGGCGTCAGACGAGCCTGCCGACGTGCGGGAGCCGGGGCTCGCCCGCTTCCTCCGCCCAATACCGTGGACAGCTCGGCAGTGCTTGTCTGTGTTCGGGACATGCAAGGGGTGGCAAAGTGATGGAAATGCATCGAGAATGGTGAGGAAGCGAGGAAGTGCCGTGAGGGACGATGGTCAGACACTGCGCAAAGAGGCCAACCACCTTCCACAACTCGCCACCATTTGAACCGTCGCGTCGCTCGTACCCGCCCGGTTGCATGCACCTCACCATGGATGACAGGCGCAGCTGCCAACTTACCCAAGTCAGATTTCTCGGCGAAGCGGGCGTCTCGGCACTCGGGGCACTCCCACCGTCGCACATTGTCATGCACGGTACGTTTGTGGCGGTGGAGACTCGAGCTGGGAAGATCAACCGAGGCAGGCGCCAAGGACGAGCCAAACGAGGACCAAGGCAAGAAAATGCATGCGCGAGAGGGAAGCAGGATTGTTAGGGCGACCGTTTGAGGCGAACAGCGTAGCATCTCCCACGAGTGCGCACGTGCGCAAAGGCAAGACGGGCGTTGGGTGCAGAAACGCGACTGCGGCCCTGCGAGCTACTCCCAATAAAAACGCGGCTCCCCAAGAGACTCCCACCCTGCAACGTCACGTACCTATGCCCAAAGGCCGACCCACACACATCACATGCAAACGGCCGCTCCTTCTTGTGCACCGCCAACACGTGGACGGCGCGGTGGCCATCCCGGTCAAAGGTCGCCGCGCAGAGGCGGCACGCAAAGCGGCGCGCCGTCGGCGCTGCCGCCGCGGATGTCGTGCCCCCCGACGATGGGCGGCTGGACGAGCGCGGCGGCGGGGAACGCGAGAGCCCCCCGTCAACCGCCGACGGTGGGGTGCCCGCCGCCAGGGCGGGGGGCGGCGACGCCGCCGACGACATGGGGCCCCGCGCCACCGCCGCCGCCGCCGCCGCGCTGGCCGGCCACCCCCCTGGTGGCAGGGGCGGAAACAAGACGGCGGCGGGAAACGCGGCGACGGCGCCGCGGCCGCCGCCCCCACGGCCGACGGGCGGCGGCGGGGGGAGGAGCAGCTGGGCGTCGCCGGGGCCCCGCACCGACGGCGTCGCGTGGAGCGGCGTCGACGACGTGCACGCGGCGGCGGCGGCGGCAGACGACCGCGGCGGCGACGGCAGCCGCGCCCCACCGTCGGCGACGGCCGTGGCGGGCGTCACGGGCGTGCCGTACGCGCCGATCCGTGCCGCCACGCGTGGGAGGCCGGCGAGGAGGCGGGCGCTCCCGCGGGGTGCCTCGGCCGCCGTGCTGCTCGTTAGGGGCGACACCACCCCGGCGGCGGTGGCACGAGCCGGCGAGTCGCCTGCGTGCCGCACCAGCACCAGCGGGGACGGCGTTGTGAGCTCCACCGTGGGAGCCTCCCGGGTCGACCGGGGAACCGCCGCCGTCGCCGCCGCCGCCCCGGCGGCCGCCTCCTGCAAGGTGGCAGGGTAGAGAAAGTGGGCGCTGCCGTCGGCCGCCGCGCCGCCACCATCCCCACTGCGCCCACCCCGACCGCCCAACGGGTGGGCGAGCGGCAGCGACATGGGTAATCGCGGGGAGGGGCCGGCGGCAACCCCACCCGCCGGCCCGACCCCGACGCTGCGTGCCTCCCCGCCGGTGGTCGGGACCCCCCCCTCGACGCCGCCCGGTGCGGGCCGGTACCGCTTGGGCGGCGCCCCCAAGCCCGAGGGGGGGGAGCCCCCACCAACGTCCAGCGGTCGGGGCCGGCGGCTGCCGACGCCCTCGGGGAGCCCCCCGTCTTCCAGGCGCCACGCAATGGGCGTCGGCGCCGTGTACCCGCCCGCCGAGTAGGGCGCACGGAGCGGTGGTAGCGTCCACTGGGGGGGGCTCCGGTGCTCCCGCCCGCACGAGGGGGGCCCCGCCAGCGCCGCCAGCGGCGACGGCGTCGCCAACTCCACGGGCGTCCGTGACGGCGTCGCGGCTGGGGGTGCCGCCACGGCCGCCGCGCGCTGGCCACCGCTGGCAAAATCAAACAGCGCCCGCTGCGTGGGCGCGCTCGCGCCCGCCGGCGCCCCCGCGTCTGCCGCCGCAGCGGCGGCGGCTCGGGCGCCGGCAAGGTCCGTCTGCCGGCCATCCACGTACACCGCAACGGCCGGGCGGGCGTCGGCGGCGGGGGCGCGGAGGAAAAAGGCCGACTCGAGGGTCAACCCCGCCGCCGCCGCGCGGTGGCTCAGGTCCGCAACCGCCTCGCTGAGCGCCGCGGCGGCGCCAGCGTCCAGCGCCGGCGACGCGGGGAGCGGCGTGCGGCTGCTGCCGGCGGGGGCCGATGGATCGCCGGCCCGTATCCGGTGGCCGCCGCCGCCGCCGCCGCCGCCGCGAGGCGGGGAGCGCCGTCCCCCCCCGCCCCGCAATGGGGGCTCGGACGACTCCATGCCGTCGCCCCGTTTCGGGAAGCGCTCAATCGCCGAGTGCCGACAGGGGGGGCGCACCACCGTTGTCAATGGGACGCGGGGGGGGCAAGTGAACGTCCGTCGGGGTGGAGGAGGGGGGGAGGCCGCCGTGGACGGCCGCCGGCATTGGTTGGTCGCGCCCGGCGTCGCGACGGCGGCGGTCGCGGGGACGTGAAAAATCGGGCACCGGCGAGCCGTGCGCCGAGACAATCCCAGACACCGCGTCCGCCGCGCACCGTCCCCGCCCGTAACGACGGCCTGCGCGGGCGTGGTGGACGGCCTGCCCGGGCGTGGTGGACGGTGGCCAGTGAAAAGGGGGGCCGTGCCCGTCCGCGCGCGCCCCCGTACGCGTCGTGCTCACCCTCGCCACCCACCGGGACGGCTACGCGTGACGCGGTGGGCGCGACTGTCGTCCGTCCGAGTTGCAGCCCCCCACCCCACCCCCCGCCTCCCCCGCCCGCCCGAAGGTACGCGTCCCCGTCAACCGCCACGGACCGCCGAAGCGGCTCCCGCCGCGTCCGACAGCGGCAGTGACGAGTCGGAGCGACCCAACCGGCGTAAACCAGTCAATGGCGTCTGCAACGCAGACCGCTGCTTCGACGGGGCGACCGAGTCCGCGGATGGGGAGGGGCAGTGGGGGGAATGGAAGGGGGGGGGGGGGGGGGGGGGGGGTGGCCGGGGCCCCCCCCCCCCCGCCCCCCCCCCCCCCCCGCCGGCGGGCCCCGCCCGCACAGACGGCGCGCCGTCGCCACTCCC
>Ga0115030_1001442_pt1 | contig 10738 bp, 10 predicted proteins | sample SidtaG_4_FD_87174 | JGI IMG/M metagenome (GOLD analysis project Ga0115030, IMG submission 87174) | Marine algal microbial communities from Sidmouth, United Kingdom - Sidmouth_Male1 metaG | ecosystem: Host-associated > Algae > Red algae > Unclassified | place: Sidmouth, United Kingdom | collected... | reverse complement strand
TTGTAATACCTTCGTTTTCAAACAATAGCTTTATATCAAATAAATCTCTCGGGTGTTGCCTGTCCAAGGCCGCACAAATTTTTCCACCATAGAGCTGCGCAATTGGCACAAGCGGCATTGCACAAAACACGTTAAATTGTTCTTGAGCAGCATCACACAGTGGTAACTTCGAGGCCTCACCTATCAAACCGCGCCCCACCATATTGACTTCGATCTTGACCATCACCCCATGCTCGTCCAGCTGAAGCTTACAGAATTTCCCCTTATGCTGAACCCTAGTGTTGGACGCAAGCGCTCAATGCGCTCTTTTATTCGAATAAGGGCTGCATTGATTCCATCCAACGTTTCATTGCGCTCGGCTATTTCAACATACGTTAAGTCGATATCAACCGATAGCCGTGGCATGTTTCGCACAAAAAGATTAATTGCTGTGCCGCCATGCATGGCAAAGCATGTTTCTTTCGCGACCTCTGGCATCACATCCAAAAGCAGCCTCACCTGTTTTGTGTAGGCATCATTCATTCTGCTGCGTCTAATTCCCTAGGTACGGTTATCTGGTATTTAGAAACATAAACCCCATCACTCACGATGGAACGCTTACCCGATCCCAAATGAACTTTGTCGAGATTGATATAGCTTAGCCATTCGTGGCCTGCTTTATCTGCCAAATATAAAAACAGGCGCTTCACTTTTATTGAAGTACAGCCTTCCAGCAATTGTTGTACTGTTGCTGGTCGCGAATTATTTAAGCCTTCCATCAACTCATACACCTCAACAAGGGGCTGATACTTGGGCGCTAGATATAAACATTCCATCACTGCACGAGCAGGGCTGGAAATCTTCACCTTAAAGCTTTTATGGTTGAGCCCAACCAAATCAAGCTCAGGCGGCAAAAAGCTTGTCAGCTTGCACTCTACGTCCACACCCCAATCCCGCTTTTTAAACCATAGGGGTAACCGCTCACCCTTACTGCCAAAAAGCTGCACTTTCGCCGCCGCCAACTCCAAATAGTGAGCCTTGCCCTGCAGTGACAGCGCTGTTTTACCCGCCGGGTGCACATAGAGGCCTAGCTGGGACTGCAAAGCATAGATACCACCCAGATAGTCCACCTGATCACCATGACGTATCAAGGCACCTGTCCCGATTGAATCAAACCACTGGCTTTTCTTGTACTGCTTTTGCAGATCGAGACTGTAGCCTTGCTCTGTCAACCAGGCCGAGGAAAGCACTATGCCCGACGGCTGAGCACTAAGCAGTGTGTTTATTTTTGACACAATTTCAGCATTTACAATACCAATATGTGTTCAATATTAAACTATTTTAAATAATTTGTTTACTTATATTAATTTATAGGTATTTATAATACCTAAATACGATATTTTACAAACCAAAGTATTCTGATGACAAAATGTAACCGACGAAACGACTCACACTTTATTAAAAATCCAAGGCTACCGGTTCAGTAATGAGGCGCCTCAAGTAGAGCCTGTCCGAGAATAGTTTCTTGATCATTACCAGTTTTAGTTGTACTACTTTGCTCGAGAGTGTCTTGAGCTAAGGCCTTATCGCTTAAAGGCGCTCTGGAAAGCTCTGCAACGGCGGACTGGATGCAAGCTCTCCCGTTCGAATTTGCTCCTCTTCTATGCTCTCAAACAGCGCCTTGAAGTTACCTTCGCCAAACCCTTCATCACCTTTGCGCTGGATAAATTCAAAAAATATCGGGCCTACCACTGTCTTTGAAAATATCTGCAGCAGTATTTTTGTCATCCTGTCGCCATTGCCATTATCGATGACACCTTCGCCATCAATCAGTATCCCGTGTTGCTTCAATCGATCGATGGGTTCGCTGTGTCCGCTAACGCGGTCGGTGCTGCGCTCGTAGTAGGTGGCTGGTGGTCCAGGCATGAATTTGAGGCCACGCTCGGCAAGTTGATCTGTTGCATCGTAAAGCTCATCAGTACCAACCGCTATGTGCTGAATACCTTCGCCTTTGTATTTTCGCAAATAGGTCTCGATCTGACTTTTGTCGTCAGTGCTCTCGTTCAGCGGAATTCTGATTTTGCCGCAGGGTGAGGTGATGGCACGACTGATCAAACCAGTCATTTTGCCCGCAATATCGAAAAAATGAATTTGCTGGAAACCGAAAAGGTCGCGATAAAAATGCCACCACGTATCCATGTTGCCGCGATTGACGTTGTGTGTCAGATGATCAAGGTAGTAGAAACTGATACCGCTGGGTTGAGGGTCTCTGGCTTCAGTCCAGTTGAATTCTGCATCGTAGGCAGAACCTGAACTACCATACTGATCAATAAAATATAAAAGGGAACCACCGATGCCGATGATGGCTGGAACATCAAGTGCTTTTCCATCACCGGTATACGGCGTAGCGCCCTTTGCAACGGCATGTTTAAACGCATGATCTGCATCAGCGACTCGCCACGCCATCGACGGTGCGCAAGGCCCATGTTCTGCACAAAATTCAGCAGCATGTGAACCGGCTTCGGCATTGATAAGGTAGTTGATATCCCCTTGACGCCACACGCTTATGGCCTTGCTTTTGTGGTGAGCTACCTCTTGGTATCCCATCTGAGTAAACAACGAGGCCAATCGTGAAGGGTACGAATCCGCAAATTCCACGAACTCGAAGCCGTCGGTACCAACCGGGTTCTCTACTGTAATTTCTGATCGGCTTCTGTTGTGCGGATAGGGGCCCATGTATATATTCTCTTTTATTCTAACTGCATAAAATTAGCAAATATCACCTGCAATGTGCATGCCTTTAAGGCTGTTATCCCGTAACATACGCACATTAAACGCACGTTTTTGATAAAAGATGCAATATGATTGAATTAGATGAATTAAACCGGAAGATCCTCAAAGCGCTCCAGGAAGACGGTCGCTTAACAAACAATGAACTCGCTGAACTGGTCAATCTCTCGGCTTCACAATGCTCGAGAAGGCGCAGCTCGCTAGAACGCGAAGGCTGTATTCGTGGGTATCATGCGCATCTGGACAAGCAGGCAGCAGGGGTAGCGCTAACCAGCATGGTGTCAATTACCTTATCGACTCACAACGCCGACAACGCGATGCACTTTTCAGAGCTCATTGCCACACTGCCGAACGTACTGGAAGCGCACGCGCTGACGGGAGAAATGGACTACCTGTTGAAGGTAGTATCGTCCGATTTAAAATCATTATCGACATTTATCAATTCAATTTTACTTCAGCATGAATCAATCGCAAATGTCAAAACGGCCATCGTGCTTGAAACAATAAAGGAGACCTCAGCCCTGCCTCTCTACAAGGAGGTGGTGTGATGAATAAGCTCACTTCAGATACGCGTATTGCTTCCATAGTCACCATATCTTCACCTCAGAAATTGCTGGAGGCTTTACCATTACCGCTTGCAGATGCACAAGGCATTGTAGCCGCGCGACAACGTATCTCGAATATTTTGCATGCACGTGACAAACGCTTGTTGCTTATCGTAGGCCCTTGCTCTATCCATGATCCAGAATCCGCGCTGGAGTATGCGGAAAAACTGATGCCACTGCGCAGACGATATGCCGATTCTTTGGAAATCGTGATGCGCGTTTACTTTGAAAAACCTCGAACAGTAGTGGGATGGAAAGGATTAATCAACGATCCGGATATTGATGGAAGCTTCAATATTGACAAAGGACTACATGCTGCTCGCAGTCTGTTGCTGGAACTAGCCAGAATGGAACTGCCTGCTGGTTGCGAATTTCTGGATGCCGCTACCGGACAATATTATGCGGATACCGTTAGTTGGGGTGCCATTGGCGCAAGGACAACTGAAAGCCAGGTACATCGAGAAATTGCGTCGGGACTTTCATGCCCAGTGGGGTTCAAGAATGGCACAACAGGCAATGTCGATATTGCTATTGATGCCATAAATTCTGCCGGGCATCCGCATGCGTTTCTGAGCCCGGATTCTCAGGGCACTATTGCACTTTACAGGACCAAGGGTAACGAAGATGCACATCTGATACTGCGAGGGGGTCAGGAACCCAACTATAGCGTGCAAAGCGTAGACCATGCTTACCAACTACAATTAGACAACGGTATTACAAGGCGAATCATGATTGATTGCAGCCATGCAAATAGCAATAAGGACTACCGACGTCAGCGTCTTGTCGTTGACAGCGTTATAGAGCGATTACCGGTTGAGCTGAACCATATCGGAGGACTGATGCTCGAGAGTCACTTGTTAGCAGGAAAGCAGACAGTCCCGGTGAACGGTAAGGACGGCTTGATCTACGGCCAGAGCATCACTGACGCCTGTGTTGGTTTCCCGGAAACCGAGGCTATGCTTGATCGGCTCGCATCCGCGGTGGCTAACAATATTGATAGTTAGTCGAGTTAACTTACTACGTTTAAAAGGCTCATTTTCAGAGCCTTTTTAGAAAATTCGCCTGACGATAAACCCGGTGCTTTTCACTATTACTGCGAGCTTCTGGATTGCCCCAGCGATTTCAGCAGCTCGTCAACAGCATCTTTGCGCGTCTGATCTTCAGTACCGGACTCCACTGCAGCGAACACCCCGGACATCGGTGCTGCGGTTTGCCCGTTAATTGACTCGTTGGCCATCGGCGACTGTTGGCGCAACATCGCTTCACGCTCACGCAGGTATCGGTTGTAATGTTCGTCACTCTCGGCAGCCGAGGCTTTTACGCCACCAGTGGCTGACGTGGCCTTACTCTGCCCGGCCAACGATGGCTCTTGCGCAGCGCCCTGAGGACCTATTTCTTCTTCGATCAGAATTACGCCACTTTCCAGCGTCAGCAGGGCGCCTTGATGCATTGTTTCGCTGATATCTTTCAGATCGTTGCTTGAAAAAGTCCCCAACGATGCCAATGTGTTCAAGTCTTCAAAGATCGGTAATGAGCGCACTACCGAATCAAGGTCGATGTCCTGCTCAGGGTCTATTTCCGCAAGTGCTGCCGGGATAGAGTCGATGACCGCATATACGGCTCTGACACTGTCCTTCTCGCCGGTGAACCGAAAATCCCTGTCACGATTAGGTTTGGCTGCGATATTGTCCAGTCGCAGGTCTATGGCAGGTTTTCTGGCAATACTGGCACAAGCGCTGTAAAGCATATCGACACCGTCTATGGCCCTGGCTACCCGATCTGGATCTGAAGCCCGCTCACCTGCATCTGTCAGCCGGATAAACAAAGCGCCCTCGCCCTCTACGACAGGATGTGCCTGGGTAGTAGATGCATCCGGACTAGCAACAGCAGGATTACGGGCTTTTGGCACTGTGTGCATTAATGCGAGCATTGATGGCAAATGACTCATGGCAAACATGACTCTGCTGGCCAGCCTGACCACTTCACCCTGGTGTCGCTGCGGATCGCCCTCACTGCCAGCCATTAACTCCTGCCAATAGTCAGGTGAGCCAAGAGACTCGAGATGCAGGCATTTGAGGACCTTTTTTTCGTCCGGTGACATTGAATCAATGTTGTCAACCAGAACTGCTCCAGCATGGCTAAGCCTTGCCGCCGTGGCAGTACGCTGGTCACCTTTTGATACACGATATTGATCAACGGCTGTGCGAACACCGGAGTGATTAAGAAGTTTACCTATTTTGATGACGGCGGTACGCAGGTCGTCTGAATGCATCATTAGCTCCATTTACACTATGCTACAGACTGTAATCGGCCAAAGGTGTAACGGCTTGAGAAGCGGTTAGCAATCTCACTCTATACATCCCTCAACGAAGACGCTTTTTACACACTGTCAATTAGCCCTGTCAAATAGGAATAGCCTCATATGAGGCTGAACGATATTTGACTGGTCGGGGCGAGAGGATTCGAACCTCCGACCCCCACAACCCCATTGTGGTGCGCTACCAGGCTGCGCCACGCCCCGCCAGAGCCATGAAGCTTAACGTATGCCGAAGGCGATGGGGGACAGTTTTGACAAAAAAAGCGATATCCCTGTTGTTTTGGCTAATTACCCCCTGAGCGTGTTCCGTTGATTTATTGGGTCCTGAGGATTTTTAACAAATCTTCAAGTTCTGCACGCAACTGTCTGATCATTTGCTGAGATTGCGCGTTATCGTCTTTGACCGTCTCACCAGCCAGATGCTGTCGGGCACCGCCGATAGTATAACCCTCCTGGTATAGAAGACTACGAATCTGGCGAATAAGCATGACATCATGTCGCTGATAATAACGACGGTTGCCGCGCCGCTTGACGGGTGCCAGGTCCGGGAATTCCTGCTCCCAATATCGCAATACATGCGGTTTCACCATACATAATTCACTCACCTCGCCGATGGTGAAGTAACGTTTGTTCGGTATTGTGGGCAGTTCGTTATTGTTGCTGAATTCCAGCATATGCCTCTACACGCGCCTTCAGTTTTTGCCCGGGACGAAAGGTTACTACTCGTCTGGCAGATATGGGGATCTCTTCGCCGGTTTTGGGATTTCGTCCCGGGCGCTGGCTTTTGTTGCGAAGCACAAAATTACCAAATCCGGACAATTTGACATCATGCCCGGTCTCCAGCGCTGTTCTGACCTCTTCAAAGAAGTGTTCTACAAACTCCTTGGCTTCACGCTTGTTAAGGCCGAGTTCGTCGAACAGCATTTCAGCCATAGTTGCCTTTGTTAGCGCCATGCCATCCCTGCGACGCGTACTGGCGATTGGCAAGCGGGCGCACTATGGCGAAATACACGACGCATCCGCAAGCGTTGTCTGGATGTTGGTTTAAATATCATTGAGCCTAAATCCTGAGAACTGCCCCAAGTGATGTGCCTAACGCTTGCGTCACCTGAGCTACCACGGCGTCTGCATCCTTATCCTCCAGAGTGCGCGAAAAGTCTTGCAAAATCAACCCTAAAGCGATGCTTTTCTTTCCTTTTTCGATACCGTCGCCCTGATAAACATCGAAGATTCTGACGTCAACCAGCGTGGCGGGCACTGCCTGCTTTACAACATCCAGCATCTGTTGGTATGACACCGAGTCATCAACCAGAAAAGCCAGATCCCTGCGTACCTGCGGAAAACGTGACAACTTTGACGCAGCGGGTACTCTCGCAGCACAAAGAGCCTGCATGGAGAATTCGAACACAACGGCCTCAACATCCAGATCAAGTTCACGCAATACTTCCGGGCTAAGCGATCCCAGATAGCCAATTTTCTGGCCATCGATTTCAATCCCTGCCTGTTGCCCAGGATGTAGCATCGCCAGGTCACTAGGAACAAATGTCACGAGATCGCCGTTGGCCAGAGCAAAAAGGCGTTCGATATCCGCTTTTACCGCATAAAAGTCGACAGATTTATTATCAGTATTCCAGTTCTCCACGGCAAGGCGGCCAGCCACCAGACCCGCCAGCATGTCCTGCTGTTGCACGGTATTGTTTATCTGCTTGACGTTACCGTGGGTGGCGACGATAAATTCGTCAAGCTGATCGATTGGCAACTGTGTTTCATTTGGCAGAAATCTGAGCCCGGTTTCAAAAATTCGCATCGAGCCTATCTGCCGACTGACATTTCGCCGCAGGGTATTTATCAGGCCACCCACCAAAGTGGTGCGCATCACGCCCAACTCTGATGACAGGGGATTAGCCAGTGGCAAGGCCGCAAGATCCGGACGCAAGCTCTGCTGCTGAGCTTGCTCAACAAAACTGTAGGTAATGACTTCTTGGTATCCCAGAGCTACCAGCCGCTTTTTTACCTCGATTGGAGCAATGACACTCTCCGAAAGCGGAGTAAAAACCGGTGTGTTGGACAGGTATGTTCTAGGTAGGGTTTCGAAGCCTAGAATGCGGGCCACCTCCTCGATATAATCCTCTTCTATAGCAAGATCATAGCGATAAGCAGGCGCACTCACTTGCCAGCCGTCCTCGGTAACTTCGCTGTCAATGCCGAGTCGCGTGAATATCATTTGCACCGTCTCACTGCTCGGCGAGATTCCAAGAACACGTTGTAATCTGGAGTCTCGTACTCTTACCGCCAGCCTGTCTGGCATACGAGATTCGTCCTGCCAGTCCATTGCGGCACCTGCCTTGCCACCCGCCACGGTCCGCATCAGGCCTGTTGCATACTCTAGTGCATCGAGTTGACCCGCCGGGTCCACACCTCGTTCGAAACGATGAGCGGATTCGGTATGGACGGCATACCGCCGAGGCTTGCCGGCGATTTTTTCCGGTAAAAACAAGGCACTTTCGAAATAGATATTGCGTGCGTCGCTGGAGACGCCGGTGTCCTGACCACCCATGATGCCGGCAATGCCGATAGGACCACGATCATCGGCAATGATGGTCGTGTCTTCATGCAAAGCGACATCGCGCCCGTCGAGCAAGACCAGTCGTTCTGACGCTTTGGCCAGGCGTACTTGTATTGCGCCCTGCAATTTGTCCAGATCGAAGGCGTGCATCGGCTGACCCAGCTCAAGCATCACATAGTTGGTGATATCCACCGCTGAATTGATTGAGCGGATACCTGAACGGCGAAGCCGCTCGACCATCCAGGTCGGCGTGGGCACACTGATGTCCACATCACGCACCACGCGTCCGGTGAAGCGCACGCAAGCACAATCATCAGCGACCTCAACCGGCCAGAGTTCATCGATTTGTACCTTTACTGCTGTAATTTCGTGCAATTGCAGTGGCATATCGTTACGCGCACATAGATCACGCGCTATGCCACGAATGCTTAGACAATCGCCACGATCAGGCGTGAGCTCGATATCGATGATGGAATCATTGAGCTCGAGAAAATCAACAAGCAGCTCTCCGGGCTGGGCATGTTCAGGTAATTCCATAATACCGTTGGCTTCCTCCGACAGGCCCAACTCTGCCGCTGAGCACAACATGCCCATAGATACAACACCGCGCAATCTGGCTTTTTTCAGTTTAGTTCCGTCTGCCAATTGGCCCCCGACTTTCGCCAGTGCCGTGACTAGCCCGGCACGCGCATTGGGCGCGCCGCAGACAACTTGTACGGAATCGTTCTGCCCACAGTCGACCTCGCATACCCGCAGACGATCCGCATCAGGGTGTGGTTCGATACTAACGATACGGGCAACCACTACATCCACAAAACCGGGCGCTGCTGACACAATTTCGTCAACTTCAAGACCCATGAAGGTCAACTGATCTCCCAGCGTTGCCGTATCGACCGGCGGACTAACCCATTCTCGTAACCACTGTTCACTGAATTTCATACTGCTGCCTTATTTTATCTATAACCCGGGATAGTCGACGCATGATGCCAATGCTATTGCACTAATGAAATTGCGCCAGAAACCGTAAATCGTTTTCAAAGAACAAGCGTAAATCGTCCACCCCGTAACGCAACATGGCCAGGCGCTCTACTCCCATCCCAAAGGCGTAACCTGTGAACATTTCTGTATCAATTCCTACCGAACGAAAGACCGATGGATGAACCACACCAGAGCCAAGCACCTCCATCCAGGGACCTTTGTTGATTCTGATATCCACCTCGGCTGATGGCTCTGTGAACGGAAAGTAGGACGGTCTAAAACGGATCTCACAATTATCCTGATCGAAGAACATGTTAAGAAAAGCTTCCAGATGCCCCATCAAATCACTCAGGGACACGTTTTCATCTACCAGCAGCCCCTCTACCTGATGGAACATGGGAGAGTGAGTCATGTCGGAATCACAGCGATACACGCGGCCTGGAGAGATGATTCTCAGAGGCGGCTTGACCTCTTCCATGTAGCGGATTTGCACCGACGATGTCTGTGTGCGAAGCAGGCGGTTGGCAGCGAAGTAGAAGGTGTCGTGCATGGCGCGAGCTGGATGGTGCGCAGGCGTGTTCAGCGCCTCGAAGTTATGGTAATCATCTTCGATTTCCGGGCCTGTGGTGGTAATGAAACCTAACTGACCGAACAAGGCAGAGATGCGCTCTATTGTCAGAGTAATTGGATGCAGACCACCACCAGCCTGACCACCGCCAGGTAAGGTGATGTCCAGCGCATCGCTGGCAAGCTTCTCGGCCATGACGGCGTTGTCTAATAGCAGGCGGCGATCGTCTATCAGTGCCTGCACCGCTACTTTTGCCTGATTAACCGCCTGACCCGCAGCCGGCTTTTCCTCAACAGGCAAACCGCCAATAGACTTCAGCACACCGGTAAGTCGGCCTTTTTTACCCAGAAGCTCCACGCGGACGGCTTCGAGCTGTTCCAGCGTCGCTGATTCTCCAACCAGGTCATTAGCCTCATTGATGAGTTTGTCGAGATCCAATGGCATGAATTGAAGGCTCCTTTAGTCTGGACGAAAAAAAGGGGAATACCGAAATATACGGAATTCCCCTGAGTCGATAAAGCGGTTTCTGTATTGCGAAATAGAGTTTCGCCTCGTGAAGCTTATCCGGTTAAAGGACTAGCCTCTGCCTTTGAAACCATTCAAAGGCTGAGATTTTCCGCTTCCGAATCTTTATCAGTCCGAAAAGATCGGACTGGACGCAACGATATACGTGATCGAAACTATGCAGGCAAGCTGGATTTGGCTTTATCGACTATGGCGATAAAAGCAGGCTCATCGGCAATAGCCAGATCGGCAAGCATTTTGCGATCGATCTCAATGCCTGCTATTTTCAGGCCTTGCATGAGACGGCTGTACGTAATGTCGTTGGCTCTGGCAGCAGCGTTGATTCTGGCAATCCATAGTCGACGAAAAACGCGCTTCTTGGCTTTTCTGTCGCGATAAGCGTATTGACCAGCCTTGGTAACCGCTTGTTT
>Ga0115030_1001438_pt1 | contig 10745 bp, 14 predicted proteins | sample SidtaG_4_FD_87174 | JGI IMG/M metagenome (GOLD analysis project Ga0115030, IMG submission 87174) | Marine algal microbial communities from Sidmouth, United Kingdom - Sidmouth_Male1 metaG | ecosystem: Host-associated > Algae > Red algae > Unclassified | place: Sidmouth, United Kingdom | collected... | reverse complement strand
GACGAAGGGCAGGGAGTGGGGGAAGAAAGCGTTTGCAAGGAGCTGAGGGACGTCCGTCGAGGTATTGCAGTCTGCTCAATTTTTCCGGTGTGAGTCCCAACAGAACGAAATCAGGACGGAAACCTATTGGCCAGCAGCATGTATCCGTCTGAATGGATGGCTGAGAGTCAGTCGTGATTGCGTTCTGTTCCGACCCAGACAGGCAAAATTGAGCAGACTGCAATACAGAGCCCGCACTTTAATGCCACGAGCAACCCTTTCTGGCCCTGCCAGAGTCCTTCGGCAGTCTTGCACGGCCGAGCGGTGCAAGCCAATCAGCTGTCGATTTTCGTTGCAAGATTGCCGGCGATCCGCACAAGGCCTGGCGTCCAGATCAACCTCGGACGCCGAGGCCGGGTCTGCTGCTTTCCTCACCACCCCGTGCTGACAGTGATCTCGCCTGAGTGCACCGGGGGCGAGGCCCCTCCTGAATTCGTGAAATTGCATCATTACAGTGATACACAAGCCTGGGACTTGGCCGTGTGAGCTTGACTCTCGTTGTCTTAGCCGTTGCACATGCCATCCGAACCGAATAATTGTGTCGCCAGATCCCCGACCTGCCATTCCAAGCCGTAGGCTGCGGTTTCGATGGGGCACCACACTGTGTCGCCCCCAAATCGCCTGAAAGTAACCAAAGAAGCGCGATGGCGGAACCGCCGACGATCTGGCTCACCTCTCGCGGGCAGTGGAAGGGCGGCTCGCCGACCTGTGGTCTGCGGGGCTGTTCATTGAACGCCCCGCATATGATCCGCAGGGCGTGGCCATCCCTCAGACTCGTGATTATGAGATTCACAGCAATGGGAGACCCTCTTATCGCGATTTCTGCCCTCCAGCCGACATGCGAGATATTCATATCTCCATTGGCTTCGACAGGGGAGGTGACCCATCTTCTGTGAAGGTTGTGATGGTTTTTCTAAACCAAGAACACCGGAACAGACTTGGAAGTACTCTCCTCGTGGCAGTATGCCCAGAGTCCAAGGACAAGTACCCTGAGGTGGATGCCATACTGGCTCCACATGTGGCACAGTTCGTTTACTACGACTGAGCTACACTGGGGTGGTGGGTGGTCACAGACGGGCGGTGCGGGTGTTTGTCAACAGCGACTTCCCGGCCATAACCAACACGGTTGGCCATAAGGGGCACAGCGCGTCCATGCCTTTCCCCTGCTGCCTTCGCATGAAATGCCCCACAGAGGCCCACTCCCTTCTGCATGAGGCATTTGGGACCCTGCAGGACTTGGACTGCACCCATCCCCCCAGGACGGCGGCGCACTTGCGGGAAATGCAAGAGGCGTATGGGGGCTTGGGGCGGACCCCGGCCGAACTTGGGTTGGCTACACACATGTCGGTGGAGCGGTCACTGGTCATTGTTGTGCCACCTTCCCAAATCGTGCCCCTCCCACTTCATAACACGATTGGTATCACAGCTCGGCTCCTGCGGTTTGCAATTGAAGCTGTATCCCAAGAACGCGGCCCCGCGGACGGTCGGCAGTTTGCGCACCGACTGGCGGCTATTTTAAGCGTCAACATTGGCGTCGAGCCTGTGCCCTACCACGGGGGCAACTTCATCGGTCGGCACTGCCACACAATCGCTTCTGCCTGCGGTGAGATTGTGGAAGCGCTGCGTCCTCTCGAGTCTGCTCCCCGGCTCACCTCCTATGAGCGCGCTTGGGAGCTCTGGCGGGGGGTGCTTTCAACCCTCCACCGAGCGGCGCTTATTCCCCCCGCCGAGCTGGCACGGTTTAAGGCTGGTGCACGGGCGTTCGTCAGACTCCTCCAGGGATCATTCCCTTGGATGAGCATTTCGCCCAAGCTCCATATGCTGTTTGCCCACTCTTGGGAATTCATGGGGCTGTGGGGCAGCACGGGACTGTACGGGGAGCAAGCCATCGAATCATAGCATGGTTTCTATAGCCAAAACGCTCCCCTGTTTACCGCTGAGACGGCTCTGCTGTCCTGCCGAAAGATGGTGCAGACGATGGCGCTGAGCGGCGTGGCGTCGGAGGCCCTGCGGCGGGCGAAGGCCACAATTCGCAAGCGCAAGGCGGCGCCCCGCGGCGCGCTGCGGCCTGGGGACCGACGATTGCGGCAGAACAAGACATGGCGGCGCGAGTGCCTCGCGACGCTGCAAAAGAGGATAGATAACAGGGCCAAGTGGGCCAAAGACCAGTTTGAAGAGGGCAATGGCGTGATAGAAGCGTACGCTAAGAAATCGATTTTTTTTGCTACGGGTGGTCTTTCTCACAGGTGGACCGCTGGGTGTGATCTTGGGGCCGGGGCTTCCACCAGGTGGGCTTGTTGGATGTCCGACGTCCTGCGAGCCCAAGGCGGATCAACAGCCGGGTTCCCCACTGTGAATGGAATGAAGCTGGTGTCACATGCTGATTGGTCCACGGGCTTTTCACTCTGAAAAGTGGTCAACGTGGAAGCCGTAAGTGTATGATGTTTGAGCTCTACCGACAGCTTTTGCGATGGCCAATAGAAAGGTATAATTGTTGAACCGAGCCAATGAGGTGACAGCCTGGGCCCTGAAATCCAAAAGAGCCGCTCGAGGCGGTCTTAACTAAATATTTAGGCCTGGGCATGGACCAAGTCACTTCTTGACCATGTCAATTCGCTGACGGGAGGTTGGAATGGTAGGAACTTCAGAAAGGTAAAGATGTCAACGCTTCACTGTAAACGTTTGCATTGGCTGACCTCATCGACTCCTGGCTACCGAGGGTCAGGAGCCGGTGGAGTGGAAACTCGGCAACCGGCAACGGCCGCCTGCTGTGCCGCCAGCCTCACTTCCGCCACGCTGACCGTACTCCCAACCCCCCCTTTCCACATGCCTTGTAGCCGGTGGTTGTTGCGACAGCGCCGTTTTTCAAACGGTCGACCGGCTACAGTACGCCCCCCTCGGATTGCACCCTGCGCTCGTGCCGCTTCGCATACTGTCAGCGCGCGCGTTGCCGCGGCTGTCGGCGGCGCAGCTTCCACGGCCACGCCTGCCGGGCGGTTGGTGGCCAAACGAGGTTGGCCATCAACGCCCCCGCGCCATTGTCTGATGGCGGCCTCATCGAGGGGCGGGTCTGCTCCATCCGCCACACGAGCAGACAGCCCGGGTGGGCGCGTGCGCACCCCCGCGGCGCCTCGTGCGCGCCAGCGCGGCGCGGCGTGACGCGCGCGTACGCGGCCCGCCGCTGACGCCGCCACCCACCACGCGTCGTGCGCAGCGAGCTGGCCGACGGCGCGGCTACGGCATGGCCAACCCCCACACACGTGCGGCCGTTGGAGAGTGGGTGGCGCGGTATGGCCAGACGGGGCTGCCAAATGCGGCTGGGAGTTGGTGCGGGAACCGGCGCGAGCGGCCCCATTGACGACGGCAGCGGCGGTGGCGGCACCCACCAGTGGTGCCTCACGGACAGTGCGCGGCTCCCGGTGGGTGCAGTAGCACGCGCCGCGCTGTGCTACCACACCAACTGTCCGGGTTCTGTGCCACTCCAGCGGAACGAGCGTCCCGTCCCGCGCCAAGTACTCCTGGCTTCACTGCTGTCCGCGCTGCTGCCTCTGCCGCCGCCTCGTCCGCACCGACCACCCAGACAAGGCTTCACTGTCGGGCCACGGGCGGGCGCCGCGGGCCAATCGAGAAAGAAGCTGTGCGCTCCACCGCCGTGCCATCAACAAGCCACGCAGTGTCGCACTGGGTGCTGGCTGTTGCGTGGCGGTAGTGCCAGGAGTTGGACGGCGCCCGCCTCGGACTGTTGACGGTGGCGTGCAAGTGGTAACTCGCCGGCGGCCCAGCACGCCTGCGAGGACCACCGCAGCGGCTCTGCTCAACCTACCCCACCCCTCCCCCCTCTGCCTTGTTTTCAGCAGGACAGGACTTCGTGCCCAGCCAGTGAGCACCAATCCGTGGCCCTTGCCGCCGTAGTCGGGCTCACCTTTCGGACGTGGACAAACCCGTTGCGTCTGCCAATCTAGGCCCAGTGCCGTCGAGACGCCTTCTCCAATTCCCTCGTGGCCAAGGATCCCCCTGCACCGCCGCTCCCACCGCTGAGGCGGCGGAAGTGTCGGTGAGGCCCGCAGCTTGCGGCTCGCAGACGGACGCTAGGGACCTCTGCTGTCCGCCGTGGAGCTTGTGGGGGGGGGGGTTCAGGTGGGGGGGTTGGTGCGCGAGCGGAGCGGCGGCGCGCTTGCGCCGACGGCCGCGTGTGCCTTTGCTCGTTGCAGAGAGGAGGCCGCCGCCGCCGTGGCGCCCCACGTGGCCCGCGCAGTGTGCGGGGGGCGGTGGCACCTCCCAACGAGGGAAGTGTTTGCCGCAAGGGGCCCCGCCGCCCGACGCGCCGTCGATGCCCAGCGCCCGCGTTGACCCACGAGGTGCCCTTTTGTCAATCACCACTGGGCGCGTCGGTGGGGGCGCTCCCCAAAGCCGCCACCGGACGTGGTCGCCGGGCGGGCCACGCAGCGGCCGCTCGCGGGGATTGCGTGGGTTTCGCTCCCGCCGTCGCCGGCGTCACGCCCGAGCGGCCCGCGCCCGCCGCGGTTGGGGTGCGGAGACCCTGCACTCGCTCCATCGGCCGCCGCCCGAGGTGCCCATTTTCTCCCCCTCCCCGCCGTGCTCACGTGGGAAGCGGCTCCTCGCCATGCCGCCGTTCATGCGGGTGGCGGACCCGTCGCCGCCGCCGTCCCCCCCAACCCCGCCAACGTCGCGCATGGTAGGCGGCGAGGCCGTGGGCGGTGGGCGCAACTCCCTCGACGCCGCCACCGCGTCACGCCAGTCGATTGGAAGCCCTCCACCCTTGTCTGTCGGCAGCACCCTGACGATCACCACTGTCGGCTCGACCGTGTCAACGTCGACGGGCGCGGTGGCCGACGACGTGGCGCGCCTCGCTGGTCGCCACTCGTTTAGTACGGCGCCGACGGGGCGCCTCCGGCGCCGCTCATCGGCGGCGCTGCCGCGTGTGCGCTCATCCAAAGCAGGTGCCAATGGCTTCCTCTCCCGTCTGACCACGGGGGAGGGTGGTCGGCTCCACCGCGGTCGCAATGGTGGCGGCGGCGCCACGTGGAGCACGAGCTTCAAAGTCGGGCCTCGGGCGGCGGCGGCCACGGCCGACGACGTGGTGACGCGCGGCGGCCTCATCGGTGGCGACCCGAGCACGACGCACGACCGCGTCGCGCGCCTGCGCACCCGCGGCGCGGTGGCCACCGCGTCGCTCGTGCCGGGCGAGTGGGACGCGGAAAATGAGGAGGAGATGGCGGAGCTCGCCGCCCGTGTCAAGCAGCAGGCCGTTGCGGAGCGGCGGGCGACGGGGGGGGGCCGGGGGCGGGGCGTGCCCAAACCCCAAAACGTCAAGGTCAACCTCATGCGCCAAGCAGTGGTGCGAGAGCCGGCGACGCTGCGGCTGGCGCGAGGTGGCCGCAGCCCGGTGCACGACGGGTTTGTGGTTGTGGCGAATGCGGTGCGGAGGGAACGTACGTTGGTAGTCACGCGCCGGTGGGTGCGATGTGGGTGGGTGGGTAGCGCGGGGAGGAGGGTCGTGGAGTGCACAACGGCGGCACCCTTCCACTGCAGTGCGTGCCGCGCATGTGTCAATGCTTCTGCGAGGGTGGCGGGCGCGACAGGTGCGACTACCAGCGCCTGAGTGAGCTCTTGCATGTGTTCCTTGCTACTTTGAAACATGGAGGTCTGCTGAGACTGACTCGCTTCATCAGTTCGTATCCGTTCTTGTCTCTCACGCTGCTCCCGTGTTGTACCTGCTCTCCCCGGTTTGTACTGACTTTTGCGCCGGTTGCCTGTCTCGAACGCGCTCCCCACCACAGTTTTCGACCTCTACTACATGCTTGCATCGATGAGCAAGCGCACCCTCGCCCTATCGTCGTTGGATATTGAGGAGTTTGTCGAGTGGCTCCCGGGCCTCCGTTCCTACCTCACCGACGTGCTGTTCACGTACGAGATGGACACGCTCATCCCCCTGCTCATTGAAACCATCCCCCCTCGAAACCAGACGACTCTGCTGCGGGCGCACCCGCGGCCATTGCAAGCAATCCATACAACCATACTGTCGCTGCTCGAGGCTGTCGAGTCGACGCCTACGACGTATGCGCACCAGCCGCCGGGGGCGCTGCTCAAGCAAATCCTGGTGGCCGTCGACGACTTTGCGCCAGTGGTGCTCAAGCATCTGGACAACCTGTCGGACTCCTTCCTCCCCCCACTGGTCATGGCACTTGGCCTCCACTCCCGGCGGCGGTCGTCGACGACTGTAACGTCCATGGACTTTGCGACTGCGACGTCGCCCGAAGCTGCAGAACGCCTCGGTGCCGCTATGCGCGCCGGCCTCTACCAGGCCGTAGCGGGGGCGACCGACCCTGGCGCCGCCGCCGCCGCGACGGCGCGGCCGCTGCGGACGACCAACGCGATCGACGCGTGGAAGGAGCCGTTGTTGGGGATGTGTGGCGGCGGACCGCTAGCGCGCCTCAAGTGGAAGCGCGTCATTATTGACGGCGGGCGACGGTGGAAGCGGCAGCACGTGGGCATTGTGCGGCGCTTCTACAAGCGCTGGGCCGTCGAGTACAAGAACGTACGGGGGGAGAAGCCCATGGTGGCGGCGACCGACGAGGAGCACGTTGACCGCGACGTGTGGGGCAAGGCCGAGATTGAAGTCGACAGTGACTGCTGAGCTGGATCGGGTACACCTGTTGTTTTGCTTGCTTGTGTGTGTTCCGAAGCTTCACTGTGTACAGTCAGTCGACATGAGGGAGAAGAAAGAGGAAGAGGTGCAATGTGGAGGGCGAGTGGCACCCGGCGGATTCACGACTGTATCGTAGACGACTGGATTGAAACCATGGTACACTCCGTCCTCCATCGGCATGCATTCTCTGTCCGAGCGGCTGTAGTCGTGCGAATGAGAAAGTCACTGTGCATGAAATTTCAAAGAAAGACATGGATTGTGCACAGCTCCAGGAACTGGGCCTGCTGTCCGAACTTCGCTGAGAACGGGCAAGACCACTATCATGTGGCATACGACAGTCAACATCCGTGTTTGTTTCAAGCCAAGTCGGTAGAAAAATAGTCATTGCTCAGCTATGTCCTAAATGCTGGGTCGGGTGCGTCCAAGGAACCAGAGAGAGCAACGTGAAGTAGTCGCTGTGCCGTGAGGTCAGAAGCACGCTCTCAAAAGACAGGGTGCGCGCTTTTCTGAGCGTAACACCAGACTGGTGCGAGTACGCAATGTTGTGTACACTGTGTCGGCACGTCCTCCCCAGCAGCAGTGAGTGCACGCTCACTCTCAACCGTGTGATGAGGGCCAAGGACGTGCCACTGGTTTCACGGGTCAGGTAGCGCGGAAACGGTCGAAGGACCGCGTGAGGCACGCAGCAACACGGTACGGAAGTGGTGGTCGGACTCGCGGTGTTCTGAGCCATACCTCGCGCAATATAGCCTCTAGCTACTTCGGGCGCACGCCACCACCACCAGTCCTCGGGTTTGTTCGCGGACTCGAGTCGATCCGGTTGCGGTGGCGGATGGTGATGTATCTCCGCTGGCAGTTTGCAACACCACACTGGTGGCGGGTGCGCGGCTCCGCTCTGTGCACAACCGCTGCAGGCGCCGAGCTCGCGCGAGGGCTCGCGTCGGTCGCATCGCTGGTGCAGAATCGCAGGAGCAAAGGGTCCGCCACCACTGCGCGCAGGAGCCCCCTGCCCGTGAGCGAGATAGGGTCATGATCAAGCGCTGTTGTCTGCCACACAATCTCAAACGTGAACGCCCATTGGTCCATTCAGGGTCTCTTTTTTGCGCAGAGTGTCGCGGGTGGTGCAGGGGCACATCTCTGGTTGTCATCTCAAGAAGTGGCGATTGTGGTCGCCCTGGAGGTGGTGGCGGCGCATGCCCCCCCCTCAACGGGAGGCTGTTTCCAGAGGGGAGGCGGGCCGCGCGCGGCAAGCATACGTCTAAAGGCCGGCTTGCCCAGCAGGACAACTGGCGCACGGCTGACCCCAACCACCGGCACGCCTCTCCTTCACATAACGGATCGACCCGCACCCCGCGCGCGTTGCACAGCGCCGATCGACTGTTTCCCAGCGCTTTCCTCACCGTCACTTCCCATTGCCCCGGCCTTCTCTGCTCTCCCACGTCCACCTGCCCCCACGCCGGGCAGCCTTTTTGCCGTTGCCGCCACCATGGCCTCGCAGCGCATGACGCCCCGTCGGGCCCCCCCCCCACTCTTGGCCGCCTTTTGTGCGGGCGCTGCCGTCCCCGGGGCTCTCCCCCGTCAGGCGCAGGTGCTCCCGCACGGCGCCTGGGGCTCGGCCGGAGGCCTCTCCATCTGCTCTGCTGCCGGCCGGCGGCAGGCGGGCCACCTGGCGCCTGTCCGGTCGCGGTCGCTGGCGGCGCCCACCCCCTCCCCCCCCACGGTTGCGCCGACTAAGACGGTCACCCGGGCGGCCATCCAGCGGCCCGAGCGCTACTCGTCGGCGGATTGGTGGCGCAACCTGGTGTCTCTCCCCCAATCGGTCGTCCTGCGCCGCATTAGCTCCCATGTGGCTTTCAACACGATTGTCGCGACGGTTGTGGTGTTTGTCCACCAGTACACGCCGGATGAGAAGATCTGGCACCTCTCTCCGCTGCCGCACGTCCTTCTGGGCACGGCGCTCGGGCTGCTGCTGAGCTACCGCACGTCGGCGGCGTACGATCGATTCTGGGAGGCGCGCAAGGTGCTCGGTGGCATGGTGAACGAAACTCGTAACATCATGCGCATGGCAGTGACTTCTCTCCGCCCATCGTCGGCCGATGCAGTGTGCCGTCTGACCATCGCTTGGACGTTTGCGACCATGCACCACCTGCAGGGGACGGAGAGCGACGAGGGTGTCACCGAGTACCTGACGCCGGAACAAATGGTCACCGTCAAGGGTGTTACCAACCGGCCGATGGCCATTGCCATGCTCCTGGCGACGGCAGTTGCTGACGGCTTTACCGAGAAGGAGGAGGCGCTCGTGTCGGCACGCGCGGGCGTCGGTGCAGGCGCAACGACGGCCAACCTGCTCGCCGAGCGGCAGGAGATGGAGAAGCTGGTGACGCTCCTGGTCGACTACCTCGGCATGTGCGAGCGCATTGTGCTTACGCCTATCCCTCTCAACTACTCACGTCACACGTCGCGCTTCCTCAGCTTGTGGACGGCCTCCCTGACGGTTGTCCTGGTTGAGCTCCAAGGCCCCTTCCTCGTCCTGGACATGCTTTTCATTGCGTGGGCGCTGTTCGGGCTGGAGGAGGTTGGCCACATGATTGAGGACCCGCTGCAGCTGACCAAGAGCAGCCTGCCGTTTATCAATGTGTGCAACACCATCCGGCGGGACATCGAGCAGCAGGGGCTTGCCGTCCTCGCGCATCGGGCGTCGAAGACGGGCCTGGACGCCACCTCGGGGCCAGTGGTCACAGCCAGCGAGACGGCCAAGGAGCCTGCCAAGGTGGTTTGAGGACGTCCGTGTGCGCTGTGTGCATTGGATGGATGAAGGCGGGGCTAGGGTGAGTTGGGAATGGGGGCAGCTCGCCCACGCGCCTGTCGAAGCTTGGTTGCCCATCGCGCCGACCGTACAGTGGAGCGGTGGGAGCCGTCATTTTTTTCTTCTTGTATTCGCCTGGCGTGGCACGGTGTGGAGTGTAACTTAGTTTTTTTCTCGCTTTGTCTGTTTATTCAATGAAAAACAAGTGCTTGCGCACGACCACAGCCACCAGCATGGAGCATGGTACGTGTGCATCCGCCTAGTGCGGCGGTCAACAAGTGCACTATCAAGAGCTGGCCCATCAAAGTAAGCTGTGCGCAAGGAACGGCGTCCCGTGCGTCCGTATCCCACACTTTCCCACCATCCCCATCAACGTCTCCACGGCTGGCCCTCTGCCATTGCCGGCGCCTCCTCCTCGTGGTACCTGACGCTGACGCTGTTGACGCAGTGCCGAGCGTTGGTGGCGGTAAAGTGCTCCCCCCGAAAAACGTGGCCGAGGTGCCCCTCACACGCGCGGCACACAATCTCGGTGCGGAGCCCATCGGGCACCGCCACGACCGCGCCATCGAAGCACGACTCAAAGGCCGGCCACCCGCAGCCGGCTTGAAATTTGGCCGCCGCCGAGTAGAGGGGGCTCGCACACGCCGCACACGCAAAGTGGCCCGACGGGGGGAAGAGCGCGTCGTAGGCGCCCGTGTGGGGGCGCTCCGTGCCCTTTTGGCGGAGCACCCGGTACTCGCCGCGCGTCAGCTGCCGACGCCACGCGGCGTCGTCCTGCACCGCCCCGCCGCCAACCGTCGGCGCGGCGGGGGGGGCGGGGGCCCCCCCCGCCACCCCGCGCACCCGCCCGTCGCGGGGCGCCCCCCGCCGGCGGGGGGCGCCGCCGGCGGTGCGCCGCCGCACCGGCGGCGGGGCGGCCGCGTCGGTGGGGGCGCCGCCGCCCGCCCGCCGCTCGGCGGCGGCGGTGCGCCCTGCGCCGCCGCCGCCAGCCGCAGACGGCCGCAGGGCGGCACCGCGCAGGGCGCAGAGGGATTTCTTGAGCGACGCACCCGCCGACCGCGTCACAGACGGCAGGCCCGCAACGTTGCGGCGGCGCGCGGGGGCGGCGGCGGCGGCGGCGGCGGCGGCGGAGGCGTCCATGACCATGGCGGCCGCCACGGTGGGGGGGGGGGGGGGGGGGGGGGGGGGGGGGGGGGGGGGGGGGGGGGGGGGGGGGGGGGGGGGGGGGGG
>Ga0115030_1001435_pt1 | contig 10757 bp, 5 predicted proteins | sample SidtaG_4_FD_87174 | JGI IMG/M metagenome (GOLD analysis project Ga0115030, IMG submission 87174) | Marine algal microbial communities from Sidmouth, United Kingdom - Sidmouth_Male1 metaG | ecosystem: Host-associated > Algae > Red algae > Unclassified | place: Sidmouth, United Kingdom | collected... | reverse complement strand
GGGGGCGCGGGGGGGGTGGGGGGTTGGTGTTGGTGGTGGTGGGGGGGGGGGGGGGGTTGTCTTTTTTTTTTTTTTTTTTCGCAGTGCATCCGCAGTGTGTTTGTACTCATACCTGCTCTTTCTTCTGTGCTACCCCGGTGGTTGCGTTTGCTCGATTGTCCGGCACCCCCCTCGGTGACTGCCACCCGCACCCCCACCGTGCGCCCGTGCCGCGTCCCCGCCGCTTCCCTTTGTGTGGTCGACGCAGGACCCGGCGGCGTGGCGCGACTTTTACACCACCTGCGAGTCGGACGGCGACAGCACGAGCAGCGACGAGGAGGGGCACGCCCGCCGCCGAGCCGCCGGCGGGTCGGCGGCGGCGGGCCCGCCGCCAGGCGGCGCGGCGGCGGGCGGCCGCCCGCCGCCGCCCTTTCCCCTCCGCGCGGTGCTGCAGCGGGAGTTGACCCTCCGCGCCATCCAAGCGGCGCCGCTAGTCGCGTCGGCGCCCGCGGCGGCAGCGCCTCGGCCATTGCCGCCACCGGCGACCGCAACCGTATCGCCGCCAGCGGCGGCGACGGCGGCGGCGGCGGGCGGCGCCACCACCGCGGGCGCCCCGAGCGGGAGCCGCCCCCCCCCGACCCCCCCCGCCCGCGTCGCCCCCGTCTCGGACGTCTTCCAACCCGTCGAGCCGGCGGCGCCCGACCGCCCGTCGCCGTATGTGGACGATGAGATTGACGTGAGTGACGTGGTCGCCACCCCCCCGCCGTCGGCGAGCGGCGGGGCGGCCGGCGCCGACGGCGGGGGTGGCGGGTCGGGCGGCGCGGCGGCGGCGGTGCCGCCCCCACCCCCCGTGTACTTGCTCATGGACGGCGCGTCGGAGCGGTTTTTTGGGCGCGGCGCCGACAGCCCGGATGGCAGCAGCGGGGGGGTGAGCGACGCGAGCGGCGCGTGTGACGGCAGTGGGTTTTCCTCGTCGGACGATGACGAGGGCGGCGGTGGTGGCGGCGGTGGGGGCGGCGGCGGCGGCAGCGGCACCCGACCGCCCCGCCGATTGTGGGACGATGCGGACGCGGTGACGGCGCTCGCCTGTCGCCTGTGCGCGTCGCGCGAGCGGCTGCTGCCGACGGCGCCGCCGCCGTCGGCGCGGCCACCACGGCCACTGGCCAATGGTGGGGGGGCGTCGGGCGCGCGCGGCCGCCGCGGGCGGCGGCGGCGGTCGGGCGGCAACGACGCGGACGGGTCGTCGGCCAAGCGGCCACGGACGGCGGCGCCGGCCGCCGCCGCCGCCGCCCCCCCCGCCGTGCCGGCGTCGGGTTTCCCCGCCCCCTCGACGCCGACGACCACGGCTGATGGGGGTTCCGCGGCCGCCCCCCCCCTCGGCGCTGCCGACGCCCGTCAAAGTCCCCCTCTCCCTCTGCGGCGCAGACACGGACGAGGGCGGGGGTGGGGAGGACGACTCGCTGCTCGACTCGGCGGACCGGGAGAAGCAGCGGCGCAACGACGCCAAGGCGGTGCTCGCGCACCTCGTCGACTCGGATTCGGGGGAGGACGAGGGCGGGCCCGTCGGCGGCGGGGTGCCCGTCTCGTCGGCGCTGCGGGAGGTGGCCTCCCGCGCGTCGCTGACGATTGCGTCGTCGAGTGAGGAGGAGCGGCCGGCGGCGGCGGTCAAGGTCGAGGCCCCGCCGCCGGCGGCGGCGAAAGCGCCGACCGCGCCGGCCGCCCCGCCGGCGGGTGCCGCCGCCGCTGAGGCGCCGCTGGTCAATGACCCGACGGCGGTGACGCCCACCGCCGCCGCCACCGCCGCCGATGATGGCGTCGACGAGGACGACGGCTCGACGTCAGACGAGTCGGACGCGGACACGCGCGCCACGGCACACGCGGCGGCGTTGGAGCGGGAGGCTGCCGCGTGGACGGCCGGTCTGGTGGCGGAGGTTGGCGTCCACGCGGGCCGCCCCGCGGCGGCGGCGCCGACCGCAGGGGCGGCGGCCGCCGCGACAGACCCGCCGACGGCGGCCGACGCGGCGGCGGTTGCCGGCGGGGGCAGCGTCGCGCCGCCACCCCCTGGGGCACGCGCCGCAGGGGCGGCGGCGGCAACAGCGGCGCCTGGTTCATACGTGCCGCACGAGGAGCGGCGCGTCTTGGCCGCCTACGTGCGGCAGGCGCTGGCAACGGCGACCGAGCGGGCGCGGTCGGAGGTTGCTGCCGCGGCCGCCCCTGCGCCAGCGCCGGCGGCGGCCGACTCGCCTGACTGTGCGGCGGCCGAGCAGGGCGCGCCACCGCCCGCGCACCACGCCGGCGGCGACGCGGCGGCTGCCACGGGCGACGACGCTGGCGACGGCGACGTGCTGGCGGCTCGGTGCCACGCCGCCGCCGTTGCCGGCGCCGCCGTCCTCGGCGGCCTCACGGGCCTCCTCCAGTCGGTGCGTCACGGTCGTGTCGGGGCCCCCGCGACGGTTGCGTCGCGCGTGGCGGCCATCTTCGACGCGGGCCCGCCGGCGACGGTGGGGCTCTTGCCGGCCGCCTCCCCCGCCGCCGCCGTGCTGTCTGCCACCGTGCGGGACGTGCGGCGGCGGCGGCGGCGGCGGCGGGCGGCGGCGGTCGCGTCGGCCGCGACCGTCCCCGTCTCGTCGGTGGAGCAAGCGGCGGCGGACGTGGCGTGGCGGCGGCGCGTGGCCGTCGATACGGCGCGGGGGGGGCTCTTGTCGGGACGCCCGGCGTGGAAGGCCCTCCGCCGGCGGACCGAAGCGGGCACCCGCCGCGCGCTGGCCGTCGGCGGCGGGTGCGGCGTCGATTGGAGCCGCGAGCCGCCCGCCGAGGGGGCGGCCGCCGCCCCGCCCGCCGCCAGCGCGTTTCTCTTCCCCGAGTATGGGGACGTGTGGAATGCGGTCGCGCCGCTCCCGTCGCTCGCCGCCGCCCGCGCAGCGTCGTGCGCCAACACTGGCGGGGGCGGCGGCGGCGGTGGCGCCGACGCCGACGCGGACGATGAGGATGCGTGGGCGGCGAACGGGGGGGTCCGCACCCCCGGCGCCGTCCGCCGCAACGTTGAGTTGATGGCGCGGGTGCGGCGGCAGCGCCGCCGCCTCTCTGCCTACGCGCGCGCCACCGAGCCGACCGCCGAGCCGTTTGACTTGGACGCCGCCGGCGACGACGACGCTTCGGACGGGGGCACCCCCCACTGGGTGCTCCCCCGCCGCGACGATGGGCCCGCGGCCGACGGTACGCCCGGCCACCGGGAGCACGAGGCGATGCGGTCGGTCGTGGCGCTGCTCCTCTACCACGGGGGCTTTGAGGACGCATCGTCGGCCGCCTTGGACGTGCTCGTCGACGCGACCGGGGCGCTCTTTGAGCGCGTCGCCACGTCCTTGGCCGCCGCCCGGTCGGCGCCGTCGTCGCTCCCGACGCCGCCCACGCGGCAGCCGCCGGCGTCGCGCTCGCCGTCGACGCTGCTCGTGCATCCGCTGCAGGGGGCGGCGGCGCCGCCGCGGGCGGTCCGCGGCGCGCACGTGCCGGTGCGGTTGCGCCACACGCCGCCGCCGCCGCACCCACACACGGCCCTGTCGGACGTGGTGTCGGTGACGCAGCGGGTGCTCGCGTCTGCGGGCACCCGGGGGGGGCTCCCAGAGATGGCCACCTACCGTGCGGCGGCGGCGGCGCGCGTCGACACGACGCTCCGCGAGTCGGCGGTGCGGCTGGGGCTCGTCGCCACCCGCGTGTCGGAGAACCGCGTGCGGTCGTCGGGGGGGGCGGCGGCAGTGGCGGCGGCGGCGGCGGCCAAGGCGGCGGCGGCAGCGGCCGCCGGGTCGGACGGGCCAGGTGCCAACACGGCGGGCGGCGCGCCCGGTGAGGCGCCGGTGAGCAGCGCCGGTGCGGCTGGCAGCGCTGCCGCTGCGGCGGCCGGGGCCTCCCCCAGTGGGGGGGGCGCGGCTGACGGTGACGGCGTGGCCGCCGCCACTGCCGACGCGGACGATTTCCCGCCCGAAGCGTTGCTCTTTGGCCGCTTTGGGCCGTCGACCATTGTCGACATTCTCGGCCTCACGCGCCTCGGCCTCGGCGCCGTGGCGGTGCCACCCCACATGGCCACGTGGGCGCTCGCGCCGTTTGCGTTGCAGGCGCCCCCACCGCCGCCTCCGCCGCCGCCCGAAGCGGTGGCGGCCAAGGCCGAGCCCGACGCGGTGGTGGGCGCCGACGGCGCCGCCGCGACGGCCGCCCCCGGCGACCAGGCGCCCGACGCTGGAGCGGCGGTCGGTGGCGCCGCCGACGCTATTGGCGCGGCCATGGCCGCCGACCTCGACGGCATGGACGGGCTCGACTTTGCGGCGGTCGCCAACGGCCTGTCCATTGTCGATGGCAGCGGCGGGGCGGTGGGCGGCGGCGGCGGCGCCGAGGCGGGCGGCGGCGGTGGCGGCGGCGCCACCGCCGGCAGCATGCTCGACATGGTCGCCATGGACGAGGAAGCCCGTGCCGGCGCCGCTGGGGTGCTCGACGAGCTCGACGTGCCGCTGACGGCGCTCGCGAGCGTCGTGGCGCCCGCCGTGGCGGGAGGAGGGGGGGGTGCCGCGGGCGCCGCGGCGGCGCTGCCCCTCGACGCGGCGGCGCTGCTGGCGGCCGCCGACGGCGGCGGGGAGGAGGACAAGGCCGGGGGGGGGGGGGCGACGGCCGGCGCCGAGCCGTCGGCGGTGGACTACGGCCTCGCGTGGGCCGACGCTGGGGGGGGAGACCCAGACGGGGGGCAGAGCGTCGACCACATTACGGCGCTCTTTTGAGGGCGGCGCCGTGTGGGGGAGAGGGGACGCGAGTACCGCCCCGTGGGCGGGAGCACTCGCGGCCAAGCATAACAGTTCAAACACCTAGCAGGGATGTTCTTCCCTCGTCGCCAGCCGCCCATCCACCGGCACTCACCACATCACACGCCACACACCACAGGCACCGCGTGGGGTACCTCCTCGGGGTGCCCACCCTCCCTGCCCAGCTCCCGCCACGTCAACCACCATGTTCAACCTCACACACAGGCGCCCAGCGCCGCGCCGTTCCATCATGGCCATCGCCCCATCGGTCGGCCATCCCCTGCCATGTCGCCATCCCCCATGCAACGCAGCGTGCAAACAAGTTGGAAAAGAACGCGTGACGACAGCCCCCCCCCACCCCCGCCAGCCGCCAAGCAGCCAGTTTACTTCTTCTCCGCCGCCTTGGCCTTTGCCTTCCCCCGCATCGCCTTCATCCTGTTCTTGCGCTCCTTCCGCTGCTTGCGGGAGCCGACCGACGCGGTGGCGAGGCCCTGACGGATCAGCCGGTACTTGGGCTCAAACTTCTTGGCATAGTCGAGCGAATCGTAGATGACGCCGAAGCCGGTCGACTTGCCCCCACCAAAGGCGATGCTGAAGCCAAACACAAAGATGGTTTGCGGGTCCGACACCTTGTACATCTTGGCGAGCTTGTCCTTCAGCTCGGACTTGGGCACCGAGCCGCGGCCGGGGTGCAGCACGTCAATGATCTGCCGCGAGCAACGCGTACGGCACGGGCGGGTACGGAACAAGGATCGACAAGAGATGCCGGGAAATGACGCACGTGCCGGGCAGAAAGCAATCACGGCGCGAAGGGGGTCAGTGCAAGAGAAGAGCCATGGATTCGAGAGCAACAAGGACATGGAGGCGCGTGACATAACCAGAGAATAGGGGAGAACAGCGGTGATAACCAGCATCAAACAACGGTTAGAACGCCTACAGTGAACGAGGCACCAGTCAACAGGAGCTGCGAACAGCCGCCGTACGGCCATCAATGAACGCCCCAAAACCGCGCCAGCTGCGACCCATACTGCGACAGAAAAGGCCAGCAATCCCCCACCCATACACACATGCCCACCACGACTCGACCACACCCATCCCCCCGGTCCAACTACTCGCCCAGCCACACGCGCAGCGATGCCGCCCTCATGCATAGCCTCACATGATGCCGACATCCCGCAGCGCCCTCACACGCAATCCCCCACCCAATGCAACACGTCGACGTACAAACTGCTTGCGGTACAGCAGGCGGTTGGTCAGGAACTTGCGCGTGCGAATCGTGCATGACTTGGAGTCCGACATGGTGGGCAACCGTACCGGGGCTCACGGCCACACACACGGCAAAGCGGGGCCGAGGGGAGGGGAAGGTGGGGGGGTGAAAGGTGGCGGACTGGGGATGGGCGGGAATGGGCAGCGGGGGGAAAGTGGCGCCGACGGTGACGGGCGCGACGTGGGCGTGGGGCACGCGGACCGGCGCGCACGGCGATGGTGGAGGTCTCGAGGGCTACTACCTGGACTCGGCCGTTTGAGCCGGATATCAATTCACCAACGACAGGTGTGACCGCCGCTTGAAGAGTTTCCCTGACGACTTAAGAAGTATTGAAACAATGAAGAACCTCAACTTGATCATCAAACTCTTCCTCTCCAGAGGTAAATACTCGCTCGTGGACCCGTTGACCATCGCTCTCCTTACAGTTTCCTCACCGGTCCCTCGACGGTGAGCCGTAGCCCCCCCCCCTCGAGTGGTCGCAATCGATCGCGCAACGCATCTGAGCTGGTGGGACCGCGAGAGCATGCAAATTGGCCGCCGCGGCACCCCCCGTGCCAACCCCGCCAGGCCTGCTGCGCAAGCCGGCGGGGGGGCTCTTCCGTGTCCAGCGCCGCCACCCCTCCCGCCACCGCGACCGCCGCGGCGGCCAACGTGCGCGGCTTTGCAAGATATTCGCCGGTGCCGCGCGGCCTGATCCGCCCCCGCCCGCGGCCGCGCGGCCGCCGCTGCCCCCGCCACCGCGACGGTGTGTGCCGCCACCACGGTGTGACGCGCCTGCTGCGGCCGCCGGGACGCCGGGCGCTCTGCCGCCGCACTGCTGCCGCCACCCTGTCGCTTGCCGGCCAGGCCAGACGGTGGGGTGGCTGGTTTGCTGTCCGAGACGCTGCCTGCCCCCGCCGAGCTGTCTGGGTTGTCGTCCCATCTTTCCCGCTCTGCTGGTTCTGCCTGGTTGTTGTCTGCCTGTACCTCCCGCCCTCACCGTTTCCCACCTCCCTCCCACCGCCCCCCCCCCGCCGCCCCAGCACCTGGCTTTGCCCCCCCGGTACCACTCCATCCCTGGCTCCGGCGGCCTCTGGGCCGGCGCCATGACCGTGGCGTTTGCCACGCCGCTGTCCGTCGCTCGCCCCCGGTCCGCGTGGCTGTCAGGTGGGGCGACCACCGCTGGCCTGAGGCCCGCCGGCTGCCTGCCACGGCCAGGCTCCCGCGCCGCGCGCGTCGGCTGGGGCGTCGGCAGCGGCTTGCGCGTCGGCCGCGGCGACGGCGACGATGCCAGGCGGCGGCACCCGCCCCGCCGGTCGGTTGTCACCGCCTCGGGCGCCTCATCCGCGTCGCCATTAGGATCGGGGGCGGGCGTCGGCGCTGCCGTTGCGGCAGACGCTGCCGCGGCGCCCACGGTGCTGACCAAGCAGGGCGACGACCCCGCGACGGACCGCAAATATGCGGGCTGGCGGCGGCGCATCTTTTACTCCATCTTTCTCGGCTATGCGTGCTTCTACTTTACCCGCAACTCTTTCACGTATGCCGCCCCCGGGCTGCGGCAATCGCTCGGCTTTTCGCTCGAGCAGCTCGGCGTCATCACGTCGGTCTTCCCACTGGCGTATGGCTTTTCCAAGCTGGTTGCGGGTGTGCTGGCCGACAAGTTTTCCACCCGTATGTTTATGGCGCTCGGTTTGGCCATGACCGGCGTGATCAACATTGCGTTTGGGATGCAGACCAGCATGCTCGCCTTTTGCGGCCTGTGGGCGCTAAACGGGGTGTTTCAGGGCTTTGGCGCGCCACCGTGTGCCAAGCTCCTGACCACTTGGTACTCCAAGACGGAGCGGGGGACCTGGTGGGGGTTTTGGAACACGTCACACAACACGGGCGGCTTCCTCATCCCCCTCCTCGCCGGCTACTGCGTACGCGTGTGGGGCTGGCAGTACGGCATGCTCGTCCCGGGCTCCATCGCCATCCTGATGGGGCTCTTCCTCTTCAACCGGCTGCGGGATCGCCCCGAGACGGTCGGGCTGCCGTCCATTGAGGTGTTTCGCGACGACTACCCAGAGGGCGCCTCCCCCGCCGACAGGGAAAAGGCAGCGCTTGCCGGCGTTGCCGCCGAGGGCAATGGCGCGGCGTCAGAGGAGGCACCGCCGCCCATGTCGACCAAAGAGCTGCTCATGAAGCACGTCATCTCCAACCCCTACGTGTGGCTGCTGGCCATCTCGTACTTTTTCGTCTACTTTGTTCGGCAGGGCATCTCCTCGTGGGCCCACATCTACCTCCTCGACTTTAAGGGCGTTGCCAATGCACAGGAGGCGGCGTTTCGAGTTTCGGGGATGGAAATTGGGGGGCTCCTCGGCTCCCTCGCGTCGGGCTGGACGTCGGACCGCATCATGCGTGGCCGCCGCATCCCGGTCATCATTGCGTGGCTGCTCGGCGTCATGGCCTCTGTGGCCGCCCTGTGGTTTGTGCCCGTCGGCTGGCGCTACGTCAACTGGCTGGTTGTCTTTTGCATTGGCTTTTTCATTTACGGCCCGCAGATGCTCGTCGGCTTGGCCGGGGCGGAGATTGTTGACCGCCGCGCCGTGTCGTCAACGATTGGCTTCCTCGGGTGGATTGCCTACATGGGGGCCTCGGTCGCCGGCTACCCGCTGACCAAGCTCGTCACGTCCATGGGCTGGGGCGCCTACTTTGTGTCCCTCCTCGGCTGCGCCGTGACGGCCGTTGTGCTGCTCCTGCCCATGTGGCGGTTGGGGATGCGGCCCAAGGGGCAGGCCCACGTGGCGGCGACCAAGCGGACGGCCATCGCGCCGGGGGCGCCGAAAAAGGTCGCCGCCGTCGCGGCGGTCGCGACCGGCCAGCCCGTGCCGGCTGGCGTCGACACGGCGCCGGCGCTGGCCACGCTCGCCGGCGCGGGCGCGTTTATTGAGTGCGGCCTGTGCGCGGGCACCGGAACGGTGATTCGGCTCGAGTGTGGGCCGGCGACGCCGACGCAGGGGCTCTCGTGCCGCTACATTGAGACGCCGTGCCCGTCGTGCGCGGGCAAGGGCTTCTTGCCGGACGAGCCGGCGCTGGCGGAGGCGACCTAGAGGCTGGTCGGGTAGGGGTGGGGGGCGTGAGGGGTCCGCAGGACAGGCGAGGGCCATAGGCTGATGTACTTGTGCTACTGCGTTTGTTTGCTGCAAGGGGGACGCGGGCGCACGCGCCATCACACGATTCAAGTGGCGTCCGAGTACTCGCGCGGTGCTCGTTTGGTGTCTGCTTTCGCGTGTATCGTGTGTAGGGTCGCGGCCGCCGACCCGGCGAGTAGGAATGAAACATCGCTGGGGTGCTACGACGCCGAGCTCGATGCCCCCTGAAGGCCAAGTAACGACAGGACGACGGTCGGCGGGAGCCTGCCAGACTTGAGAGGACGCGTCTCAGCGAGAACGAATCACACTCAGCAAAAAAAAGCATTCTCGGTTGACCACAGCCGCACCCCCTACTCGACGACCCCAAAGCCCAGCTCCTGCAGCAGCGTGTTCCACCGCTTGGACTCTTGCTCAAACACGTACGTGACTGGGAGCACGCACACGCCGCTTCCCCCCACCGACCGCAGCTGCTTGATCGCCCGGTACACGCTGTCCTTGGGCACGACCAACCCAATCGCGTACATGCCCGTCTCGGTCCCCCGCGGCGGCACCACCGAGTTGATCGTCGGCCCGTCCATGCCGCACAGGTCCGTCTGCGCGCCGAGCCGCCGCGCCACATCATTCATCGACGAGCCGCGAATGTTGGCAATGACGTTGCACTGCTCCTTGCCCATCAGGTGCGCGTCGATGCGCTCCAGGAGCTCCCGGCAGAGGCCGCGGAGGGCGTCGCCAGGCGCGCCCGGTGCGGCCAGCGACGCGCGGTTGCCCACCATCTGAAAGGCCGACGTGACGAGCGTGCCGCCGTCAATCTCCTTGAGGAGGTTCTCCCGCAGCGTCACGCCCGACGACACCAAGTCGACAATCACGTCGGCGGTGCCCATTTGCGTCGACGCCTCGAGCGCGCCGTCCATCTTGACGACCTCATAGTTGGCCATCCCCGCCGCTTGGAAAAACTCGCGCGTGCGCACGGGGAACTTGGTCGCGACGCGCAGCGCCGCGGCGCCCGGCGCATTGACGACCGCCGCCAGCTCCGCCACCGACGACACGTGCGCCCACGCCATGGGCACCCCAATCGACAGCCGGCAGCCGCCATAGCCGAGGTCCTCGTGCGCAATCACCACCTGCCCGTGGCCGCCGCCGTGCTCTGACACGAGGTCATAGCCGACAAAGCCGAGGTCCACATCCCCGTCGCGCACCTTGCGCACAATGTCCGGCGGGCGTTGCAGCCACACCTCCACGCCGGGCGCGTTGCGCAGTGACGCCACGTACTGCCGCGGGTTGAGCATCTGCACGTCCATGCCGACATCGCGGAGGAGGGACGTGGTTGCCGCCGACATGCCGCCCTTGGACGGGATGGCGATGCGGATGTTGGTGCGGGGGGTGCGCCCAGAGAGGGGGGGGTCCCCACTCGGTGCCACGGAAAAGTGGGGGATGGTGGCGTCGGCGCTGGCGGCGGCGGTCGCCGCCGCGGCAGCGGCGGGCGTCGGGACGACCGGCTCGGGGGGGTCGGCTTGGGCGGCGGGGGGGGTCACTGGCGCCCCGCGCATCAGCGGCCGCTGCCTCCGGGCCGGGCGGGCGGGCGGCTTCACAGGGGACGGCGCAAACGAAGAGCGGCCG
>Ga0115030_1001434_pt1 | contig 10760 bp, 17 predicted proteins | sample SidtaG_4_FD_87174 | JGI IMG/M metagenome (GOLD analysis project Ga0115030, IMG submission 87174) | Marine algal microbial communities from Sidmouth, United Kingdom - Sidmouth_Male1 metaG | ecosystem: Host-associated > Algae > Red algae > Unclassified | place: Sidmouth, United Kingdom | collected... | reverse complement strand
TTGAGCTCTCCTGGGGGCCCCGCGAGAGAGCACCACGCTCCACAGGGAGCACCACCGGCACGCAGGCGAGCGCGCTCGTGAGAGCCGCTGCGGTCCCCGCCCGAGGCAACAAGAGCGGGCCACAGGGGACGCCAGGGATGGATCAGAGAAGATAAAAGGATCCGCCGCGCCTCGGACGTGGCTTGAACACCGGTCGTCAGCGACACACCCACCCGCCAGCTCCCCGATCCCACCCATCCTAACTGTCACCGTCGTGCTGTCCCTTCCCCCCGACGTTCTGTTGTGGGCGAGCCATCGAGCTATGGCCCTAGACATCTCTCCTGTCACCCAATCGTCCGAGCCTTCCTCTGCCGCCATCCTCATGGCAGCCGATGAGGGCGTCAATTCCGATTCAGCGTGGCGTCCCAGCACGAGGACACGCCAGCTGCGACGCCTGCCACGCCGGTGACCGCGACGATTGCGTCCGTGGCGACCGCTCCTGTCAGCTCCGCTCCTTCTCGGCGCCCCTTCGTCCACGATAAGGCGTCGGCGTTCCTCTAGAAGCTGTCAGCGACCGAGCTACACACGGTGCTGCGCGTGCTACGCATCAAGGGCCGGATGCAGGCCAACATGGTGGACAAGCGCGCCATCGCGGCGGCTCGCATGGAGGATCAGAACATCGGCGATGAGCAGCTGGAGGCTCTGATGGACGATTCCGACTTGGCGGGTCCCGCGACACCCATTTTTGGCGCACGGCCTCCCACAGGTGCCTCGGCCTCGGCGCTCGTGCTCGCTCCGGCCAGAGGCCGCTCAGGTGCTGGCGGCTCTTCCGCATCGGCGGCCCCTGCCCCAATGGCAACTAGCCGCAGCCCGCCCTTTAGTGCCAATGACATGGCCCACTTGGCGCACGTCGCGACCAACCCCTTTCACTTCGAGGCCATCCAGGCGGACAACCAGCCCCTGTCGCGCGCGGAGCTCTACAAGCCGCGTCAAAGCCTATGGGACGCCGTCCTTGCTCCGGCCTTCAACAATCCTGAGTACAAACCTGCTCGCGCAACGCCGGTCGACGGTGTACTCGCGTCGGACTTGAGGGGAATGGACCCGACCCGCTTCACGTGCAGCCGGGAAGCATCCAAGCTGGAGACCATCTACCGAGCCTTGCGGTCTAACTACACAAAGGCGTACTCCAACTACACGCGTAGCGGCCAGATGGAAGGGGGCATTTTCAAGGACTACACGAACAGCGACCATGAACTCCTGTACTTGCACTGCCTCCTATTTGACAACCCATCTGTTGATTTCGTTCTCCGATCGTCGCCGCAAGCAACCCAGGCAGAGGTCGGTCTGCCTGGAAGCGCCGCGGTCGGCCGCGGGCCGGGGCACCCGGGCTCAGCGCCCCGCCCCTTGCGCAAGCGGCCCCGTCAGTCCGAGGTCGTCATTCGGGGCATGGAAAACTTGACGGCGGCGCTTGTCGCCATGGGAAACTCGTCTGGCCCGGCTGGCGGCGACGCTGCGGGTCACCGCGCAGCGGCTGCGTTGAACAACGCCGAGGCGATTGGTGCCATGTGGAAGCAGCTAAAGGCCGCTCGCGACGCGGTCGCGGAGGACCCCAGCGACGTGCTCGCCATTTCCATGCGCGTCCACTTTGAGCAGCAGCTTCAGAAGCTGATGGATACGGAGTAGCGCTTCGCCTTGTGGTACGTGTCAATGAGGGAGGATGAGAGTTAGGATGGGATGGTGGCTTTAGTGCTGATGTAAAATCCAGTGGAACAATCAATCTTGTGCGCATAGAACTTCCTGGTCTTGCCTGGCGTTCTCGTTGTCCTTCCGGGGCGCCGGCAGCGCAATAATAAAAACTATCAACCTGGTACGGCCGTATGTGTGGTGGTACACTTCCTTCCGACGGCGGCACCAAATCCAGCCCGCCACACAGCTGCTGCCTCACCGGTGCCGGTCGGGAGCGCCGCAAAGCTCGTAAAGTGTGCATGAAAACGGCACTTCAGGTCTACTGGGGCCACCCCATCCGTCAGTATTGCCTTGATGATCCCCTCGCCTTCTAACCCACAGATTCTCTAGGATTTGGTATCTGTGGCGACGCGGATTGGGACCACAGCAGCGAACGACAGCCTAACACTGGCCACGGAGCGAGCATGGTCCCGGGGGGGCCGGCGTTGGTGAGCAATGCTCCGTGGGCAGTGGTCCCGACTGTGTCGAAGGCCGCGGGTAACCACCGGTGTGGATGCTGTAGTACAATGGATCGCGATCACCACGGAGAGGAGGGAAGTACCGGCCGTCCTAGCCGCTCGTGCGTCACCCGCTGTGGGACTCGAGGTCCAGGAAGTCAGGCCGACCGAAACGCCAAGACAAACAGGCACGGTTTACTTGCCGGCGACGACGGTGCCTCCCACCGTCGTCGCCCTTCGTCCTAAAAGGGCGGAAACCGCTGCGCGGGGACCGGGGCCACTAGTTGGCCCGGTCTCGTGCTGCCAAATACCTACGATGCAGATAACACCCTCCAATGCATGACACTCCCCAATATGGATTGACTCGCCCCGCTGTCAGCACATGACTAGCCGACGAGCTCACCCGGGCACGTGCGCCGAAGGCGCTCACAAGCCGCAGCGGCACGCCACAAAGGCTACACACCACCTACCACCCGGCTTCCGCGCACCAGCGCCCACAGCCACCAGTGCAGCGCATCTGTCACAGTACTAGAGATGCTGCTGTCATCCTACCGCGCGAAATCTTTCGCTGGCACAGTTGCAAGCGTGAAGATGGGCCAGTGCACAAAATCAGATGGCCGTTTACATGAGCTAGAGAAGCACCCGGTCAGGCCGGGCAGCGGCACTGCTGATCCCTCAGTCGGCGAGTGAGTGTGACTCGCAGATGGCAAGGCTCTCTGTCTCGCCTACGCTGACGTAGCCGGTCGTCCAGGTCTCATTGGTCCTGAATAATGACCGCCCCAGTCCCACCGGCACCATCCTCAGGCAGTAGGGCATTCGGCGGGGGACTGCTCCTCCCGATCAAAAAGTTGTGCAAGCGCACGCATACACGTAAAATAAGAGAAGCCCGAGACACAGAGAAGCGCACGGAGCGCCACAAGATACCCCACTGACCAACAACCTGCCCAAACACCTGCTCAACGAATGTGCGCGAGGAGCTGTGATAGTAGTTGTACGCGTCCTTGTCCCACGGGAGGTTGGTCCCCGGCCAGGGCGTAAGAAAACGCTCTCCAGCAATGTACGCATCGTCGCCCGCGACCCAGTGCCCACGAGGCAGCCCATCGTCGCGGGCCAGCAGCTCTGCCAGCCCGCTCGCGGAAAAGGCGGTGCTTTCGTGGCATGAGCCCGCGGTCACCGTCGACAGAAAGTGGACTCTGTAATTCCCGCCAACCGCGGCCTGCACTTTGATAGCAAAAAAGCCCTTACGTGTCCAATATGATGAGGGGTTGGGTACCTCGGAGACACGTGGCCGGCGGATGCGGAGCGCGATGCCGTCGATGGCCGACACGCACCAGCGCAGCGGGTTGCGGCCGCCCCGCGAGAAGAGCGCGCTCTGGGAGGTAAACTCTGCAGGTGTGGAAGGAAAGTGAATGTTGTTCAAAAGCGGGTCAACGTCCAATGGTACCAGCACCTGCGGCAAAAGAAGACAGGCACAGAAAGCCCAGACAGAAAAGAAGCAGCCGATGGACCACGCGGCCGAAATGAGTAACGACACAATGACAGCCATGGAGCGAACAGAAATGGGCGACGCGATTGCGAGGTTAGCATGATGCCGTGCAGCTAGAGGGAGCCCGGGTAGTCCCTAGTTGACGACAGATAACCGTGAAGGACCCAACGTGCTGATGTCGCTCACTGCCCCGCCGACCTGCGGACCACCCACAGACGTAGAGAATGTCGGTCATACCTGATGACGAATCGAGTACACCGTGCACCGGCTCACCCCAAACGCAAGCATGCAATCGAGGTAGGAAGCCCCGGCGAGCATGCGCAACCCAAGTGCAAGTCGGCAGTCCGTTGGGATGGGGGCGCCGCTCGACAGCATTGCCATCCTCTCGTACACCACCAAGCGGTGCTCGACGGACGAGTGCAATCCCCAAAAATCCTCCCCAGTCATACGGAAAAGCAACCGGAATTCACTCTCCTGCACGTGGTACAGGCCCGAGCTCATGCTCAAGCGTGCGCGAGTTCCCGCAGAATGCACACGAGGGAGCGTCACGAAAGCGGCCGCTGCCGAGCGGGGCACCACGACGGCCACAACGGCGACAGCGAACAGAGCAGCACGCCGCGCGGCCGCAGCGCGCTCAGGTCGGTGCACCTCCTCCGACTGCCGCACGAAGCGACCATCAGCGACAGCCCGCTTCTCCGCGAAGACCGAGTGGTGGGGCGCCAAGGCGGGGAGAGGCCGCTCCGGCTCACGCGTGAGGCGGCAGCACGGGAAGGGCAACCGCAAGCCGAGCTTGGGAGGGGGCGGGCAGGCGCGAAGCCGCCGCTATCGGAGAGAGGGGAGCGGAACGACGTGGCGGTCCGGCAGCAGACAAGGCGGAGCATGGGGTGGGGTAGCGCGGGTTCACGGCAGAGGGGGTCGGAGAGCCCATTGAAAAGGTGTGTGGGATGGAGCGACTCGTGCGTCCGTCGAACGGCATAAACCGCTGCGCCAGACGGACAGCATGTGGCGGCGTATAGGTGAAACGATGTGGAGGTGGGGCGTCGGAGCGATAGCAGTGTGGAGCGGGGCGTTCAAATTGGCCGCAACGCCGGTGTAGGCAGGTCCAGCACGCTGGCGCCTGTGTGTGCGAGCCCCCTGTGTCGCTGGCATGTGATTGTCCTCCTGAATGCATGCAGGGGAGGGGTGGGGACAGCGAGGGCCCCACCCATGCCGCGATGGCGCGAGACGGTGTGCCGGCAGAACGCTCGCGTGCGGTCACTCCTGATTGCACGCTGCGAGGGGGTGGAGGCACGAAGGGCACCACCCATTCGGTGCCAGACAGGCTTTCCACAATCAATCGACTCGCGTCAATTGTAAGAACCAGTAGAGTAGTGACATCACAGCGGATGGTCTCCTGTCAGGGCAGGACGAGGACCACCACACTGGGAGCTATTGAGCTCCTGGCGCATTGAATCCGGTGGGGCCCTGTCCTCAGAGACCGCAGACTGGGAATGGTTGCGAGGGCCCCCCTGCACACGGGGCTCTTGACAGCGCAATGCCGGATCGTGTCAAGCGGACGTCGAACTTGCTCGTGCCATCTTCGTAGGCAGCTGCGCCACCCCCCGTGCAGCGATGCGCCACCGCTTGCCACGATTTGAGTCGCAATTCACCCACAATACGATCTTCCAGATCTGACCATAATCTTCTGCCACAGTGTGTTCGTGCGTGCCGCGAAGAAAGACGGCGCCACATCACGTGTTTTTTGGCGGAATTATGTTCACATTGGCGCCGAATCACGTTCACGTCGCTCGCCGCGTCGACTGGGACTTAGAGAATTTCGGTCGATGATTGATCGGCACCGTTGTGGGGACTTTATGGGGACGCTGTGACCATAAAATAGACATTTCCACAAGTTCATTACGCCTTTTGGCCCGTCAACGGTCTTCAGATGGTGGGAAGCCCCCCGCAGGTGTCTGCAAATGCACTGCGGGACGTGCACGACAGTCCCTCTTGCGTCATCGCCGCGCGCTACCGGCCGGCACGATCGACTCTCATAGACTTCACGATGCCTCCGAGCACGTCCGCGATGGTCACCATCGCCGACTGCTCCGTTGGTCGTCTCCACCGTGCGCGTCGTCGCCTCCGTTGCGAGTTGCTTATTCGTTTCCACGGTGGTGAGGACCTTGCTAAGCTGGGCCCGGTTGTACGTCGTTTTTTGCGCTTGCAGTGAGACCTATCCCATAGCTTTTTGCTCTCGAGGGCGGTGTTGTGTTCTACGTTCAACCAAAACATTTTTTTGACCCAGCAGTCCCTCTCTCTGTTTCGCTTCAATCCCGCAGACATCGTTCGAGTTTCCAATGTGCTGAATGTGGAGGGGGGCGCGGGCCACGTGCTCGTACAGGGGGGGCACGACAACATGCGTCGGACGCGGGGCAAGACGGGGATAGGGGGGGGGGGATGCGTCGAGAGTCTGCGGCGGATGGGTGCTGCTGATGCGCGGGACCTGAGCAGAGGCATCTGTCAGTTGCACAAAAACTCTACTGGACACGGCACGTTGCGTAGAGAAAGTCTACGCATTCCTTTCCACAAGAGAGGCGAGGTCGGCGGCAGGGACCCCCTCCACCCGAGAAGTGGGATCGCAGTAGTGAGATGGTGCGCCTCTGACAGTCGACGTGTCCTACGTGGCGCTCCCGGTGCCCACAAAGCTCCCCACAAACCAGCTTCCAGAAGTCTCTGGTGAGCCGACGCGTCCGATTCGGGGGACGCTGCGGGGGCGCTCCCTGTTGCAAACTCGGCAGGGGTGGATTGGTCGGCGCTCGGCGCCGAACCGCGGCGGCCGCCGCACACGCAGCGGTGTGCACTTGGTCACTGGCAACGTCCGCACCCCACGACCCGGCGGCGCTGACACCATGATCCTGATCCGTGATACCGACGCTCTCTGCTGGCGCGGAGTGACCAACCGCGGTCGCCGCCTGGTTGCGTCTTGGCGCAGCGGCGGCGGCCGCGGAGCTACCAGTGTCGCTCCCAGAGGCATAACGGTGGGCCCCCGCGCGGAGAGGGGCGGTCTCCAGCGTCTGTCTCGCGAATCACCGCCGCGTCAAAGAGAGATACTGTACATCATACGATCGGGAAGGACGAGGGGGGGGCATGGTGGGACGTAAGGTAGTACCTGAGAATGTCAACTGCGAGTCAGTCGATTTGAATCTCAAGCACATGGGGGGCGGGGAGGGGATGCTGCGCGCTCCGTGCGCCACTTGGGGTGCAGGGGGGGGTCTGGGCGAGGGTTAGGACGGGGGTCGGGGTGCCGGGGTCTCAACTGATTGGTTCGACCATTTTGGGGTAGGTTCAGATGTGCCACGCTTCGCTGTTTTACACTCGTCGGTACTCGTGGTACTTGTCAATGAGAGGATGTCCGCGCGTTGCCCGAACCGGTAGTCACGGATTGCGCGCCTTTGAATTTGTCGTCGCAGAGCTACTGTCGTCGTGCCGATGCGGCGCAACATCTGGCCTCGACTTTTCCCGCTGCCCTCCCCCTCCACCCCCCCCTGCACCCCTCAATCTGGCGTGCCCGTCTTACATCTTACCTGCGTCCTCCCGCCTCTCTCTGCGCGACAACCCCAGAGTTCCTGATACACCTTGCCCTCTCCCCCCCCTCTGCGTGAGGTTCAACTGCCGTATGCGGCCAAGATGCAACGGTTCGAGGCGTCGCTGCGCTGGCTATGGCTCGAGGATGATGATGCCATTGTGATCACTGCGCCGGTGCTACGTAGGTTTTTGGACAGTGCCCGAGACCTGCAGTGCTCCCTCGGCTACCAAAACGCGAGCGTGCACGTGGCTGTGAGCCGTATATCCCCTTCGCCGGACGAAGAAGCGATGACGACCATATCGTGGATCTCCGTCTACGGCCGGATCGGGACCTTTGATATCGACGACGACAACGTGTGCCGGCTTTTCGACGCGGCATTGCGCAATTGGTGGCAAAAAGAGGAGGTACACTGCCTGCTCGCTGCCACTGGTGTCGCCATGCATCACCTTGTCGCTTCTCGCTAACAGGGGCGTGCTGCAGGTAGGGCCGGGGGTGGCGATAGAGATATGGGTGAGTGCGTTGACAATGAAGAGGTTGATGTGGTCAGTGTGTCTGGGGGCTAAGTCGAGTCGCTTGTGAGACAGCCGGTCTATAAGCCGAGCTCGGAGAAGTCTACATGCATTGGGGAGGTGATTTATATGCTCGTTTTGTGTCGTAGTTCTTCTTCTCTGTGTCGTTTTTTCGCCCGTCGCGTTTGCTCCTCTCAGCATCAAGTCATTTTGGGAGAGGAGCGGCTACGAGTGTTGTCTCCGCGAGTGGGGGGCGAGGGCGGGGGCAGGGGTTGGCGCAGAGATGAGACCGGATTGGCCGCGGTGGAAGTGGTCCACGCGGCGACGGCCGGCACGATACCCTCTTTTGCCCCCGCGTCGACATCCGGCTGGGGACCCCCGACAGTGACGCCTAGTACAACACCTCCCACGGCGGCAGACGGCACAGCACCCCCAACGGTATCTGGAACGGAATCCCCCGGGGAGACGGTGCCACTGGCTGCGGCTCCTTCCCCCGCAGGTCTATCTTCACCCGCAGAGTCGGGAGAAAACGCAGATGCCATGGATATGTAGCTCTTGGAAGGCGTCGAAATGTCTACGACGCGGCGCAAGATGCCACATCAAATTCCGTGGCTGCAGCGGCGACAACGGTGGCAGGTGTCGCATGCGTGGGAGCGCCGGGCACGTATGCGGGAGAGAGGGGGGCCAGCGCCATTTCCCAAGCCCAAGCGACTCCAAGATCTGTACTGGGTCTTGTGCGGACCCGGTGGTGGCCGACCTGGAAGAGCGGCGGTTGTCGAGCCGCCGCCCCTGACAGTGTCGCTGCCACGCCCCAGAGTAAACCGCATGTGGCCATGAAGCGCTCCATGTGCTGCCAGCGGGTGGAGCGTTTCTCCTGCAAGGTTTCTCTGGCGGAAGCTGTCAAGAAGAGTCCAGTAATAAATCCGGAGGGCCCGGTGGAAGACTTGATCATCACCTCTGATACGTCGGACTGTCGCCGCAAGGCGATAGCCAACCTCGTGACTTTTCTCACAGTTTAGTGCAAGAATGAGCCGGCGGAGAAACTTGTGGTCAAAGACACGTTGTCTGCTTGTATGGTAGAGCCACCGAGTAGGCGCGCGACGCTGGCGGCGCTGGAGCTCAACCGGTCCATTCAAGGTGGAGGCGATCAAGCAGGAGCCGCTGCAGCAGTGGAAGACTCTGGAGACGTGGGTGACGGCGAGGGTGTCACAGCGGATGGCGCTCGGCTCATCGGCGTGGGGGTGGGGGCAGACGGCGACGCTCGCACCGGGAAGGGGGGGGGCGCCGCAGGAAGGGCCACCGAGGAGGGCGCCAACGCGTCGGGGGAGTCTAGGAGCTCATGCCAGATGCTGACGGCGTACGGCATGGCGTGGGTGTCTCCAGTGGCCTCGGAGGCGGGCGCGGCGGCCATGGTGCAGCCAGCAGTCGTGGTGGGAGTTCTGCGCGCGGTAGTGTCGTTTCTGGGCCAGGGACAAATTCGGTAATGCTGGTTTGTCACGACACAACGAGTCGAGTAGCGATTTGGCATACGATTTTGGCCCCTGGATGAGGGACACACACACGCGCGCAACGCAACCTTCGAGAGCCGCGAAGTGTGCGCTCAACACACGATGCAGGGCCTTCACATGATCGGATTGATCGCCATTTATGTCGGAAAAACCCAGGAACGCCAGTAAGTCAGTGCATGATTCAATGATCTCGACATCTCGCCTGTCAGGCGGAGTACCTGCGGGACAGCATGAACCAAAAGACTGTGGCGTTAACCCGGGGACGGTGTCCTCCAGGAAAAACGGCAGCTTGAGCGGCTCTTCCTCCGCCGTTCTCACGGCCTTCACCACTCCGGACTCCCCCCATCCGAATCTGCCTCCCCACTACCCGAGCATGGACAAGTCGACCGAGATGGTTGTCCATCCGCACAATGTCAGCACCTGCGTCAGCTTGACCGACATCACAGACAGCAGCCTGAGCGGCTGTTTGACGGATAGCGTCGAGCAAAGCGCCCACAGCTCCTCCTCCTCTCGCTCCTCGACGTCCAGCGACAACTCGGACAACGCCCCGGAGCTCGACGAGCTGCTGGAGATGTGCGTGCAGCTACTCACATCCAAAAGAGCTGCCGAATAGAATGCTGACACCCGCGACGACGGGCAGTCCTAGGCGGCGCGCCCGGTTCGAACGGGGGAAGGGTTTAAGCGCCGCATCCACATGTGTTTGGCTACCTTTGAGCATCTCTATTGGCTTCTACGCCCCTACCCCCCGCGCCCGGGCGATGTTCGGGTTGAGCGCCCACCGACAGTGGCGCCACGTGTCCGGCTGCTGCTTACCCCTTTCTGACTGGCTCATGGGGGCTCTCAGTGTGGCACCACAGTCAGGCCGACCCCACTCGGGCGGCCGTCCCGACCGGGCACCCGGTAGTCTCGTCAAAGACACCGGATGCAAGCGCCAAGACGCACACACACAACTGGTGTGGGCGGCAAAGAAAAGCCGCAAACACGACAAAGCGTTGTGAGGCTCAACGTTTACTTGCCTCCCTCGGGGGGGTCCGGGACTGCTCTGCTGTCCCGCTCAGATATACCCACCGGTCCCCTTCCCTCAACCCTCAGGGGGACCCTCGCAAGTGGTCCACAAGCAGGGGTCAAACGCGGGCCACACCCGCCGCCGGGGGTGTGCCCAAGACCCAATCAATACATGCCAACAAAATCCTCGAGGCGAGAGTGAGATGCACTGAGAACATCAGATATGACTCCTCACAACAAAAAGAACAAATCAAGGATACGGTCATAACTCAGAGGACCGTAGAGTGGTATTTCCGGGAATCACAAGTGGATCCTCCCAACCACGATCCTATCGCACGGAGTGGGTCTCGTGATCGGTAGGAATTTGCTTAGTACAGCCAATCCCGGTAAACAGGAATCTCTGCCTTACTTAGGCGAGCTCCGGGCAAGACCCGCCCCAACGGCGTGTCCGCCTGTGGGCCTTCCACTTAATGGCCCCATCAGCTGTCAAGTCCAGATGGCCTCCGTGTGGCCATGCTGCCACAT
>Ga0115030_1001432_pt1 | contig 10764 bp, 4 predicted proteins | sample SidtaG_4_FD_87174 | JGI IMG/M metagenome (GOLD analysis project Ga0115030, IMG submission 87174) | Marine algal microbial communities from Sidmouth, United Kingdom - Sidmouth_Male1 metaG | ecosystem: Host-associated > Algae > Red algae > Unclassified | place: Sidmouth, United Kingdom | collected... | reverse complement strand
GGAGTTTCTCCCGTCTAGACTCCGGTGCCTGAACCGGAAGGGCAACGGGAGTCATTTCGTTCAGCATGCCTCTAGACGGGACTCCCGTCTGGCCTCCCGTCGGGGTTGTCATTCTTGTGACGACCAGAGGGTGTCGGCGCTTCCGCGCCCCGCGAGGCCGTCTCGCGCTTGCCGGCGGCAGCGAGCCGGGGGGTCGTCGGTTTCAGCTGGTACTCCGCGCGCTCGGCAGCGGGGTGCGTACGAGGGAGACGGTCTCGGGTCCGCTGTGGCAGCCAGCCGGGGGGTCGTCCGTTTCAGCTGGTACGCCGTGCGCTCGGCGGCGGGCCTGCGTATAGCACGGCGCCGACCGTTTTCTTTTCTTGTGGCTCGAGCCAGCGAGCTGCCGCCGTCGGCCGAGCCGGGCAGCGTATATAAACTGCGAGGCATCGGCGCCGGAGGCGTCGCCCGACCTCACGGGGGTTTCCGCCCTTTGTGTTCGTAGCGACGACGGTGTACCTGTGTACGCTGGTGCGGGATAGAGAGTGTTTATCCTTGTCGAGAGCGTGTGTGAGCTTGTAGAATGAAGGGTGTAGTGGACGTAGCCGGGGCACGGTGGGCGGCGGCGGCGGCAGGGCGGGCCGCCGTTGTCGCCGCGCGGGAGACCTCCGCGCGGCGCACGGCGTCGAGGGCGGTGGCGGCTGTGGTGGGGGCTGCGGGGTCTGCACTTGTGATGGGGAGGGGGACCGCCACCGAGGGTGTCGTGGGGACGGGGGGTGTACGCGGAACGAGGACTGTGGAGCATTCGGGGCCTGGGGGGAAGCCGGGGCCAGTGGAGAGGCCGGGGCCGCCGGCGGCGACGCAGTCGCAGGACGGGCGCCGGCCGGCAGCGGCGGGCCCCGCCGCCGCCGCGCATCGGGCGGCGGTGGCGGCACGGGCGGCGGCGGCTGACAAGGCCTCGGCCGACCGCCGGCGCGCCGGCGCTGCCTCCGCTGACGCCGCTGCCAAGGCGGCGTGCCGGTCGGTGGCCGCCGCCGCAGCGCGGGCGGCGGCGGAGGCGCGAGCGGCGGCCAACCGCCGCGAGGCGGTGGCCGCCCGCGCCGCCGCCGCGGCCGCGGGTCGCCAGCAGGCGGCCGCCGCTCGCGCCGCGCGCAAGGCGGCGAGGCTCGAAGCGGCGCGCGCCGCGCCGCAGACGCGCGCCGGCGCCACGTGTCGCGCCGCCCCCCTCAGAACGGGGGCGGTTTCGACGCGCGGCGGGGGTGGCGGGCAGGTGGCTGGTGCGGCCGCTCAGCGCGCCCCGGCCACGGAGGTGAATCTCCGCGCGACCGTCGCTGCGCGCGCCGCCGCTGACCACGCCGCCGTGGCGGTGCGCCGCGGCATCCCGTCGACCGCACTCCCGACGGCGGTGGCGGGTCGGCGGACGGGTCGGCCGGCGGGTCGGCCGGCGGGTCTGCCGGCGGGTCGGCCGGCGGGTCGGCCAGCGAGTCGACCCGTGTCGGGCGCGCGACCGCCCGCGGCGCCGGTGGCGACGACACGGCGGGTGGCCACGGCGACAGAGTGTCGGGCGGCCATCGCGTCTATGGCCGCCGCCGACCGACGCGCCGCGGTGGCGCGTCGGTGCGGCAACACGGCGGAGGGCCGTCTGGTTGTGGTCGAACGCACTGCTAAGCGGTTGTCCGCTACTGGCCGCCCGTCCGCGGCTCTTCGGGCTCCCCGCACAGTGGTGGAGGGAGACCTGCCCCGGACGTCAGCGCCAATGCTATCGCCACCCGCCTCTGGCGTGGCGACGGCGGCGGTGGTGGCTGCGGCGGTCGCCGCGGTCGTCTCTGTCGGGGTGTATGTCGCGGCGTCGGCGGGGCAACGGTCGACCTCGTCAGCTGACACTACTTCCAGCTTGGCTGCTGTTGCTGGTGTTTCCGACGCCGCCCAAGCAGCGGACGTGACGGGCTACGGTGGCGGCTGCAGCTGCCCGCTCCACTTGACGGTGGCCCTGTCGCTGTTGTGCCGCCCTCTGCTGAGCGCCACTTTTGTGTCGGCGGCGGCGTCGGCGGTGGCGCCGGCGGTGGTGCTGGGCTTTGTTTGCTCCCCCGCGACGGCTTGGCGACGGTCCCGCCATCGCGGCGGAGCAGAGCACATCCACCACCACCGCCGCCGTCACCGCCGCCGTCGTCGCCGCCACACATGCCGCGCTCCGCTGGCGGCGACGCAGCCGCGACGCCCGCCATTCCCTCTGTGACGGCGCTGTGGACCACCTGCGCCTACGACGCCACCCCCGGATCTATGAAGACGGCGCTCACCGGGCGGCGACACGGTCGTCTCAGCGAGAGGGTCGTCTCGCCGCCCGCTGGGTGCTGTCTCTGTGGCGTTGGCGGCGGCGTCGTCTGTGAGGGTGGTTCAGTGCGCCGCTTCGGGGGGCGTGGTTGGAGCGATGGCTTCTCACTCTGCCACGACGGCGTAGTTGTCGGCGCGCGCTCGGCGGCGGCCACGCGTCGCCTGTGTGGCTGTGGCCGCGGTGGGGGCCTGGGGGGGGGGGACGCTGGCGCCGAGGGGATGTGTGGCGCTGGCAGGTTGACGCGTGGCGGTGCCAGCGACGGTGGCGGCCGCCGCGGTGGCGGCGGTGGCAGTGAGGGCGGGCGTCGTTGTGGTGGTGACGCGGGGGGTGGGGGTGGTGGTAATCGGGAGGTTGCTGTTGTTTGGTGGCCGAACTTTGTGGTTGGGTGTTGCTTTTTTCTGGCTGATAGATACTAACCACTGTTTGATGATTGGGAGACGACGTTTGTGGTTTTTTCCGTCTGACACAAGAACCTCGACGGAAAACTTTTTCCGTCCACGCGGTGTGGCCTTTTCTATCGGCAGACACCAACTTGCAGCTATCTCTTGGGGTGTCCCCCCGTGCGCCTTGAAGTTTGGAGACAGCTGGACATCTACACCTTCTTAACTGAAGCTATAGACCTCTATGAACATACCGGCACACAAAAAGCCTGTGGAGAATTCCCCACGGCGCCCTCCCTGGTGGGTGTGTACGCCACCAACAGTTCCCACGTCAGCCGCCCAGCCGTCCATAGAGCATGTCGGTTTACGCACCTCGGAAGGGGGCCAACTGGCCCAAGAAAAGCCAGTGCACATCTGTACTCACCTGGGGCACGATGGGGCCGTCCGAGCCATCTCTGGCCTCAGTTTGATTTCCGAGCGTTTGGCCGTACTTATGTATTTGCCACGTGTCGCTAATAAGTGACACACTTGACCGCTGTAACTGTATGGATGTCAAACTTGTGGAATCCTGCGCCAAGCTCCTGTACAAACAGATGAAGGACTGCAGGCCGCTGGCAGGCGGCACAGCGGAGCGCAGCCCTTTTCCCTCCTGCCCACCGGAGCGGAACACCATGCCGGCCGAGTGGTCTAGAGAGAAACAACTGACGGCGCTAGCTGCCGACCGTCGCCGTGGTGGTGGCGTCCCCGCCACGCTCTCGCTACACCTCGGACTCACATTGCACTGGTGGTGCTGCAAGCAGTAGAGCGTGTGGGATTTCAGGCTTGTTTTCAGGCAAGGAGTGGGGAGGGAGAGAAAGTACACCCTCCCCCTGGCCTGCCGTCAAAGAACCGCTGGATGCCCGGAAGGTGGTGTGAGGAGCGGCGCGGAGATGAGTGCTCACACGTCAGAGAGACGACGTTTTAGGCGTAGGGAAAAGAGGTGCCAAGGCAGAACGGGCCTCCGGAGTGGGAGCGGGCACGTGATTCCGTCGGTCGACGCGGCATTGTACGCCGGGATGGGGCATTGTGCGCCACACCCTATGGGCGGAGAATCAGGCGGCGTATAGGAACGCGGAGAGAGGCGAGAGTGCATAGTGTGGTGAGAGCTCTGAGTAGGATACTCTTTAGGGCAGCGAGCACCGTATGTTGTATGGCTATAGCTGGCTACACCGGTGACGAGGGAGAGAGATATGGCGTTCCGTATCATCCATCCTTACTGAACAGAGGTGCAACGCGCGGGAGGTGTGCATGTGCGCCGGGGAAACATGACGCACGAGCGACGGGTAGTTGTGGATAGTATCACAAAAGGGCGCGACGCGCGTGCCGCCTGTTTCCACCACGTACATGCCGCTGTGTATCTGCCGGTGGGCCGTCGACGACGCGTAACAGCCCAACCGTGGGCACGGAAACAGCAGCGGGGGCAACGGCTGCCGGACGTCGTTGCCGGCATGTGCCCGTTGCTCCCCTGTGCCACCGCCGCAATACAGCGCCATCGCTGCGGCCGCGGCACATGGGCCGTCCGTGTGGGCACGACACCAGCAGTATCGGCATCATGGCTAACCGCTGCCACTGCAGCTGTCTGTGCTATGGCCGTGCTGGGGTTTTGAGCTGGGGGTGGCTGGCGATGCCGTTGTGTGAGATCGACTTCATGTGAGGCTCTGGATTGACAAATCGTTTTCCATTGCAGGTCTCTGCATTGAGGCGTGCAACAGGCCAGTTGGTAGCTGAATGGCTCGCCACGGTTGGGTCTTGACATGGCCACGTGTACGGCTCAGCACCAATCGATCATGACTTAGAGTGACGACATTGGCGCAGAAGGTGCTACTAGAATAGTGCCTCGGGCGATGTGAGCCAATCATTCGAACCGCTAACCACCCCAAGGTATGTAGAAAGACACTCTTCCAAGCGGCGACATCTCGCACCCCAATACGCCTTGGAATCAAGGGGGGGGTGCGAGATGCCTCATGGTACCATCAGGCCAGGTGTCAGGGGGGTGCGAGATGGTGCGAGAAAGTGTTCCCATGGTACAACCAGAGTGGGCATTGTGACCAATAGGATTCGGAGACCTCTGATTCTCCTTCCCAATAGACAGCGACCATGTCGACGGCCTTTACACAAATTGTGCGACCGAATTGCGTCATGTGGACATCCGACGACGCCGTCGCGGCGGCCTCCTGCGTCAGCAGCACCCGCGTGGCCCCCGCGTCGGCAGCACTGCGGGCGCCGTGCTACCCGTCCCCCTCCCCGCTTGCTGCGCTCATCGCCGCAGCCGCGCTACCTCCTCCTGTGCTCCCACCCCCTCGACCATCTCTGTGGCGCTGTCCCCCCCTGTCCCCGCATGTGTAGCAGCTCCCCTGTCTCTTGGTGGGTGCCGACGCGAGCGGCGCTGCTTGCGGCAGCGCCCGCGTCGACTGACGCCTTGCGGCGGCCGCGGCCAACGCCACCGCCGGCTTTCCACGTCCGCGTCTAGCCCCACCCACCCGAGCAACCTTGTGGCGCTTTCACCCCCCGTTCCCGCCTTCGCAGCCGCCCCGTGCCGTGGCGGGTGCCGACGTGAGCGGCGCTTGTTTTGGTGCCGCCCCGTGGCCGCCTGGCGGGTGCCGGCGCGAGCGGCGCACGTCGTGGCAGCGCCCGCGCCTGGCCCCACCCCCACAACCAAGCCTTTGGCGCTGTCCCCCCCTGTCCTCGCCTCCGCAGCCGCCCGCTGCCGACGTTGCGAGTGCCGCCGCGAGCGTCCCTCGTTGCGGCAGCGCCCGCGTGGACCGCTGTCTCGCGGTGGCAGCAGCCACCGCCGCCTCTGGCATTCACTGCCGCGTCTGGCACCACTACCCCGACCAACACTGCGGCGCTGTCCCCTCCTGTTCCCGCATCCACGGCCGCCCCTCGCCCACGTGGTGGGTGACGCGACACGCGTCGCTCCTTGCGGCAGCGCTCTAGTTGTCCGCGACCGCACGGCAATTGTGGCGGTGGCCGCCGCCGCCTTCGCCTCGCTTTCCTTCTCGCCCGGTCCACCGCACTTGCCTTGCGTACCGTGGCTAGCTCCCGGCTGGCTGTGATGCCGGAACCGTGTGCCTGCCGTGTAGTGCAGTTGCTGGTTTCCATTTTTTGTTCCTGCGTTTTGCTACTTTTGGTTTGCGTCATGGACGACGACGGTGTGCACGAGGCCGTCGTCGGCACCGAGGTGTCTGACGGTATTCCGGTGCACTTTGTTGACGCCAATGCTCTACAGGGCTGCAGGCAGCTTGGTGACCGTCGGGATGGGGATGGTGCCGTTGGGGCTGACACGCACGCCCCGGCGCCGCCACTTTTGGCAAGAGCGGGGACGGTGGACTGCTTCCACCTGGACGCGGATGACTTCCTTGGCGCCGCGTACGACCAGACTGAGCCCGACGCTCTTCCCGACTGGGTGGAGGAGGGAGACATGCCCGCGCTGTCCGACGCCTCGTCAGAGCGGAGCGCGTCCGGCTCTGACGAGTCTCAATCGTCGCGACTCGGTGGCGACGCAAGCTCGGACGACGACTTGGACGGGATGTCCATTTACGTGGGCCAGGACGCCCCCATCGGATGTCGGCCCCCCCCTCACGGAGTACGAGCGCGGACACCGCGCAGACGCGGCTTCCAAAGAGCTGGTGACGGGCGAGCGCGCGGGTCGGGGTTGGACGTGCGCTCTTCCCTGCAGAAGATTCTCGTCGTCCTGTTTTCCCGGCAGCTGATCACGCTACTTGGCAAGCGGGAGGCGTCCGACGACAGCAGCAGCGAGCTGCTGCGCTCGTGCATCGTCAACCTTACCGCTTTGAGGGCCACGTATGGCGACGTGAAGGACTCGGCGATGGCCGGCAAAGTGTGGACGCTGAGACGCAGTGGGGTGGTCGGTGCATTGCTCAAGTTCCAAGACAAGGGCGCGCGGGACAACCAAGCGCGAGACGCCAACTTGGCGGTGGAGGTGTTTTTGACCAATGGGGGGGAGCCGATTGTCTGCTGCAGCAGGCTGGAGGAGGACTGCGTGAGGGACGGCTGCGCGCAGAGAGCCTCTGTCCTTGGCGCGCTGGAAGAGGTGATGGAAGCGTCGGGCATGGAACTACCCGATGTGCTGGGGCTTCTCAGTGAGGACCTCCGCATCTCAGCGCTCAACCAAGGTGTTGCGGTAATGTACGGTCCCTCCCTCTGCGTTGTTCGGCGGGAGGGTGGAAGCTGGCCTTTTGCGGTCGTCAGGCGCAAGGCCTCACAGACTAAGGCGCTCTGGCAGTGCCACTCGTGCTCGCAAGGGGCAGGGTCGTGTACGCACTCGCACGCGGCGCGTGAAGCCGCGGGCAACGAGCAGTCGGACGCGTCGGACGACGACACCGACCTGATTGCCAGCCTCGGTCGCAAAACTCGCCGTCGGTCCAACACCATCTACTCGACCAAGCCACGGCCGCTGGTGCCGTCGCAGCGGGGCCTCGCCGGGCACGCAAACGTGCTGCGAGCGGCTGAGGCGGGTGCCACCGTCCGCCTCCGCGCGCCCGCAGAGTGCCAAAACTGCGGTCACTCGTGGGGGGGCGAGGGGTTGTCGACCCGCCCCGGTGTGATTGAGTTTGGCAGTGGCGCGGTTGCCTCAGTCGTGGAGGACTGGACGTGCAGCTCTTGCAAGTCATTGTGCGTTTCTGACGGCCGCGACCAGGGTGTGGTCTTGGTGTCGCAGGTGACTGCGTACACGGAGGTGTACCTGTTTGAGAGCACCATCAATCTTTGCCGGAACGGGTCTTCGCTGACGGCCATGTGGGAGCTGCGCACGTCGTTTCATCAGCTGATGAAGAAAGACACTTATCCAGCGTCGCTAGACGCCTTGCGCTCCTTGCCGCTATTCCGCACAGCCGCCTTATTGTACATCTACCTCGTCATCGAAGGGCTTCCTTTGGCGGTCAGCACGTGCGCACGCTGCACCCGACCGGACGGCAGCTTGCAGTTCATCTGCTTTGATGGCTTGCAGTTGGGCTTCAAGATCCGTTACAAGACGCCCTTAAAAAGAGTCTCCCTCAAGCTGCGGCCGATAAAGCGCGCGTCGGTCATGGCGCTCACGGTGTCGGACACGGCTGTTGCGCGCGCGCTCGGCTCGGTCTTGTCAGTCGCGACGACCGAGCACGAGGCCATCCGCGCGGCGTCGGTCCAAACGCTGACGGCCGTGCGTGGGCACGTCATTGCCCTCGCCGTGCTGGCGGGCGACGTCGAGGTTGCGGGGGAGGCCGTCAATTTCGCCGGCCCGTACCCTCATGCTGAAGGGCGGGGCGGTCAACGTGGGTTCGACCCTGTGCAGGACGGAGGTGTCGTGCCGGCGTTGATTGAGTTCTTCCGAGAGCTTTTCCGCTGTGGACGTGCCTCTCGCAAGCTCGCGCTGACGATTCTCAGTGCCTCAAAGGAGTGGCGCAGCAAGGTGCCCGCGCCCCTTATGCAGCGCGTCAAGGACCTCATATCGGCTGGGGACGAGGACAGCGGCTCCGACACCGATGCGGCCGTGCCCGCGGGGGAGGACGAGCTCGTGGTCGACGACATTGACTCGGCCGCGCCAGTGCGCCGGCGGCACCTGTCCAAGTTCGCCGCCGCTGTGGCAGACCCCGTTCTTGCCGACGCGGGCGGTGTTGCGGGTGAGACGCGGAGGCGGCGCGCGTTGCTGCGGCCCAGCGTCGCTGTTGCCTCCACAGCTGGCTCCGCTGAGCGCTTAGTGGACTTTGTTCGCGCCGTCGTTGTGGAGCCGGTCGTCGTCTGGGCACCGGGAGCAGATTGGACAGCAGTGGACGAGCTGAGCTCTGTCCTGAGGGCCGAGCCGTTCGTCGCGGCTGATTTGCGGCGGGTTCTTCGAGACCCTGCCGTCTTGGAGCTGCGGCTGCTGCGCGGTGCAGTTCTATCGCTGTACCCATCCCTGTGCCGACAACCACGCGTCCGCATGGTCCTTCTCAACCTACTGCTCGCCCTCCGCAGCACAAACGAGCGGTACATTGCTTTCGTCGACAACGACGCGATGCAGAAGACGCCGAAGGACGCGGACGGCAACCAGCTCCTCGCCACGCGGGAGCAGATGGCGGCTGCCCCACCGACAGCTACCTTTCACCCCCGCGAGTACACCGACGGGTGGCTGCAGATGGAGGAGACATGGGACAAGTTTGTCGGTGTTTACGGGAATCGAGCACGCGACGCTCTTGACTTCCTTTCATCGGGGCAGTGGGCGCCCAGCTTCCCACCGCTGAGGCCAATGCCTGACTTTTTGGCGGTTACGGGGTCGGCAGAGGACGAGGCGCCGCTGTGCAATCACGGGATGGGGACGGCTAATCAGTGGACAGGTGGGACGTTCTCGGGCGCGTGCACCTGCACGCATCCAAAGACCATTGGTGTGGTCGTGTTGGAGGGCTCTGAGAGCCAGCGTATGCCCATCGAGTTTGTGATGCAACGCATGCCGAGCATGCCCGAGCGCATATTTTATGACTTTGCTTGTGCTGCACTGAAGCTGGCTCTGTGTCGTTTGCCTTTCGCTGCGTTGGTGCTTGCGTACCTTGTGGACCGCTTTCACTGGCTCAAGAACCATGTTTGGTGCTCTAAGGCCATGAACCCCGACTCGTACTCGACGGTCGACGCGGAGAATACCTCGGCGTCGGAGGAGCGGAATGCGGCGGCGCGTGGCGTGCAAAACTTTCTACGTCTCATGAAACAACGAAACTTCATTCTAGTGACCGTTTACCAGCAAGCTGTTGGCAACGTCATTGCCATGCACCGGGACAAGCTCGACGACGACAAGAAGGCGATGGATGCGCGAAAGGCGGCTATGGAGCGCATGCCCGCTCCCGAGAAGGCGCTCGAGAAGGCGGCGATTGCGGAGCAACTCAAGAAACAAGTCGACGATTGGCCGCTGTGGTACAGGAAGGCATACGTCGACGCGAGCGAGGTAGCGGACGACGAGGACAGCGTCATCAACGATGGGGCCACCAGGACGGCGCCGGTGGGCAGCGGCGCCATGGTGCCAGCTTTTGACATGGGTGCCGTTGAAGGCGAGGCTGCCCGCGCCGGGACGGCGGCTACGAGCGAGGAGGCAGCCTACCAAGGGCCGGCAGCTGGAAGCACGCGGGCAGGCGGTGACGGCATGGTGTTGGGTGGCGAGAGGGAGGCGACCGTCGGCGGCAGGGGGGAGTTCAACCTGTCGGCCGACGCCGAGAGAGCAGCGGAGGCCCGAGCAGTTGCTGCCGATGCCGCGGCAGTGGCTGCCGCCCATGACAGGGCGGTAGCGGCCACCACCGCCCAAGCTATGGCGGTGGACGCTGCCAACGCGCTGGCCGCCGACGAGGAGGTGGCAGACGCGGAAGAGTGGGCCTTTGCCCACGCCACAGCCAACGGGAACCAGTAGGTGGCGATGGGGGCGGGCGGGGGCCGCACCTACAACAGGCACACGGGCAGGCGGCTCGCCCACGCGTCGGGGTGCGGGGGAGCTAAAGCCGCCGGACTCTAGAGCCGCCGGATTGATGAATAAGGCGTGAGGGGGGGGGGGGGCTCCGCGCGCCCCGCTACCTGTCGCCCGCCGCCAGCCGCGCGGCGCCCGCCGATTGCCACGCGCCACCCGCCGCCGGCCCGTCGCCCGCCGCCGGCCGCGCACCGCCCGCCGATTGCCGCGCGCCACCCGCCGCCGGCCCGTCGCCCGCCGCCGGCCCGTCGCCCGCCGCCGGCCCGTCGCCCGCCGCCAGCCGCGCACCGCCCGCCGATTGCCACGCGCCACCCGCCGCCGGCCCGTCGATCGCCGACGGCCGCGCACCGCCCGCCCGTTCCCGCGCGCCACCCACCGCCCGCCCGTTCCCGCGCGCCACCCACAGCCGGCCTTCCATCGCCTGCGCTGCGACAGCACATGTGGCGGCCGCTGCAGCTGCGACGGCTGCGACCGCGGCGACCGCGACCGCCGCGACCGCGGCGGCGGCGACCGCGGCGGCGGCGACCGCGGCGGCGGCGACCGCGGCGGCGGCGACCGCGGCGGCGGCGACCGCGGCGGCGGCGACCGCGGCGGCGGCGACCGCGGCGGCGGCG
>Ga0115030_1001431_pt1 | contig 10765 bp, 19 predicted proteins | sample SidtaG_4_FD_87174 | JGI IMG/M metagenome (GOLD analysis project Ga0115030, IMG submission 87174) | Marine algal microbial communities from Sidmouth, United Kingdom - Sidmouth_Male1 metaG | ecosystem: Host-associated > Algae > Red algae > Unclassified | place: Sidmouth, United Kingdom | collected... | reverse complement strand
TACCGCTACACGCTGGCCGCACTTGCTTGCTCCCCATGCTCACGTGACGATGCTTTGTGACGGTCTCCTCCCGTCTCCACTGACGCCTTGCGCAGTCCGTCTTGCATGTGTCTTTTGTACGTGTGTTCGCCCTCTTCACTAAAGCTGTTCTCTTTTTTCTTTGTCGCGCTCGTACACGATCACCCCGTTCTCCTGTTTCTTCCTTCCCAGTCGCTGCTTTCCCATGCTCTTGCGTGTGTTCCGACCGTTTCCGCTTTGCTTCTCGTGTCAATGCATCCGCCGGTACTGCTTGGTGTCTTGGTTCTCCCCTGCCCCTCCCACCTTTCTGCAAGCGCATCTGCCATTCGCATACGCTGTTTCCTCGTTTTGTCGTTCGGCCTTGAGTACCGTCGGTCTAGTGCGGTTGGCATGCAGTGCACTGGCTGGCGCCACCGTCGAGACGCTTTCACTGACGCCCCGTCCGAATATTTCTCTTTTCTCTCGTGGCCTTTTCTCGACCCACCACCTTCCGTGTTCTTTTGGCATTGTGTCGGCTCTTCTCTTTCCTGTTTCTCATATATTAGCTGCACCCCCTCACACTTGTTTTATTCTTTGCTCTGCGTTAGGTCTGAGCTTATTAAGTCACATCTGTCTCTCCCCTGTCGTCACCACGTTTTTTTCGGGCACGCAATCCCCGACTTGTCGCGACACCACCTCTCGAATTCTTGACAGCGAGCTCTGTTGGCCCCCCCATGAAGTGGAGTCCGGCGCATTCCGGATGATGTTAGATCAGTCGCCGTACGAAGGGTCCATAGCGAGTATAATCAATGCATGTTGAGTACTTCTATCCTTGTAGGACCTACTGCGCTCTCCGAGAACCAGTTGAATACTTGGCAGCCGCGCTACTTCCATGAACGAAGACGACAGGGTCAAGGCTGCAGGACATACACAACACTGGACAAAGGCGACGGCATGCACAACCTGGTGGCGCTCCAGTGGCAATGGCAGGTGCACCAGTGCGGTTCCTTTTGCTCTCTTTCGTGTTGGTGTCCGCATGTGAGCAGGGAGAAAAGCAAGCGACCCTGCACATTCTGCGACTGGGCGTTGGACAGGTGGTTCTGCCGCTGACTCTCCCCTCATCAAGGGGCAAGCAAGCTTAAGAGGCCTGATATGAAGATAATGGCCCCCATCTCAACAAGAAAATGATAACGCATGGTTCCCGTGGCAGGCAGGCCACTAATGCCCGAACGAAGACACCGTTCCACGACCAGGCCGGCTACAAAAGTATTTTCTCCCACCAAACGGAACCAATTCATTACTTTCTCTGCACGCTGTCGAGCGGCCCACTCACTACTTGAGCGTGGGGGCCGCCCATGTGTTGGAGGGAATCGACTTTTGGGGTTGGGGGCGTGTGCAGCCACAAGCCAATCGTATCAGTGCCACGGGAAAACCCCGGCAGCGGTGTGTCGAGGGCGGACAACGGACGACCGGTCCCTGTCTCTATCGGTTTTGAATTGAAGATAGTGACCACACATTCGACGCGCGCCCAACACTGTCTCTCAGTCACTACTCCCGCACGTGCCCAATATTGTTCTCGACAGCGACGTACCCACAACGACTGCGACTACCATCGATAAGCCAGAAAATAGGCCATCCCCGCGGTTAGCTCCGAGGATGAGTGAAAGCAAGGGGAGGAGCGGGCCGATACCCGCTGTGGTGTACAAGCCCATTGCCGTTCCCGTGCTGTTTTTCCATTCACGCCACAGAGACTCATCCACCCACCACAGCGCCTCTGCAGTCGGCGACGGCTCTTTTCTTTTGGGCCTCTCGACCCACGCTGCTCAGCTGCAGCGCAGGCGGCTGAGCGGGATATTGTGCTGCTGGGTGTCAGGCCTGCACTAGGCTCGCAGCCGGAGTCGGGCAGCGGTCATCTCAATCGCCCTCACACGCCACTTGAAGCAACGTAATCGCCGGCAAGTAGTGCGCATGCCCAAGGGGCGAGCTGTAATCCAAGCGGGACTGTCAACGGCTTTTGGAAGCGGCCAATCATTCAAAGAGTCAGCTGGAGGTCGTGTATCGGCCGCGGAGCGCAGCAGTGGACAGGATACTTCATGGAAGCTCAGTACATGTGGGCCTCCGTCGACGGCTGCGGGGCGAGCGGTTTCGAGCTCTCGCACGAAGGCGGCACGTCTGCAAAGAAAAGCGCCCACATGCTTGAAGCCCAGCCAGCCAGAAACACTGCAGTTGGTCCGAACCCATGTGGGCGCCAGACGGGCGTAGAGAGCCGACGGCCACTTGAACAGCGCTTTGTTCACCTTCCCCCCTCCGCGGCCGCGGCGTGGACGATGACGGCGGCGGCGACGGCCGAAGCCGCGACCACGGATGATACCGGGACGGTGCTCGATGCCATGTCCGTCGACAAGACGGCGGCGGTTCAGCGCGACCTCGTAACTCGCGTCCTTACAGATGGTGCTATCGGACGAGTGGCTGGGTGCAGTCGGAGTCACGTCTTGTTGGACGGCAGCCCTCTCGCGATTTTGGTGAACAACCCGGGCCGCACGCCAGTTTTGGCCGGCCCCCGCGTTCGCCGACCCGCCTCCCTCCCCTGCACTCCGCGCTTAGAGGCCCGCGCCGCCTCGAGCTCCCGTGCGGGGGCTCCCCCCCCCCCCGCGGCACCGACTCCTGCGGCTGCCGGCGCCCCTCCTCCCGTCGCTGACGCCGGATTTTCGCTTTCAGCCGGCTGACGCGGCCCCTCCTTGCGACATCAGGCGGCAGCCACGACGGCCTCTGCGGCGGCCGCTGTCCTAAACAGCGGCGCTGGCGCACCGGGCGCTCGCCCCCGCCCGGCCCTTTTTTCGCGCCCCCCTCCTCCGGCCTCATGCGATGGCTGCCGCGGCCGCCGTCCGCTCCACCGACACGTTTTTCGGCCGTCGCCGACCACCTCCCCCCCGGCAACTCCACCGCTGCTGAGATGTCGGCCGGCGCTGCCGGCGCTGCCACCTCCCGGTCTGCGAAAACTCGAGAGGGCAACGGCCCCCTCCGCCGCACATGCTCGAACTTCGTGGCCGCCCATTTTGGCGCTCCCCTTGGGGCGGTCGCTGGCGGTCGCGACCCCCAGAACGAAAACCGGCGCCAGGACACGGACGCGCGCGCCTCCGCGGCGCCCGCGGCGCAGACAGCGGACGCGTTTGCGGCGTCCGCCGCGTTGCGGCACCTGGCCGCGAGGCTGGGACCGCGCGTGACATTTCGGACGGTGTAAGTGCGCGGCGTCGCACGAGAGTCCCGCATCTAGCGGCTGCGCGACGTCTCGGCTGCCGTCAGACAGCTGCTGCGGCGCGCGGTCGTGCAGGCCAGCCGGTCCAGCGACTTCATGGATGTCTTCATGCTCTCCGAGCACGCCGACGCGCTTTAAGCGGTGGTGGCGCTCTCCCCCGACACGCGCGTCGTCACCCTCGTGCCGGGGTCGATCCACCCTCTGCTTCGCTTTTGGGTGCCCACCTCCCGCGCTGGCTGCCTGAAGAGCGGGCGCGTTACAAGGCGCATGACTGCCACGTCGTGCGCTGCCGGGACCAGCTGGCCTCCGTCGGCGGGCGGGTCGGGATCCTGTCGGCCCGCGAGGCGGCCGTGGGCGCCGCCCTGATGCGCGAGCTGGCTCCGTCTGTGCGGGAGCTGGGGGTCGGATGACAAAGATGCCTCGGGTGCCGCGCGGCGCCGGGTGGACCGGGGATACCCCGTTACGGCTGTCCCCAGGGGAGCCGCGGCGGCTGTGGGTGGCAACCGTCGGGGTAATTGCAATCCCCCCCCGACCTGCTCGGCCACCGCATCGGCCGCCGGGGTGCCTGAAAGTTCTGCATCGGCACACAGTACGACCGCGGAGATTTCCTCGTCTTCCGCCAGTGCGGCTGCTCAGAAAACCCTTGGCCGCGACGGATGTGCGGTCGACATGGCCGCGGGTGTGGGGAAGGCCCCGCTCATGACGACGACGGCGGACCCCACGCCCAATTCAGGTCGTGCCACACCCCCCGGCTCAGAAATGTCCCATCGGCACGATGTCCGCGGTAGCGGGAGCGTCCGCGCCGCCGCACGCCACCGCTACCGCGGAAATTGCGGGGCCTTTAAGGAACAACCGCCCGCGGCGGAGCGCGTGTCCCGCGCACCTGGTGACGTATTGCCCGAGACGCCCGCGGTTACCGCCGCCTTGACGGCAGACTTGATATCGCGGACACTTACAGCCCCTCGCCCAGCCCCCCGCCCCCTTGGCCACCGAACCTCAACGAAGTGCATCCACTTGCCGCTTACGCACCCGGCGTTGCCCGCGGGGGCGCTCCTGCTCCCTAGACCCACGCCGGCGGGTGACAAGAGGTGCTCCGCATTACGACGGGCCTGGCCCGGTGCTTGTCCCGCGACTTCTGGCTCGCGGCAACCGCTGTCGAGGCCACCAAGCCGTCGGTGGTGACTCCGCTCCTCGCCCCCTCGGCGCCCGACGAGGAGGTCAACAACATGGAGATTGCGGCGTCGCCGTCGCCAAATGCTGGCGTCCGTGCGCCGCCGCCCCCCGCCGTCGGAACGCCGCCAGAACAGCCGGCGCCGCGGAACACTGCGACGGCGACGCCTGTGTTTTCGACAGCACGCTGGCGGCAGACATCCTACCGACGCACCTCGGCCAGCGCCACAAGCTCGCCGAAGTGCCCGCACTGTGGGACCTGGCGCTGGAGCTGAGGAGTAGCTCGAGCTTCCAAATTCCGTACCGGAAGTTGCGCGACGGTGCCGGTCTGACCTCTTTCATGCGGATCCAGGCACGTTACAAGGAAGGCAAGGCGGCGGTGGCCGAAGCGGTCGTCGCGCCAGTCTCTGAGGCGGCCGACGGGACTGTCTCGGGCAATGCCGAAACCGTGAGGCCGGGAAAAGAAGCGCCCGCCACGGGGGGGGGGGGTGGGCCTGACGCGGCGTCGCCGCCCCCCAGGAGGTTTTCCACGGACGCCAGCGCGTGTCTGCTGCAGCGTGCCGAGCGTTTCCACCTCAAAGCACCCACCCTCGTCTAGTGGCCAGTGCTCATCGCGTTGGGCGCCTACGCGGCGCACCACGTCGTCACCTGGCTGCTTCCGGCGTGGCTCCAGCTGGGGAGCGAGGCGCTTGCGCGCGTGCAGCGCAAGCTGCGCGAAGCCACGGGGCGTATGTTCTTGCTGACGCTACCGCCCTTTGTCTTTGACGTCCCTTCTCCCCCGCGGGGAAGGGGAATGCGCCCGTCGCCGGTGTTTTGGACGGCACGTATCGCCATGCTGATCGAAGGTAAAAATATTCTACTGGTCTTCTTGACCGCAGTGCGGGCGTGCGGCCGGTCTCCCCGCCACCAAGACGGCGGCCGTACCGACAGACGCGGCGCCGCCGCCCACTGCCCACCCCTCCGCCACTTGCCGCCCTTCCTCTCCCCCCCTTCCTACCCGCTTCGTACCCCCCCCCCTTTCTCTTCACACGAGTGGTACATGGATTGACATGCAGCAAACGAGCTCTGCGACTCCCAAATTCTTATTGCTTGCCGCGGCAAGGGCATTGGGTCGATGTCTAAAGGGAGAGCACCGCGCTGGAGGCCGAAAGCTGTGCCACGATGTTCAGCACGATCGGGTCTGCGTCGTCTGGCACCCGAATGACGCCGAGAGCCCCAGCCGCAGAACAGCTCCGCAGGCAGGGCAGGGCTGCAGCGGGCTTGGGGGAGGCGCCTGGAGGCGTCGCCATGAAGATCAAATATGGCCACGGAGGCGCTGCTTCAGCGACAGGCTTGGGCAGTGGTCCCCCCCCCCCCCGCCGAGCCCGATCGGCTACGGCGGACGCCGTCCGCAACGGCCGGCGCCAAGCGTGCAGAGATCGAGTTGACTCGCCCCTACGAAGCCCATCACTCTAGGGTCTTCCTGGAATCAATTTGTGAACAGAAGGCTGCTTCATTGTCGAGGGCGGCCCGCAAGACGTCCTTGCGAGAGCCTGCGTCCGATGTCACTACGAAGAATGCATCTCCGCGGTCATCTTTCCTCGATAGCGCACTTGCCTGCTGTTGAGGCATCCAAAGTGCTCGTATACCGGGCCGATTGACTGTGAGGATTGGCCTCATGGAAGAGCCTCTGAGACACAGGTGAACGGATATTGGCTTCGGGAAACAGCTCTCGAATGCACTACTTCGGAGAAAAGGCGCCATCGGGCGCCAGCGATGCCGCTCTTTCACGAGTGGCACGGTGCGTTGATCGATCGGGTCACGATAATGACGTATTAGTGCTCCAGTCGTTCGGGGGAGAGGACATAACAGCCCAAGGTGACGAGCGGTTCTTCCTAGGAGCTGATGATAGGGCGGCCGGCGACGCCGTGCGCGCCGTCAGTGGGGTTCAGCTCCAACCCCTGCGGGCCTCCTAGACCTCAATATTGTCGACTTCTGTGTCTTCAATCAAGACGGCCGCCTGATCACATAGAACGGATGCCTTTTGTGTGTCCCAGCGGGGTCCTCACCGCTCACGCCGCTACTACAACGGCCGCTGCCCATACCCCGGTCGCCAATCCTAGCACGAGCCCAGTCGTGGAGATTGGGCCAAGACACGAATCTCACGTGCGGCTGCGCCCATCCATCCGCCGGTGCACCCTCTGACACGCTCGTGGGCGGGAGAGCTGGGATCTGCCAAGCGCGGCTGGGGCCTGTCAGCAAAGAATCCACGTCAACGGCACGGGCAAGCAGGTAGCATCATCCCACAGGCCCATGGGCCGGCAGCCTACAGCCCTAGAGCGCGCTTACGCAGTGCGCCAGACAGGGAAGGCACCTGGCCAGCGTGGCTTCATGACGCTGCCTACCGTTAACTCTCCTGGCCACCGCAAAGGAAAGTCATACAAGAGCCCCCCACCGGCGAGCGCTGACACACGGCCTTGGGTCCGCGGGGTCCCACCCCGGACGCAGCGTGAAGAGTTATCACGACCGCTCGGACGGAGATCGAAAGTACGGGCTGCGAGTGTTTTTTCGCAAGAATCAGGAAAAGGCCATTGTTATGGAGTTCTAGCCCGCGGGCCGTCCACTTTGGACTTTGGAACGCGTACCTATGTGTTCCAATCGCTTCTTGCGTTTCTCAGTGAGCACCGATGGGGGCCACAAAGCGCTGTTTTCAGGCCTTAAGCGAGGACCTTGGCACCTTGCCAGCGGGTCCTAGACAGCGCTCGTGGAGGCCCGGCGACGGGTGCTTCACGATGTTCGACGACACTGCCCGCGGCCTGGCGGTCGCCTGGGTACTGTTTTAGGGCTTGTCCAAGAAGGACGCGGCTCGGCGTCTCGGCTGCAACCGTGCGGCGGTGTCGGAGTGGATCAAGGCCTACCTCGATTCTGGGGAATAATGGCCAGACCCCGTCATCCGAGACCGCCACGCGAACAACGTCCAGTACGACACCCACTTCCTGCGCGCAGTGAACGCTGTGCTGCGTTCGGACCCTGAGAAGTTTAAAGGGGAAATAAAGGACGTTTTTACCTTCCTTTCTACCTTTCCTGGCTACAGGCACGAGTACAAGTCTTCTATTGGGACAATGGACAAGGTGCTGCACGCCATCGGCTTCTCGTACAAGAAGCTCTACCGAATGTGTCGCGAAAGCGACCAGTTCCGTCGAGAGGAGCTCGCTCGCATTCTTCTGGCAGTCCCTGCACGGTGCATTGTGTCTGTGGACGAGACGCACAAAGACGGAGGGGACTTGCGGCGTCGCAAGGGGCGGTGACTCAGAGGACAAAGATATGAGTGCCTCTCTCGCAGCAGCAAGGGAATGCTGCGGACTTCAACCATGATGGCTGTTTGCTCCGAGAGCGGTGTCCTACACGCGGTCACGACACTAACTCCCCCCACCCAGAACTCTGACGACTGGGTGATCTTCCTTAACGGCGTCTTTCCGGCAATGAAGCAGTTTGTTCCAGGAATCCCATGGGCGATGCAAGAGAGTAGATGTGTTATACTCAACGATACTGCTCCAATTCAGACGGCGGCGGTCGACGCCTTCATCTGGGCGTGCGGCGTGCTCCCGCTGCGGCTTCCTCCCTACAGCCCCGAGTTCCAGCCGATTGAGGAGGTCTTTAGCGAAGACTCTTTCGCGCTCAAGTCGGCGCACCATCACGACCCGGAGATACCAGATGCGTTTCTCCACGCTGTTGCCATTTTTTCCTTGGATACCGACAATATCGCTTCTCACTTCACTCACTCCTTGATGGAGGCCGCGCGCAACGTTCCGGAGCCTGGTGGGCCTGAGGGAGCGTTTGCGAAGGAATTCAAGCCGCTTCCCGTGGAGCGAGAGTAGGCAAGATAGCAATTTAGCTCTTCTTTATCGCATCAGGAACAAGAGAAAACCTCAGCGACGCGAAGCCACCCACGCGGCAACCGAGTCACGCAAACCCGCAGGAAGGTCATCAAACTCTGGTTGCGGGCCAACTCGTGGTCCCCACTCGCTCAAAATGAGCTTGACGACGGACCAGATTGCAATAGAGCAGCCGTCGACAGTGCGACCGCGCAGAAAGTGGCGTTGCATTCCGGCCTCGGCCTTGCGCTCAAAGTCAGACCGGTCAGGATCAGGGCCGCTGCCGAAAAGTAAGTCGGCGAAACTGCTCGTCATAGCGTTGGCGCCCATTTGCTGTAGAGGAGTAACCGGCGGACGCTCTGATGGCTGGGCACCGGGGAGGTGTGCTGCTGCCGGCGGCTCATGCGCAGCGTCCTCGTCGACAGCTCCATATCGAGAGTTACTGTGTGTGATCACTTAAAATGGGCGTCCCAAGCATAAGAAAAACAGGGGACTGGACGAGTCGGTTAGGAGTGACCTGACGCGGCACGTATTCTTCGATCAGGCGACAACGCGAAACGAAACACAGCGAAAGCGGTTAGAGAAGATGAGACACGTTACTTACACTCGAGGGGAGCCAGCTTGTCCGCGCAGCCCTCCAAGGCGGTTGGACACGTTTGCCGCTTGCTTGACGCGCCTCTGGCGTGCCCGACTGTTGTGGGTTTTTTGGATAGTTGAGCACAACACGTCCGAGTTTGGCCCCGCTCCAATGTTTCTTAAGCCAAAGTTGGCGCCGGCCTGGACTGCTCCAGCGTAGAGACGCGCCTCCCGCGGGTCTAGCTCCGCGCGCAGACCACACGCGTACTCCGTGTGGAAAACCGCACCCTGGAAATTTCGCGCGATGGCAGCGCGAGCAGCAGGTCCCGAGTGGGCATCCAGAGCCCGTTCCATCACATCCGCGCGCCCAGCAGCCGGCAAGTTCACAGTACCAGGCTGGAGGGCGGCGGAGCGCCGAAGCCCCGCTGCGTGGTCCGCGTCAGCTGCAGCTGACGCCTCAAGTCTGGCAGCGGCTGCGGCGCTCTCCAAGTGGATGGGTTGGACTTTGGCGCATACCATAAAAGCCACCGTGTAGGTCTCATTCCGCTTCTTGCAAATCGACCGGCGACCAGCGGCCGACAGCTTCCACTCGTACCCTTTTCGCAGCGACATGGATATTGGATGGTGGCCTTGCATCTGACACAGAGAGCAGCTACAGACGTCACACCAGGACCATGCCGGGACAACTGAGGATTAGCAAAGGTACTGCTATCATAGTTAGAAGGTGCGGGCGCCCGATGACCGTGTCCACAGGGGTTGTCTCCCTTTGAGCACTCAATGTCTGGCACCCTCAATGTCCCGTAGGAGTTTACAAAGACTTGGCCGTACACTTCTGCTTCGCAGTTATTCCCGCTCACGTGCACGACGCTGTCTTGAACTCTCCGGGAGCCCCTGGGCTCGACGTGCATTCCCGGTTCACGGCACTGCAACTTTGAATGTTGTGGCCGCGCTCTTTTTCATATCTCTGGCGATATCCGCAGACAGTGCAAACGTTACCGAGGTTGCCATCTCCAGCGCCATCGTCCAAATCTGAGTCGGATCCGTCGGCAGCCGCCGCCGCCAAAGCTGCCGGCGGGCCCGAGGACGGAGCAACACGCGCCGTTGTGCCCAGACCAGGAGCAATTGTCTGTCATAGGGAGGCACCTGCGTGGGTGGCGCCCGTCGCTGGCGTCCCTGCAGCTTGGGACGCGGTCGCGGGTGCAGGAGCTGCACCGCGAACATCAACGGGACTGATCTCGTCAGTGGCGGACATTGCGCGATGTTCAGGTAATGACACGCCGTGTGGTTGGGCACGGAGAAAAGATGGGTGGGGCTGGTGGCCAAGGCCATGGGGACGACGGTCAGTTGGGCTGACATCTAGGCTTAGTGCGATGCAGCCGGCACACAATGTAGATGCGTGCCGCTAACCTGAGGAAGCCTATGCAGACCGCTTGTCTTGGGGCCCCCCGTGGACACCGTTTACAGGGCTCTCTCGCCTTGACGCCCCATTTTACCTCCGAATCAGCTACAGGCTCTAAGCGTGCATGTTTTGGTATTCTCCAATTGCGTGCGCATCATCTGAGGCCGATGAGCAAGACATGAGAAAAGGCTGGCCTGTGTGCATCTTTCCAATGCACCATCAAGACGGGCAGCCCAAAAACTCTGCATCTCCTGGCCACGAAAATGACATACTGGACTGAGCAAAACCTGCCAGCACGGCAGAAGCGAGCTATGTGACAAGAATGAGCAGCTGAAGGCGCTCTTGACTACATCGCATGTATGTTCAGCAGTCTTGACCCCGTCGTCCTCGTTCATGGAAATAGCGCTGCTGCCAAGTATTCAACTGGTTCTCGGAGAGCGCAGTAGGTCCTACAAGGATAGAAGTACTCAACATGCATTGATTATACTCGCTATGGACCCTTCGTACGGCGAC
>Ga0115030_1001430_pt1 | contig 10766 bp, 13 predicted proteins | sample SidtaG_4_FD_87174 | JGI IMG/M metagenome (GOLD analysis project Ga0115030, IMG submission 87174) | Marine algal microbial communities from Sidmouth, United Kingdom - Sidmouth_Male1 metaG | ecosystem: Host-associated > Algae > Red algae > Unclassified | place: Sidmouth, United Kingdom | collected... | reverse complement strand
CTCCGCCCTCGCGGCCGCTGACCCTGCGGCCGCTCCCCCCCCCCCGCCAACGCCCCCCGCCCTCCCCCTGTCCCCACGCCACCCGCTCTGCACATCGCTATCTGTGGCTGCAAGAGGCGCACCTTGTGGTGCGGCAAGGGCGGGTGATCATGGGGGGGGTGATGGGGGGGGGGGAGCATGGGGGGGTGGGTGATGGAGGAGGGGGGGGTGGGCTGGGGCCGTGGGGGTGGCACGAGGGTGGCGCGGGGACGGCGGGTGCACGGCGCCAGGAGAGGGGGATGGGGCAGCTCGGCGGGCGCAGCTCGACTTTGCGTGTGGCGCGCGAACGCGTGCCGCGCGTGCGGCTTGGAGAGAGGCGGTTCTCACCGGCTGCTCTATTCGGGGCGCAAGGCGCTGTCGCGTGATCGGCTGTGTCCCGTGACACCGTCGATCTCGCGATGAGCGTCGCGCTCCCTGGAATAAATCGACCAATTTGGCACGGCCCATAAGATGAACAATGAAATTCAAGTTGATCATTGAATATGGCGAGCAAAAAAATGCGCAACGTGGCAGCGTATTTGTTTGGCCAGGTGCTTCTTTGGCGCGCTCGTCTGATTTTCACAGTAGCCCTCGTTCGCGACTTCGTGGCGACACACGCTGCGTGGGTGTCGCCACGAAATCGCCAAGAAGTTACCAAAAAACGCTGGCGGGCGTATCCGCCGACGAAGTCGCTGACAGCGGTCGCGGCGGCAGCCCTTGGGCGTTCAATGCCCCCCCCACCCCCCCGCTGGCACTCCGTCTGCCCATTCTTCCGTGACTTGATCAATGGGGGCACCGGGTCGTCGTCTGGCGCCACCGGCGCGACCCCAAGGTGCGCCTCGAGGGGGTGGAGTGAGCCCCTCTCTGCGCAAGCTGCCGCCGTTGTTCGTGGCGCCGTCGCGCGCGGCGACGCTAGATTTCCGACCGCCGCCGGTCGCAATCCGGGGAGTCTGCCCCCCCCGACCGCAGACCGCGCCGCCGACCGCCCGCCTTGCCGCCGTGACCGACGGCCGTCCCCTCTGCGGCTCACGCGCGCTCCCCCCCCAGGCGCCCGCCATGACCGCCGCTGACAACCGCGGCGGTCGCGCTGCGCCGCCCGCGGCCGCCGTGGCCGACGCTCCACGCCGCCTCACGCACAGGTGCGCGTGGGCGGGGTGCGGAAAGACCTTGACGCGTCGAACCAACAGGCGTTCCCACAGGCGGGTGCACACGGGCGTGCAGCCAGTCTTGCGTGCTGTGGTCGGGTGTGGTATGTGGGATTTCGCTTCGTCTGAGGGAGGGTAAGTCTCGGCGGGTGGCCAGCGTCGAGACGCTGGGTGGGTCTCTGCTCGCCCTTGTCTTCTTGGCCTGCGACGCTTGTTCTGCTCTGGAAATGCCTGGCGGTGACGGTGCCACCAGCGTTCACCCCGCGCGAAGCCGCGCGTGCGCCCGTGTCCAGCTTGACAGACCGACTGCCGGCCCGCCCCCCACTCTGCCTCTGCACAGCGCGGCCGTTTGACCGATCGGATGCGACGCCTCAACGCCCTGTGTTGACTCCCCCCTGCCCCCATGCTCGTTCCAACCCTCCCCCACAGGCCGGCGCTTCCGCTGGCAGTCGTGCGTGGCCGCCCATCGCCGCATGCACCAGCGACGCGCCGACGCTGCCGCCAGCGGTGACGCCCTCACGCGCGCCGACACGCTGCTGCTCGTCGGAGCGCCCCTCAGCGGCCGCCTGACAGACGGCGGCCGGGCGGCGCCGCGGGCGAGGGCACGACATGTCCCGCCACCGCCGCCGCCACCCTTCGCGTGGACCGCGTGCCGCCCGGCGCCGGGGCTCTTCCTAATCCCGACGGCCCCGACCGAGAGCGCGTAGCGCCCTCTGAGAACGCCCCGCCCTGCCGGCGCGCCGGTGACCGCGTCAACGGGTCCGCCGCCGCTCGGCGGGCCGCACCTGCGGTTTCAGGCGGCGGTTGCGGCGGCGGCAGTGCCACCACTGACGCTCTAGCTGCGCATGGCCGCCGGCGCCCCGCCCGTCGCGGCGCCGGTTGCGCGCCCGCCCGCCGCCTACTGGGCGGGCAGCCGCCGCGAGTGGTTTGGGCCGCCGACTGCGGTCCTCGCCGGCGCGGTCGCCGGCCCCGCCGACGGCCGCTGGCCGCGGCCGGAAAAGGGCAGGCTGCTCACCCCTCCGCAGCCGCGGGTCGACACGCGCACGTCCCTGCCCCACGCGGAATGGCCACAGGCTGCGGTTTCCGCGTCATGAGTGACAGACTCCGCTTTCGTCGTCCGCGCCAGCAACGGGGCGGGGGCCCGCGCGACGGGCGGCCACCTGCCGATCGGTGGAGCGGCGTGGCCGTCGAAGGTGTCGGTTGGGGAGTGGCGGGCGGCCACGACGGCGGCGGCGACCGCCCTGCTGACTCCACAGCCGCCGCCGCCTCGGGCTCTGCCGCTTCCGACAGCCGGCGGGTGGCTGAGGGCGGATCGGCCGCCTGCCGAAGCGCGTGGCCGCACGCTCAGCTCGAGAGCGGAGGCGGGAAAGGGGAGGCAGCGTGGGCCCATGCTCGACGAGAGCTGTAGGGCTTCTTGCATCTGGTCCCCTTTCTTTTTCGCGGGGTGCGTCTTCGCAGCGTGAACCAGCGCCCAATATGAGCAGTGCGTTCTTGGGTTCGGGTTTTGGGTGAGGGTTAAGGGTTTAGGGTTAGGGTTAACCCTGGACCACCTGCCAACGTTTGCGCGGCCGGAGCCAGCGCCCCACCTCGCACAATAGTGTCAAGAATCTCCCAAGTCGCCTGTGCAGGCGCCGGCCAAGGCGTAGCGCCCTCACGTCCTTTCGCTCGACACTACGCGACGCGTTCATGGGCTGCCACCTGTGGCGTACGTGGTTGCGGATCCATCGATCTGGGCTGACTCTCCCGGACGGCTCGAATCTCGTTACAGGGGCATATAGCATAGCTCCTTATTATTGAGATATTTGGCCCGGTAGCCCCCCTTACTAGTCAGTATTCAAGTGGGGTATTGACCTGAGTTGTGGCGTACTTTTTTGGGAGGTTACTTCCGTCTTGTATATCTGTCCTTTCTTTTACCATCTCTACTTCGGTGGTTGTTCGATCTTTATGATCGCTCGCTCGATCGACCCCGCACCTTTACCTTCTGATAATAAATGCACCTTGGGACCGGGGCGCGCCGTCGTTGGCACCCCCGGCTCCCCATTGGATGTTGCACGAGCACAGGTTGTTCTTCCTCGCCCCTTGGGCCGCAGTGTTCGCTTTATCGTGCGTCTGCGGTCGGTCGCTACTTACTGGTTAGTTAACCAACGTCATTAATACCACACAGTCGTCCTGCGTCATCCTTTGATCAGTTACGGAGATAGGAAGGCAATCCATTGAAAAAGAAATATTACGGAAGAGAAACTTTCGCGTGGCGACAGAGAAGAACGAAAGATGATGGTTTACTGTAATGTCCCGTCCGGCTGGAGAGTAGATGACGGGTTCAATGACGCTAAAGAGAGCGTCGGATCACAGAGATACTGATGAGCGAAGCGGTAACAGGCCGAAAGCGCAGCAAAAAGCCTCACAAAGCACTCGTTGCCGCTCGTAGAGACCTCACTGTAAGCGACCAGGCGTGCTGATCAGAGACAGACCGTGAAATGATCTGTGCTAACCTCAACACCTGGTCTGGAGCCACCGCCGCAATTCTGCACCACGTCCCAGGAGGGGCGAATAGTCAGAAGGAATGGAGAGCCAGAAGGAATGGTGCACCGTCTGTTTCGCACAGGCGGTGCGGGACGGCTAGAGAAAGTCCAAAGTGCTAAGAAAAAGCGAGCAGATGCGGAGGAAGGACGTCGTCGTCGATCGGGTCAGGAAAAGTGGGGGTGAGGACGTCGCTCCGTCAGAGCGGGGGATGGGGATGTCCATCGTGTGTGTCCACGCAACGACGTCGAGTAGTGACCTCCGTGGAAGTGAGTTTCGAAGCCTCCCGAGAACTGGATAAGAAAATCAGGCCTACAACAGGTACTGTGGACGGCAGTAGATAAGCTGCAAGGGTCTCCGGCGAGAAGGGACAGCTTTTGCGGACACTGGGCTGTAAACCACCTAATGAGCCAAGATAAAGGCTCCATTCCCATTGCTAAGCTCCAAAAAATGGCAGTTGCGGAGAGAAGGGCGGCAGTGGCGACGACAGGGCGTAGAAATGAAGTCGGCTTGCCTGTTCGACGAGCAACAATCGAACTATTGGCTGAGAGTTGCCGCCAGAAGTCTTGCATGCCAATCACGGTGTCTTGCAGGAAGCACGCAGAGCCAGTGCAACCCACAATGAGATTTTCTGAGATATTTTGGCCCCTTGCTTGGGCCTGAAAAGGGCATGGAGAGGGTTCTGGGTCAGAACTGTGATTTCTCATGAGATGAACAAATTTCTTCAGATTTCTTGAAATCCTGATGTGCGTTACGAGTGCGCAGAGCTGCATGGGGACACTCCGTAAGGAACTCAGATGATTCCTAGCCTTTCTATTGGTCCACGCACGCTGTTGAAGTTTTGAAACCACTCTGTGACCGCCATGTTTTGGAGGGCAGCAATAACGATGACCAATGACTATCTCATGTTGCGGATCCCAGAAGTTTGTCCTGGGGGACAGAGACAAAGACTGACTGTGAAAAAGAGCTTTCTATTGGTCTATAACGACAGCAAGAGGGCATTGAAGCCAATAGCAAGCCCGCATTCGGTGCCAGGACCTTTCGTCCAGCAGAACTCACTGTTGGTTCCCGCTTGATCTGCTTTTCTCGACACGGAGCAAGCTGCCCAGGCGAGATCCTGAGAATTTCAAGAGTTTCCTTTCCAGAAGTGCAGAATAAAAGAGGAGCTGATATCGATTTCCAGGCCGTATGTGCACATGTAAGCAATCAGAAGCTCCATGTCAGTCCCAGGGGCACACCTGATTGGTGAAGAGAGTCTGGCCGCAACTCAGTCTCGGTGCACCAGGACAAAATTTGGCGATCAGCAATACGTACTTGCAGACCCAGAAGACGTTTTTCGGGCCACATTAACTGGCCGTGAGGAGGTGGCAATTCGAAACGGTAGCATCTATTTATTCGGACCGCGAGGTCAATGTGTTTGCAACATGAAGATATTGCAGAAAACACATTCTCCGTGCTATTGAAGCCTCCCTTTTTAAGTGTGACAGTTTTATTCAGGCATAAAATTGAACTAAGTTGGCAAGAGTGTCTCTCAGATATTGTTCTCGTGTACTGTACGTCCTAAAGTAGCGGACACCGCTGCGCCGGCTCAACTCCCCAGACGAAACAACCCCCGTCGCCAGCGGACAACCGCCGGAACGTCCCGCCATGCCCATGAAGTCATCCAAGGCGATCGTTACAAGACGAGGGAGAGTACCCTACCAAAGAAGCGCGGAACCCGCGGCCGGAGAGAGTTTTCCATGCAATTGGCGTGCGTTGTGCCCGCGGCGCCGCTTCCGTCACCGGTCGCCCGCGCGCGGGCGATGCTTCTCCTTCGCTGATGGAGCGGCCTGGGTGCCCGACGCTTCCGGCTAATCTCCCGGGGTAGCCTCGTAGGTGCCGCTTGTTGCGACCGCGCCCAGTGCCGTCAAGCCCAGTTTCACGGTCTTAATTGCGTCTCGGACTTACACCTTTCGTCAAAACTGTTTTGTCAATGTGGAGACTTCTGAATTTGGCGACGGGTCGGGACCGGATACCCTAGAACCGCTCGTTCTCACGCAGTATGAGAGGGGCGCGACCCTATCCCTCTTGGGCATCCTCGGACAGGGAAAGTCACCCTGCATTTGGGGCTGAGTGACAGCGTCCATGTCCTCTAGTGTGTGTCCGCGCCTGGGACGTGTGATTGGCTAGACTACTGTACGCTGTGGGCCTCAAATGGGTTTCAGGAACAAATGGTTTGAGACCACAACCTGAACCTAACTCCTCAAATGCGCTAGCACCAGGCGCAAGCGATGGGGCCGGCGGGCCTTTCTGTGGCTTCGCCTCCGCCTGCTGCTAAGTCCGTACAGATCACATTTGGGCTGGATAACGGGAGGGGCCCAGGCTCTGTTGATGTTATAGTGGGGCTGTGCAACCAAGAGCGTCACAAAAAGCTCAAGAGAACCATCCTGGTCACTGCCTTCTCCGATGCGAAGTACTCTTACGACCAGGTGCCGGACAAGCTCCGAGAGCCCCTAGCGCAAGTGAGAGAGCTAGTACGCGATGGCTTCTACACAAATGGCGCGGACGGCGCGCTGTGCCGCTGTTTCTCCGTCGCAAATAAGATGCTCTCTTCATGCTGCATGGCCACAAAGAGTAGAGTGCGACAATTTCTTGCCTGATGTGCTTCAGCGCGAAGGCTTCCTTCGCGGAGTGTGACAACCAATTTGACACACTACAAGACGTGGAGTTGCCCCCTCCAAACAATGTTCGAATGCTTTCTAATTTGGAGGCAATGGCGACGGCCTGCTCTTCCGATGCACTACGTCATGAGACCATGGCCGCAAAGTCTCAAGACGGTCTCCGGCCGATCTAGAGGTCCCCGCTGATCTCCATACATCCACAGCAGATGGTCTCGTTTCCGTTGCACATCACGACCGGCAGTACCTCGCGATTGTCACGAATTGCATTAGAGCTACTTTTATCATGCGTTGGACACGTATGCGTGCTGAGTTGCGCCTATGAGATAGAAGAGGGCTGCGCGCTACCATGAGGGTGCGTCCAGCGCCCTGTCACGGGGGGCTTCCAATTGGCCGTGCGTGCCACGATATCTTCCGGAGCAGTGATGAAGTCGGCTTCACGCTGTCGTGTCTCGTACCGGAGAGTGAAAACGCTGGCTGGAAGCGGTCGTGAACTCTGTAGCAAGCGCTGGTGCGCATGCTGAACCGGTCCGCTGAAATTTCCCCCGTCGAGGTCAGGGAGTATTGCCGACATGCAAGTCTGTTCGTGCTCATTAAGCTTCGATTCCGGTGATGACCACGTCGCCAAAGCTGCACAGCCAATATCGACACGCGAAGGGCTTTTTGGAGCGCTTTGGAAGCATTGGCCGCTACCGTGATCAGTATATTGAAACGTGGCACGGATTCTACAACCAACGTGCAGCCAAGCATTCCACAGGGACGGACGAGGACGGGTGCGCCATTACTGTGGGAGCGATGGCAGTCGCCCGCGACGCAATTGACTCCAATCTCTTCTTAACCGCTAGACGTCCGGCCAAGGCTGGAGCACGAAAGGCTGTTAAGAAGGTCTATAGGCGCTTACGCGCGAATAAGGGTGGGTTCATTGAGAACCAATCATCTCTGAAAACAATCGTCAAGGAAGGCCGTCTGTGACGGCCGTAGAAATCTGTCGAGGGTGATCAGATGCTCGAGACATTGCTGGCTCGATTGGCGAGGGGGGATGCATACAGGCGGCACGCTCGGGGGGCCTGTATTCCCAGACCAGGCGTCCGTGTCACGGGTTACGACATGATCCCTACTTCATCTGAGCAGGACGCAACCGATCCAGGGGCCTTTGCAATTCGTGCCTCTGAACAATCCCAGATGTAGCCCCCGTTCCAGGGTCTGGGACGGGGAGCTCTAGCTTTGCGACCACACCCTCACAGTCTCAACAGCAAATGACTTGCGACCGGCCTGGCCAATTGTACGTCGAGAGGAACCTGAAAAACTATGGCTCAGCGCCGTGTCCCCTGTCCGTCTGTACGTGGAGCCTCTAACCTCCTGTCGGCGTCGCTTGGACTCAGCGGCCGACACGAAGCTGCCACCCACACGTGTGAGAATGACATCATGCATAAGAATCGGCAATGCCTCCTGAGTGCATCACCGGGTGACACTCGACTCCACCAAGGACCCTCTCGGCCGTGTTGCATTGGGTCGCCACTCTGTCTGTTTTGCGGCTCGCACAGCCGCCGGCGGAAATCTTGGGCCAACACACAGCCGCACAATAGCGCAAAAGATGCGATCTCCCCTCCCAGCTTGTCGCTAGATCTGAATCTCACAGACGGTTATTCGACCAGCCCAGTCCGGCCTGTGCTTTCAGATGCCCTCCCCCACTGTCAAAAAGTTTCGGCAAGTTGCCCATCAAGCTGATAAAATTGTGTGCCCATGTTCTTTGGCCCCGTCCACAGCGCACAGGACCCAGACTGTTTCGTCTGATCAATTGTCACTATGAAATATCCAAATACAACGATCAGACAACGTCACCATCGACAGCGCTTTGCGTAACGTGTGCAGCTGCGGCCTACCACAATCCAACTCAAAGTGGCATATAATGGGGACTCTATCGTCACTCGTCACCCTTACTGATCCTACCCTCCATCCCTGCCCGTTTGCGACGGCATGTTTCCTTCCAGGCGTTGTCGAGAGCTTAGAGAAACGATGAGAGAGCCCATTCATTTCCCAGCTCGTTACGATTCTTCGCCACGTCATTTTTCAGCAGGCACTCTCTCAGCTGCTTTCTGTAGCCTGGCTCTTGTATTTCATATAAACCAGAGAAAGCCTGCTTTTAGTATACGCACAGAAACTGAACGACCTAGTTGTAGCAAAGGGATGATGAGTACTGGAAGCCAACATGACGCAAGGATGTGCAGGGAAACCCTTATCTGACAGGCGACCGCGTCTTATCTGCGCGTGCCCTCCTCTCCGGAACACCCGCTTCACCCTCGGACTCGCGTCCACCGTTTGTGCCCGGGATCTCCGCCACGAGCTGCCACCGCCATCCTCCCACCCTCCACCGGCACGGGGGCTGTCCGTCGCCTCCTGTCGCTCCTTCCACCGCATGGCTCGCGTAGCGAGACAGGTACGAAGGCGGACACAAGAATCAAAACGAGGTAGCATGGGAGGTGGCGTGGTGCCCCAAACCCCCACAGCTTAAGCTTCTGCATGCACAGAGAAAGAGGGGAGAAGGAACGGGTTAAGAGGAGGGCACGGGGATAAATTATGCTGGAAGAAGAGCGGGGGGCGAAGGAGGCTGCGAAAGTGGTTCTAAGACTCAGGATTGAGTAACAAACGGGCGCACTCACTGCGTGAATGACGCACCAGAAGTGTATCGCGGAGGCCCGGCGGCGGAAGAGCCGGACCAATGGGCGGATCCGGTTTGAGCTTGAGAACGACCCAAACTCCGCCCGCCGCACCATGGCGTTCACGGGCGGCTCTATCAATCGCATGCGGATTTTTGACAGCCCACCTGTGGGCATCTCGTTCGTCGAGAAGACGTAGCTACAGATCCTAGCACTCCAGGCGGTGAGGTGTTTTGACCCTGAGGTGACGTTCTGCCAGCAGACGCGCGCGGACCTGACCACCGCGATCGCCTTTCTCGAACTCAAGGAGCCACGGTTGGGAGTGTGCGAGCGCAGTAGGGGCGCAGGCTCTCTTCTCTTCGAGGTGAAAAACAACAGCGTCGCCTACATTGCCGCAAAGGCGGCGTGTGCTGTGGCCAAGGACGCCGGCGTGTCCAGGGAGGCCGGCGCAGCCATGGCGGCCGCCGCGACCTAAGGAGCTGACGCGAACAGCGCAGCACCCGCGGCAGCGCTTGTGGTGGTCCCGCGGTCGCTTCAGCTCCCGGCACAATCTTCGTTCCCGGCGCCGCTAGCTCCACAGGCCGGGCGCGATTGGTCGGGCGACAGTCGAGCTGCTGATACTGGCGCGAGTGCCCAGTCGCCCGCCGATTTCTTTTCAATGGCAATGGAAGGTGTTGCTGATGGATGAATGTAAGGCGCATGCGTCAGCCACTTTCCCCACCGTAGTTAAGGAGGCAAAGGTGGTCGTTCCAATGTTTCCTTCCCATCTCCCACACTCAGCAGCCGTTGGACAGTGACCCCTTTCTCAAGACGAAAGGGCACGCTCGGTCTACTCTTCGCTTCATGCTGCCCACAATCCCGCGCGGCTCCAAGTCTCATTTGCTTCACCTGATGAAGGTCATCCGGGCCGGGGTCTTCCACGTTTTGTCATCTGTCAACATTGCGTCGGGCTTCCGCAAGACGGGGACCTGGCCGATTCAGCGGTCGGAGATCTACGTGACGCGCCTCTTCTTGGGAAAGGACATCGTCAACTCCCGCCGACAGATTGACATAGGGCAGCTTTCGGTCCGTCTGGGTCCAGAGGCACGCCCTGACATGCGTGAGCCGGTCGTTTTGTTTGGGTCCGTGAGCACGCGTGGGATAGCCCTAGAGGCCGCCAGCCCCGCTGTGCTGCAAGCCCTGACAGCGCTAGACGCGGAAGCCTATCGAAAGCAAGCCGCCAAGAACGCGCTGCAAGCAGCCCGGGACGCAAAGGCGGTGGCCGCCATCGCGCAGGACGCCCCTCTTGAGGCTGAGGCGGTAGCGCGCCGTAGTAGCTGGGATTTTGGAACCCGAAAGGCCAGCCTGCAGCTGCACGCGGAGCGCACAAGGGCGACGACGGGCCCTGTCGACCCGTACCTCAATGTGTCCGGTGCAGTTGTGAAGCAAGAGCCGCGTAGGGAGCGGAAGGCGTAGCGGAAGTGGTGTTGAGGTCGGTGACATTGTGCGCGGGGGGTGACTTGAGTGGGAGCTCGTGGCCGGGAGGCGGAGGGGTGGAGATGTTCATCGACTCTGGAAGGCGGCTTTATTGCTCGCTCCGACCCTGCTCTGACAGCTCGCACGAATGGGAAATTGCTTGGGAACATTCTGTCATGTCAAGACTGTGCTGTAAGACCCGCCAGGACACGTGGCGAATCAAACGTACTCGGGAGGGGCAGCGGTTGACGGGGAAGGCCCCGCCTAAGACGATGGGGGCGACGACGGAGGGCACTAGGGATGTCGATGGGTGT
>Ga0115030_1001427_pt1 | contig 10773 bp, 4 predicted proteins | sample SidtaG_4_FD_87174 | JGI IMG/M metagenome (GOLD analysis project Ga0115030, IMG submission 87174) | Marine algal microbial communities from Sidmouth, United Kingdom - Sidmouth_Male1 metaG | ecosystem: Host-associated > Algae > Red algae > Unclassified | place: Sidmouth, United Kingdom | collected... | reverse complement strand
GGGGGAAGGAAAGGGTGTGGGGGGTATCCGGGGGCCGGACAACCCATGAAGGGGTGGGGTTTGTATGGGGGGGGGGGGGGGGGGGGCACGGCAGGATGGTCAGCTGAGTGCTTCCGCGGCATCGCCTGTATGGGAAGGCAGAAATATATTCTGGGCGGCCTCCTTCTACCCAAGGATCAAAAGCCTACGCAGGACTCATTTATGCCGTCAGAAAGAACAGCGGAGCAGCCGTTCTCTCGTAGCAGAAGACAGCAAAACCGCATCATTTGATGCGAATCGCATCAAATGATGCGGTCGGTGGAATAGACACTAGGACTCGACGAATCACCACCTGGCCCCAAGGACTCGCGCGAGTACAGCTCTGTATCGTACACCAGCGATCTATGGTGCATGGATGGGGAGCGGCACGTGCTGGCGTCATCAAAGAGACATACAACGGGCACCGACTCTGACAGCCAGAGCGGAGCTACTTCAGCAACATGCCCCACATCCTTGAAGAACCGAAGATAGGATACATGCGGCCTCAATGGAGCGTGCCTCGAAGCGAGATCGGATGGCGGTCGCGGCGGCGTCGGTCGAGGTGCGTGAGGGAGGAGAGGGGTGGATGGCGGGGGGGGCGGCGGGTGGAAGGAGGGGGCCGGGTGAAGGGAAGAAGGCGGGTGGGAGAAGCGGGGCAAGTGGGGGAAGGGCGGCGGGTGCGGGGAGGATTCGCAAAGTGAGTACAATCGATGGACAAAATCGTTTGTCCACCCTGCATTTGACGCTGTTGCAGAGCCGGACTTAGATCTCGCTAAAATCACGCGCTGGGAGGTCACCAGAGCACATTCTGGAGGTGAAGCGCCGTCTCAGTCTGCTACCCCCGGTTGGTATAAAATCGCCGCCCTCTGCAACAAGGCTGGCGAGAAAAAAAAAATGCAAGTCACCGGCACCATGGCACCTCGTCGCCGCATCTCCCTGACCCCCAAACAAGTGTCTACCATTGAGGAGATGGCGTCGAATAACAACAGCAACGGAACCATTGCGAAGGCCATCGACGTCAAGAAGAGCACTGTTGAGTACGTCGCTAAGTTCGTGCGGGGCGGCGCCGGGGTGGCCAAGGTGGACCGTCGGGGCCGCCCCGCGCTCCTTTCCTCCAGCGACATCCGCACCCTTGCCCGTACAGACAAGGTCAGCCGCTTTTCTTCCGTTGAGGAGATTACGCGGCAGCTCAACGCTTCTCGGTCGAGGCCCATCAGCTCCCGCACGGTGCAGCGGGCGATGCACAAGCTCGGCTTTAAGTCCGCCACGCCGGCCACCAAGCCCTGGGTGTCAGACGTCAACAAGGTCAAGCGCGTGGCTTGGGCCAAGGAGCGCCGCCATTGGGACGAGGAGTGGAACTACGCGTTCTTCACAGACGAGTCGTCCTTCGAGGTCAAGCGCCTAAGCCGCGCGCGGATGTGGGGAGCGCTTGCAGCCGTCGTGTCTGCGTCCGTCTTTTAAGAGCGAGCGACAGAGCCTCATGGATTGGGCACGCGTCTCGGCCCGTGGCCGCACCCCACTCCGCCGCGTCATCGGATCCATGAACTCCGACCACTACGAGGAAGTGCTGGCCGAAGACGTGTTTAACTACACCGTCGCCGACTACGGCGCCCCGGACGCGGCGTGGCTGCAGGAGGGCCTGGCACCTTGTCACGCCTCCAAAAGGTGCAAGGCTGCCAAGGACGCGCTGGGGCTCAAGCCCATGCTTTGGATGGGACCAAGTCCGGACCTCAACCCAATCGAGAACGCCTGGAACGAGCTTGACCGCCGCCTCCGCTCTCGCACGATGTCCCCCAAGAACTTGGACGAGCTGTGGGAGGCGCTGTGCGAGGAGTGGGACGCCATTCCAGCCTCGTTCTATACCTCCCTCATCCAGTCGATGCCTCGACGAGTGCAAGCTGTCGTCGCCTCCAAGGGCTCTGGCACCAAGTACTGAGCTGAGGGAAGTCGAGGAGGGATAGCCGGTTGGATGGGGTGACCATAAAAAATTTCTTGCGTTGGAGACGGTCTTAAATGGTGATGGGGGAAGGGGGGTGAAGACGGTCTCGGCCAAGTCGGAGCCGCTGCCCTCGCCAAAGGCCTACAGGGGATGGAGGATCGAGTGACAAATTAAATTTATGGACTTGACACGCAAAGTGGACAAACGATATTGTCACCCGACTGTACAGTGTGTTCTCGCTACAGCAGTCAGATGATTGACCTAGAATAGGAATAAGCGTGGCCTCTGCTGGCCGGAAACGTCGATCGACTGATGAATTTCTATTGTAGACGTGTATCAAGAACACACTGTAGTATGGAGAGTCGCCAAAGAATGATCGGATCTGACAAACTCATACAGCAAGTCACTACAGTTCACAACACAAAATTCAAAAATTCTGTGATTGCCCCGGTCTCCCACAGAGCCATCCAGGAGCCCTGATCTTGCAATTGTCTTTCACAGCACAGTCACACAGCACAGTCACAGCATGCTGTGACTTGCTGTGAGTTTTTCCCAGATCCGATCAATCTTAGGCGACGTGCCATATTCTTCTTTCTGGCCTCAAGATTGTCCATTTCAGTATCTCCTGTTTGTCTGTTTTTTGACCTGCTGTGATCCCGATGCTGGGCCGACAAGCAGTCAACCGTTTGCAGCTGACCAGCAAGCACGGACATCCGCGAGCGTGGCGGCCAGAGTGATGGCCCACCTACAGTATGACGAGACAGCGCTGACGGGACAGCGCACAACAGGCGCAGTGGGAGGCGCGACAACTCCACATATGAACCATGCGGTGCTACAACCTTGATTGGCCAGTTCTAAAAGATTGACGAGCGCTCACCGGCTCGAGGCCGCGGTGAAGAGGAGGGGCTCAAACAGAACCAATAATTGGCCATTGTTGCCGTCCCAGATCGGGTCATGCTCGCGCGATGGGGCCGCGGTGGCCCTTCATTTGGAAGGTGGCCACGCCGGGGTTACACCCCCCGGCGCCCGCGCGAAAGCACCGCTGGCGACGCGTGGCGTCTTCTCTGCCTCAATTTGTGACTGCTCGTTGCGGGGGCGCCCCACGGCGCGCGACCGCCGCCCGGGGAAGCGGCGCCCAGCCGGTCAACGGTGAAGCGAAGGCGCCAACGCAGCTCTGCCCAAGCCTGCGTCTCGCGCGGGCGCGCCGCCCCCCCCCCCCCCCCACCCCCCCACCCACCAGCCCTTGCAATGGCACCCGTTTGCAGCCGGCCGTGGAGGGGGGGGGAGCGCCGGGCCAGTGTCACCGACCCGCCAGCGCGGAGGGCACACCCACCGGGCTGTTGGCACCTGCCTACTTGAGCTTGCCGCGTTGTACGCTGCGGATGGGAGCGCCGCCGCGCTCACCGCCACCACCGCCACCGCCACCGCCGCCGCCACCGCCACCGCCACGGCTAGCCCCCACGTCCGTGGTCGCCCGACAGGCCGCCACACACCCCCTCGCACAAGCTTGCGATCACCCGCCGCCTCACCCACAACGCGCCCCCCCACGCACACGCACGCTCCCCTTGTGTCTGCCTCGCCCACCTTGCACGTGGTTTCCCGTCTTGCATCGTTCTCAAAGACGCCGTCGCTGGGATCATCCTGTGGCGGCCTGGCGGCGTCACCGACACGCCCCCCCCGTACGTGCCAAGCGCGACGACCGAGGCCGTCCCGTCGCCACAATGCCGCCGCACGTTGAGGGCGACGCAGCCACCGGCCCGATGGCCCCGTTTACCCCCCCGCCCGCACCCACCGCCGACGCCACTGTGTCGGCGGCGGCCACGGCGCCTGCAGCGGCAGCGGTGCCCCCCCCCCTCCGCGCCGCCTCTGCGGTGGCTGCGAGCGGCATGACCACCCCGTCGGCCATGGGCGTCTCTTTTTGCCCCGCCACCCGCGTGTTTCGCCTCCAAACCCGTTCCACCGTCTATGTCATGCGCATCTCTGACGCGCGCGGCATGGAGCACCTGTACTATGGGCCGTCGCTCGGCACGGACGACGACTTGACCTACCTCGCCTCGGCCAATGTCGGGCAACCGCTGGACGCGCAGTGGCGTGCGCCGCTGCTGACGCCAGCGGGCGCAGCGGCGGCGGCGGAGCTCGACGGCCTCCCGGGGCCTTTCCCGTCCGTGACGGGCGCCGCTACCGGCGGCGGGCCGCGGGTGCTCGAGGGGGGGCGGCCCCTGCGGGGCGCGGCAGCGACGGCGGCGCTGCCGGTGTTACCCCCGGCGACCGTCACCGTTGCCTTGTCGTCGTCCTCCTCGTCGGGGGCGTCGTCCCCGTCTGGCTCGTGCGAGAGCTCCTCGGACAGCCTGTCGGCGGCTGTCCAAGGGGTGCCGGGCTCCCTACCGTCGGCGGGCGGTTCGGCCGGTCTCGGCGGCAGCTTGACCGACGGGACGGGCTTCCTAGACGCCCTCGACGGGCCGCCGCGGGTGGACGGCGGGGGGTGGGCTGCCGGCGCTGCCAACAGTGTCCCGGCGGGTGCTGCGGGCGGTGGTCGGGGCAGCCCGCCGTCGGTGGTGGCAGAGGTGACCCTCCCGACGAGCTGTGCGCAGGAGGGCGTGGCCGACTGGCAGCACCTGCGCGCCGAGGGTGCTGCGGCGACGCCGGCCGCCACCGCCGCCGCCGCCACCGCACGCACGCACACCCTCTCTTCGTTGGACGGCGGCGTCGAGGCGACGGTCGTTGACCGCTTTTCCGCAACCAACTGGGCGGAGCTCGACCCCAACCGCGTCGGCAACAACTCGCGGCTGTTTGAGTTTGGCTCGTGCAACACGGGCGACTACCGGTCGGCGTCGCTCGGCGTGCTCTTTGCCGACGGCTCGTCGTCGGTTGCGCTCGAGTATGTCTCCCACCGGGTGGTTGCTGGCAAGGCGCCGCGGGAGGATGCGCACGGCGCGGCCCTCCCCGCCGTCTATGTGGACAGCCCCGACGAGGCAACGACGCTGACGTTGGAGCTCGCCGACCCTGACACGGGCTTGGTTGTGGAACTCCACTACGCGGTCCTGCACGAGTACGACATCATCACGCGGTGGACGACGGTGCGGAATCACACTGCCCAGCCGGTCGTCCTCGAGCGCCTGTCGTCGGCCATGATGGACATGGAGGCGGCGCCGTCACGGCACCTCACGTCCCTCGGCGGCACCTGGGGCCGCGAGCGCCAAGTCCTGGTGCGCAAGCTCCTCCAAGGCACCTCCTCCTTTGGCTCGACGCGCGGCGGCTCGTCGCATCAACACTCCCCCTTCCTGGCCGTCTCGTCGGGCGGCGCGCCCGCCGAGGAGTCGGGCAACGTCCTTGCCATGACGCTCGTCTACTCGGGCAACTTTGAGGCCAACGCCGAGGTCAATGAGCAAGGCCGCGTGCGGGTGAGCATGGGCGTCCACCCCGAGGGCTTTCGGTGGACGCTCCCGCGTGGCGGCCTCTTTGCGTCGCCCGAAGTGCTGCTGACAGCGTCGGACGCGGGCCTCGGCACCGCGTCGCGGCGGCTCCACCGGCTGATCCGGGAGCGCCTGACGCCCTGCCAGTGGCGGTCGGCGCCCCGGCCGGTGTTGCTCAACACGTGGGAGGCCAACTACTTTGACGTGTCGCACACGGGCGTTGTGGAGATTGCGCAGGCGGCCGTCGATCAGCGGCTCGGCGTCGACACGGTCGTCCTGGACGATGGGTGGTTTTCGCGGGTCGGACGCACCGACGCCAAGTCGGGACTGGGAGACTGGTTTCCCAACAAGGATAAGGTATGAATTGCGGTGCGCTCCTGAAGAACGAATGGTGTAGGTGTGGGGTGGTGGGGCGGGTACCCTGGCCCGCCTTTTCTGCTGTCTGTTTGTCCGCTTGGGGAACTGACTGACCGTCATCCGTACTGCTCCTCCTACTGCTGCTTGTCTTGTTCTTTGCCTGGGCTGTATGCGACGGTCGGGATGTGTTGTCTCTCCTCCCTTTTCCTTGCATGTATTGTTTGCGCGTCGCCGACGATGCTGCCCTGTCCCTCTTGTTTGTCGTTTCGCTTGTACATCGGCCCGCCTGTGTCCCCCCCTTTGTCCTGCCCTATCTTTTGTCCTGTCCTGTCCTGTTCTTCCCTTGGTCCTCTTCGACCCATGTTCATGTTCGTACTGGCTGCGCCCGCCCGCCGCGCCCGTCGCCTCGGACGCGTCCCTGCACTGGTCTGTCCCCAATTGCGGCCTCTTCTACCCCCTCTGTTCCCCCTCACAGCTTCCGAAGGGGGTCAGCGGCCTCGCCGCGGAGATGCGGGCGATTGGCATGAATTTGGGTCTCTGGATGGAGCCCGAGGCCGTCAGTCCCAACAGCGACCTCTTCCGCGAACACCCTGACTGGGTCCTGCGCATCCCCGGCCGCGCCGCGTCCGTCCTTGCGCGCTACCAGATGGTCCTCGACTTGTCCCGCGCCGACGTACGTGACTATCTCTTTGACCGCTTGTCCGCGCTGTTTGGCGCGGGCATCACGTACGTCAAGTGGGACTTCAACCGGTGGATTGCGCCTGCCTACTCGGCTGCCCTGTTGCCCGTTGAACAGGGCACCGTCTCGCACAAGTACATTTGCGGCGTCTATTCGCTGCTCGGCCGCCTCACAGCGGCGTACCCGGCCGTGCTCATCGAAGCGTGTGCGGCGGGTGGTGGGCGGTTCGACTGTGGCATGCTCGCCTACTGCCCGCAAGTGTGGACGTCGGACAATACGGACGCGGCGTCGCGCGTGCGGATCCAGTGGGGCACCTCGGTCGCCTATCCGCCGTCGACCATTGCGTGCCACGTGTCGGCGAGTCCCAATCACCAGACCCTTCGCGCCGTCTCCTTCAAGACGCGCGCCTCCGTGGCGCTCTTTGGTGTCTACGGGATGGAGCAGGACGTGCGTTCGATGAGCGCCGATGAGGCGGATGCCGTGCGGCGGTACAATCTACTTGCCATCCGCCTTGGGCCGCTCATCCACCACGGCGACCTGTACCGCCTGTGGTCGCCCTTTGCCAAGGGGGAGGACGGCACCGGCGCGGCCGCGTGGATGACGGTGGCGCCCGACCGCTCCGCAGCGCTCGTCACGGTCGTGTCACTCGCGCGGGAGGTTGGGTCGGTCATGCCCCGCCTGTGCCTCCGCGGCTTGCAGCCCGACGCCCTCTACCTGGTCGAAGAGATTGTCGGCGGGGACAAGTTGCGGGATTTGGCGACGGGCAAGGTCGTGGCCGGAAGCGGACCGTCGGTGTTTCAGTTCACCGACCGCGCGTCGGGGTTGGCTCGAGTAGCCGTGCGGGGGCTGACGCTGATGAAGGCGGGGCTGCCGCTGCGTATGGAGTTTGACAACGACACGGTGATGTTCCATCTCACCAGGCAGCAGCTGCCAGCGGTGGTGGGGGCGGTGGTGGGCACGCCGGTGGCGTAAGCGCGCCCCCGTGGGGAGGGATCTGGGACTGGTGGACGGGTGAGCCGTCGTATGGGACGGACATGCCCCTGTAGTGGTCGGCAGGGTGGCGCGAGTCTGCGTCGAGCGCGTGCGGTGAGCGCCCTCGATGGAGCCACGCTGACTCCCCTCTTGTGACGGCCCCATGTGTGGTGCCGCGCCGACGTGCCGACTGGTGTTGCGCGCGCTCTGCCGCTGCTTGTGTGGCCGCTCTCTCAACCTTCCGTGCCGGTTACGTGTCGGGCGGCTTCCCCTTTGCTGCTGCTCATGCCGGTGGTGTAAGTCACATCCCGGCGCGGTCGCCATCGCGACCTTTGTTGTATGCTGTGTAACTCTGGATGTCCAGCACGCGGTGGCGGCGCTGACCTTGCGGTATTCTTCCTGTTTTATAGCCATCTTTATGGCCCTTTTTTCCCTTGAGCAATGCTAGTGCTCCTGCATATAGGCTAGTTCCTCTTTGTGCGCCCGCAGCGCGTCCCTGTCGTCCCCCCCTATCCTTTTGTCGTTCCGCCAAGAGCTGGACAGGTCAAGATCAGGCAGAGGGCGCTTTCTGCGTTTGATTGGCTCAGATCGCGATTCGGCCTCTGCATCAAGCCGGACTCACCAGTTTTTGGCGGAACGGCCATACGCGTGGGCAATCGTCTCGACAGGCAGCGGCACAACTAACTTTTGTTGTCGACATGGCAATTGATCGAGCAGATCTCTACACATTCATGTCAACATGTTCTGTGCATGTTCCAGTGCGTATTGGAAGCACTGTCTCATTAGTTTTCGCGGTTTATTTCCATGGGAGTCTGGTTTTTCCGGAAGGTTTTTCCATTGGCTGATTTTCCTGTGTCATCTGAGCAGTTTGCCAAGTGAACGTTCTCATCGCTCTGCGCCTGTTCTTTGGGCTTGCGCCCTCTCTCACGACACAACAACGGGCTCAAGCAGCAGAGCAGGCTCGGCCATACAACCAGAAAAGCTCTACACGATGCGGCATAGCACGCGGCGTACCCGCTGGAGCCCCTCTCGCGTCAAACAGGCACCTGCACGCAGGCACTGTCACTACAGCCTCCCCTATCGGAGCTACAGGCCCTGTAGGATGCACCGGGATGCACCGGACGACGGACCAGCTACTTGGGGGGAGATGCCAGACACGCCTTGCGTAGGTGCTCCTCCACCAGCGCCAGCCCGAGCCAGTCGTTTTTGACGCTGCTGGTCTTGGACTCGTCGTCGCCCCACCCCTTCGTGGTACCCCTGTCCAGCACCTGGTCGATGGGCAGGCAAGAGTCAAAGTCAATCAGCACCGGCGTGCCGTCGGCCTTGAGCATGATGTTGTCCGGCTTGACGTCGTTGTGGCAGTAGCCTTGGTCGTGCAGATGTACGAGTGCGTCGGCAATGCCCTTGATGCACTTGGCGATGTCAAGGTAGAGCGGGCGCGTCTTGTCGGAACATCGGTGCGCAAGAGATACGGGATAATACTCAAGCACGATGCCGAGGATGTACCCTTCCTTGGCAACGATGCCAAGGCAGTTGACGATGTTGTCATGTGGTTTATCATGGAGCATGTCCATGACGGCCACCTCGTTCGCAAAGTAGCCGCGCGACGCCTCGCGGTTGGCGGGATGTTTGTAGCGTAGCAGCTTCGGCCTCTTGGTGAAGGTGGTAATGCCGTGATCGTGGAGCTTGTCCATCTCGTTGAGCCGCATACCTTTCTCGTGCTTGGGGGAGGCCAGCGCCAAGTCGATCTTGAGAGGCATACCACCGACCTCACCGTCGGCAGGAAGTTCATTCTGCGGCTTGGGGGTTGCACCGCCTGCCGCAAGCGCCGCATCGTCCAGACCCATCACCTGCTTGACTAAATCATTGACTCTCAGCTTCAGGGGATCCTGGTTCTCCAACGACGCCCTCATGTAGTGAAACTGCCCGGGCGGGATCGACTCGATGATCATGCTGGTGTACAGATACCGACGGCCGTTTGGCTCTGACGGCGCCGGAGCGAAGTTGGACATTAGCCTCCATGGATACGTCCAGTGAGTGATGGTCTTGTCATCATAGCTCAGCGGGACATCCATATCCATGACGCGGTCGGGGGCTGATCGGAGGTAGGCTCGTTGACGTGTAGGGTTGAGAGCATACACAGCCCGTAACGAGAGACAAGATCGTCAGCTCCAACGCTACAAACAGAAAGAAAGGCAACCGCAGACGGCAAGATGGTGAGCACGGTGTACCTAGCGAGCACATGCAATACCACGCCCACAAACACCGAACGCATGCGGAGTGTCGCGCTCTTTACATGCCCATGGCAAGGGGAAGAGACGAGGCACACCTCCTCGTCGAGCATACCTCGACAGCTGGGGGTGTTCTCAAGAAAATGTGGTTCCGACAAATGCTCAAACGGCGTTGGTGCTCCAACACGAATTAAGGGCCACAGTGTGCGTTTGGCAATTGGTTTTGTGTTTTTTTGTGGCTCGACCGCCGCGGCGGCGGCGCTTGCGCCGGGGGTCGACACCGCCCCCGCTCCCGCCTGCGACGACGCCAACCTGCAGTGTCCCCCAAGACGCGCACCTCTCCCCCGAGACACGCGCTTCCTTGTCCCGCTTCCTCTCTCCTCTACCCCGTCTGCTTGATTCAATCCCCCCCACCCACCCCCCCCTTTTGCTGTCGCTGCCACCATGGCGCGCCACCGCCGGCGCGCGGCGGCGGCCGACGCGGCCGCCCGACCCGCCGCCCCGGCGCCCGACGCCCGCGACGGCAGCGTCGACAGCGACGCCACCGCGCCCTCGTCCGACGACGACACGGCCGTGCCGTCCTCGGCCGGCAGCGCGGCGGCCACCTCGGACAGCGACGGCAGCGCCGGCGGCGGGACGGCGTCGTCGGGCGAGGACGGCAGCGACGGCGGCGGCGGCGCGTCGGCCTCGTCTGACGAGGACGACGGCGGCGACTTTTTCTCAGACGACACGGACGATGAGGCGGGCGGCCTCGACGCGGCGGCGCTGGCGGCCATCACCAAGGCCGCCACGGGGCGGGCCATGGTGCCCGCGGCGGCGGGCGGCGGCGACGGCGGTGCCGCCGCCGGCGCGCGGCCGCCCGTCGAGGCGGGCGTCGGTGTGGAGGGCGCCCTCAACGTGGCCACCGCCAGCCGCCGCGGGGGGTTGGGCGACCGCGCCACGCTGCGGCTTGAGGATATGCTGCCGAGCCTCGGCGGCGGTGGCGCCGGTCGCACCGACGGCGGCGGCGGCGGCGGCGGCGGTGGCGGGCGGGACGGGGCGCCCGCCACCGACGACCGTGGCAAGGGTGCCCCCCCCCCCCCCCCCCCCCCCCCCCCCCCCCCCCCCCCCCCCCCCCCCCCCCCCCCCCCCCCCCCCCCCACCCCCCCCCCCCCCCCCCCCCGC
>Ga0115030_1001426_pt1 | contig 10790 bp, 9 predicted proteins | sample SidtaG_4_FD_87174 | JGI IMG/M metagenome (GOLD analysis project Ga0115030, IMG submission 87174) | Marine algal microbial communities from Sidmouth, United Kingdom - Sidmouth_Male1 metaG | ecosystem: Host-associated > Algae > Red algae > Unclassified | place: Sidmouth, United Kingdom | collected... | reverse complement strand
CGGCGGTCGGCGACCCGGCCGCCGTCGTCCCGACAGCTGTGCCGCACACCGCCCCCCCCCCCCCCCCCCCCCCCCCCCCAACCCCCCCCCCGCCAAAAACGCCCGCGCCCCCCTTCTTTCCCCGTCGGGGGGGGCGTTTGTGGGGGGGGGGGGGTGGGGGGGGGGGGGGGGGGGGTGGGGGGGCGGTGTGCGGCACAGCTGTCGGGACGACGGCGGCCGGGTCGCCGACCGCCGGCTGTTAGACCTCATCCAGCTCCAAATTCATTCTCTTTCCGACTGGCTGTGAAACATGCCTCGATAAATGTGGGATAAGTGCGGAGTTATCAGGACTGTTTGAAAACACATCATTGCTTGTCTTCCTGTTCGGATCGGCCAAAACTGGGCGGTCTGCAATATTTCCCACGAGGGTTGGCTACAGCTATGCTTCGTGCTGTCCTACGCAGCTTTTTGCAGCTATAAAGGAAATTTGGAACAGGATATGAAGAAAGGCGCACCGATTCAGATGCCGCAGCCATCGTGAGACATCGGATGCCCTCGAACGAAAGCTCTTTTTCATCCGTTTCTCGTTCGGGTTGTTTCAACTGGAGAAATCGACACTTGTTGGTCGCAGCGGTCTGCAGTCGTTCGGTAAGACGAGCGGCCGAACGAAGAGGTTTTTCGTCCGGAGAACCGTCGGTGCCAAAAATACAGCTCGGCACCCTCCTGACCGTACTTCTTCTGGTGCTGCGATTTCTCTCATAATGATGATGACTAAGACTGTTAAGCTAAGGACACCGGTATTCTTACCTTCCCACCTTTTCCCCTTCCTACCTTCCCGCTTCCCTCCTTCTCCCTCCCCACCTTACTCCTCCCGACCTTTCCCGGTCCCACCTTCCCCCTCCCCATCGTCCCCCTCCCCCCATTGTCCCCCTCTCCATCGTTCCCCTCCCCACCTTCCCCTTCCCAACCGTCCCCCTCCCTATCGTCCACCTACCCACCTTCCCTCTCCTCGCCGTCCCCCTCTCCACCTTTCCCCTCCCTCCCCACGCCTGAAGTCCCCACACGTCCCTCCACCTGCCCTTCTCGCTCACGTTCAGACCTCGTCCCTTCCGACCTCCCGCCCCCCGCCTGCTGCTGTCCCCCCCCCCCACCGACGCCGCTGTCCTCCGCCACGTCCACCGTTGTCGACGTCCACAGTCATCGTCGCTCCCCCCCGTCGTAAGACTTGCGCCCCCACAATACCCTTCATCTCTCGTCCACGGCTGCCGCCCCAGACGCAAGAAGGCTCACTCGGCAGGACGGCAACCACCGTGCGTGAGTGTCGACCAGAGGAGGATGACGGACATGGAAGTGTCAGCCAAGGCCAGGGCTGCCCTGTGAGGAGCTTCGGTTGCCCTCGTAGAGCTTGCCCCTCTCCTGTAGCTTCCACTCCCGACAGGCACACCTCTCCTCGCCCTCGGCAAGACCGTACGACAGGCACGGTTGGGTGCCTATGTTTTAAAAATCAAACACCGAACTTCTTCATCAATATGGTGCTTTGCTGAGAGATAGAGCATGCACGTTTGAGAGTGCAAACGTTTGCCGCGGGTGACCGATGTGAGGATGTCCATCAGATCGTCTCCCACCTGGCGTCAGGGGACCGATTGCGTCCCGAGTGCAATTGCCTCTGGCATCACCGGCGAAATTCGCAGCGACTCACTGGCACATGGTAAGACGTGGGACTGAGGGCTCATCACGCAGCCAATGACTTCTCATTATTCAATGTCAAGAACACTGCCCAAACCCTGTCAAAATACCGGATCAATGATTGTTACCACGTGCCCATTGTCTGCGTCAGGTGGCCTAGTTTCACAGTATTTGAGCCGGCTCTGCACGGTCAACAAGACAGCGACTGCGCACATGTGCCATCTGGTGCCCCAGAAGCAACGCAGGTGGGCTGGATCCAGTCACCTTCAAGTCATGCACGTTGCCTTTTACGTCGGGTCGCTGTGGCCGCGCCACGCCACGCCGTATGTCTCCCCCGGACGGCCCGGCGGGCCGTCCGGGAATCTCCCGTCACCAATCGCGGACCTATGCTGGCCCCCGTCACAATTTCCATGTGCACACACGCAATTCTCTCTGACCCGCGGTCACAAGTCATACACGCAATCACGCCACCCACATTCTCTCTGTCGGTCCGAGTGGCACGAGTGGCACGTGCCGCCGTTGGACACGGCCATCCGGCAGCGTCCAACACTCACCCACGGCCGTGGCCATCTCGGCCGGCCGTGCCAACGTCGCAAAGCCGCCGTTCCGGCGCGGGCCACATGCCCCGCTCCCGTCCGCGCGTCGCCCTCGTGGCCGGTGGCGCCACGATAATCATGCCGTCCGGTTGACCTCAGGCGTCGTCGCCCCCGTTGCGCAAACACCCAGGCGTGAGAGATAGGTGGTAAAGGCGGCATTGGGCAGCGCCTTGGTCATCCCGTCCGCCAGCAGCTCCACACCCGGCGAGTAGGTGAATTTCACCTCCCCCATCGCTGCGCGCTTCCGCACCAGGTGATGAGCGATATGAATGTTCTTGGCCCGTCCGCTGGTTTCCGGGTTGGCGATGAGGGCCAGGCAGGCCTGGTAGTCGTCGGCCATGTTGACGGTCTCGGCCGGCTGGCCCAGATCCTTCATCAGCTTCCGCACGCACAACTCCTCACGGGTAGCAGTCGCGGCCGACACGTACTCGGCTTCCGCGGTTGATGGCGACACGGCAGGCGGTCGCTTGCTCCCCCAGGAGAACGCCGCACCGTTCCAGGTGAACACTCAGCCGGAGGTCGACCGTCGCGTCTCGGGGCAGCCGCCGAGGTCGGGGTCCACCGCTCCTGCCAGCGCCTCCGGGGCCCCGTAGCGCAGCCCGTAATCGGGCGTCCCGGCCAAGGAAGCGAAGGATGCCCTTGGCCGCCTGCCAGTGCTGTTCCTAGGGGTTGGTCATGTAGCGTGCCAACAATCCGGCGGCATACGCAATGTCTAGGCGGGTGGTCGTGGAGAGGTACAGGATGCTGCCGAGCAGTTCCGCGTACGGCTTGCCGTTCGCCAACAGCTGCTCCCCCGTCTGCATCAGCGTCTCTTTTTCCGGCATCGGCAGCTTGTTGGGTCGGGCCGCGCCCATCCCGTACTGCTCCAGCAGCGCCACGGTGACGCCAGGGCACCTGAGCATAAACGTGTCCGCCGCGCGGTCACGGTCGATCCGCATGCCGAGGAAGGCGTTGGACGCCCCCAGGTCGCGCCCCTTGTACGTAGCAAGCACGAAGTTCTTGACCGCTGACACGCCCGCCAGCGTCTTGGCCGCAACAGCCATACCATTCACATGTACAAGGATAATGATCGGCCCGTTTACGGGGTTCTGCCAGACGTACATCGACGGGTCGGCCTTCAAGCGGGTGGCGCCGATTGTGGTGAGCGTCCCATGGCAATGTTCCCCCCACAGCCGCCCGGCCTTCTTGAAGCCATAGAGGGCATGCAACAGGCGGGCGACTGTCCCCGCGGGGCCCTCCTCGTACCTTTCCGGCTGCCGCACATACACATCCATGTGCAAGGGGGCATTTAGGTAAGCGGTCTTGATGTCGATGACATGAAGTTCCAGGTCGTCGGCAGCAGCCAGCGCCAGAACCGCAAAGACTGTCGCGCGCGGCGGTCACGGCGCCCAAACGTCGTTTTAGTCCACCCCCGCCCTCTGGATGTAGCCTTGCGCCACATACCGCGCCTTGTAGCGGGTCACGCTGCCGTTGGCGTCGCGCTTGTAGGCGAGCACCCAACGGCCGCCGGTAACCGTGGCGGCGGTGGGCAGGGCCAGGAGCTCCCACGCGTCGGCGGCGCGCAGCGAAGCAAGTTTCTTCATCCATGGCTTGCTGCCACAGCAAGCCATTGGGGCGGGCGAGCGCCTCAGCTCGAGTCTTGGGTGGCGTGGCGCACCACTCGGGGCGGGCGACGGCCTCAGCGACAGACACGGGGATCAGAGGCGCCCGCGGCGGGGCGGCCCAGGTGGCCATGGCCGATGGGCTGGGCTGATCTGACTCTGCTCGGGGGCGCAGGAAGTAGCCATGGCCGATCAGCCCCGTACAGTCTTCGGTATCGTCGAGATCGGCCTCGTTCACAGTAGACACTTCCGTGCCGTCGGTTGCGTCATGGCCCGGCACGTCCCTGTCGCCCCCACCATCCCCACCTGTGCTCTTAACCGGTGTATCAACGGAACAGCCGTCGGGTAAGAAGAGGGATACGGGTAGAGCGCTGGGGTGCACAGGCTTAGCCGGCACCGTCTCGTCGGCAGTGACATCGCGCCGAATCAGGATTTGGCCCGTCGTGGCAGACTTGATACGGAACGCGTGCCCGCCGGCCGCGTAGCCGACGATCGTGCCGGGAAGAGTCTTAAAGTCGAGCTCGTTGTAGTTTTTCGCCGGCTTCAGCGCGTGGGCGGCACTGCCCAACACCCTCAGGTGGGACACGTCGGGCTTTTTGCCATAAAAGCGCTCAAAGGGAGTGGTCGTGCCGTCGACGGTTGGCGAGCGCTTGCGCAGGAAGAAGAGGGCCATAAGCAGCTCTGCCAAAAGCGACTTAGGTAATTCGTACTCTAGCAGTACTGCTCGAAGGCGCTCCATAATCGTTTGGTTCAGGCGCTCTGCCTTGCCGTTCACTTGCGGGTTGTAGGGTGCGGTCGTCTCGGCCTTGATCCCCGTATTGTTGAAGAACGCGACCATGGTGGCGCTCTTGACAAGCTCCCCAGCGCCATCACAACGGATTATCTTGACCTTGAGGCCCGCCTGCTTCTGAAGGTGGGTGACCCACACTTGGAGCGCCGGGCCCGCATCGGCCTTGGTCTTGATGGGGGTGGCGAATTCCATTTCTGTAGCGTCGGCGAGGGCCTACTTGAAGTGGACAGCCCCTCCCTCCGACGGGTCCAATGGTCCCACAACGTCAACGTGTATCTTCTTGAGCTTGACCGTGTCAGTTCGGCCGTTCCCGTGCGGGCTGTGCACTGGCCGGGCCCGCACACAGGGCACACAGGGGGCACTCTCAGTGGGTGCCATTTCCGACGGCTTGATGGTCATCCCGGTGACGAGCTTGGACACCTTGGCAACGTTGGCCTGTCCACGGTGGCCGAGGCTGCGGTGCCGCAGGTGCCCCACGTCACCGCCGCGGCCGTACGCGATGGCCGCGCTCACATTGGTGGCCTGCTGCTGCGCCGAGAACGTCACGGTCTCCGCGGTGCTGCTGGACAACATGTATTGCTCGTTGGTGTCCACTCTTCCCGTGGCCAGGACTCGCCCGTCTTGCTCGATGGTGACGTCGTCGCCCTCGAACGTCACCTTGCCGCGCTTGGCCATGGCGCGCACGGAAACTAGGTTAGTGGTGATGTCCGGCACGTACAGGGCGCGGCCGAGCGACACGGTGCCCCCGAGAGAGGTCGACCGGGTGACCGACCCGTGTCCGGGAGACGGTACCGAGTGACCGCTGGCAATGGTCACCTCGGACGCCACCGAGGTGTGAGTGTTGAACCCCACGCGGCAGATGTGCATGTGGTTCTTTGCGCCCGAGTCAATCATCCACGTGATGCGCGTGGGGGTTTTGGAAGTACCTTCAGCCAACGATGCCAACGCAGACGCCTGGGGCGTCGGCTGGGGGGGGACTGCCACGGGAATCTCTTCACTCGCTTTCTTTTCCGGTTTGAGAGACGGGCGCTTGCCGTTTGTCAGCGTTCCGCCGGCCATGAATGCGGCGCTCGGGCCCCCACCGGTGCCAGGGTGGTCGCTGCTGCCCTTTGTGCAGTCCCGCTGGTAGTGGCCCCTCGTCCCGCACGTCCAGCAAACGACGCGACGGCGGCGCTCCTCCCTGGGCATAGGGGTGTCGCGGGGCCACTCGGGGTCGTGCTGGGCGGCGTAGGCGCCAACGTACGGCCATTCCTTGGCGGACGCGGCCGTCGAGCATTCGTTCTCTACGGGATACAGCATCGGCATCCCCTCTTCCCACTGCATCGCGGTACCCTGGTAGGTGAGCATCGTCTTCAACATCTTGTACTCCTCGCCAAGTCCGTTGAGAAAGTGGATCAGGATCGTATTTTCATCATGCGGATGCCCGGTGGCTGCCATCTCCAGCTGCAGCTTCTATGCTCGCCCAGAGTAGGCGAGGAGGTTCTCGTCCGGACTGATCTTGAGCAGCGCAAAAGTCTTGCGTCAAGTGCAGCCGTCGGGCGTTCATCTTGGCTTGAAAACGCCCGCCAGCGCGTCCCACGCCTCCTTAGCGCTGGCACACGCTTGCACCGTCGGGAGGTAGTGTAGCGCAATGCTCATCTTGAGACGCCCGAAGGCGGGTCCGTCCTTCTTGGCCCACATGGCCGCCGCCGTCGGGTCGGCGTCCGCGTCGGGCTGCTGGTCCGCAATCGCCTCCCATAGCTCCTTGTCCTCCAGGCTGTCGTGCAACAGCACCGCCCACGTCGCGTAGTCGTTGTCAAGCTTCTCGACCCGGATATCGTTGGTCTCGACCGGGTCAGTCATCGTGGCGGGATCCGCCAAATCCACATCGGGTTAGTATTGGTGCGTGTCGGTCAATGGGGAGGGGGGTAAACGTGCGAAAGTGAGGTGGCGCACCGAGCCCAGCGGTCTCGACGACGGCGCTAGGATCGTCGCCGTCAGTACTGGGCCCATAACCTGTCAAGTCATGCACGTTGCCTTTTACGACGGGTGGCCGCGGTCGCGCCACGCCACGCCCTATGTCTCCCCCGGACGGCCCGGCGGGCGGTCCGGGAGTCTCCCGTCACCAATTGCGGACCTATGCTGGCACCGATCACAATTCCCATGTGCCCAAAGCAATTCTCTCTGACCCGCGGTCACAAGTCTCACACACAATTTCGGCACCCACAATCGTTCTGTCGGTCCGAGTGGCACGACTGGCACGTGCGGCAGTCTGGCAGCGTCCAACAGTCACTTCTGTACCCTTCATCGATGGTGATTGGTCAAAAGAATGTCAGTGACACGTCTCGATGTCAATGAACAAATGCGATCTACTGGTCACGGAGCTCTCGTGTTCGGAGGGCCAATGAAAAGCCCGAACGGACAGAGAAGTATTGCAAGAACTCCTCAAATGTCATGCATGTTTGGAGGCCGCTTCGGCCTCTGCGAGCAAACATGAGGGGCCGGTTGGGGGGGACGTTCCTGACGGCACCCGCTGTGGCCGGTGGCTTGTGAAGTCTGGTCCTGATTAGGTCGTCAGCGTGCATGTTCTGGCATCGTTTCACAAAGACCACCGCGGGTTTCAGCAGGTACTTGCCACCGTGTCACTCAAAATGCGTTTTGACAGCTTCTGCCAGCCTTTATCGGCCCGAGGGCCCGGCGAACCTGGTCGGGATGCTTAACATGTCCCACATCACCCGGAGATGTCATGGGTCTCCCCATAGGACGGGTCAATGCTCGCAGTGGTCGGGTGTGCATGTTTGTTTGCGCAATTTTGCATGCTCCATTTCTTAGCAAAGCACCGTACTATAGTTTGTCTGCCGTCGATTGCAGGACGCTCTCATGATGCTCCAGGAGCCCCTTCTCATTCGGACTTGGAGTTTCACCCGCACTCGAGGCTGAACTTGTCTCGTAGACTTGATGACCTGGCCTCTAGAGGGACTCTGATTGACCATATTTGTTTCTGTCAAGATCTACGACTGTCATGGAAATCGGCTTCGAGCCGGGCGGGCTGTGTTCATGGCTGTCACAGCGGCCTGCCTCTCTGACAGGTCGCTCTGTGCGGATTTCCACATTGTCGGATGAGAACCGGGGAACATCCGGCGTTCGTTCGCCGGACGAACACTCGAACGAAAGCCGAACGACCCCGTGTCGATCGGGTTCGTCCTGTGCCGTTAGGGTTTCGTCAGGCAGCACAGGGTGTCCGACGATCGGATCCCCCCGCCTCCGCCTGTGGCCACGGTCGGCGGAGCAAGTGGCCGTCGACGGTTCGAGTTGCAGCTCCCGGCGGCCGCGTGGCATTTGTGCCGCCTGCAGAGGTCGCGCCTGCACGCCGCGCGCGGCCGCGGCGCAGTGGGTCTTAAACCGTGTAGCGTACGGATCTGTTGATTCCTTGTTGCAGGCTGTTGCAGGATTTCCACAGTCTGTGAAATGGCTGCTGGACGTGCCATATTGTGCTGGAAGCCTGCTGGTTCAACAGAGTTCTGGCAGATCAGGACGCACGTTCTGTGCTAACTCGCTGCTTGTCAGCAGCATCCGAATGCTGAAACGATGCGCAGCTCGTGCTGTTCTTCTGCGGCACGCTCCTTTAAGTCCTACAACGCAAGGGATTTAGCGTTTCCACCAATAGGAGGCCGTTTCCGTCATACTGCTGCAGATGTGACGCAGAAAACATGCTCTGTAACTGTAGCCAAAAGCAAGGTTCGCACAGATCCGGCGCAGAAGATGTGCGCTGCAATAGGGGTTCCGCAGAAGTCTAGCAATCTAACAGCATGTTTTCTTCAGGCCGAAAAACAATGAAGGCTGGTCGTAGGCACAAAAAAAAATGCGGATCATGCTGGACCTTTTTCGCACCACCCTCTCGCACAGTCACGGTGCTTTCCATAAAAGAAAAGCACCGGACCTCCATTTTTAACTGCATAAATGCACGACAAAGAGCTCCTCCGCAGATGTGCGCTGCAGGAAACCATGCTGCTCGTGGCTCATGCGGCCACTTTTCCAGATCTGCAAGCAGGCTGCAACACGTCATTTCAGAGAATTCGCAGATCTGTAAGGTACACGGTTTCAGAGCACGTCTATCGCATGGCCAAATCGCTCTTTTTGCCATTAGCATGTCTATCGGGGACCCAAATCGGCACTGCTGGAGGCAAATCGGTACAGTGCGTTCTCGTTATAAGAGAATCGTTTACGAGAGAATGTGGGTCGCGAGTCTTCCATTCCGGACCATGTAGGCCACTTTCTACTCATTTTGAGCCGAATCAGCTGTCTCTTATAAGAGCACGTCTATCGCATCGCCAAATGGGATCGCCAGATCGCCACTTTTTTTGCCGATGGCGATGAGCATGTCTATCCGTGAATTCCAGACTAGCCTAGATAATTGTTACAAGTGGAAATCGGGTTCCAGAACAACTACGCTCGTTGTGAAGCTCCAGCAGATAGCCTGACCAGAGCCCTCCACAGTCACGCTGGTGCACACATCACACCGGCCCGTGGACACGTTCTCGCTGGCGCCCACCGCGCGTCCGTCGACGACCCCCCCCCGCCCCTCGCCTAGCGCGTGTCGCACCCCCCCCCCTCCCCTGCGCCGTGCTTGTTTTCACCCGCGATGCGGTCAGTTGCGCCGATCCTTCCATAAGACCCCCCCACCCCGTACGCGTGCACGCCTTTGCGTTGACATGTTATGAGGCCACCAACAATTCGCTCCAGAGCGTGAAACAAAGAGAGCGATAGAATAGAGCGCACACACGGGCCGGAAAACGGAGGGGTGTTGTGGTGAAAGAAGAAGGAGTACTCGTAGTTGGTTGTGTTGGTGGGATGGCCGTGGAAACCAGCCCGGAGAGTCACGGTCACGCATTGTACAGACGCCGACTAGATCGGGCGGCTGCACGGAGCATGGACACGGCCGCCTGCGTCTCTGCCGGCCAGAACCTGCGAGGCGGTCTTGGCCAGGCGACGCGGTGCGAGCTTTGTCGGTAGCACGTGCAGACAGGATGTGCGTGAAGGAACTAAAGTCTATCCCATTCTGATGGACACCTGGTGTTTTGGAGCCTATCGTTGCCGTGCTTTTTCCAAACGGTTTCAAACTTTGTAGTATCCTTCGATGACGGGTTCCGCGTGAGCACACCAAAAAACACGTCGAGAAGCGCAGTTCATCGGCCGCTGTGGTGTGTACACCTCCGACGGCATCGATCTGGTCACACCGATACCGTCCGTTTCTGACCATCTCCGATTTGGTCGAATCCGATTCGAACTTGATCCCAACTTGAGGGGCTACTTTACCCAGATTTTTAACAGAGACAAGAGATCAACACGCGATGCTCGCGCGACCACATCCAAGGATCTTCGATTCCGGAAGCGCCGTGCATTGGAATTGAAGCGCAGGCACCACGCAAGCGCTCCTGACATGCTAAAAACTGTTATGGCGCGTCGCCAAAGAATGATCGGATCTGAGAAACACTCACAGCAAGTCACAGCAGTTCACAGCTGCTCACAGCACAGATTTTAAAATTGCTGTGATTGTCCTTGCCTCCCACAGAGCCATCCAGGAGCCGTCAGCATGCTATTTTATTTCAAAGCGCAGTCACGGCATGGTCACAGCATGCTGTAACTTGCTGTGGAACTTGCTCGGATCCGATCATTCTTTGGCGACGCGCCATATTCACTCAAGACCATTCTCTGTCAACACCCAGATCAACGCATGCCCACACAGACCAAGTCGCCTTCACTCCTCGTACTCCTCGTCCTCCTCCCCCTCCTCATGGCCATCCCCGCATTGCGGTGCTTCCCCCTGGGCGGTGGCGCCGCGCGTCTCGGCGGCGGTGGGCGGGCGCCCCCCGCCCCCCTCCCTTCGAATACGTCCGCGCGTCCATGATGCAGGTAACCATCCGGGCCAATTACCAAAACGGGCTGGATTCGCACGTGCGGAAGATTCAGCTGCCCGGGCCGCCGTCGGGCGCCCCGGGGGACTGGTTGGGGGGGGGGGGCGGGGGGGGGGGGGGGGGGGGGGGGGGGGGGGGGGGGGGGGGGGGTCCTGTTCGGGGTGGAGAAGCCCGGGGGGTTCATGGAGCAAGGAGGGGGGGGGGGGGGGGAAGGCGGGGTGACCGCAGCCCCGGCGGCGCGGGG
>Ga0115030_1001425_pt1 | contig 10790 bp, 12 predicted proteins | sample SidtaG_4_FD_87174 | JGI IMG/M metagenome (GOLD analysis project Ga0115030, IMG submission 87174) | Marine algal microbial communities from Sidmouth, United Kingdom - Sidmouth_Male1 metaG | ecosystem: Host-associated > Algae > Red algae > Unclassified | place: Sidmouth, United Kingdom | collected... | reverse complement strand
CCGCTGCCCGGTCGGCGCCACCCCCTTCCTGTCCCCGACCCCCGGCACCCCCCCCGCCAGGCCCCCCCCCCCCAGCCCCCCCCCGTCCCACGCCCCCACGTCTTTGTCCCCCTGACGTGCGTGCCGTACCCGAGGTCATGGGTATGGCGACGCCCTCCCCCCCCCTCTCCCACGGCGTCCTCCCGCCCTGCGTCGGCGCCGACGCGCAGATGGCCATCCTCTCCTACGCCCTGGGCGCCTCCCAAGCCGCCCGTGACCGGGTCTTTATGACCTGCCGCGAGTGCGGGTGGCAACAACACATCCGCCGGTCGCGGTGCAACCACTGCGGGGCGGCCAAGGCGGCGGCCCTGGAGCAAAAACGCAAAAAGAAGCGCAAGCGCCCGGCGGCGGGGTCGGCGGCCGACACGGCGGGGCCGCCGCCGGGCACGCTGAGCATTGCCCTCTCGTCGGACGGGGCCGGTGGCGGCGACAGCGGCGGCGTGCCCCTGTCGCCCCGCTCGCCGCCGCCATGGACGCTGTCTGGCGGCGCGCCGACTGCTGCTGCAGGCGCTGCCGCGTCGGCGGCGGCGCCCGCCGCCGCGTCGACCGTCGACGTGGTGGTGGTGCCCGACAAGGCGGCGGAGGAGGCGCTCATCGCCACCAACCTGTCCCACCTGTCGGATGTGCTCGGCGACTCGGCGGCGCCGCCGCCGCCAAGACGCAAGGCACCGACGGGCGGCCGCGGGCGACGGCTGCCGCCAGTCACCACGCGGGCGGCGGCCGGCGGCGGTCGTAGCGGGGCGGGGATGCCACCCCTCACGCTAACGCGGTCGGCGTCGGTGGCAACGGCGGCGGCGGCGTCGCCGCCGCCGGCGCGTGGCACCCCTGCCCACGGTGCCGCCGCCGCGCACCGGTGCACCGTCAAGAGGTTCAAACCCCAGCCGCCACCGTCGCTGCTCGCCGTTGGTGCCGCACCACCGCTCGCCGATGCGTGGGCGCCTGCCGCCGCACCCACCGCCGCCGCCGCTGCCGGCGACGCGCCGGGCTGGGACGACATGTCGCTACCGGCGCTCCTCGAGCCGCCCGTGGCGGGGCTCGACTTGTGGGCAGCCGACGTGGGCAACGACGTCGACGCGGCGGCGGCCGTGTCGTCGACGACGGGCGGCTCGGCCGCTGCCTCCCACGAGTGTGCCGACGCGTTTGTGGATGTCAGCCCCGCAGCGTCGCCGCGGGGTGTCATGGACCCCATGTTTGAGGGTGTCGTGGTGGGCGATGAGGCGCTCGGGGGTGGGGCTGACGATGGGCTGGAGGACTTGCTCGCGCCGCTGACGGAACTGCCTGGCGCGTCCTACTTTTAATATGCCACTGTCGGGGACGGGCGGGCTGGGGGGTGTGTGGTGGTCGCGGGCGACATTGGTGTGAGGCGTACACGGGGTGGGGCAGTGCTTGTCTTGAAGTGCACTTGAAAGACACACTTGTACGGGCTTTGCTGGCTGCCCAAGGAACAAACAACGAAGATGAGAAAGACACGAGCTGGTCATGGAAGGCAGCGGAGCAGTCGTACAAAGTCTCTTCCTCGGCTTGGCGCTTTCGTGAGAAAGAGGGATCAAGCCGCCGCACTGTACGCCATTCCCCAGAACAGGGGCATGCATGTCACGTCGTGTACAAACCGTCCCCGAGAATGGGGTCGTGCCGTGGCATTGACCCGGCCATGGCTCATCGAAGAGGCTCGACTTGCTTCCACTGCGACTGGCTCAAGGCGCTCCTGGTCGATGCATACGACACCGGCAGAGCCTGCTGGCACAGTTGTGCTGATAGTATGCATCGTCGGCCTGCGTTGGATGCATGTCTGCACTGTTGGTACCCCGCTGGGTCACGAGTCGTATCGACTGCCTGGAGGTTCGGCCCGACCGTGACCATGCCACGTCTCTGCTTCCGACTCCCAATCGATCGTTAGGGAATCGGGAGGCGCGGGAGCGCCAGCCAACGACCCCTCTGCCGCCGACTACGACGGAGCGCCACGCCCGTCGCCGCGCGACCCGATCCCGCCCGCCAACATGCCCGCCGACGAGGGCGCGTGCGCCTCCGCCCCCACCGCCGCCGGCGTCTCCGCCACCGAACCGACGCCGGTCGTCATCAGCTCGCCTTGCACAGTAGTCCCAAAACCGTGGTACAGTCTGTATCCGTTCATGTGACGGGAGCGTTCAAAAAGTAGCCTATAAAGCGGACAGATTCGTTGGGCCCCATCTGAGTTCGTCGGGCCAGAGGTCGTTCGGAAACTTCTGCTAGGTTCGTGCATAAATCTATTGCTTTCCATTGGACCGGCCGTCGTCGCGACCAGCACCCGTGCACAGGACCTCGTCCAACGTGACAGAGACCCGCACAAGACTGTGACAGACTGGCACAGACGTGCACCCGACAAAGAGCGACATTATCTCACACCCCCCTCGGTCCCGCCACGCACACGAGGCAGCTTCACCCGTCACTCTATGAAAGACAGAATTTTACGGGCATCTCAGACGAGATGAGATTAGAGTTACTTGCCTTATCAGCAATGGTTCATTTATATTTCATACAATACATGGAACATGTCTTTTTGGGACTTTTCCCTTTTTTTTATGCTCACTGAGGATGATCTATTCGCGTATTTAGTTTACCAGGTTTACCGACGCTTTTGGTTACCGATACCGATCGGTATACCGACGGTAAACGACTTCGTTTACCGATCGACTTTACCGACATGCCAACCTTACCCGCACGCCATGCCGCCAGCGGCATCACCAGCCCTATGGCTGATCCCACAATTCTGAGAGCACGACAACTGCTCCTCAGTTTCCAGTTTACAGCATGATACCGAGCAGTTCGTCCGAGTATCGAGACCTCCCCACCACTTTCCAGCAGTGTTCGACACTTCTGAGGAACCGAGGCACTAATGAGCTTTGCAACAAATCATGAGCTCGTTGAATTCTAAACAAGCAGTGCAAGGCTCTGCTCGGCCGTGCAAAAAGCAGGCCGGCGCCCCGACCACCATCGCCGGCACCCCTCACCGTCCTCGTCCCCCCGCCTGCCCCCACCGTCTTCCCCCCCGCCCCCCCCGCATCGTCGCGCCCGCCCCGGCCCATCATCGTCGCCCCCCGCCACGCCGTCGTCGCGCCGTCCCCCGGCAATGGCCGCCACCGCCTCGCCCCCCCTGGCGTCGCTACCCCCCCGCTCTAGGCGTCGTTGCGGCTGGCCCCCCGGCGGGGTTGCGGCCCCACTCCCGGCGTCGTTGCCGCCCCGCCCCCTGCGTCGTTGCCTCCACGACCCCGGCGTCGTTTCCGGCCCCCCCCCAGCGTTATTGCTGCCTCCCTGTTTTGTCGCCGCCATCGTTGTCATTGTGAGTAGAGATATGATTAGAAAAAGAAATAGGAAAACCTCATTTGCATTGCTCTGACAGAGCTGATGAGTTTTTTCCCTGTCGAGCTCATCAGCAAGCTTTCTCCAGCCATGCCATCGTGCTTGTGAACATCTCTGACACCAGCCACCTCTGTCGACAACGCCAGGCACAGCGTTTTCCGACCAAGTCGGGGTCGAGACTATGCCGTGGGACGCTCCGGGGGACCAAATAAAAAGAGCCTGACGGCCGTGTTCCCTCATGTGCACACCTCTGGTGACCACCGGAGGCAGTCCGAGTTGCGTGGCATGACCCAGGCTCGGAGTGAACAGGCGCTTCCAAGATGGGCGCGCTGTGCAAGGCCCTGTCTCGTCCACAGAAGGAGCATTGTGTCGAGCTGTCAGCGGGTCCGCGGCTTGATCAGACTTGATAGGCTTACTGCCATGTGAGCATTCCATCGCCATTCTTTTGCGTCAGCCACTCGTGCCAGAGGCCTATTCACAGTTCCCGTACATTTATGTGTGGCCGCGTATTTGTGTGAACCGCGTTTCCGGGCAACAGGGGGGGGGTGCCTTGTGTGAGACATCAAGTGCACATAAATACAAGTCCCAATCAGCGAGTCCTTCTCGATTTTTTTTCTCACAGTTCCCACGCGGCTTGAAACGACGGTGCCGAAGTGACACCGTTTCCCGCGGCCTCACTGTGGCCTTCCTGACTGAGTGCGCCTTCTGACGAGCCCGCCTAATTTTCCCGCGCACCCCATCCCCGCAGCCGCCGTTCGAGCGACCGCGTGAGCTGCGTCGCCGACCGCCCCGCCTTTGTCGGTAGAGAGACGCTCCAGTGAGTATAAATGCTCGCCCGAGCCCACTCTCTGACTTGCCACCGTTTCTACGACGGCCCACCCCTCACCACCCCCCACCCATCCCACTGCTGCATTGCTCGTGGTGCTACACCACCCACCATCCCCCCCACACATTTCTGCACCATGACTGCCCCACCCACCACCACTGCGACGGCGACGTCCATGTCGGCACCCTCTCCCGCTCCTAGCGTGCCCAACACGAGCAGCGGCATTGCGAAGGGCTCTACCGCGGGCAAGGCTCCCCGCAAGCGCAAGGCCTCGGATCCACCCGCGCCCCGTGCCCCAAACTGGGTATTTGGGGAGCTTAAGGGCATTCTGGCGGTGGCGCCGACCCACTGGGCCGACTACCGTGGCATCAGAACCAATGAAAAGAGCCGCCGCACGAGTAGCGAGCTGATGGAGGCGTTCTTCGCGGCTACGCCGGCGGAGAACCGTGTAGTGGCTCGCACCAGGACGGCTGTGGCACTAGACCGCAAACTCAAGGACACCCGCACAAAGTACGTGGAGACCCGCAAGGACCTGCGCCGCACGGGGCTTAGTGCTTGACAGCGGGAGGATTGTTTCATCAAGTTCGGTGGGTCGGAGCTTTACTCTTTGGCTCGGGACGCGTTTAAGACGTCTGCCGTTGCCACTGAGTCCACTGGTCGGGAGCCTGTGGAGTTTGGTGCCGCTGTCTCACCGAGTACCAGCACACTGGCGGGGCCGGAGAACGACCGCAGCGGCAGCGCGGACTTGGAGGCGGCATCACCGGGTCGGTTCGCGAATGGCTCGACGCCCGGCCAGGCGGAGGTGGCAGGTCTCACTCCTCAAGGTGCAAGCACGGCCAACCTTGGCGGCGGGGACGCGGCCTTCGGGGGGGGGGCGGGCGATGGGGCCGTCGATGGCGATGACATCCCGGGGGCCAGTGACCAGGATGATGACGTGCCCAAGGCCGTTCGTTGACCTTCTTGCCGCAGCTGAGGCGCGACAAAATCACAAAAAGGCCAAAAGAGTGAGCACGTCAGCGGCATTCAACGCGTACCAGCATGTCAAGAATGAGCGGGAGAGCGCTGTGTTTGAAGAGCGGCACTGCGGTGGTGCCTCTGGCTCGGGCCAGGCGGCCAATGTTGTGAGCGACAATGACATCCGAGTCGCTGTGCTTGATATGATCGGCGCGATTGCAGCGAAGGCCCGCCGCCAGTGATTGGTCACTTGATGTTCTTTTTTTGTTCCTTTCTTGTTTGTACTTTTTCATCCCTCTTTTTGTTCTCGTTCTTGCATGTCGCCAACCAGAAAAATAAGCCCTGTCAAACATCGCGTAATCACATGAGGCACGCCGCGGCTCGCCTATGGGACAGGCACTATTGATGGCATGTTGCCGTGGAGCCCGGGCTGCCCTGAGGCGAGACAAAAACTCCTTTCCCACGTCACACCGGCCTCTCCGAACAACAGTCCTGGAAAACGGGTGCCCATTCCATTCAGAAAGATAGAGACATCTAAACAATGTCGTCCACCCATGCAAGCCCAAGGGCTTTGACCAGCCGCACGCGTCTCACAGCCCCTGCCGTGCGTTGCGCATTGTCCGTCTGCACGCCCACCTCCATATCGGGAGTGTCATCGATGACCCCTTCCCACTCCTCCTCGTAGTCTGCATCTCTGGCCTCCAAGAAGTTTTGAAGCGCCACGGTGACCTCCTGCACAGCCGCGGCGAGCACTGGGTGCGCTGCGATGAAGCGCAGCACATTCCACCTGCCCTTCAAACGCCCAAACGCGTTCTCAACTACCACCCGCATCTCTGCATGGAGGTGACTAAAACGGCGCATTGATGCGGCATTGGGGCCTGAGATGTCGACTTCCCCTGAATGCGGTGATCTGTACAGACGGAAAATAAAAACACGCAGCAGTTGACCGCACAAAAAAAAGAAAAATAGCTGAGAGAAGAACGACGCAACGTGTGACCACGCACACGAAGGAGATTCGGAGCAGAGGCAGGTCAGAAAATGAAGGCGGCTACCCGGGGTGTTCGATATACGTCAATTTTCATGTTCTAGTGCCCTGTGTACACCGAGAACCAACCTCGTTTGCTCGCCGCCTCTCCCCCCCAACACGCTGCCGTAGCTGCCAGGTAATACACAAGAACGTACGAGAAAGTTCGAGAGCGCGAAGCCTGTGTCGCCGAGTATGAAATCGTCGATGCTCAGAAGTGATCGGCGCAGCAGTGGATCTTCAACGGTTGTGTACCAAGACCTGCTCCGGAAAGCGAGGGAGTCGCAGAGGGATCCTGGGAAGCCACCTACGAAGTATCTGAACCTCCGAGTGTCCACGATAGGTATCATCAGCGGGGAGCACTGCGACTTCGTGTCGGTGAATTCCTCCTTATGCTCGTCGGAAGGAGTGAGGATTGGAGTCAGGCAGCCATCTACGGCGCCACAGCTGTGATGAATAGACAACAAGAGAATGACCGCCGAACTGGAAAGCAGAACGGCGCTTGCCGGTGATGGGAAGCGCAACAAATTGGTCAACCCCAAAAACCGATCGCGAGACAAGAGCGGTGAGCTCTACACCCTCCAACGACCGAGTATCGAGACAAAGTGTGGATGGCGCCGCCATGCATCGCGATAGAGCACAATACTTCCCATCGTTGGACCCGCCATTGCTATCTCCGTCCAGCCCCAATGTCCAAAGTCTCAATCAAGCAGGAGCCGTCGAGGAGCAAAGGGAATGTCAGCATCAACGTACAGACCCTTCCAACCGACGGCATTGCCGCCCGTTAACCGAGTAAAGTCTCTGGAAATCTCTTGCCGCTCGGCACAGCCTGGCCACTCCGGCTTCGGAAACCCTGCGAGGATCGCATGGATGACCGGGGCGCAGTGCTTTGAAAACGTTGACTCAGCAACGTCGACCGTCCGAGAGACGACGCGTTGATTCCCACCCTGTGCAAGCCAAAACAAGACGGAAAAAATACGGTAGGCCGGGGGAATGGTGGTGGGACCGCGGGAGGAGGGCGGGAGGTGTGGAGTTGACAGGACAACAAGCTCATCAAAATGGGAGGGCGTCATTCTTACATCACGAAAGAAGTTCCCTTGTGTCACGCTCTTGCGGTAGAATCGGCCCACCAGGTCGCGCGCATACGGTACCGTGCGGTTGCTCTGTCCACATACATCAACCAAGTCGGCCAACTCGACCAACTCAAGCAGCACGGTAGGGTCGCAGTCTCCCGCCCCACTCCCTGCCGCTGTCGTAATCAACGATAGCAAAGCACGCCGAGCGACGCACCAGGTCGGGGCGGCGGACGGCTCAAGGCCAGCGATTAGATCGACTAAACCCACCGCCCAAGCCAGGAAGCCACCGTCGGTCGTGGATGTGCTCTCGAGATTGATTACAAACTGAGCAGCTGCAGCAGCCGCAACAGCCTCATCCACATCGGAATCGATCCGTCCAGCCATCAGCAGGGAGTCCATATCCAACGACTTTCGATCAGCAATCCCGGCGATGACAATAGGCAAATGTACAACAGAGGAGCGGAAGCGTCTCGCACGCACTGGAAGCGTTCTCTGTGTCGTTAGATTAGGTTCACGCAAGCGCCCTGTGGACTGAGATACGGCAAAGAAAAGGGCATCGACCCCGCTACTCAACAAGCGGTAAAAAGAGCGCACCCGCAGTGGTGGTTGCGCGTCTCGCGAGATCTTGGCGCACGCAAATTACCTCGATACAACAGGATAGGGCACGAAGCCGATGAGAAAGGGTGGTCGGGGGTTGCCGATGCAGTGGTCGGGGGAGTGAAGGGGACAGTGGGTCGGAATCGGGCCCGATGAGGGCGACAGGCGACGGTTTGGTTGTGTCAAATGAGGCGCTTCCGGCCGCGTTGCCAACGCGGCACCTCGTTGGAAATGACGGACGGGTGGCACTGCGACGCGCAGATGGAATGCACGTCGGCTGCCAGTATTGGATCGACGGGCCTTAATCCTTAATCCGATGGGTGAGCAAGTTCTTTGTGGGACACTCACAGATCCTGGGAGACCTCTCGTCTGCTTTCACAGGCGGCGAGGCGATGTGTCCAGAATGGGTCAGAAACGGCGATTCCCGTAACATAACTACCCGCAACCGTGAACAGGCCTCAGAAGGAGCAGCACTTGTGGTCCTTTTTTTTGGCATCACACGAAGACTGCTCCGCTGTCATTCATGGATCGCGTGCTGTGATTGGCCCAGTTGATTACCAGTTCACTCAGACCACTCTGCAGCTGGTGTCAGAAGACAGTTATGGATCAGTCTTGCTGGGTCGGTCGGCCCTCCTGGCCACAAATTCTCATGTCAAGTTCAAGGAGACACCCTTTGTCCGGGAATCACGCTTGCTGATGGAGCTCAGCCAAAACTGATAGAGACAGTGGATGTGACAGGTAAGCGGGCCACTTCCAGAAGGTCGCTGGGTGGCTGTCAAATCATCAGGACCGGACTCTTCCCGCACTCTTCAGACAGAGCTGTGACAGTTCCCTGCGGTCTCGGTCATACGTGTCGCAGAAGCAGTTCTCGGAGAAGCTCCTCCCACCATGCCTTGTTGCGACGTTCCTAGAATAATCCTTCAACGCCAAGAGCGTCGATTTCTATCGTATTCCTCCGTGTATCGAATGGAGGTCGGGCCCAAATCTCGTTTTATAAACTATCCAGTGCGCACAAGAGAATCAACCAAAGGTTAATCCGCCAAGAGCAATGTGTATTCCCTGGCAATGAACCTCGGAAACAGATGATTCTGTGTTTGACGAGCGCGCAGGAAAATGAAAAGAAAGTTTCGACAGCAATGTGACACGTCCGGCTGGATTAATTGCGATGTGGACAACTACAGAACAATATCCGGGGCCGCTCTGAGAATCATTCTGGGAACAGTCCTGGGAACAGTCCTGGAAACCGTCCCAGAGGTGTCCCAGGCGAAAAAGATAGAAATTCTCGGCAATTCTTCCACATCTTGAACTGTTGCAGTGCTTTCCGCGCCGGATTTCTCACCTTGTGGTAGAGACGTTGTGCGCACAGTCGCTTGCATGAAGGGAGCCAGGCTGTGCAGGGGAGCAGGCTGTGCTCGAACTTCGATTGTCTCGAACGGGACGTGTATATATTCTGAGATTCTGAAGCTGCTGAGTGGCCCGCTGTGCTACGCGCGTGACTGCTGCGAGGAAGCTGAGCTTCTTCTTGTATCACGAGATTGAGTTCATGATCCCATATTGATGAAGATGCCAGTTGTTGGACTTTGCCAAGTAAGAGAAACTGCCTCGGAAAGTCGTCGGCACGAGCCTCCTGCCAGTATCTGCCGAGACGTGGGTGCGTCTGGACTCGAGGGGGAGACGAACTCTTGGGTCACGCTTTCACGAAGTGCTGTTCTTCGATCTCGATATAGGGGCTCTTGAGATGGCTGCTTGTGTGCAGAGGAGTGGACTCTGCCGAGCACTCGGGTAGGGCGTACGACTGGCTCCATCTGTCGACTCTGTCTTGTCCTCTCCAGTGAGCCTTTAAGACAGAATTGGGCCACGTCAGGCAATATGTGACAGGCTCCCCGGCTTCCTCACTGTGTACAGCAGCTGATGCTGCCGTACCGTCACTGCCGTTGCCATCCCTGTGCGCATCTGCCGGTCGATCTTGAGGATTGCCTTGGAGAGTCGAGAACCCCGACAAGAGGCCATTCCCGGGGAAGGCCCTGAAAGTTTTGGAAACACGACTCAGAATTATTCTCAGGATCGTTCGAAGCAGCAGTTCTGAGAACAGTTCCAGAGCGAGCGTGGACCGGACCAAGAAGGACCTGTGAGCCGCTCGCTGTACTAGTCAGGAACGATTCTCTAATCAAGCGAAGCCAAATTGGTGGCCTGTTTGGGGGCGATTTTTGGTTTGATACACCATGTATTGGTAACTATCATGTGAAGAGCTCATTATCTTATTCCTGACAACGCCATTTTTTTCCCGAGAATCTTTCACAAAGCACGGGGCCGGTGCTGCGACTCTCAAATTCGTGGGATCTGCTATATGGGAACAGATGCAGGATAATCAGAAATTACTTAATAGATATGAAGCTAAACGTACACCTCCTCAACCGGAAAATATTTGAACGAAAATATCTGCTTACTAATCGTGTGCTATGTTTTTTTTCCGGCGGCAATTGGGTCCCGCGATGACACTCGTCTGTCAGCCCAGTTGCGTTGGACTGGCGCCGCGCGCCCACGTCGCCATATTTGCCCGAAGTAGTCCGCACTGGCTTCGCTGTGCTTGGAATCCAACACTCCGTCCGACATATGCTACATCGTCGCGAAAATGTACCACGTACTGAGAAGGCCTTGGCGACTTGGCCAGCAGAATTGAAGGTTGATCTGAAACGATCCCAAACGGGCCCCCAGCATGATATTCTACCCTCATTCGAGGTAGGGGGACCGCCGGGGGGACCGGGGATTTGAAAACGACTTGATTTGGTTTCTGACAGCAGAGCGCCACAATTTTATTGGTCGATTCTCATCGCTATCCAACCAATCACATGTCCCGGAATGCACGTATCATCTTTCTATATAAATTTGGTAGCGAGCACTGCGGCGAAAAACGCAGTGTCAGCGAGGCACCGTCGGG
>Ga0115030_1001424_pt1 | contig 10793 bp, 10 predicted proteins | sample SidtaG_4_FD_87174 | JGI IMG/M metagenome (GOLD analysis project Ga0115030, IMG submission 87174) | Marine algal microbial communities from Sidmouth, United Kingdom - Sidmouth_Male1 metaG | ecosystem: Host-associated > Algae > Red algae > Unclassified | place: Sidmouth, United Kingdom | collected... | reverse complement strand
TGACGCGCGGGACGCTATTGCAGCGGGCCAAGACACGGCTGACAGGCGTTGTTCTCGCAAAAGCAACGGGCACGTTGAAAGTATTGTCTGTTATCGGCAAAGCCGCGCAGCCCGAATGCTTTCGAGGATGTCTGAAAATCTCGTTCTGCATTGCACGCTCCGACAAAGCGACGACACACCTTGTTTCTTTTTGCGCTCGTCACTTGTAGTCTGCGTCAGCAGGGGCTATAAACCCACTATATTTAGGCTCAGATCCAGTTCACTTCCGAATTGATGCCAGCAAGGAAAGTGGGGCTGTATTACATGAAAATTGCTCTTGTACGTTCGTTAGCACACGTCTAGTATGCGGCCCACTTCGTCGACGATGGTGAGGTGGCTGTTTCAGAACAACAATCTCCCAGTCAAACGAGCCGCGAAGGAGTCCATTGATCCCGTGCACTGTCGATTTGCGTCAGTCGAGACTACCCCCTGCCAAATACAGCGGAGAGCAAAACGAGGCGCCATGATTTCATCAATCACGCCCACAGGAGTGCATCGTCGAGTCGTACCTTGTGTGTGACTGACGAAGTCAATATTGAGGCTTGAATGTGAAGAACTCTTCCATAATTCTTTTCACCGAAATCGGAGACATTTTTAATCCTTGCGTCTCCCGCACGCTGTGACAACCGTCATTTACTCCGGAACTGCAATCTGAGCACCCTCGATTGTTTTGTCATCCTGTCGATGTGCTGCGGATTGCTGGTTGACTCATCTTGTGGTGCGCAATGTATTGTTCGATACTGGTCCTGTTGTCCGCCAGAATGTCATCGTGAATAGTGAACATTTCCGTATCTCCGGTATGAATGCCAGTCGACTGGACGGCCCGCGACTTACACTCTGTGTGCCGCGTGCCGTCTCAAGCACCCCCACATAGCTCGGGCCGTCCCCGACCTCGCTCAGCCGCAGAGGCTGAAAGAAGAGTCGCATGCTAAAGCCAGCGGACCAATCAGTACGGCTCGCTGGCATGAAGCTCTATGGCATTAAGTCATGTAGCTGAGTTGTGTAGCAGACTCGTTGATCATCTCGAGTGGCTGGATCAGAGGCTGCGGGCTTTGCTATGCGCACCGGCGCTGGCGGGTGGGTGGACGCGGATTCCAGGACTACCCGATGAGCATCAGGAGTCTCGAGTCTGCCTCCAACCACTCCAGCTGGCTTCGTTCAACACGGCAGCCACACGCGTCCTGCTGTTCTCTCGTTTGCCACGACACTGTGCAGTTGTTTAATGGACCGCCACGCGCCGCGCGCGCAGACGCGGTGGTGGACGATGGCCAAGTGAAGTTCTTGAGTCAGGCTGACACCATATGGTTGGATGCGCAGCGTCAATTTCGGGTGTCAATGGCGGCTGTGATGTGCATCACAAGCCCGGTGGAGTCTGTCTCGGGACTGTTGTGTATTCGGTGACGCCCCGGACTATCGCAGGACCCCAGTGAATGCTCAGCGAAGCGCTGTGGAAAGCCCAGCACGGTCTGCTCGGGTCCTGTGAAACTGAGTCTCAGCAGACCGGTTGTGTAGGCACGTTCTGGTTCCTGCAAAAATCTGGGTTGCGGGTAGACAGTCTCACGTGCGACTCGCTGTGCCAGCAAGACAGGGAAAGAGGGAGTGCCGGATAGCACCAGTTGGGCTGCACGGTGCTGTTGTTGCGCCTGGTTGCGCTGCTTTCTCAGTGTCTCCGCATATAGGTCTCATCCTTTTCCTCACAGGCAGGAGCCTGTGGCGCGGTACCGTACATGTCGGTGACGTCGGGAGGGGGGGGGTGCGAATCGGGTGGAGGTGAACGCAGTTAGGACGAAAACGCTACGAGTAGATTGCGACTGGATATGGTGCTGGGTGTGCCGAGGATGGATCCATCCAATTTGAAGATCTGCCACGGCTTTCAGATTTTCAGATTTATCAAAAACTACGTGGGGCGGTCTGAATGGAGCGTTGCAAGCGTTGAGCAGTCAAAGTCTGATTTGGTTCGGGTCCCTCAAACTTAGCGTCATACGACAGCATCTTTAGGATAGTTCGACCCAAACTTACATACAAACGACAATTGCAATACTTATGACATGTGGCTGCGTGATGCTATTGCTGCGGAATTCAGAACCTGCCATGGCTCTTCCTGAACTTGTCCATCGTGCTCTGATTTGAGGGCCCTGATCTCTGCGCGCTTGGCCTGGGCGTAGAGGCCACAGCGTCTAGAAATTGCTTGCTCGGAGGAGAGCAACGCTCACCCCCGGTCCAAAACACCCTCTGAGTTTGTGGCGTTGAGTTAGTGGCGCCAGAATGTGGCACCACATGGCTGTGGGCCGAGCCATGTGGAGCCAAAAAGTCGGTGGCACAAACTCAGAGCGTGTCTCGGACCGGATGTCAGCGAGCGTGGAAGCGCGGCTTGTCCCCAGCTAGGGTTGTTCACAACGTCCTGCTTTAGGAGACGTAAGGGGCGTACAGAGCTCCAGACGCCTTGACGACGTCCCTTTTTGCGTCTATTCATACCGACGCCCTGCAACACCCCAAGTAGCCGCCTATAACAATGGTTGGTTGTCACGTTGGCCCCCTGGTTTTCCACTTTTTTAAGTTCCTTACATTGGAGCATCGCGAACCAGCTCATCTGGAGGGGGGGGTTCACCTCTTTGTCCAAAGCCGACTGGAGCCACCGAGGCCGAGGCGGCCGTCGTCACCGGCTACCAGCCATCACCATTATTCTCAGCAGCGTGTTGCCGCCCGCGGCACCTGGCAGTAGCCGGCGACGGAGGCCTACGCCGACAGGCACTGCGAGGAGGAGATGGTCGGAATCGTCGGCGACGTTCCAGGTTGCCGCCTCGCTGGCACCGCGATAAAAATAAAAAATGAAATAATTATATGGGGTCGGCTCCTTATTAATCGTCGATTAAGTGTCGATTAATTCATTGGATAAAATGTACCAATTTAATTGTTGCCATCCCTGCCTGAAGTGCGACGCCGCCACGATGCAGACCCCCATTCCAGATGGGACCTGATCTGATCCCGAATTCGCTCCAAAGACGCCCTAAAGACGCCTTTTGGAGGCAGAGCGTAAAGGGCGCCCAAGCTGCGACTTTGCATCGGATGCTGATACATCGAGGCTCTGATAGGGCGCTGTCAACACCCTGTGCCGTGGGTGTCCTTATAGAGCTATTAATTCCTGTTTCTTATGCAAATTTATGAACTCATGGGCGTAGGGCGTTTCTAGCTCCCGAACAGCGCCCGAAGAGCGTCCCGGCTAGGGCTGTTAAAGCGGACAGGACAAAAGAGACGGACGCCGACAAGGACAGTCCCGGACGGTCCGCTTCGTCCGCATCGTCTCATTGGTTGCATATGAAGGCATCAGCCCCCCGTCCGTGTCGTCTGATTGGCCTGTGACCTGCAATGAGCACCTGCTGTCAACTCTTCCGCACTTACAGTGATCCGGAGGGATCCACGACTGGCTGTTGCTGTCAGAAAGCCGCACCCACGTGCCAGCCGAGTGGTACGTAATGTTGCGGCTGGAGGGGGGTCTACTGTTTTTGCGTTACGGACGGTCCAAAACTGTCCAAAATCGTTTTGGACAGCCGTGAGGCCATAAGACAGTTTTGGACTGTCCGAAACTGTCCGTAACGTCCTATATAACAGCCCTAGTCCCGGCGCAGCGCCTCGGCGCAGTAGTCTCCAAAAGAGTGTGACACTTTGGGCCCTCATTTACCCTGCGGTTGCCCTCAGGAGTTTGCCAAACCCTATCTGGAGGTGGTTACGGAGCTCGCTTTTTCTTCAAATCAGAGTTTGGTGGTGATGCTCAACAGTTTCATTCAGACATTTCTTGATGAAATGGTTTGGGTCCAGCCACCAATACGAAGCTCGAAGAATTTTGTGGTCATTCGCAAGATTTTGCGGCCACCAACAAACCTTGAGCTATGAAACGCGAGCTTTAGGGTCTCCAGTGTAACTATATCATTGGTACTCCGACGCGGGCGCGGGCGTCCTTCCCATCCCACTCTCCATGGCACGCTCCGGGTGCTTGTACCGCAGGGTACGCGGAGCCCTGCTTGATACATGACAGGCCGCCTGCTTTTTTTCCCTGCCAGCCCCGCCCATCGCCACTGCCTTCCCCTCGAGCTGAGCCTGTCTGCCGCTGCAGCGGCGCTGGCGCCTCCGGGTGGTCGGTGCCACGCGACCGGCGCGGTCAGCGACAGCCTTCTTTGCGCCGCCGCCGCCGACGCTGCTACTACCACCGTTGCCATGGCCACACGGACCTGTGTGCGGCCGGGGGGGGCAACGGCGGCGGCGCCGCTGATGGAGCGGCTGTCGGCTGACGGCAGCGCCAAGACCGACACGTCCGCGTCGTGCGCGGGGGGCATCGACGGCCCTTTGTGGTTTGCACTCGGCCTGAGCGCCGCAATGGGCGCCCGCACTGGGACGGGCAACAGGCGGCGCATGCCGGTATCATCGGTGTTGACAGCGGCGGCGGGCCGCATCGGCCGTGCTGCCGCCCGCGGTGGCTCCCTCGACACGGCTGTCCCCACGAGGCGGTCGCGCACGGCGGCGGACGGCGGCACGCAGCGCCGCGCGGCGCCGCGCGGCGGTGCCGACGGCTGTTTCCCGCACGACTGCGGGGGCGGCGAGCGCCCACTTTTGTCGCCGCCCCGTCGGCCGCTGCCCCGCCGTGCTGGCAGCGATGGGTGGGGTGTGTGGGGAGGAGGGCGGCGGGGTGGCGGCAACGTCGCCCTCGGTACTGATTGCGTGCTCCTGACCAAACGCGGACGCGAGCCCGCACGCCATGGACACGTGCGACGGTACGGTGCTACACGCTGCGTGTGGCAGCGATACAGATGGTCAACAGGTGGTCAACAGATGGCCAACAGATGACCAACAGATGGCGCCACGCCCATCGCGCCCGCTCGTGCGTTTGCCGCCGGCTGCGTTCGGGGGCGTACGCACCATCGGTAGCCGGGCGACGGCCGACGCGGGACGGGCGGCGGCCGCCCGCGAGGTGAGCGTCGGCACGGCGGCCGCCGGCGTGCGGCGGGGCGGCATGCGGCCCAGACGTGGTGCCTGCTGTGGCGGGGCTGGGGGGTGGACGGACCGCGCTGAGTGGGCCCCCGCCGGGCTGTGGGCGGCGATTGGCGGCAGTTCGCAGGTGGCAGAGGCGCGCCGCCGCTGGTGGCTGTGGCGGCGGGGGGCGGTTCGGCGGTGGCGGTCTTTGGCGCCTGCCGCCGCGCCCCGCTCTGGCACAGGGGATGGGCATGGAGTACGCGCGCACCGCCGCGGCCCTGGCAGGCGCGTTGCGGGCGCGTTGAGCGTAGCGAGTGCACCAGGGGCACGAGCACAGGGACCAGGCAACGCACCAAACAGTGCGGCGCGAAACTGGCACGGTAACAAGCGACAACACATGGAGCTACTCCCCTGTGTGGCATCTTGGCCCCGCGACAAACATCTGGATAACAGTTCAAACACAACGGTCCGCTCTCCCAGCTACATGCCGCGTGTCCTCCCGCTGCCGCATGCCACCTTCCATTGACAGAGCCAACGTGGGCGGCCCCAGCACCGGCGGGTGCGCGGGCACAAGCAAGTCGCGAACAGGGCCACGAGCGCGCATTGGGCGAGCACGGTCAAACGGCAGCATAGCTGCACGAAACGAGCAAGACAACCCAGTCGCCTCGGCCGAGGCATCTTTGGCCGCAATTCACCTCACGGACGGCGGCGCCGGCTCATCATCGTCCAGCCGCATGCCCTTCATTTCGGCAACCGGCCCCCCGTCCAGGTTGGCATTCGAGGGGCCCAGGCCGTAATCCTCCGGCATGGGTGGCAGCACGTTGCTGGTCGGCGCTTTCGGGACCGCCCCCGACGCGGAAGGCGGTACCGACGCCAACGATGACTGGTACGTCCGACGCGGTTCGGCCGGCGGCATCGACGAAGAAGGCCACGGGCCGAGGTTGTTCTTGTCTCGAAAGGCACGTATCTCGCCGAGAACCTCTTGCCGCAGCAAATCCACCTCGTTCTGGGTCGGCCGGCGCATCTCAAACGCAAAGTCCTGCGGGTTGAGCTGCACCCGCGGCGGCACCGCCGGGTGCAAGTGGTCGTACTCGGCGCGTACCGTGTCAAAGTAGGGGGACTGAAGGGCCTCCGCCGCTGTCGGCCGGTCGTTGGGGTCAAACGCCAGCAATGCGTCGAGGAGACGCGCGCCTTCAGTCGAAACGCCAGGGAAGGCCGCCTTTTTGTCAATGCCAGGGAAGACATCTAGCCGCGACAGGTACATCCGCATCGTCTGTGACGCGATGCCACCGGCCTCGTACCAGCCGGACCCCTTCGGTGTACCCGAAAAACGCAACAGCGCAAGCATGTGCTCCTTGAGCGACGAGCGTCGGGGGAAGAGAGTGCGGCCGGTCAGTGCTTCCGCGAAGACCGCGCCAACCGACCAAACATCAATGGCCGACGAGTAGCACGAGTAGGCCGAGCAGGGGGCGAACGGGCCCCTCGCCCGAGCTACCGAGACGGGAACCACCGACGTTGGGGACGGGTCCGTGTACGATGGGCGGGGCGACGCCGGAGGAGATACGTCATCGGTCACCGAGCGGGCCATGAAGAGCTCAGGCGCGCGGTACGCGCGGGAAACCACGTGCGACGTCCAAAGGTGCGCGTCATCTTCTGACGTGCGGCAGTCGGCTCGCGCGAGCCTACAGAGGACAACCGGTTGACAACCAAGCAGACAAGTACAGCGCGGATGTAGAGCAGTGTAGAGAACCGTGATGACCGTTAGCACCTCACATTGAACTGTATGTTAGATAAAGGGAGAGGCTGAAACCAGTGTTACATGCGAGCGGTTGTAGGCGGACACACGGCGCGCTCCGATACTCCAAGGCAACGCGAGATGCACAGCACACCAAGCCCCACGGAGGATATAACAAACGTACCCCAGATCACAAATGCGCAAGTGGTCGTTCTCGTCCACCAGCAGGTTGGCCGGCTTGATGTCGCGGTGCAACACCCCCGACATGTGCATGTAGGACAACCCCATCAGCAGCTCGTACATCCAGCGTTTGACGAGGCGCCCCGTGACAGGTCTGCCAACGCGCGCGCCAAGGCCCTTCGCAAGTCCCATCGCGCGGTTGCGGGCTTCCGCTTGGGCGACCGCGCAGCCCTCAGCGAGGCGGGAGGACAAGTCGCAGCGCACCATGTCGAACACCATGAAGATGCCCGTGAACGTCTGCACGTCCGACGGCACCAGCACGTTGTGAAGGAACACGAGATTGGGGTGACCAGATAGGCGGATAGAGAACTTGAGCTCCCGCAGGATGCGCTTGGCTTTCCACACGGTGGCAAACATGTCGACCGCGCCTTTGATGGCAACATACTTGGGGTGCAGGTGGTCAAACGCGAGCAGCACAGGTGCGTGAGTGTTTTCTGTGAAGGTAAAACGCAGCAAGAGACAAAGCACAGACAACATGGAGAGGTGGAGGTGGAGGGGGGGTTGGAGGAGGAATACGTGAGCCAAGAAGCAAGTCAACCCCGAACACCATCACAATAAGGTCGGTCAGCTGCGGTCCCAATAGCATGTCCAAGAGCATCACAGGACGTCCCAGTCGTCTTGAACCAACGCCGGCTGTCAAAAAAACGCATGCCCCAAGACCGAGGTATTGCGCATGTCGGCAGCAACATGACACACGCTTCCACACGAGCCAAGACATCTCAAGATGAACCATGAGACACACTTCCAACGAACCAATATACGGCGTCAAGGACCGGAGAAGTTGGTACTGACCGTCCAACATCCGCGCCTCCGTCGTAGACCTGCTCATCTTGAAAAGCCGACCGGACGGCCGGCACCGGCACCTTCAGTCTGGGTTGCGAACGACGCGCGGTAGCACTGGGGCCGGTCGGAGGGCGGGGATTCCCACGGCAAGAGGTAGGCGGGGATCGGAGACCTGCCAAGCTCCCAGGACCCCCGTCTTGACGCACCCGGGGCCGGCGGCCGGGGAGCACCCCTGCCGCTCAGCACACGGCCACGGCCGTGGTGACAGTGACGGACAGCCCAGTCGTGGGGAGGGGGGAGCGCAACACTTGAGTGTTGTCACATCGATTCATGCAGCGGTCACGCGGATGACGAGCGCCAAGGGGACCAGCAGGTGGCGTTCAAGGGCTGGGGGTTCAGGAGCCACAGAAACTCTATAGGGACGGACGGGGTACTTGTCGTGATGTCGCGGGGTGCCTGTCTTAATGTCGCTGACGCCGTCGTTAAGTCGTGGCTCTTGAAAGGGCAGCAAGCGGCCTGCGGTTGCAGGCAAAGGCGGGGGATGTCAGGTGGTGGCAAGGCGTGGGACGCGACTCGTGATAGGGGAAAGGTGGAGACATCGAGGAAGCGGATGGTGCATGTGCATGACGTCGGCTCTGGCAGTCATGGCGACCTTGAGTGCCCTAAGTATTGTCCGTCGCAAAGGCGATGCTGTGCCTCGAGCATGCCGATGGCCCAGAAACGTCTGCGTCCAGAGTATGCCAGCGCGGGTCGCCTCAAGTGGTATTCAAGAGCCCTGGTCACCATGATCTCAGGCTGTCAGTTGATTGGCGGATCCTCTGGACGAATCGACCTTCGTCAGTCGCAGCGATCGGCAGTCGTCCGGTCGACGAGCGTTTGGGTTTCGTCAGGCGGCACCGGGTTTCCGACGACCTGGCTCTTCTCAGCGAGCTTGATAGTTGATGGCTGTCTGTCAGATGTATGCACCGTCCGCATATAGTCCAGTCAATTCGCACACGCTGCGTGATTGGGAAACCTACAGTCTTTCCCCATTCCTGTATATTCCATTGCTATTTTATCCACCCTGGATAAGAACCAGACAGCTCTTTCACGGACTTCTTGCCGTCTGCTGCACGAAAAATGAGGGCTACTTGAGGGCCTGTCAAGCGACGAAAAGGGTGGACAGCACTCGAGGAAGACAGTACCGGAACACGACACTGCGCACCAGCTGTAGCCAGGTGTGACAACACGACGTCCTCGCTGCAGACCCAGGAGGCAGTCTGCCAGACGAATCGTTGGCTGTCGAGGTTTCCATCCGATCACTGCGCTGGAGAGAGAGCGACTTCGACAGCGCCAGCGTCATCTACATCATCGCTGTCCATTGACAACGCGTCTGCCAGTGACCAGGACGCGATGGCCGATAGCCACTGCGTCACTTCAGTACAGGAGTGACCGGGGCGGTGCATGCAGGGGCTATATTCTTTCTGACACGCCCCGCGCGATGAGACGGCAGGTTGAGCGCGGGCAGTGGCCAGCACGAACAATAGAGCTCCACCTTGCGCACTATCCGAAGCCCGGGAAGAGCCGGGAAGATTTTGTGACGTGCTAGCCATCATCGTTTCCGGTCCCCTATTCTTTCGCCTGGAGCTGCTTTGAGGACGCGGAGAGTGCGTAGGTCAGCATCTGAGAGGCTGCATCGGCCAGCAGGCAACGCTGGTGATGCAAACTCACGCGCTATACACGAGAGGTGGACAGCTGTCGTCCGGGCCTTGCGCACTTTGCAACCAGCGTGGCAGCCTCTTCACCCGGACTGAACAAGGTCCAGGCTCGTTCCGGGACCCACCGTTGGCCCAAAGTTGCATGGTTGTACGCACCAGAAGCTGCTACCACCGCGCCCGGGATGCGGCTGAATGGGCCGCGCCAGGACCACACGTTGAATGTGCCGCGCGGATATCGGCCGCGGGTGGTCTGGTTGAAGGCTGGATCTCGGGGTCACACCTGTATGGTGGCCAGGATTCGTTGTTCCGTTGTGCACAGTATTCCCGAATAGTGTCCCCTCAGCACACCATCCACTTCGGGGGTACGCGGCTTCGCTGCACGAACCACCAACACAAGCAATGGTGCCAATACGTACAAGCGGAAGCGAGAGAGCATGAAGTCGACGGCTGCAAGTGACTGACTCATCATATGACTTGGTCCACACCGAGACACACTAAGGCCCTTGACGCGTTGTGTTACACACTATGAAGTATGACAGTGTCATGCACATTACTCTGGATGTGTGTGACAGTGTCGTGTGTTATACAGTACTATAGTGTGATGGCACTTCGTCGTGCACGTCTGCGTCAGTGTCTGTGGCCGAGTGGTTCTGGGCGTCATGTCCTGCTACGCAAGGCGATCGACTAGAAATCGATTTCGGTTCCCGAGCGCAGGTTCGAAATCAGCATTCTGTGACAACTATCCTGCCAGACACGTTGCTTCATTTATGCATAACCGTACAATGTAGCGAACCTTTTTCTTGCGCTCGGGTGTCCGGCTTCGGCCGCCCCCGCGGGGGCGGCGGCCGCGGGCGCGCGTTGCCCCCCGACCAAAGCGCCCCGGGTGGCACCGCCGGCCTGACCACATGGCGCCCCATCGACGCAAGACGTGGCGAGCGCGCACGAGCGCCACGCCGGGTGCGCGCGGGCTCACACCCCAACACGCACAGGGCCTGGAGAACGAGCGTGATGAAACAGGGCTCCACCCAGCGCACATGTGGCATCATCCCGCGGCCGTACCAGAGAGGAGGAGCACAAAACGGCACGAGGAAAACACGCAGGTCATGCAGGCGCCCCAAGCCCCTCGTGGCCCCCGCTGACCTCCCCAGACGCCGCGACACAGCACCCCATACGCACTCTCGTAGGCCTCACGCCGTCTGGCCACAGGGCACGGGCGCTGACCACCCCCCCCCCACCCGCCATTGCTCCACAGGCCTCGCCCCCGCCAGCTCTTGGGCCGGCACTTACCTGCCGCCACGCCCCCCGGCACGTTTCCCCCCCCCCCCCCCGCCTCC
>Ga0115030_1001422_pt1 | contig 10804 bp, 11 predicted proteins | sample SidtaG_4_FD_87174 | JGI IMG/M metagenome (GOLD analysis project Ga0115030, IMG submission 87174) | Marine algal microbial communities from Sidmouth, United Kingdom - Sidmouth_Male1 metaG | ecosystem: Host-associated > Algae > Red algae > Unclassified | place: Sidmouth, United Kingdom | collected... | reverse complement strand
CATCGTCAGAACAGTGGACACTTGAACGGGAGCCTGAACGGGAGTCCTGTTCAAGGAGCCCTTGAACGGGAGGTTTCCCGTCCAGGGTTCTGTTTCACGATAAAGGCCTGGACGGGACGAACTCCCGTTCAGGAAATGTATGCCAGGCTCTGAACCATCGCGTGTGTCTCCACGAGACCATACAAGATGGATCTCTTAAGCTCATCCAATGAGAGCCCTAAGTGTCCCGGATCACGTCTAATATGGGAATATAGAGCCGTTTGCAAGGTCCTGCTGCGCAAGAGCCGATTTTCTGTGCGTCGGGTCCCCTGTGAGTCCCTGGGGAACCACCGCGGTCCCCCGCCACTCCCACAGGCGCCAAGAGCCCACCTCGACCAGCCTCAGCCCGACGTCACCCAGCCCAAACCGTAGCCGCGGCGGTCCCTTCGCCCGGCCATCAAAGTCGGGCGCCACCGCCACCGCGGTCTCCGGCGCCCTTTGTGTCTCGTCCATTGTAGTCGCCCCTCCGACTGCGGAGCAGCCCGCCCCCACCACCGCCATTTGTAGCCGCCGTCGGACAGGGGTCGGCGGCCAGATGTCTTAGACTGCTTCTTGGGTACTCCTTTTTGTTTTGCTTGAACAGGTGCCGACGTCACCTGGAACCGAGAGACAGTACCCAGTGGACGTTGTTGGGGAATGTGGTACGGCAGCGCGCGGACGTGTGCGATGCTCATCAAGTGCGGGTGCTCAAAGATCGAAGATAAACCGGCGGAGAACCAAGAACCGGTACGAACAGAGTAGGAAAAGCACGCATGCGCATGTACATGCTGGGAGAACCACGGAGGAGAACATCAAGTAGGCAGACCCAAGCACTCCTTTGGCACTCCCCACACAACAAAATCACAACACATCCAGCACACCATCCCCTGCTGTACCCCATTAAAGAGTGGGAACCAGCTCCCGGCTCGTCCACGGGTAAAACGGGTTCGTGAAGTAGCGCGCCGCCCGTCGCTCGATGGGCGTCCGAGCAACCGTCGACGGCATGGCGCGTAGCCCGTGCCGGTGGGACAGGTCACTCCAGTCAACCTGGACGTCCTCAAGGCGCAAGATGCGCGTCGATTCGACGATCTCCAACGCGGGAACGTCAGCCCCGACCGACTCAAAGTCCCAGGCCAGGCGCACGCACCCGTACGCCGTCAGGACGCACCCCGAGTCCGCGTTGACGCGGCGCAGGCGCTGAACGACGATGCAGCTCCGTGCCTGTCGCTCTAACGACCTCACCACAAGGCGTGCGCGCCCCCACTGCACCTCTCCAGCGTGCGACTCGTACTTGACGAACGAGTACCAGGCCTTGCCCATAAAGCTGGGCGTAGCTCGCACGTACTGGACGCGCCCGGCGGCGCCCCACTCGAACCGGGCGACGATGCGCGCCGTCTTGCTCACCGTCACCCAACGGATGCCGTCAGAGGTGAGGCGCTCGGCCATGCTCTGTAGCTCCGGCGTTGCCAGCAAGTCGCCCACGGTGACTCGCTTGCCGCGGCCCGAGAAGGAGAGATCTGCCGTGTGCGCCGACACCGAGACCGCCGCAGCTGCGGCCCTTGGCCCAGGCTTGTAGACTTCATCGTCCTCTTCGATCTCCTTCAGAACTTGCACCTGGGTCTGCTCACAACGCATCATCTGGAGCGATACGCCGGGGCCGCGCTTGTTCGTGCGCTTGTACATGCGCTTACATGCACCATGCAGCGTCTCGTTGAGGGACGTGTCACCCTCCCACAGGTTGCCTCGGGCGCGGAGCTCGTCGGCGAGGTGGTAGATCAAGCGGTGCACCTTGCTTGTGTTCGTCCGTCCATAAAGCGTCTGGAGGTAGTCTATCCCCAGGGTCTCGGCGTCTGCCTCAATGGCACGCACATCTCGCTCGGTGATAGTGCAAGTATCGGCGATGTTGTCGCCAAAAAGGTGCCCGCCAAGCTGGGCGGCCTTGCAGAACATCTCGAGGACCGCATCATGTACGGGCTTGTCCTTGAACACGGCCAAATACCGTGGAGAGGTGGCGACGTCCCGGTCTGGAAGCTCCCCCAGCGGCTCGTCCTCCACCGCTAGGTCATCGCCGTCGAGACAAACCCACCCGTCATCGGTGAGGATGTCATTCGCGTCAGCACCGGCGCCAGTCGAAGCAAAGGAGTGCTCTGCGGGCGCCACGTCGCTGCCGTTGACTGCCGACGTCGGCGCGGCGACTGCGCTCGGCGGCCCGATAAGGCCGGCCACAACGAACGGCCAAAATACCGAAAAGTGGCGCCAGCTGCGCCCGGTCATTGTGGCCTGCTTCTCTTGCACAGGCACAAAGCAACTGGGTACACAACATGTGCGCAATCCATTCACAAGACAGGCGAAGGTCGGTACGAAAACAACAGGCGGCTGGTGTACAGGGCAGCAAAAGCGTCAGATGGAGCAGACATGGCTACCACCCTCCCCACACCGCTGCCACCACGCACAATATGAGGATCACGCAGAGCGCACAAGCCACCCGCGCTACTATGCTCCCGCAAACATACCCCGGTGCCGACGGGCAAACCTTGCAGTTCCTGTCCAGCTCAAACGACCTCAAGTTGAGCACCTCCAGCGTGTCTGCGGTTCTCCCCAGCCGGGCGATCCCGCCCGGACAGACGGCCGTCAGAAAATCCGGCAGGCGCTGGGCTAGCAGCCGCAAGATTCCCAGCTTCCACACGTGAAGCAAGTCAAAAGACACGATCTGGTACAAGAAGCGAGACCCTGTACTCAGACCGTGAACAGCCCCAAGGGCCGGAGCAAAGGCGAGAGCACTGTGCTCCTGACCGAGCGCCCGGCGGCGGCCCGGCCGTGGGTCGTCGCGGCGCACGATGGCCGCTGCCAGCTGCGCGTCCAGTGTCTGCACGACATCGCGGTCCAGGGCGCGGATGGCTGACGCGCTCGGAATATCGTCTTTGTCCGCCAAGCACGGAGAGCAAAAGTAGCGGCACCTGTTGCCCATGAGGGCAAGGATGGCGCGCTCCTCCGGCTGATCCACGACGAGCGCTACTATGCGTGGCACGAGAAGAGCATCACCACGACCGGCTACAGGCGCGGTGACGCCTGACTCGCTCGCACGAGCCAGCGTCCGCAATGAAACAGCCAGGCAGCGCTGCAGCAAGTCATTCCGAACGTCGCTCACCTCCAGGCGGCGGGCTGACGACTGCCCGACCGCTCGCGACACGTGCTCGATGTAGCCAACAGTTGTCCACCCGCCCCCCTGGCCGATGACGTTCACGTAACGAGCACGCACAGGAAATATGTTGTGCGCGCCTGACCATGATACTAGCGCCTCGTCAGCGTGCAGTTGCACGCCCATGACGAGCGCGGTCCGACCGTGCACGGCTCGCACGTTCCTCCGCTCCTGCTGGTACAAGTCCCCGTCCAAGGTTCCGTGGCGCTCGCGCGACTCGTCGTCGTCGTCGATATCGGCCAGGTCGCGGTGCAGCTGGTCACTCGCGGCGGCCGCCGCGGCGCCACTCGCGGACGCGCCGGTGCCAGACGGTCGGCCTTCACCAAAGTCGACACTCTCCGCGCACGCCAACGCGTCCAGGCCAGCCGTAAGGATGTCGCGGTATCGGTAGGTGTACACGTTGTTGCCGATGGAAATGGGCACTTGCATCCAGCGGAGCCGCGCCAGCACCCGCGCCTGCTCCTCGCGTGTCGCCGTCAAAAAGCCGTGCGGCGTCTCAAAGGGAGTCGAAAAGGCGCCTACGGCGGTAGTACCCGCAGTCGAGGAACGCTCCAAGGCCATAACGACCTCGGCAAATCGAATGCAGTCCCCCTCGGACAAGCCGCTGCCACCCGACGTCAGACAGAAGCGCAGAGCACCCCGCAATGCGGGGGAAGAGAACCGTGACGGCCGGTTGGTCACTGCCGGGTCGACAATTGGGACGGACTGCGACGCCTCAGGCATCGCTTCGTAGTATGCGCGAATACGGGCCGCCGTGCTGGTCCAGAAGACGGAGCGGGGACGAGAAGAACCGCCGACAGCGCCTCGCTCCATGCCGTCGTCGCGCCGCGCCACACGGATTTGGCTGGCGGCGTGCACCGCGGCCTGCAGTATCGCACGGCCGCGTGCCATGACAGGAGCGTCCTCTTCGACCTCGCTGTCAGCGCCCAGCGTGTCGTCGCCGTCCTCGGACTCGCAGTCACTCATAAGGTCCGGCACCTCATCATCGGTGTCTGACGCGAGCGCCGGCGGGTAGGCGCGCTCTAGCTCTTCGTCCATCTCCTGCTGGTTGCCTGCCCCCGACATGACGTTGTCGACGACATCGAGCGCGGCTCGGCCGAGTGGGGGCGCCGCACGTCGGAGGGACTCGGCCATAGAGAGGCCTGGGTCCAGCAGTCGCGGGCCTTGTGCAGTAGCCACAGCCGCAAGAGACCCGTAGACGAGGGATCCAGCGGCACAAGACCGCGTCGTTCCGGCCAGACGGTTCTCGTCCGGGTGCATCGCCTGCATGTGGCGAGCGCACGCGATGCCGGAGTCAAACACCATTCTGCAGTGGAAGCACGGGCGACTTCCGGCAGCGGTCGACACAGGCTGCGCCATGACGACGGGGAAAAAGGAGGAGGGGCGAGGAAGAGTGTGAATCAACAAGGACAGGCAGAGGTGGGATACACGTCCGAGTTGGTCGGTTGGCACAGAGGAAGGGTGGCGAGCGCGGTGGGCAGCTCAGGTACCGTGAGTGTTCGAGCTTTTATACCGTTCAACTCGGCCCGATTACAAGCGTGGCACCTCGAGCAGCCGCGCGCCGCTCGACATCGTCACTGTCCCGCCGTGAGCGTCTCCCTCCATTCCCCCTCCATCCACATCACAGTGCAGTCGATGCGCCAGCCTCCCCGATAGGCGTCAACATACCAGTCGGTCGCTTGCAATTTCCCAGACGGCTGGGGTCGCGCGACGCTTGACGGAAAGCCGTCCTCGGTTCTCCGCAGTGGCCAGCGGCAACAGCGCACTGCATCGTTGAATGCAACCTGTTCCGACTGTCAAGAAGCACCATACAAAACACATCAGCGACATTAGTGTCCAAACACGACAGTGCCGGTCAGCTCCCGCCTCCTGCCCCTCCAGTGTGGTAACGCGCCGCAGACTTTGCATCGGTGTCGCCGCGTGTCCGGCCACGCACTTCAAGTGCCGAAGTGTAGTGCTCTCTCACGCTGCAGTCCACCTACTCCGCAGGTAGCCATACGACAAAAAGACATACCTCGTTTCCCCGGCCGTCGTGGTCACGCGACGCCAACCATACTGTGGCAATATCGCTGTGCATGGCGGTAGCAGCACGCCATCTGGAAGCCTTCCTCCTGCTTAGCTCCCGCAACAGCACAATGCAAGAACAAGCCCACCTCAGCCATAGCGCAGCCTCAACGCGATGCGCCAGACGGTGCCGTTCTCAAGTCGAATGACGCCAGCCAGACACCGTCCACGCATGCCGCGCACAGATCCCCGCGGCGATACGCTCGCGATGGAACGGTGCCACCTCTGGTCACGGACACGGAACAGCATAATCTGCCCCGCAAGCACGTGCTGAGGATCCCCCGACGTCGGCAGGTACGAGTCACGCGCTGGGGCTTGACGACTGCGAGTGGCCCTGCCGCCACGCACACGACAGCCACGCGCCACGTGCGCCTCCCCCCACCATGAACGTAAACAAGAGGGCCGCCTCGATGAGTGCTTATCGCCCCCCATTGCGCAACGCGCGCAAGTGGTGCAATGGCGGCGCCCGAGCGCATCCCCAGGGCCCCGAGCCCACCCGCCACCCCAGGACTTCGACCCCCCCCCCCCACAACAACATCATGCCCGGACGGCTGGCACCACGGCAGGTGCTGACCGCACGCCAGTGCGTGAAGCAGTGGCGTGCGATGGTATCGAGACCACAAGCCGTGCGAGGTCTCCCATCCCCTCCCCCCACCGCAGAATCGTGTCAGGACGGTCGGCACCCCGACGGGTGCCGGCCGCACGCCATTGCGTGACGCGCTGGCGTGCGACGGTAGCGAGACCAGCACCCGTTCCGCAGCTCTCCGCCCCAGTACTGCGTAAAACACAGGCGAGGGGGCCTGGCACACCGCCAGATGCAGCCCGGAAACCGTCGCGCAACGCCTGCCATCGGCAGTGGTCGCGGTGGTCCAGCGTCGTGCGACTCGGGGCACGGCCCATAGAAACACGTCCTCAAAGTAGCGACGACGGGGCCACCAGGAAAGTCTCGCGCCGGCGATCCGTCTGCCACAGAGGCCGGCACTTGGCAGCCGGGGCGGGGGGGGGGGAGCAGTGGAGCCTGTCCTCAGAGGCTGCAAGACCCGTCCTGTCACGGATCGGGGGCGCAGCGAGGAGTGGTGCAAGGCCGGAGAGCCTTCAGCGATAGAGTTACTCAGTCAGACACGCTATGTAATTCACGCTTACATTGAAATTTAGTTTATTTCGCAGTCCTTAGCGTAGAAAAGCAGGAGCCCACCATGGCTGCGGCCAACGAGCGCGGGCCATATACTGTTGTAGCCCGCATGACGGGAGGAGCTAGACAAGAATTGCTCGCAATGCTCGTGACTTCCATATCTCAATCACCGAGAAGTGCATTCGCCTCCCCACTCTCCACGACCGCGGTGGCGTCGCCCTCAGAGGCGTGTCCTCGCCACTTCCAAGTCGATCTCCGGTGGTGGAAAGTGCTGTCCAACCCTCTTTCCTGCACGATGGTCGTGCGCTCCGCCCCCCCCTGCGTGACGTCGCGGCCGTCGCTGCTGCAATGGCTTTGTCACAGGCGCAGGTGCCATCTGCCAAAGCTGCTGCGGCGGTCTCTGCAGACCGGATCTCGATACGCTACCAAGAGAACTCCACCACAACGCCCTCGCCTTGTTTCCCATTCTGTCACACGTGGGACCACTTGATGCTGGGGACACGGTAAGAGGGTGCTTCGGGGGTGTCTTTGGAGGATGACCGGGGTGCGTAACCCCTAAGAGCTTTCTTGGTGAGGGGGAGGGACCAGCGGCCCGTGACCGCCCCGTGAGGCGACCGCACCACTGTGAATATGCAGGCTATGCCAGTCGCTCTCTGTGTGCTTCTCCTTGCTTTGCAGCCGATGGTCTTGTGTTCGGATCCCACGGACTGCTGACCCCCGGGGTCCTCGCGCCGCTATGTCAGCAGACTCTACTGCCCTTTCTTGGCTGTGACCCCCCCGACTTGGTCTTTCTGCATGGTATGGCAGTTGCTTGCGTCTGCCAGGATCTCGGACACTGTGCTCACGCCAGACGCCGACCTTTGGTTGTATGCTTTCTGCGGACGAGAGGGGGGCTCTCAGCACGTGGCGCGCGGTCACCTGAACGGCCAGCAATAGCAGCCGCCATGCATCTGCGTGTCACGTGTTGGATGGAGGGTTGTTGGGAGCCCGGAGCGGGCATGCCCGCATGGCCGCTGCTCGAGCGCCTCTGAGCGTCCAAGGCCCTGGCTGGCGCCGGCCCGTCAGGGAAGCGACCCAACTTTCTCACCCGCCATTGACCTATATCAGCACCACCGCAACACCGTCTTTCCCATCGTCGAGCTCTATCTGACTTGCCGCCACACCACGCGCCGTCTCGACCTCCTGTCTGCGCCCGTGAATCCACCCGCTGCTCCCGTCAACATGTGGCAGAAGTTCTACTACGGCACCAAGTATGCCTTCGTCGGCAATCCCGACAACTATGTCGGCACCCCAAGCGAGAACCGCGTCCCAGGCAGCAACGCTGGTGCAGGTCACCATGGGGCGAGCGCGCCGATGCCCCAGCGCCCAGGCCATCACCAGGACGGAGTAACGGTCGCCGCCCCGACCACCGCCCCTTTCCGGCCGAGTCACCGCGCGTTTCTCCGCGGCGCTGCTGCCTTTGGTACGCTCCCCTCCGGCGAGCCGTCGAACTCCGACTATGGAGCGTTCCGGGCTGGTGGGCCGTCAACCGCTGGCGGCGGCTCTGTCGTCGGGGCGCGAGACGCTGCTGTTCAAGAGTGGCGGCTTGGCCTGGGGGTATGCAGCGTGCTGCCGGTCGGCAGCCAAGCGCAGGGCGGCCGTTCCGCTTCAGCGGCGGTGGCAGTGACGTCGGAGGCTACTTTCTCTCATGCGACTCCTGCCGTTGAACCGCGGCACGCCAGCGCGATTGGGTCCCGACTGCCACCGCCGCCTCCTCGCCGCCGGCCGCAGCCGGTAGATCCCTCTGTGGGCGTGGCAGTCGGCGGTACGGCGCGCGCGAGCATGACGCACACACGAGTTGGGGCTGGCTCCAACGGTGGCTCCGAGAGAAGCGGCATGTCCTACCCCCTTGTTGCGGGCGGCTGCTCAGGTGGTGCTCCGAGCAGCAGTGCAGCGCACACCCGATCTGCAGGCCGCCCCCCCGCTGGTGCGGCGGGCAGTAGTACGGCAGGTGCCGGCGCCGTGGGCGGTGGCAACGTGTCTGACGAAGAGATGCTGGACACGCCGCTTAGTGCGCTAGCCCGGCGCCCGCGGTCCGGTGCAACACTGGCCACGGCAGGTGCAGGAGCGAGCCGTGTCGCGCGTCGTCCGCGAGCTGCGACCCCTCGTGGGACGCCGAGCCCGTCACCGACGCGCCGTCGGCGCCAGAGTCCATCCTTGCCGCGTGGTCGCGGCGACATGGACCAAGCTGCAGCGCCTCCCGACGGCACCGCCATGGACGACGTTGTGTCCACGACAAGCCTCGGTTTTGCCTCCGTGCGACGTGAGATTACGGCACTCAAGAGGGAGCTGGCTTTGACCAACTCACAGCAGCGCTCAACCATCAACAAGATTGACTCAATGGCGGTCATGCTGGAGAACGTCTTGGCGCTGGTTTCGACCAACCGCGACCTCATGCTCGAGGTGCGCGAGAAGGTTGTGGCGGGACCGGCGCTGCCGCCTTTGCAAAGGAGTGCCGGGCCTCCCCCTACGCCCGATTTGCGGCCGGACCGGGAGGAGGAGGACGCCGCGTGGATTGTCGAGCTACGGCCAGTGCTCGTGGAGTGGCTGCAGCACAACTTTGCCAACGCGCAAAGCGCTTCGGATGTTTGGCCGTCATCGGCCACAATCAACGAGTACCTGCAGAACAAGATTATCGACATCATGGGCGTGAGCGCGGTCCGAGCGGTATCCATGCTGCAGGGCAAGTGGCGCCTCCCTGTACGCGTCAAGAAGAACGCCCAGGCGGACGCGCCCAATGCCCCGGTGCGCACCGTGGCCGCCAAGCGCAAGACACCGGCCTACCGCTTCCTGCACCGCGGCGTGTCGCATTTCTACCAACGCGTTGGCATTATGGCAGTGAGCACCTTTTCATCCCGCATGCACAGCGAAGAAGGCCTCGGCACTTTGAGGCGCGTGCGAGGCACCCGCACCAAGCATGAGGTGGTATTTGCGCCCACGGAGGCGTCCGACATGCTCGCCAACGACACCTTCATCCTCGACGCAGGCTGCCGCGCGGCATTGATGCACGCGGCGCACGCGGTGTTTGACCGCATGCGCTTGCGCAACTTCTCCGAGCCGGGTCCGTCTCGTGGGGGCCCCCGCAATGTCGTCTGCCGGTTGGCGCATGTTGCGCTTTTGGCACTCAAGGTGCGCCAGCATCTACAGATGCGGGCGGCCCCGGTCGACGCTGAGGGCAACGCTGTGATGCCGTCAGGACTCAACGTCGGCCACCGCGACGATTGGAAGAGAGAAATGGGGACGCTGAGTGTCCTTCTCGCCGTGCAAGGCGACCGGGCAGTCAACGGTCTGCGCGTGCTCGACGGTGAGTGGCCTGGTCGCGCCATGGCCGACCTCGCACCCCCGCCCCCTGTCGGAGGAGTGCCGGTGGGTGGCAACGGCGGGGAGGATGGGTCGAACGACGACGCGGCCGACGACGGCAACGACGGAGATGACGACGACGACGACGCCTCGCGTGGCGACGGAGACGGCGGTGACGACGGCGCGGCGGAAGACTGGATGGCTGGCATCAATGAGGAGATGCATCCCGGCGAGGGAGAGCCGCCGCCGGAAGGCGACGACGGCGAAAGAGAGCTGGCGGCCGGGGACGAGGATGACGAGGACGAGCAGTCTCCGGCGTACCGTGCGGCACGAGCAGCGGAGCGGCTCGAGTTCGAGCGCGCGCACGCCGAGCGTCGCCGTCGAGCGTTTGCCCGCACTGCTGAGATGCTGCGCCTACGTGAGGCGCAGCAAGCTGCGCAGCGCGTCACCGAGAACGCTGACAATGAAGAGGGTGACGAGGAGGAGTAAGGGCCGTTTGCACGTGGCGGTCGGTTGGGGCCCCGACGTCGTGCCTGTTTGTGTTCTTGTATATGGAGGAGAGGCCACCAGTGTGTGCATAGCAGCTCCTGAGTGCTTGTCTGTCGGCAGCATGGGGTGCGGCACCCGCATGGCGGCGAGCAGCGCGGCGGGGTTACTGTTCATTTTGCCCACTGCAGGGTCCGCTCTGGCCAAGAAACGCTGTTGCCTTTTCCACACCCATGTACAGCAAAACCACTGAGACACGGAGCCGCTCCCAGGCAGCGGGGCAGCCGGAAACAGAAAAACAAATGCAGCACGCGCGGTCCTCATACGTCGCACCCAGGCGCCCGCCGCCCCGCATTCCCGCCGTGCTTCGCTGCGCCTAATAGCGATGACTATCCGTGGTTATGGTAGCAGTCACGCGATCCTGATCTGCTCTGCAGAGAAGCACGAGACCAGATCCGTGCACCTGAACAATGTTTGTGACGGGAGTTTGGTTGTTCAGGTGCAGTGCCGTAACTAACGCCTGAACGGGATTTCCTCCCGTTCAGGATGACCACTGTTCTGACGAT